>Ga0101944_10000818_pt1 | contig 81904 bp, 58 predicted proteins | sample DewCreD2012metaG_FD_75245 | JGI IMG/M metagenome (GOLD analysis project Ga0101944, IMG submission 75245) | Hot spring sediment bacterial and archeal communities from British Columbia, Canada, to study Microbial Dark Matter (Phase II) - Dewar... ... | reverse complement strand
CGCTTGAGCGAGATTCCTGGCGAATGCCAATTTCGGCATTTGGGGGTACCTCCTTTTGAGGTTGTCTCAAACCGAAGGGGTATCCCCTTTCCTTGCCTGACACAAACTCGGATACATCACCGCGAGCTGCAAAGACTGGCGCAATTGATGAAAACAAGCTAGAAATGTCGTTGGGTGGGTAGGACGGAGCTCGAAAATGCGGCAAAAGTCGCATCTTGCCTTTTTGATGGCAGTCGCATGGGGACCGTTCGTTTTGAGTTGCCAAAACCATCCGGGCGCGGGAACACCCTGCCAGACAGCGGCGGACTGCAATCCAGAAAAAACCTGCGGTCAACTGGTGGATTGCGTAGCAGGTTTCTGCGACAGCTCGAAGACGGTGTTCGCGCCCTGTCCTCAGGCCTGCGCCCGGGACGAGGATTGCGTTCGGGTTTCCTTCGACTGTTGTCCCTGCGAGCTGGGAGGCCCGGAAACATCGATCGCCGCGTCAAACCTCTCGGAATACAATGCCGAACGCGATCGGCGCTGCGCCAAGGTCGATCCGCAGTGCCCTGGCTACGACGCCTGCACCGACCGCCCGGCGCAATGCCAGGGCGGTGTCTGCGCGCTTCTGGGAGAAGGTTGCCGCTGCGCCGACAGCTGGAGCCCGGTCTGCGTATCGTCGCTCCCGGGCATGCCCATGGGAACTCCCTGGACGTTTCCCAGCCCTTGCCAGGCCGCATGCGCGGGCCTGGAGTACTTCTACCCCGGACGCTGCGATTGCCAGCGCGACTGCACCGTGGCCGACCCGGTGTGCTCGTCGAACGGCGCCACCTACACCTGCGGCACAGCGGAAGCCGAATGCAACGGGCAGGCCGTCCGCTACCCCGGAGAGTGCAGCGCGGCTTGCGATGCCTGCGAAGCGCTCGCGCGGCCCTGGCGTCCCGCCTGCGGCGCCGACTTTCGGACCTACCCGGATGTCTGTTTCGCCGAATGCCAGAGCCAGCCGGTGTGGCATCATGGAGAATGCCTTCCCGGAGAAGGCGAACGGTGCGGCGGCCTGGTCGCCAAGCCCTGTCCGGACGAAGCACTGTTTTGTATCAACCTGCGGCCCGGCTGCATGGACTGCCCAGGAGTCTGCCTGTCCCCCGGGTCCTGTTACGAAAACTCCCACTGCGATCTCCAGCCGCTCGAGCCTGGCGAATGCAAGGGCTCCTTCGAATGCCAGGACCACTCGTGCGTCTGGGCATGTCAGTAGCGCCCGGCCAAATTGTCTTGACACAACAGGGCGATTCCCTATAATGAGGCGCTTTTTTTGCCGGAGCACCAGCTTCCGGCGTTGAAAAATTCCTTTCAGGGAGGCGGTCACCGCATGCCGGGCGTCAGGGTTCGAGAAGGCGAGTCGTTCGAGAGCGCATTGAAACGCTTCAAGAAACAATGCGAAAAAGCGGGCATTCTCTCCGAAATCCGCAAGCGCGAGCACTACGAGAAGCCCAGCGTTCGCAAGAAGAAAAAGGCCCTGGCGGCCCGCAAGCGCGCCCTCAAAAAGATGCGCCGGCGCTAAGCGCCCGTCGTCACGGGTAGAGTTCGGATGCGTCCCCGGGGAGCACGCGGGGATAAGGATTACCCGGAGGATTCGTGGCGCCTGGCTCCCGAGAGGAAGCGGTCGAGGCCGTTCGCCAGCGCACGGACATCGTTGAGCTCATCGGTCGCTACGTAAAGCTCAAGAAGACCGGCGGGAATTTCGTCGGGCTGTGCCCTTTCCACGCCGAGAAGACGCCATCGTTCACGGTCAGCCCGCGAAAGGGTTTTTTCCACTGTTTCGGATGCAAGGCTTCGGGCGATGTCTTTTCGTTCCTCATGAAAATCGAGGGCAAGGATTTCGGCGAAGCGCTCGAGACACTGGCCGAACGAGCGGGCGTCGAGCTGCCCCGCCGAGCCCCCGGCGAATCCCGCCGGCGCGAGCTGGCCAGCCGTCTGTTCGAAATCAACGAGTGGGCCGCGAAATTCTACGAGGACACGCTGTGGAGTCCGGCCGGCCAGCGCGGCCGGCAGGCGCTCGCCGAACGCGGCGTCTCCGAGGCTACCGCCCGCGAATTTCGCCTGGGGTACGCACCCTCCGGCAAAAACGCCCTGGCCTCCCATCTGGCCCAGCGCGGCGCGGACCCTTCCGACCTCGACACCCTGGGATTGGTCCTTCGCAACGAACACGGTGCCAGGGACCTGTTCCGCGATCGGTTGGTGTTTCCCATTCTGGGTCTGGACGGGAGGGTTCGCGGTTTCGGTGCCCGCAAGCTGGACCCGGAGGACACCGGCCCCAAGTACATCAACTCCCGCCAGAGCCCGGTGTTCGACAAGGGAGAGCTGTTCTTTGGCCTGTTCCAGGCCCGTGCGGCAATCCAGAGCTCGAAAACCGCAGTCGTGGTCGAAGGATACTTCGATGTGATCACTCCCTCCGGCGCCGGCGTGGCCAACCTGGTGGCCACCTGCGGCACCGCCATGACCGAAGGGCATGCCCGCTGGTTGAAAAGGCTGGCCGATCGCGTGGTGACCCTGTACGACGCCGACCCCGCCGGACTCAAGGGTTCGCTGCGAGCCGCCGAGACCTTGATCGCGGAGAACCTGGCTCCGTACATGGTGTACCTGCCGGAAGGCGAGGACCCCGATAGCTTCGTGCGCAAGTCCGGCGTAGAGGCATTTCGCGAGCTCTTGTCGTCGGCACTTCCCGCGGTGGAGGTTCTGGCAAAGGTGCTGCTTCGCGACAGGGCTTCGGATCCAGACGCTCGCGCCAGCGCCATGGCTCAACTGGTGCCGGTTCTGGCCGCCTGCCGCGATCCCATCCGGCAGGGGAACTATTTCCGCTTCCTGGCCGACCGGTACCAGGTGGCGGAAAGCTTCTGGCGCCAGGCGGTGGCGGAGGCCGAAAAAAAGAACTCCCCGCCTGGCAAGGCCCTATCTCCCTCCCAAAGCCCTCCATCGCCGGCCGCGGCGCCGTACCCCGAGGAAGAAACGCTCGCCGCGCTGGCCGTGCGCTTTTCCCGTTTGCGTTCGCTCCCCGAGACCACCGAGGCGGCCGGCTGGATGACCGTGGCCGAGCTTGCCGACATCGTGCGGCGGATCGGTTCGGAGGACGTGCCCGATGGAGCCCTGCTGGCCTCGATTCGGGACGAGAGCCTGCGTTCCCGGCTGGCGGCGCGCCTCATGGACGACGCCTTTTCCGAGGAACAGGCCGAAGAGGCCTTTCGCGACTGCATCAAGAAGCTCAAGGCGCGCCAGATTCTGCGGCAGATCGAAGAGCTGGAACCGCGCCTGCGCCAGGCGCGCCAGGATGGCGATTCCAGCACGGAGCGTCGCCTGCTGGCGGAAAAACTGGCCCTGTCTCGGGAGAGAGACGCGCTCGGGGTGCCGCTGCCCCGGGGAGGAAGAGCATGACCCGGCGCCCGGCGGGAGCACAGCCTACGACGGCCCAACGGGGTGGTCTTCTGAACTGGATTTCGAAGATTGGAAAGAAAGTCCTGGGAGAACGCGCCATGGCAAAGAAACTTTCTCGTGTTGACAAATCCCGCTCGGAAGGGCAGAAAACCCGCCGCAAGCCCGTGACCGGCCACCGAGCCGGACAACCCGAGAGGAAACCGTTGAGCGCCAAAGCCAAAGCCAATCTCCAGCCTACCCAGCAGCCGAACGCGGCCAAGACCCGAGCCGCCGGCGAAAGACTCGCCCGAAAGGCGGCCCGGAGCCCCGCCCAGACGCCGAAGCCCGCGCCGAAAACCTCGAAATCTCAAGCTCGGACCGCCCCGGAGGGCGAAAAGAGCGGGACCGCGGCCGTTTCCCAGGGCCGAGTGGGGCTGGTGCGCCCGTATTCCAAACCGTTCTTGCGGGTGCACCGCGAGCAGCTTCCCGCCTGGGCGCGAGGACAGGAGAGCCAGAGCCCCGGCCCTTCTCCGCGCGATTGCAAGGAAGTGCAGGAGCTGCTGCTCAAGGGCAAGGACAAGGGGTACGTGACCTATCAGGAGGTCAACGAGAGCCTGCCCGAGGACATGGTCAGCGCCGATCAACTCGACGATCTGGTGAACTTCCTCTCCGACGCGGACATCGACGTGGTGGACGAGCCGCAGGAAGTCCCGGTGGAGAAGAAATTCGTCCCCGTCGAGGTCGAGCGGGAAGACGATCTCGGAGACGAGAGCGGCGCCGGCAAGACCAACGACCCGGTGCGGATGTACCTGCGCAAGATGGGATCGGTATCGCTGCTGACCCGGGACGGCGAGGTGGAAATCGCCAAGCGTATCGAGGAGGGCGAGAAGGAAGTCATGCGGGTCGTGCTCGAGTCTCCGCTGGCGCTGGCCGAGATCGAGAGCCTGGCTCAGCGCCTCCAGCAGGGCAAGCTGCGCGTGCGCGACGTGCTCAAGGACTGTGACGAGGAGATGAGCGAGGTCGACGAGGAGAAGGCCACCAAACAGGTGATCGCCTCCATCGAGCACATCCGCAAGCTCAAGCAACTCGACCAACGACTGCGCTCCCAGCTGGCTGCGCCCCGGCTCGACGAGCGCCGCCGGCAGGAGTTGGACGAGAAGGAGCGCCAGACCACCGAGGAGATGCTCTCCACCCTGGAAGGCCTCCGGCTGGCCAAGCACCACCTGGACGCCATCGTGGGACGGTTCAAGAACCTCATCCGCCAGGTGGAGCGCGCCGAGGAAGACATCGCCGCCTGCGAGCGGCGCACCAACCTGTCGGCGCGGGACCTGCGCCGCCTCATCCGGGAAGCCCGCTCTTCGAGCGCCCGCGAGGCCGCCATCAGCCGCAAGCTGGGCATCCGCAAGGAAGAGCTGCTGGAGATGGACCGACTCATCCGCAGCGCCGTGCGCAAGCGCCAGCGGGTGGAGGCCGAGGCCGGTATGCCCGTGGAGCAGCTGCGCGCCACCTACCAGGCGGTCTGCGAGGGCGAGCGCAAGGCCGAGCGCGCCAAGAGCGAGTTGGTGGAGGCCAACCTGCGCCTGGTGGTATCGATCGCCAAGAAATACACCAACCGCGGGCTTCAGTTCCTCGATCTCATCCAGGAAGGGAACATCGGCCTGATGAAGGCGGTGGACAAGTTCGAGTACCGCCGCGGCTACAAGTTCTCCACCTATGCCACCTGGTGGATCCGGCAGGCCATCACCCGGGCCATCGCCGATCAGGCTCGCACCATCCGGATCCCGGTGCACATGATCGAGACCATCAACAAGCTCATTCGCACCTCGCGCTACCTGGTGCAGGAAGTGGGCCGCGAACCCACCCCGGAAGAGATCGCCGAGAAAATGGAGCTCCCGGTGGAAAAGGTCCGCAAGGTGCTCAAGATCGCCAAGGAGCCGATCTCGCTGGAGACGCCCATCGGCGAGGAGGAGGACTCGCATCTGGGGGATTTCATCGAGGACAAGGCCGTCACCTCCCCGTCCGACGCCGTGATCAACCAGAACCTCTCCGAGCAGACGCGCCGGGTGCTGGCCACCCTGTCCCCGCGGGAGGAGAAGGTGCTGCGCATGCGCTTCGGCATCGGCGAGAAGTCCGATCACACCCTGGAAGAAGTCGGGCAGGATTTCGAGGTCACCCGCGAGCGCATCCGCCAGATCGAGGCCAAGGCCCTGCGCAAGCTGCGCCACCCCTCGCGCAGCAAGCGGTTGCGGGCTTTCATGGAAGGACAGTAGGACGCTCGGGGCCCATAGCTCAGCGGCGAGAGCTGCCGGCTCATAACCGGTCGGTCCCAGGTTCGAATCCTGGTGGGCCCATTTCCGTTCCATCGCCGGCGGAATGCACCTCGCGATAGACCGACTCGATCACCGCAAGGAACGCCTCGACCACCGCCGGATCGAATTGCCGGCCGGCGCCGGCGCGCACCTCGGCCATGGCCGCATCCAGCGACATGGCGGCGCGGTACGGGCGATCGGAGGTCATGGCATCGAAGGCATCGGCCACGGCCACGATGCGCGCCTCCAGCGGAATGCCTTCTCCCTTGAGCCGCCCGGGGTAGCCCGAGCCATCGTAGCGCTCGTGGTGGCAAAGGACGATCTTCTGCGCCTCGTTGAGGAACCGGATCGGCTCCAGGATCGTGTCTCCGAACAGCGGGTGGTTGCGAATGGCTTTCCAGTCCTGCTCGGTGAGCGACATGCGCTTGTGCAAAATCGAGTCGGAGATTCCGATCTTGCCGATGTCGTGGAGCAGGCCGGCGTATTGCAACAGGCGCCGGGTGGGTTCCGGCAGCCCCATCTTCTCGGCGCAGCGCACGGCATAGCGGGTGACCCGCTCCGAGTGTCCCTTGGTGTAGGCGTCGCGCGCCTCCAGCGCCTGGGCCAGGGAGCGGATGGTCTCGAAGTAGGTCTGCTGGGTGTTCTGGAACAGCCGCGCGTTCTCGATGGCGATGGCCGCCTGGGAGGCGAGCACTTGCAGCACCCGGCGCTGCTCCTCCGAGAAGGCCGACTCCTCCAGCGAGCCCAATTCGAAATACCCGATGATGCGGTTGCCGACCTTGAGCGGCAAATCCAGACATGACTTTTGCGCCGCCCCGCCCGGACTCGGCGCCGCCGCCAAGTCTCCGCCGCCCGGGTCCGGCGCGCGCGCATCGTGCCGCTCCTCGCCCAGCAGGCGGATTACGCAGCTCGAGGACTTCACGATCTCGCGGGTCATGCGGACGATGGTGGCCAGGGTGTCGTCCAGGTTGAGACTGGCGGTGATGGCCCGCGACGCGGCTTGCAGCGTCTCGAGATCCCGCACTCGACCTTCCAGCTCCCGGTTGGCGCGTTCGATGCGAACCGCGGTGTCGCGCAACTCCCGGTTCATCCGCTCCATGTCCACCAGGTTGCGGTCCAGCTCGGCCTTCTGCCGCTCCACCCGCGAGTGGATCTCGGCGTTGTGGATGGCCACCGCCGCCCAGGAAGCGAAGGTGCCGAACAGCCTGAGTTCCTCCTCGCCAAAGGCGTTGGGTGTGGCCGACTCCGCGTCCAGCACGCCGATGACCCGGTCGCGAACGATGAGCGGCGCCGCCATCTCGCAGCGGCCGCCGGCCATGCCCGGGATGTAGCGGCCGTTGATGCGCACGTCGGGGACGAGGAGCGGCAGGCCGCTGTCGAGCACGCGGCCGGTGATGCCCTGGCCGGGGGAGAGGGCCAGACCCGGCCGGACCTCGTCCCGATATCCCAGCGCGGCGCGCACCACCAGATGCTCTCCGTCCGGCCCTTTCTCCCGCAACAGCACCGCGCAGGCGTCGAAGGAGAGGGCCTTTTGCGCCAGGTGAAGCACCTCCTCGAGCAGCAGGTCGAGCGACAGGGTGGAGTTCATCTGCCGCCCCAGCCGGTTGAGCAGCGCCAGCTCGCCCACGGTCTTCTCCAGGCGGCGGGACCGTTCCTCGAGCTGCCGCACCAGGCCGGCGTTGCGGATGGCCGTGGCCGCCTGGCTGGCGAACACCATGAACAGATCGAGATCGGACTCGAGGAAGGCGCTGGCTCGACGGCTCTCCGCATCCAGCACGCCGATGACCTGGTCATCCACGCACAGGGGCGCCGCCATCTCCGAGCGCGCCCCCGCCACGCCCTCGACGTACTCGGGATGGCCCCCCACGTCCTCGATGCGCATCGGCTGGCCGCTCTCCAGCACCCGTCCGGTGACGCCCTGCCCCCGAGCGGCGCGGAAGTTCTTCACCACGTCCGGCCGGTACCCGCGGGCCGCCCGAATGCGCAACGCCTGTTCCGCGGGATCGAACAGCAGCACCGCGCAGTTGTCGAGGTCGAACACCTGCTGCAACAAAGACAGAATGGCGTCGAGCAGCCGGTCCGGGTCCAGGATGGAGTTCATGGCCCGGGCGGCCTGGTGGAGGGAGGCGAGCTTTCGAACGATCTCGGACACGGACTTGGCTCCGCCCCCCGAGACCCGGCGCCTCGGCGCCGCTCCCATAGATATGCAGCGGCGCGGACAAAATCAAGGATCTTTGCGGCTCGACCACGTCACAGGTACAGGATCACCAGACAGGCGAGCAACACCGCCAGTGTCAGCATCATGCGGGCCAGCAGGCTGCGCCGGCCCGCGGCGGGCAACAGCGGCCAGACCATCGGCGCCGCGAACAGGTCGATCAAGCAAGCGCCGCGCAGCACGGAAAACCCGGCCACCGCGCCGGCGGCCAGAAGCGCCCCCAGACCCGCCCCCGCCGCCGCCCAGGAGCGGGACGCCACCGCGAGCGAGCGGCACTCCACCACCGCGCCCAGCGCCACTCCCAGCGGGAGCCCGGCCAGGACCTTGAAGGCGAACGAGGCGAATCCCTGCCAGCTGCCGGAGGGCGCCAGCAACCCCGGCTGGACCGGCAGCGCGGCCAGCGGCAGAAAGAAGAGCATCGCCAGCACCGGCAGCAACCGTTCGGCCGGTTGCAATTCGAACCGCTGGGCCAGCCAGCCCAGGGCCATCCCCAGGGGAACGCCGAGACCGATTCCCATCAGACAGAGGGTCGCCGCCGGGGCATAGGAGGCGGACTGAATCATGCCGCCGGCCAGCAACACCAGGATCGCCGCGGGCCCGAATCCGGAGAGCAGGGCTTGCAACCGCGCGAGCGTCTGGTGCTCGAAGGCCACGGGGCCTCCCGGCAGCTACGGGCGGAGGTCGAGCGACGTCGAGACCTGCAACCCGTTCGCCAGCATGCGCGCCGAGGTTTGCATCGCGGTCATCTGGCCCAACACCGCCTGGACCAGCGGCCAGGCGGCCTTGAACTCGCCGGCCTGCTCGCCCAAGGGGCCGTTGAGCAGGCCCGTCATCGACTCGCCCAGGTTGGCGATGTCCAGCCGCATCGCGGCGACCTCGGCGCCGCCCGCGCCGAAGTGGGGCTCGGGCAGGGCGTTGACAAAGGTCTCAGCGACCCCTTCTCCCAGGGCGACGAAGAGCAGGTCGTCCATCATCCCCAACGTCAGCTGAGTCCCGTCCACCGGGAAGGTGAGGACGTTGGCCTTGCCGATGGTGCCGGGCGTCGGCGCGGGCTGGCCGCCGGCGGCGCCATGGGCCAGCAGCGGCAGAAGCAAGGCAAAGCGCGCGCCGTTCTTCACCCGCACCGCACCCACCAGGCGGAGCATCTTCATGGCCACCCGGCCCGGCTCCTCGTCCTTTGCCGGCGCCGCGGCGCCCGGGGGAAGCAGGTAGAAGGCCCACGGGCCCTGGAAGGAGTCCAGGATGTCCTGGTACAGGTCCATCCTGAGAGCGCCCTTGAGACTGCGATTGGCGTCATCGAGCTGCTGTTTGACCGTGCGGCCGTTCTCGGCGGGGAGGTTGCCCATCAGGCGCACGAACCCGGCCAGGTCGAAGGAGAACCACCCGCCCATCACGGTGTTCTTCTGCAGCGCCGCGTCGAAGGCCGGCGCGGGCACGGACGGGAACAGCGCCTTCATGGCGGGAACGCCCGCGGGCGCGGCGCCGAAGTAGCCGGTGAGCTCGACCCTTTTGGCGTCCATGGCCAGGGTGAACGCCATGCTGGAGACGAACTTTACCGCCGAGAGGACCTGAGCCTGCTCTCGGCGCATCCGCTCGATCTCCGCCACCATCTCCTTGCGCTGCGCCGGAGTGATGCCCTTCATGCGGCCGATGTTGCCGCTCATCTGTTTCAGCGATGCGTCCAGCTCGGTGGCCAAGCGCTTCATGTTCCATACCGTCCACAGGCGGCTGCCGTCCGGGAGGGCGGCGCGCGCCTCCTTGAAATAGGCTTCGCCGGCCAGCTTGCGGCCCTTGCCGAAAAAGGCCCGGATCGGCGCCTCGGCCGCGGCCGGCGCGCGGTCTCCCCGTTCCACCACCAGACAATAATTGCCACCAAGGGCGATGAGGTTGTCTCCCGCGTCCATGATCTCGGCGCCGCCGGCGCGGCGCGCCTTGGGAAGCGGCGCACCGCCGGAGAACTTCTCCATCAGTCCGAGGAGTTTTTCGCGAAAGAGCTTGGCATCCTTGAGGGGAATGACGGTGATGGCCTGCTGTTCGCTCTGCACGCCGGTGGCGTACACCGCCAGCGCGCTGTCCACGTCGACGCCGAAGGCCTCCAACCCCGCCCGGGTGAGCAGGTTCTCGCCCAATTGCTCGCGGATCTTCTCGCCCTGGGCGGCCAGATCCAGCTCCGGGTTGAGAAACTTGAATCGGGCCAGGAGCGCGTCCGCCTCCTGGATGATCCGATCCGGCTGGGCCGCGAAGACCGCGAACACCGCCTCGGCCGGGATCTGCCGCGCGGCCGCCGGCTCTTCCACCGCTGCCCGGGCCGAGGCCCCGACCCCCAGGACCACCGCCAGCCACCACCCCATCGCGAATCGGTTCATGGCATCTCCTTTGTCGCGGTCCGCATCACTCGAACCGCATGTGCCGGCCCTTTTCCTGCCACCAGGTCTCGATCCGCCGCACGGCCTTCTCTCGCTCGGCGGGTTCGGAATCGAAGAAATAGCCGAAGTACTCCTGCGTGAGCTGTCCGATCTCTCTCGCCGAGGAGAAACGGATGTCGCGGTTCTTGGAGCGCAGACCATCGATGAGCCAGAGGAAGCGGTTGCCGTCCTTGTGGGTCTTCCACCACTTGAGCCACTTGCGCTTGTTGGGCCCCATATCCTGCTTGGTGATGTAGGCCAGCGACTCCACCGCCGCGCGCGCCACGATGCGCGACGGATGATCCAACAGCGCGATCAATCCGGGCAGCGCCATCCGGTCGCGGAAATTGCCCAGCAGGGCCGCGGCCACCGCCCGCCGGTCGGGATCGGCATCCTGGAGCCGGGCGCGCAGATCGGCCAGAAGCTGCGCAAATTGCGGCGTCTTGCGGCAGGCCTGCAATGCATCGATGGCCGCCAGGCGCACGAACGGCTCGCGGTCATAGAGTCGGCGCGACAGGCGAGGCACCAGCGGGCCGGACGGCAACTCCTCGACGAGCTTGACCGCGTAATAGCGCACCCGAGCATCCGGGTCTTCCAGGCGCTGCGCCGCCGCCTCGGCTGCCGCCGGACCGAACTCCAGCATCAGGCGCAGCAACTCCCCGTGCTCCGAAAGCGGCGGAATGCTGTCGTGGCACCCGCGCACGTCGAACATCAACGGCCCGGGAAAGCGGCGAACCAGCGCCGCGAGCGCCGCCGGTCCCAGGGCGCGCAGCCGCTGCTCCAGTTCGCCGCGCTCAAAACGGTCGGCCGCCAGCCAGCGGTCGACCAGCATGTCGGGATCCGGCTCGGTCACGGCCGCCGACACCGCCGGTGCCGGCGCGGGCGCTTCGGCCGCGACCGGTTGCGGCAGGGGCGGCAGCGCCGGGGCCAGGGCGGTGGCCGAGTCCAAGACCACCACCGCGTCGTCCCCGTCCTGGACGCGGACCGGCTGCTCGCCCGCGGCGAGATCCTCGTCGATCCGCACCGACGATTCGACCGGCCGCCGGGGCGCCACAGGCATGTCCAGACTGGCTACCTCCACCGCGGGCGCGATCTCTTCCGGTCGGGGGACGCTCGGCTCGGGCTGAAGCGGCGTTTCGCCCTCGGAGGAGACAACCTCGCCCGCCGGCGCGGGAGGACGCGGCGGCTCCGCCGCCAGGCCTTGGACCAAAGTGCCGGCCGGTTCCGCAACACCAGAGGCCGGCTCGGCCGTCGCCGCGCTCTGGGGTTTGGGTTCCGCCGCCAGCCCGGGCGGCTCGGACGGCATCGGGCTTTCCGTCGCCGTCTCGGCCACCGGTTGCGGCGCCGTCTCGTCCGGCCCCGGCTCCGCCGACTCGGGCATCATGGGCAGGACACCCTGCGGCGGCTCCTCGGCCGGACCGACCACCGGGAAGGCCAGATCCGGTTCGGGCGGCAGGACGCGGGTTTCTTCTTCCGGTGGCAGGATCGCGGGGGGCTCGATCGCCGGCGGCTGGGCTGGCGACAACGCCACCCAACCGGAGGGCGCGTCCCGGCCATCGCCGGCGGTGTCGAACGGCGCCGGTTCCGGCGGGATGGGGGCGGGCGGGGGCGATTCGACAGCGGCCCGCAGCGCGCCCGCCACGAATGCGGCGGCCGGCTCGATGGCTTTCTGCCGTCGGATCAGGCGCTCGAAGGCCTCCGGAAGCCTTCCGGCAAGCACCCAGAGGTCGGTCAGGCGCACGCCGCGCACGGCCCGCTCGCCGGAATCTCCATAGAGAAGCCCGATCACCCGGTCGCGCACGCTGAGCGGCAGGATGAGCGCGTTGCGGGGCCGCGCGCGCCCGAGGCCCGACAGCAGCTCGTCGTTGATGCCCGAGAGCGGTATCGGCCCGAGAAAGCGGGCGCCGGTGCGAGCCACCGTCTGCAACACGGACGGCACGCTGAGAGGAATGCGGATGCGCCGGATGCGTTCCCGCGCGCCCTCGCTTCCGACCGCGTCCCAGCCGAGGATGGTCTGGTTGTTGATGACGAACAGCCCCACGAACTCGAACTGCTGCCGCGCGAAGCGAAGCAGCACGTTGACCAGGTCCTCGCGGCTCTTCGCCTCCAGGATTGCTTTCAGGGCCCCGACCAGATCCAGCCGGCCCCGGCGGGCCAGCTCGCGCTGCCGCTCCTCCTCCATCTCGGCCTTTTCGATCCGGCCCAGCGCCTGCTGCACGCGGTCCGCGTCCGGCTCGGGATGGGGCGCCCTCGAGCCCAGCGCTTCGCGGGCGGCCAGCGCCTCGGGGGACGGAGCGTCCGCCTTCGCCGGTCGAAGGCTGCCGAGCCGTTCCGCCAGCACCTGGTAACGGGGCTCCATCTCCACCCCGAGCCATGCGTGCATGAGCCAGTGCAGCCGCGCCTCGCACACCACCTGACAGCGGAGCGCAAGGCTGAGCATGAAGCTGATCTCCTCCAGCACCAGCGGATGGAGCCGGGCCGAGGTCAGCACGGTGAGATTGCGTCCGGAAAGGGCGAGCGGCACCACGCCGTACTTCTGCGCCAGACGGGGCGGGATCAGCCGGTCGATCCTGGGGTCTCTCTCCTCCAGGCGGTTCAAATCGGCCACCGGGAGCTGATGCACGACACCCAGCGCTCGGGTCAGCGTCTCCTCGTCGCAGGCGCCCACTTCCAGCAGGTTGGTGTCGAGAGAACCGCCGAAGATCGCCTGGCGCTGCAGCGCATCGTCCATGGCGGCGGGGACCACCGCGCCCTGCTCCACCAGCAGCTTGGCGAGCGGGAGGCTCATACCATCCCCCGCGGCATGCGCAAGCGCACCACCAGCGTCCCGCCCAGGTAGTCGTGCCAGCCCCGCCTCTCGCGATCGAATCCGGCCCATAGGAATCCGGCCAGGCCCGGGATGGCCGCGAGAATCATGCCGGCGAGGCGCAGCACGGCCCGGCCCGCGCCCAGCGAGTGCCCCGAGCGGGTGACCACTCGGAGGCCCAGGATCATCTTTCCCATCGTCTGGCCGCCGATGGCGGCAAACAGGGTCAGGTATGCCAGCGACGAAGCGAAAAACAACACCAGCAGGGCACCCAGCGTGCCGGGCTGCTCGGGAAGGGTCTTCCACAGGCCCGAACCCCCCTGGCCGAGGATCAGCGAGCCCAGCGTCACCACCACGGCCAGGATGGCCCCGATCAGGATCTCGTCGAGAGCGAGCGCGAGCGCGCGCGACCAGAACCCCGCCGCCAGGCACGCCCGGCCATCTTGGGACACATCCGGTCGGACCGGGCGAGCCGGTCTTGGCGCGCCCGCGGCGAAGGCCCCGGCCTCGGGCCCTGCGGGAGGCGGCTCGGCGGGCGGCGCTTTGGCGGCTTCGGGCGTTCGAGGAAGCGGCGGGGGAGGCGGCGCGAACTCGGCGGGCCGGGTATCGGCGGGCGCCGGTGCTGACGCCGGGGGCGGCTCGGATTCCGCGGCCGCGGCCGTCAGCGCCGCCGAAAGCGGCAGCGGCGCCGGCCCGAGCGCCGCCTTCTTGGGAATCTCCGCAACCAGCGACGACGCGGGTTCTTGCGCAACCGGGGGAGGAGCCGCCGTCGGAACGGTCTTTTCCGTGGAAGCATCCGCGGCCGGCGCCACCTGGGTCGGCGGGGGGACAACGGGCGCGGCCTCGAGAGAAGAGGGGCTCGGCGCCGGCTGGATGCTTGCCGCCAGCCTCGCAATCTCTGGATCTTTCGGCCGCAGGGCCCGGGCGCGCTGCAGGTACTTGCCGGCGCGCTCGTGCTTCTTGAGCCCCAGGCTCAGGCGTGCCATGACCACATAGGCTCGGGCGACCACATCGGGGGGCAGATCACCATGGCGCTCGATGAGCAGATCTTGCCCCAACAAAAAGGCTCCGCGCAGGTCGCCCGCCTTTTCCCGCTCCAGGATCGGCGCCAGGACGTCCGAATCCCCGGATTCTTCCGGTGGTGGAGACGGCGATGCCCCCGGGGCCTTCATCCAGTCGGGGCTGGCGGCCGGAGCCTTTCCATCCAGGGGCCGGCGGCACTTGGCACAGATCGACACCCCGGGAAGATTCGGAAAGGCGCAATGTGGGCAAACCATCCGCTGGTCCTCGAGTTTCCGGCCCCTCTGGCTTACTCGACCCCCTGCCGGAAGTCAAGGCGGCGAGATGGTTTTTCCCCGAACGCTGCCGGGCAATCCTAGCCCACCGAACGCTGAAATAAAATGGCGATCCAGGCGAGCGCGAAAGCCACGGCGGGGGTGGAAACCCAGGCCAGCAGGATGGAGCGCAGGGTCTTGCGGTTCACCGTGCGGATGCCCTTGACCAGTCCGATGCCCAGCACCCCGCCGACCACCGCCTGGCTGGTGGAAACCGGCACGCCCAGCATGGCGTAGATGTGGACCGTGATCCCTTCGGCCACCACCACCACCAGCGCTGCGAAGGCGTCGAGTTTCACCAGTCCTCCGCCCACGGTCATCATCACGCCGCGGCTGAAGGTGAGCACGCCCAGGGCGATGCTGGCGCCGCCCAGCAGGCACGCGGTCGGGATGTCGAGCATCCCCGGTCCTACGAACGGCGCGGTGGCGTTGGCCACGTTGTTGGCGCCGAGAGCGTAGGAGCCGTACGCCCCGGCCAGGATGAGCAACGCGCGCATGCCGATGTCGTACTGGAACATGTTGAGATGGAGACGATTGATCACCTGTCCCAGCAAAAAATAGACCGCCACCGCGACGATCAGGGCCCCGATGGGCGTGCCGACCCAGCAGGCGACCACCTTTCCCAGAACGCCGAAGTGGATGTCGCCGGTCCAGGCGCCGACCCCCAGCAGGGCACCCACCACCGCCTGCGTGGCCGAGACGGGCAGCCGCAACCAGGTCATGCCGGTCACGGTGATGGCGGCCACCAGACACACCCAGAAAGCGGTCTGCAGCGAGCCTCCGCCCGAGGAGAGCGCGGCGTAGGTTTCCATGCCGGCGGCGCCCTCCAGCCAGGCGCCCAGCATGAGAGCGAGCGCGCAGATCACCGCCGCGGTCCAGAACCGGACCATGCGGGAGGCCACCGCGGTGCCGAAGACGTTGGCCGCGTCGTTGGTGCCCAGCGACCAGCCGAAGAACACGCCCGAGGCCAGTTGCCACATGCCGGCGCCTCCCGCCTAGATGCGCTTCTTGAGCGACAGGATGTCGAGGCGGCGGGCCAGCTTCTCGGCGGTGTCCGAGATGTCGCCCAGGCGCTGGATCACATCGCGCAACTGGATACAGTCGGCCCGGGGCAGGTCCGAGCGGAAGATCTCGATGATGAGATCGCGCTCCAGCCCGTCCGAGGCGCTCTCGAACTGGTCCACTGGCTGGACTTCCTCCTCCACCCGGTCTGGGTCGGAGAGCAGGAGTTCCACCGCTCGGCGCACGTGGCGGTAGGCCTCCATGTTCGCCTCCAAGAGCTTTTCAAAGCGCTCTCGGTAGGCCGGAGGAAGCTCGATGCGCTGGGTGTCCAGCACGAAGGTGATGTTCTCGGCCAGATTGGGCAGATGGTCGTAGTTTTCCAGCAGGGCCAGCAGATCGTCGCGCGACTCGGGGAGCAGGGCGCGCCGGTAGAGCATCTGCTCGATCTGCCAGCGCAGATCGTCGGCGCGGGACTCGTTCTTGTGGGTGGCCTTGTCCAGGGCGCGGAATTCCTCGCAGCCGCCCTTCTCGATAAAGCAGCGGATGGCCTTCTCGAAATCGCCCATGGACGCGTCCACGGCCGCGAAGTATTGCTCCAGCAACCGTTTCACTTCCTCTTCTTTTCTCCAGAAAAGTCCCATGCTCGTCCTCCGCAGGTGCCCGTCACATACTTGCTACACGAATGTTACGCATTTGTCACCAAAACAGAGGACCGTCCGCACGCAGGAGCGAAACGACAAGACGAAAACCAGAGGATGGGAATGCCGGCGAGGTTCGCCGGCTAGGGCTGGTACACCACGCCGATGTTCAAAAAGACCGTGGTGAGTTCGAAACGGCGGGTCGTCTCCCGCGTTTCCCAGGTCAGGCCGTCCGGGCCGGGGATGGGGTTTCCCCGATCGTCTCGCGCCAGCACCGTCTGAGACCGCCCCGCCCGGCCCAGCAGAAAGCCCAGTTCGGCGAACAGGCCGCTGCCGCGCCCGCCCGGCACCCAGGCGGCGCCGATGGCGGCGGAGGCGCTCCAGCCGTGCGCCAGGCCCCCGAAGAGGTCGGGATCGCAGGCGAAGGCGTAACCGCCGGAGACAAGCCCGTAGATGCGCACCGGCTCGAAGGCGAAGTTCACCTGCGCGTCCACGTCGGCGTTCAGCCAGGCGGCGTCGAACCCCGCCCCGCCCGGCATGGCGTAGTGCAGCGCCGGCCGGAGGCCGATCCACAGGCGCCGCCACACCGGAAAGTTGAACGCGTGATTGAAGCCGAACACGCCGTCGGCGCCGCCCATCCCCAGCCCGCCGGCATCGGCGCCGACCTGGTAGACGATCCAGGCGCGGTCGCTCCCGGCCCGAACCAGCGGCGCGGGCGCGGCCTCCGCGGATCCGGCCCGAGGGGGCGCGCCTTCTTCCTGCGGCGTGGGCGGTGCCGTGGCGCCGTCGTCCTGGGCGAGGGCGGCGCCCGGGCCAAACGAGCGCGCGGCAAGGCCGAGGGCGAGCACGGCCCTGCCGAATCCGAACACATACCTGCAGCGGTGGGTCTTCATGGCGCGCCTCCGCTCTAGAACCGGGTGGGCAAGAAGCCCTTGATGGTCAGCCAGTGGTCGTCGGTGAAGTAGATCGAGTTGCGGCCACCGATGGATCGCTCGTACTGGTAGGTGATCTGCAGCGGGATGTAGAAGGGCAAGAGGTTCACCCCGGCCGCGAGCTTCATGAGCTCCATGTGGCCGGCCAGGGCCATCTCCAGCGAGCGCACCATGGTCTCGAAGCGCCGGTCGGCGTGGAACTCCGGCTCCTGGTTGTAGCCGTACCCGATGCTGGCCGAAAAGGCGAAGAACAGCACCGAGACGCTCAGGCTGCCCATCACCTGCACGCTGGAGCCGGGGATGACCTTGTAGGTTTTTCCGGTGAGGTCCGACATGTCGGGGAAGTACTGCCGCTCGGGATCCAGCAGGTCCAGCAGGCGCTCGCCGTCCGGGGTGGGCTTGGGGAAATCCGGATAGCGGCGCTTGCCCGCGAAGCGGTAGCTGTAGGTGAACTCGCCGGTCACCACCACGTCCACCCAGTGCTTGTACTTGAACAGGCGCAGGTCGTAGTCCTGGGTGAAGCTCACCCCGAACGAGCCCACGCCGCGGTCGAGCTCGGGCCCGGTGCCCAGGGTGAGCGAGCTGTTGGGATCGGCCAGGTTGCCGGTGGGCAAAAACACCCGGGGCGTGAAGGCGCCCGACCAGCGGCTGGAGCGGTAGAAGTTCCAGGAGAAGCCGAGGTTCATGTCGGCCAGCACCGCCCCGTTGGAGTGATAGGCCTTGCCCGGACCCAGCTCCGGCGGGTAGTCGCCGCCCGAGATGAGCGCCGGCCGCCCCAGGCGCGGCAGGTAGTTGAGCAGCCATTCCGAGGCCTCGTTGAGGTAGCGGTCGGTGGTGCGGCCGGTGGAATCGAACCACTCGCTCTGGATGTGGGGGTAGTCCGCCGGCAAGAAGCCGTTGATCACCATCTGGGCGTCGGGCGAGAGGTGGCGCAGCTTCGGGCGCATCTGCACGTCCATGTAGATGAGCGGCACCTCGATGTAGAAGTTGAGCATGTCGGTGATGCCGTAGGAGAACTGCAGGGTGATGCCGCCGCCCCGGCCCGAGGCGCCCAGATCCAGCGCCAGCATGGTGCTGCCGTCCGGGCCGTCGAAGTTGATGGGCAGCACGATGGGCTGCTTCTCCCGGTGGTTGCCGTAGCGCCCGGCCGCCACCCGGTCGTTCCAGTCCACCTTGAAGCTGAAGATGCCCTCGGGAAGCTGCGCCGAGGCGCCGTACAGGTCGAGATCGATGACCTGTTCGATCTTCTCGTCCCAGAATCGGGTATAGCTGTCCCAGAACCCGGCCGGCGCCCGAGTCGGCGCCAGCAGGACGAGCGCGAGAGAAATCCACCCCAGCTTTTTCAATCGGCACCTCCCTGGCTCCGCACGCGAGAGCCGTTGTCTGAAAGTCGGCGCGAAAGCGTCGAGACCGCCTGTCGCAAGGCCTCCAGCGCCGTCGGGCCGGGGCTCATGGCGCTCTCATAGGCGTAGGCCGGGTCGGAGAATTTCTCCGGCGGCATCAAGTACCCCAGCTCGTCGTCGGCCAGTCCCAGCAGAAAACGGATCCGGCCCCCGGTCTCGTCCAACAGCGCCGCGGCCAGCTCGGGCTCGGGCTCTCCGGGGAGGCCGAGCAGGCGGGCCGGCCCGATGCCCACCAGGACCGCCTCCGACCGGATCGCGTCCGTCAGTTCGCGGGTCTCGACGATGCCCAGCCGGTGCAGCAGCACGAACAGGCGGTTGTCGCGGACTGGAAAGACCACCCGCTCCCGCGCCACCCGGATGCGCGGCCGGGGTTGAGGCCGGGCGCGGGCCAGCGCCCGCAGCGCCAGCTCCGCCAGCGCCTCGCCCAGCCCGTGCATGAACCGCTCTCGCTCGGCCTCGGATTCGCTCCGATCCAGCGCGGTGGTCACCATGGCCCCCAGCGCTCCGTTGGCGTACAGGCCTACGCCGCCGCGCTCCTGCTCGATGGCCCGGCAGCAGACGCCGCAAAAGTCCGAGGAGATCGCCGTGCCCTCGCGCCACAGCGTCTCGGGATGGCAGGCGTACTGGACCAGGGTGGCGATAGCAGCGCCGTCCTCGCCCCGGGCCTGGAGCAGGCGGACCTTCCGGTCCTGCGCCGGACCGTGCTCGTTGCGCACCCAGCGGCCCTCGCCATCGAATCCGGCCTGGGCCAGATACAGCCGCGCCGGGGCGGCCGCCTCCACCGCGCGCCGGGCGGCGCGCGCCACGCGCGCCTCCAGAAAGTCCAGATACCCGCTGTCCAGCCCCGTCTTCACCGGCAAAAATCCGAGCAGCGATTTTCCCCAGAGTCCCAGCGTGTCCGGGCCCTGGTGGTTGTGGGTGCAATGGATGATCACGTTCGCGGCGAGTTCGCCTCCGATGCGGCGGCGCATGCGTTCCGCCCGGGAACGGGACAGCCCGATCAGATCGAGGCACACCAGCACCAGCGGCGTCCGGCCGTCGCAGAGGTACAGGGCTCGCGCCGCCAGCGGATCGCGGATTGCGGCGGCCGCCCGGTCGGCGGCGAAGCCGGCCAGGTAGATCTTTGCCGCCAGGGACGGGGTGATGTCCTCCAGCGCCGCCCCGGCCACGAAGGTGCCCGGCCGTCCGAGGTGGCGCGAGAGCAGGCCGTCCGCATCGGGCCGGGCCGGCGGCAACGGCGGACGCTCCAGCGGCAGGAAGCGATTGATCCAGCCGAGCGCGCCGAGCAACGGATCCCACAGACCGCTCTGCCGGAGTTTCGCCAGGATCTGATCGCTGGTCGGCAAGACCACGCGGCTACCTCCAGCGGCGCATCTCGGCCGTCACCGCCTGCAACCGATCGTAGCCGATGAGGTGCAGGCCCTTCGCCTCCACCAGCTCGCGGGTTTCGGCGTTGGTGAAGAACTCGAGATCGAATCCGCGCCGCTGCCACATGCCGCCGACGCCGCGCAGCTCCTCGGTGGGTTCGGCCGGATGGATGGCCAGCTCCCACAGGCCGGGGGTGAGCATGTTGAAGAACTCGAGGTAGTGGTCGCGGCGCTTCTCCAGCGGGATGTCGTGCGTGTCCCAGTACAGATAGTCGACCACGCAGAAACCCTCGGCCTGGAGTTCCTTCAGCCTCGGCGGGTAGCCGTCGCGCAGGGTGAGCTGGAACTCTTCGGCCAGTTTCTTCGCCACCGCGAACAGCTCGTCCTTGAAGTGGAACACGCCCATGTGCGAGTCGATGTGGGTGGGGTGCAGGCCGAAGGAGAGCACCCGTTCGATCTGGGCGCGCCACTCGATCTCGGCCTCGGCGGGATCGGCGTGGGCGCAGAACTCCTCGGCCGAGGGCCAGAAGCAGCCGTGGGGATCGAGCAGGCTCTTCACCCGGTGCGCCGGCGCCACCGGGCCCCAGCGATAGGTCCGCCACTCGCTGGTGGCGGTCAGGTGCACGCCCACCTTGATGGCGGAGTTGCGCCGGGCGCGTTCGGCGAAGTCGCGCGCCCAGGGGCAGGGCGCCATCAGGGTGGTGGAGGTCACCAGCCCCGAGGTCATGGCGCGCTCGATGCCGGCGTTCACCGAGTGGCACATGCCGGCGTCGTCGGCGTTGATGATGAGCAGCACGTCCTTGCGGCTGTATCCCAGACGTTCAGCGATGTTGATCTCGGGTACCGCTTCGGCGTCGGTCATGTTTCCTCCCGCTTCAACCAGTCCAGCGAATGCGCCTCGGCGATCTCGTCTGTCAGGCGGACCGCCAGCGCGGCGTCGGCCACCAGCGGGTGTGCCGCCAGGGCCAGGATGGCGTGCCGGCGGCTGCGGCGGACCGCGGCCTCGATGGTCAGCTCCTCGTACGCCTTCACGTGCTGGAGCAAGCCGCGGATCTCGGGCGGCAGCGGATCCACCTGCAGCGCCCGCGCGCCCTCTCGATCCACCCGGCAGCCGACCTCGACCACCGAGGCCGGGTCCAGCCCCGGCACCGCGCCGTTCGAGCGGACGTTGACCACCTGCCGGTCGCCGGAATCCAGATGGATGGCGCGGACGAGGCGCAGGGCGGCGGTGCTGTAGTGCGCCCCTCCGCGCCGCGACAGCGCCGGCGGCGGTTGGTGCTGCGCCGGATCGGCGTAGTGGGCCATCAGCTCGCGCTCGATCTCCATGACCTCCTGGGCCCGATCGCGCGGCGCGGCGCGAAGCTCCTCCACCGCCCTTTGCGTGGCGTAGTAGTAGCGCAGATAGGAGTTGGGGACCATGCCCAACGCGCGCAGGAACTCCGGCGGAAAGGCAAGCTCCTCGGGCAAATTGGCCGGCCGGCCCGCGCCGAGCAAATGCTCGATCATCCCGGGCAGCACGTCCTGGCCGTCCAGGAGCACCCGGCGGACCCAGCCGAGGTGGTTGAGCCCGACGTAATCGAGCTGCACCCGCTCCGGTTCGACCCCCAGGCGCGCGGCGATCTCGATCTGCAGGGTGATGGGGATGTTGCACAGCCCGATGGTGCGCGGATGGCCGTGGCGCAGCAGCGCCTCGGTGACCAGGCCCGAGGGGTTGGTGAAGTTGATGAGCCAGGCGTCCGGGCAGCGAACGGCCATCTCCTCCGACAGCCCGAGCAGCACCGGTATGGTGCGCAGCGCCTTGGCGCATCCGCCCACACCGGTGGTTTCCTGGCCGACCAGGCCGTGGCGCAGCCCGAGCTGGATGTCCCGGTGGCGGCCCTCCTGGCCTCCCACGCGGATCTGGGTGAGCACGAAGGCCGCGCCGTCCAGCGCCTCGGCGCGCTCGCCGCCGAAGCGAACGGCGAAGCGGGCGCCGGCGGAACGCGCCATGCGCTGGCAGAACCCCGCCACGGTGGCCAGGCGCGCCGGATCGACGTCCATCAGGAACACCTCGGCCAGACCGAGGGCCTCCCCCTCCCGGATGAAGCCCCCGAGCAACTCCGGCGTATAGGTGCTGCCGCCGCCGATGACCGCGATCTTCATGCCGCCACCCATATCACACTTCGACCAGCGCGCAATCCCCTTGCGCCAGGCCGCCGCAGATGGCCGCCGCTCCGCGCCCGCCGCCCCGCCGGCGCAGCTCCAGGATCATGGTGAGCAGGATGCGGGCGCCGCTGGCACCGATGGGGTGGCCGATGGCGATGGCACCACCGTTGACGTTGATCTTCTGCCGCAGTCTTTCCGTGTCCTTGGCATCGCCGCCGGCCAGGAGCTTGGCCGAAACCAGCGGCATGGCCGCGAAGGCCTCGTTGATCTCGATGAGCGCCAGATCCGAAAGCGACCAGCCCGCCCGATCGAGGGCGGCGCGGATGGCGGCCGCCGGCACCGTGGCGATCTGCCGCGGCGCTTCGGCGGTAGAGGCCACCGCCACCAGCCGCGCCAGGGGCGTCAGGCCGAGCTCCCGCGCCGCGCGGCGCGTGGCCAGCAACACCCCCGCAGCGCCGGCGTCGAGGCCGGGCGCGTTGCCGGCGGTGACGGTCGGACTCCCGTACACGGTGGGCAAGCGGGCGAGCTTCTCGACGGTGGTGTCCGGTCGGGGCAGCTCGTCCTGGCTCACCTCGACCGCCTCGCCGCGGGGGCCCTCGCCGGACACGGGCACGATCTCCTCGGCGAACACGCCGCGAGCCAGGGCCGCCTGGTAGCGCGCCTGGCTGAGCGCCGCCCATTCGTCCTGCTCCTGACGCGATACGCCGTGCTCGAGCGCCACCTCGCCCGCGTCCACGCTGACGGGGTTGTAGTCGCGATAGCGCATGCCGAGCAGCGGATCCTCGATGACCGGCGAGCCCACCCGGACCCCCCAGCGCAGCGACCGCACCAGGTGCGGAATCCGGCTCATGTTCTCGGTGCCGCCGGCGACGCACACCCGAGCCTCGCCGAGCCGCAACGAGCGGACGCACCAGGCGCAGGCCGTCATGGCCGAGCAACAGGCGCGGTCGATGGTGATGGAGCGCCGCTCCGGCGGCAGCCCCGCCTTGAGCAGCACCTGGCGGGCCACCACCGCCGCCACCCCGTCGGCCTCGTGCGGGGCGCAGCAACCCAGGGCCAGCTCGTCGATCCGCTCTTTGTCGATGCCGGCCCGCTCGATCAGCGCGCCGACCACCCGCGCCGCCAGATCCACCGCCGGCACGTTGCGCAGCGCCCCGCCGAACTTCCCGAACGGCGTGCGCGCGACCGCCGCCACCACCACCTCGTCGTCTCGCCCATCACTCATCCCGGCCGTGGACGTCACGTCGCCTCCCCTGGCGCGGCCGCGCGCGCCGGCCGGGGCCGCCCCGCGACCGCTCCGACCCGCCCGCCGCCGACCTGATATGCCTGGAGCGCACGAGTTTCCGCCACCCGTTCAGCGCCCGCGGGGCTTCTTGGGCGGCTTCGCGCCGCCAATCTTTTCCAGCTTCTTGTCGATGAGCAGCGGCGCCTCCGCGTCCTCCGGCCAGTCCGTGCGCTCGATGGTGAACTTGAGATCCTTGAACTTCCTGGCCCGCAGCAGCACGCTGTGATCGCGGTGGGCCTCGAAGGCCTCGAAGGTCTTGGGGGTGCGGCCGGCTTTCTTGTTGTCGATGAAGATGTCCGCGCCCGCCGGATCGGACTTGACGGTCAGCTTTCCCTTGCGCGGCGCCAGCGTCTGCTCGATCAGGCCGGGCTGGTCCGCCGCGAAGGTCAGCTCGCCCTCCCAGGGCAGATACCCCGGAGCCATCAGGCGCACCCGGTGCGTTCCGGCGCGCACGCCCAACAGTTTCGGCGGATTCCCGTCGGGGCGGTAGGGATCGCCGTCGATGAGGACCACCGCCACCTCCGGCGTGACCTTGAGCTGGATCTCCCCGGCGTACTTCTCCACCGGGGCGGGCCCGGCGTCGGCCGCCGCCACCGCTCCATCGCTCGAGGCCAGCCGGGTGGCGAACCAGTACCCGGCCAGTGCCAGCAGGGCCACAGCGCCCAGCACCCAGGCCAGGTTTTTCCAGATCCGGCCGCGCCCCAGACCGCTGGCCTCGACCGCCATCACCGTCTCGCCGGTTGCGAATTTTCCGCGCGGCGGGGCTGCCAGCAGCGGCGCCGGAGCGGGTTCGGCCTCGCTGGACGATCCCGCCGGAACCTCGGGCGCGGCGGGAGACGGCGCCGGCGCGGGAGGCGAGGCCGAGCCCGGCCCGAAGTCCTGCAGAAAGTCGGCCGCGGCTTCCTTCTCCGACGGGGCGATCTTCACCAGTTCCTCGAGGTTCTCGCCCCGGGCCATCCACTGGCTGGTGGCCTCGCCGAAGGCGAATCGCGCGTTTTGCTGGTGGCTGCGAGCCCGCCCCGACAGCGTGTCCACCAGAAAGGCCGAGAGCGCCTCGGCGTCGGCCTGGCGATCCCAGCGCTTCAAAAAGCCCGCCAGGTGCTCGCGCAGATCCTCCGCGCTCTGCGGGCGCTGCGCCGGATCCTCGGCCATGGCCGAGAACACCGCCTCGTCGAGTTCCACCGGAATATCGGGATGCACCCGCGAGGGCGGGCGCTCGCGAACCGCGGCCAGCACCGCCCGCACGCCGGCCTCGTCCCCGGCGGACCGCAGCTTGGTGCCGGTCAGAATCTCGTACAGCACCACCCCCACCGAGAAGATGTCCGCGCGATGGTCCACGCCCTGGTGGCGCAGTTGCTCCGGCGCGACGTAGGTGGCCTGGGTGGCGAAGGCGCCGGGAGCGGTCGGCCGCACCCGGAAGGTGGCCCGCGCCAGACCGAAGTCCACCAGCTTCACCTCGCCGGTGGAGGAGAGGACGATGTTGGGCGGGTTCACGCCCCGATGCACGATGCCCATGGGATTGCCGAAGGCGTCTTTCAAGGCGTGGGCGTAGGCGAGCCCCTTGAGCACCTCACAGGCGACGTAGATGCCCAGCGTCGGGGGAAAGCGCACGCCCTGCTCGACCAGGGATTGCTCCAGCGAGGCCAGGTTGGTGCCCTCGATGTACTCCATGGCGATGAAGAAGGAATCCTGGTGCCGGCCCCACTCGTACACCCGGGCGATGTTGGGGTGGGTGAGCTGCGAGGCCAGCTGCGCCTCCTCGAGGAATCCGGCCGAAAACTCGCTGTTGCGGCTGGCCTCGGGCAGGATGCGCTTCACCACCACCACCAGGTTGGTGCCGCCGGAGGTGCGCGTGACCGCGCGGAAGATCTCGGCAAAGGACCCGGCGGCCAGGCGCTCGGTGAGCGTGTACTTGCCAAACGGAATGGGCTGGCTCATGTCTCTCCTCGCCGCGCTCGCGGTCTACCCCCGCTTGAACAGCCCGCCCTTTTTCTTGCTTTCTTTCTTGCGCAAATTGAGAAGGCGCAACTCGCGCAGCGCCTCGGTGCAATCGGGATTGCACTGGATGGCCTTCTCGAACTCGTGCTCGGCCATCTCTTTGTAGTTCATGGCCTTGTAGATGTAGCCCAAAAACAGGTAGGCCTTGTCCACCTTGGGGTTCAGCGCCACCGCCTGGTTGAGCGCGTCCCGCGCCCGGCGGACCACTTCCTCGTTTTTGGGGTCGTTCTGGAACATGGTCCAGCCCAGATAGGCGTGGAACTCGCCCTCCTCCGGGCACAGCCGCACCGCCTCCTCGAAAAGCTGGAGCGCCTGGCCGTAGTCCCGCCGCCGCAGCGCCATTTCGCCCTTCTGGAACAGCCCTTCGGCCGAGAGGATCTTCGACACCTCGCTCGAGACACCGCGCTTGGCCCCGGAAGAAAGCTCCTCCAGGTACTGGGCGCGCCGCTCCTCGTCGGTGAGGACCTCGTTGGCCGTGGAGAGAAGCGAAAAGATCTCGTCGGCGAGCGTGCGGATCTCGGCGGTGCTGGAGACGGCGATGCGATCGGGGTGGTATTGCTTGGCCAGCGAGAAGTAGGCCTTCTTGATCTCGGAGACGGGGGCGTTCTTCGACACCCCCAGGATGTCGAAGTAATCCTGCTTGCGCATCTCCATGATGCGGCGCACCAGCTTCTCGCGCAGGTCCCGGTCCTCGGGCGAGAGGTTGATCGCGCTGCGCGGGCTCTCGCTGATCTCGGGCACGGGCACCCCGCCGCACTCGGCCAGCCGGCCCTTGACCTTCTCGCGGATGGGCGGCGGCTGGCTCGGCCGCGCCGGCGGCGGGGGCGGCGGCGGTCCGGCCGCCGGAGGTCGGGCGGCCCTCGGGCGCTCCCGTTTCTGGGTGGGCTCGGGTTCTTCCGGCGTCTCCTCCGCTTCCTCGGTTGCGGGCGGAGCGTCCTCGAACAGGATCATGCCGGCGCAGCGAAGCGCGTACAGGATCTGGTAGGCGCGCTCCTTGTCCAGGCCGAGGTCCAGGATCTCGCGCACGGTGTGCTTGCCCTTGAGCCGCCCGACGAAGGCCTCGCCGTCGGCATCGAGCTCCATGTCCTGGAACCGAAACAGCGGGTCGGGGTGCGGCACCACGTAGGCGTCGCTGCAACTGGCGAGGAGCTGTTGCAGCCGGGCGAGCGGGATCTTCTCGCGGATGCCGGCGTAGATGAGCGCCGCGGTGCTGGAATCGAGCGTAACCGTGGTGGGGGGCAGGCTGCTCTTGGGATTGTAGCGGTATTCTCCCTCCTCCCAGGCGAAAAGATCGAGGAGCTTGGTGCGCAACTGGAGTTCGAGCGCGTACTGCAGGTTGTGCGGCGAGATGCAGCCCATCTCGATGAGGACCGTGCCCTGCTGGCGGCTGCTCTGCTTCATGCGCCGGATGCTCTCCTCGCACTCCTCCTCGGAGATCATCTTCTCCCGCACCATCACTTTGCCCAGGCATTCGTTGAGCAGGTTCGACTTGACGAACACCGGGTAGCCGCCCTTGAAATAGACGATCTTCTTGACCTTGCCCCGCTGGAGGAGAAGCGCCCCGTCGGCCTTGTCACGGTACAGGCGGGCCAGCAGCTCCGGAAACGAGGTATCGGAGAGGTTGCCGTGGATCTCGGCCGCGGCCGAAACCTCGGAGGCGCGCTGCTCCACCTCGGCAGTCTCCTGGTGGCTCTCCGGGCTGGCATAGGGTTCCGGCGCCTTGGCGTCGATGGCCTGCTTCTCGGCCTCGGCCGCCACTGGCGAGGGATAGGCGGCGCCGAAGGTCGCCTTCAGACAATCGAACACCTGGGGCAGGCGCAGCGGCTTGTCCAGGTAATCCACCACCCCGTACTTGCGCATGGCCTCCTGGCGGTGGTTCACGCCCCGGTAGATGCCGGAGATCATCAAGATGGGGACGCTCTGGCCGCGGGGCATCTTGCGGATGCGCTCGGCGACCTGGAAGCCGTTCATCACCGGAATGAGGATGTCGAGGATGATGAAGTCCACTTCCTTGGCCTCGAAGGTGCGCACCGCCCAGTCGCCGTCCTTCTCGGCGATCACCGTGAAGCCCTCGGCTTCCAGGGCCTCGGTCAGCATGCGCTGGACCGTCTTGTCGTCCTCGACCACCAGGATGGTCTTGCTCACGAATCCTCCTTGAGCCCCTGCCCGGTCGCCGCTCGCCGACCGCGGCCTCCCCTTCTGCCGGGCGCTGCGATTATAGGAAAACGCCGCGCAAACAAGCAAGTCCCAATACGGGAAGGCTTGCTTTTTTGCAGCCTAGCAGCCGTAGTAGCAGCCGTAGTAGTCGATGCAGCCCCAGTAGCAGTACGTGCAGCACACGTAGCCCGAGTTGATGTCGCAGCACTCGTAGGTATACAGGCAGCACTCCTGGCCGGAGCCGGTGGCGCACTCGCAAAAGCCGTCGTAGTCGCAGTCGCTGGTGCCGCTAGGGCAGACGCAGGCCCCGCCCGAACAGACCTGGTTGCCGGGGCAGATCATGGGCGTCCCGACGCAGGCGCCCCCCGAGCAGAGGTCGTTCACCGTGCAGGGGTTGCCATCGTCGCAGGGATCGTTACCCAGCAGCGGCGGGAAGTAGCAGCCGCTGGCGGGGTTGCAGGAGTTGGCGGTGCAGGGGTTGTTGTCTTCGCAGTGGCCGGACGTTGGGGTGATCAGGGTGCCGCTCTGGCAGCAGCCCTCGCCGGCCTTGCAATAATCGCCCACGGTGCAGGCGTCGCCGTCGGAGCAGGAGTTGGTGTTGGGCGTGTGGCTGCAGCCGCTCGAGGCGGAGCAGAAGTCGTCGGTGCAGACGTTGCCGTCGTTGCAGTTCTCGAGGTCCACCTGCCCGGAACAGGCGCCGTTCAGACAGGCCTGGCTGCGCCACATCAGGCTGTCGCAGAACTTGATGCCGCACTGGGTGCCGTTGGCGACGTTGCTGTGCCCGCAGCCGGAGGCAGCGGCACACGAGTCGTTGGTGCAGACGTTGCCGTCATCGCAGTTCTGGTTGCCGCCGGTGGCGCAGCTTCCGCTCTGGCAGGTGCGCGGCGTCCATACCAGCCCGGCGCAGCTCGAACCGCAGTCGGTGCCGTTGGCGACGTTGGTGTTGCTGCATCCGCTGCTCGCGCTGCAGCCATCGCTGGTGCAGGAATTCCCGTCATTGCAGTTGGCGACGACCTCGGAGCCGGTGCACTGGCCGGTCTGGCAGGTCTGGCGCCGGTATTCCAGGCCCACGCAGGAGCGAACACCGCACTCGACGCCGTTGGAAACGTTGGTGTGCGAGCAGCCGCTGGCGGCGGCGCAGGAATCGTTGGTGCAGGTGTTTCCGTCGTTGCAGTTCTCCACCACCTCCGAGCCGGTGCAATTTCCCGCCTGGCACGTCTGACGGCGGTACTCCAGGCCCGAGCAGGAACGCACGCCACACTCGGTACCGTTGCTCACCGGCGCAAAGACGCAGCCCGAGGCCGGGTTGCAGGAGTCGCTGGTGCAGGCGTTCCCGTCGTTGCAGTTGATGGCCGTACCGCTGCAAGTGCCGTTCTGGCAGCGGTCGGCGCTGGTGCAGGCGTTACCATCGTCACAAGAATTGGTGTTGTTGGCGTACACGCACTGGCCGTTGGCCGGGTTGCAGGAGTCGTCGGTGCAGGGGTTGTTGTCGTTGCAGTTCACCGGCGTGCCGGCCACGCAGTTGCCCGAGACGCAGTCCTCGATGCCGTTGCAGGGGTTGCCGTCGGAGCATTGCGAAGGCTGGGTGCAGGCCTGGCAGGTGATGTCGGCCGCGTCGGTGCTGCTGTCGCAATCGTTGTCCAGCCCGTCCTGGCACATGGCGCTGCCGCGCGGTCCCTCCACGATGTCCGGGCGCACCTGGTTGTCGTCGTCGTTGCAGTCGCTGCCACAGGGAATGGGTGAAAAGCCGTCTCCGTCGGCGTCGATGGGGACACCGCCGCACACACCGCTCTGGCAGCGATCGCCGGTGGTGCAGTTGTTCCCGTCGTCGCAGGAAGCGCTGTTGTTGAGGTACGAACACTGGCCCGTGGCCGGCTCGCAGGTGTCATCGGTGCACGGGTTGTTGTCGTTGCAACTGATATTCCCGGTGGGCTGGCACTGTCCGTTCAGACAGCGGTCGCCGGTGGTGCACAGGTTGTTGTCGCTGCAGGACGCGCCGTCGTCGTTGAAGTGCTGGCAGGCGCCGGTGCTGCCGTTGCAGCCGTCGGTGGTGCATTCGTTGTTGTCGTTGCAATCCTTGGGCGTGCCGCGGCAGGCGCCGCCCTGACAGGTGTCGTTCTCGGTGCAGCGGTTGCCGTCGTCGCAGAAAGCGCTGTTGTTCGCGTGCTGGCAGCCCGCCACCGGATCGCAGGTGTCGTCGGTGCAGGCGTTGCCATCGGAGCAGTTCTCCAGACAGGAGCGACAATACGAGGGCGTCCCCAGCGCCGTCTCGCAGCCCGGCGCGGGGGTGCAATCGCCGAATCCCGCCTGGCAACGGCAGCGACGGTCCGCGCATTCCTGGTTGGCCGCGCAGACGTTGGCGCAGCCGCCACAGTTGGCGGGGTCGCTGGCGAGGTCCGCGCAGGCACCGCCACAACAGAAGGAGGCGTCGTTCCCGGCGCAGTCCGGCCCGACTCCGCCGCAGCGGCAGACATCGGCCACGCAGGTTTCGTTGGCGTCGCAGACCACCGAGCCGCACTGCTCCCCGATGCAGTTCCCGTCCTGGCAACCCAGGGAGCAGTCCTCCACCATCTCCTCGTACTGGCAGGCGCCCGCCTGGCAGACGCCCGGCGTCCGGTAGGAAACGCGTTGGTTCCCGCGGCAGGAGGCCGCCGGAGGCTCTTCGCAAGCCACCGGAGCCCCGCGGCACGCGCCGCCGGTGCATACGTCGCCCTGGGTGCAGGCATCGCCGTCGGAACATCCATCGCCACCCATGGCCCACCCGGGGACGTTCTGTCCGGCGTCGAACAGGCAGCGCACGGTGCCGAAGCGGCAGTTGACCACCTGGCATTGGTTGGCCAGGGTGCAATCGTCCTCCGGACAGCAGCGGCCGTTCTCGCACTGCTGGAAGGACTCGCAGCGGGTGCCGACGCAGAGTCTCTCCTGGCACACCCCGTCCACGCAGGCCTGGCCCTCGGGACAGCTGCCCGACGGGCAATCCATCGGGTAGCACTGGCCGGCGGCGCACACCTGGCCCGGCGGACAGCTCACCTCGGCACAGGACCGGGGCGCGCAGCGGCCCTCGACGCAGACCTCCAGCGGATCCTGGCAGTCCTGCTCGGGACAATCGGCCGGATAACAGAACCCGTTGGCGCACACCAGGCCCTCGCACTGGACGTTGGCGCAGGTGCGCTCGACGCAGGCGCCGGCGACGCAGATCTCGTTGTAGCCGCGGCAGCCGTGTTCCTCGCAATCGTAGGGGTAGCAACGCCCGCCGGCGCATTCTTGATTGGGCGGGCAGTTCACGCCGACGCAGGTGCTTTCGCGGCACTCCTCGTCGATGCAGACCTCGCCGTAGCCGGAGCAGATTTTCCGCTCGCAGTCCCGCGGGTAGCATTTGCCCATGGCGCAGCGCTGGTTGGGCGGGCAGTGCACCGCCGCGCACGAGCCGGGAACGCATTGTTCGTCGATGCACACCTCGCCCTCGCCGGGGCAGTTGCGGCCGAGGCACGACGTCGGATAGCACTGCCCGCCGGCGCAGGCCATGTGGGCGTCGCAGGGGACGCCGAGGCAGGCCACCTCGACGCAGGCGCCCTCCCGGCACACGAATCCGGCCGCGCAGATCCGATCGGGGCAGTCTTTCGGGTAGCAGGTGCCGTCGATGACCGTGCCGTTGCCGCAATGAGAACCGATGGAGCCGCTGCCACAGGTGGAAAGGAGGATACCGGCGGCGAGCAGCATCAACGCCTGCCAGGGTCTTGTCTTTTTCACGGCGGCCTCCCAGCCAAGCTCCCCATACCATTCTAGGCGAAATCCTACCTGCGGGCCAGATACCGGCCCGGCCCAGGCCTGGCGACTCGATCGGGTCTCGCCGCTTCTTTCCCGAAGCGTTCTCCCGAGAGAACGTTCGCCGCCGGTCCCCGCCGGCGCCGATCGAATTTGCATTTTTCTCGTGATTTCGGCGTGTTGGGAGCCTGACCGTGGATTCGAGCCGGCCGCCTTCTCGGCGCGAAAGAACTCGCCGATGGAGGACCTGCCCGGTTCGGAGAACGGGAGCGGAGGCTAACGGATCTTTCGGCGGATCTCGTCCAGCACCACGTCCGGGGTCAGGTTGGCGGCCTCGCCCTCGAAGTTGAGCACCAGCCGGTGGCGCAGCGCCAGCTGGCACACCGCGTCGATGTCCTCGCGCGAGAGGGCGAAGCGCCCGTCCAGGAGCGCGCGCACCTTGCCGCCCAGGATGAGCGCCTGGGCGCCGCGGGGCGAGGAGCCGTAACGAACGTAGTTGCGGGTGATCTCCGGGGCGTCGGGGAGCTCGGGGTGGGTGGCCAGCACCATGCGGATGGCGTACTCCTGGACGTGGGTGGCCACCGGGACCTCGCGCACCACCCGGCGCAGGGCCAGCACCTGCTCTCCGCCCATGATGCGGCTGGCCTGTGGCGTTTGCGTGCTGGTGGTGCGTTCCAGGATCTCGGCGATCTCCCGCCCCGAAGGGAAGGGGAAGTGGATCTTGAACAGGAAGCGGTCCATCTGGGCCTCGGGTAGCGGGTAGGTGCCTTCCATCTCCAGCGGGTTCTGGGTGGCCAGCACCATGAACGGCTCGGCCAGCACGTGGGTCACCCGCGAGACGGTGACGTGCCGCTCCTGCATGGCCTCGAGCAGCGCCGACTGGGTCTTGGGCGTGGCGCGGTTGATCTCGTCGGCCAGGATGATGTTGCCGAAGATGGGCCCGCGCACGAACTGCTGGCAGCGCCCGCCGCCCTTCTCGTCGTCCAGGATGATGGTGGTGCCGGTGACGTCGGCCGGCATGAGGTCCGGCGTGAACTGGATGCGCGAGAACTCGAGATCCAGGCAGCGGGCCAGGGTGTTGACCAGCAGGGTCTTGCCGACCCCGGGGACGCCTTCCAGCAGGGCGTGTCCGTCGCAGAGCAGGCAGGTGAGCACCGAGTCGATGATGTCGCGGTAGCCCACGATGACCTTGGAGACCTCGTCCACCAGACGGCCGAAATCTTCGCGGAACTTGGCCGCGACCTCGGTGGCGGCGATGGCTTTTTCCGGCATGGTCGTCCTTTCGCGCTCCCCCGATCCTGGCTGGAGCATCGACCGGCTCGGACCCGCTGTCAAGGCACCCGGCCGCTGTGGGCCAGGGACCGCCCTTGCAGAATGTGCTTGACTTTTCGGCCGTTCGCCTTTATCAATTTGCACCCTGCCGGCCGGGTCCGGCGGGATTGCCTAGAAAAGGAAGAAGTCATGAAGACCAAGTTCGTGTCGCAGGCCGAGGTCAAGCCGCGCTGGCTGCTCCTCGACGCCAAGGACCGGGTGTTGGGGCGGATGGCCAGCGAGATCGCCCAGGCGCTCAAGGGCAAGAACAGCCCGGGCTACACCCCGAACGCGGATGGGGGCGACTTCGTGGTGGTGATCAACGCGAAACTCATCCGGCTCACCGGGCGCAAGATGGAAAAGAAAGTCTACTACGACTACAGCGGCTACCCCGGCGGCCTGAAGGAACGGACGGCGGAGAAGCTGCACGCCAAGCACCCCACCGAGCTTCTGCGCCGGGCGGTCAAGGGCATGCTGCCGCGCGGGCCGCTGGGCTACCGCATGCTGCGCAAGCTCAAGATTTACGAGGGCGCCGAGCACCCGCACGCGGCCCAGAAGCCCGAGGCGGCCGCCCCCAAGGGAAGGTAAGCCATGAGCGAAGTCCAGAAATGGTACGCCACCGGAAAGCGCAAGAACGCCATCGCCCGGGTGTGGATCCAGCCGGGCGGCGGCACGGTCACGGTCAACGACCGGAGCTGGGATGACTACTTCGGCGGGCTGCAGCAACTGCGCCTGATCATCTCCGAGCCGCTGGAGCTCACCAGCCAGCAGGGCAAGATCGACGTGCGCGTGAACGTGCGCGGCGGCGGGCTCTCGGGGCAGGCGGACGCCATCCGCCACGGCCTGGCCCGCGCCCTGCAGCGCATGGACACGCAGCTTCGACCGGTACTCAAGAAGGCCGGGCTGCTCACCCGCGACTCGCGCATCGTGGAGCGCAAGAAGTACGGCCGCCCCGGCGCGCGCAAGCGCTTCCAGTACTCCAAGCGCTAGCCGCCGCCCCGCCCGCCCCTTTCCCCGCCGTCCCTGCACACCGGGGTTCTCGGAACCTGAGGGGAAGACCCGCGCGGTATCGCGCGCGTTTGCCGAAGGATTCTCACCGGATCTTCCCGTACCATCAAGAGCATGCTGGCATGCTCTTCATGCCAGCGGAATTTTCCGAAGTTCGGCCGCTTGCAAGGATCTCGTCGTTCTTGCGCCGGATCAGCGCAGAGCCTTCACCGCGTTCTGAAAGATTCCGAGCCCCGCGCCCGCCTCGGGCAGATCGGGCCGGCGCGTCCAGCGCGGGTGGTGGGTTCGGTGCAGGAAGCACTCGGGGTGCGGCATGAGCCCGAAGATCCGCCCGCTCTCGTCGCACAGGCCGGCCGCCCCGCCCGGCGAGCCGTTGGGGTTGGCCGGGTACGCCTCGGTGGGCCGCCCGCTGGCGGGATCCACGTAGCGCAGCGGAATGAGCCCGCGGGCGCCGAGGTCGTCGAGGACGCCCGGACCGGCCAGCAGCTTTCCCTCTCCGTGGCGCACCGGAAGCTCGAGGGCGGCGATGCCGCGGGTGAACACGCAGGGGCTCTGGGTGTCGCAGGCCATGGCCACCCAGCGATCCTCGAACCGCCCCGAGTCGTTGAAGGTGAGCGTCACGGATTGCGTAAGCCGCCGGGGATCGGGAAGCAGGCCGAGCTTCACCATGAGCTGGAAGCCGTTGCAGATGCCCAGCACCAGCTTGCCGTCCGCCACGAACTGCCGCAGATCGTCGAGCAGGCGCCGGTCGGATCCGGCGATGCGGGCGCGCCGGTAGCGGTTGGCCGCCGCCCGGGCCGAGCCCAGGTCGTCGCCGTCCATGAACCCCCCGGGGAGCACCAGAAAGTTGTAGTCGCAGAGCCGCGCCTCCCCTGCCAGCAGGTCCCAGATGAACACGATGTCGGCGCGCTCTGCCCCGGCAGCCTGGCAGGCGAAGGCGGTCTCGCGCTCGCAGTTGGTGCCGTTGCCGGCGACCACCAATGCTCTCACGCTGGCCATTCTGTTCTCCTCGTGCCTCGATCCGACCGCCGGGTTCGCGCGCCCGCCCGCGCCGGCATCGTGAAACGCTCGCTCGCCATCGCTCAGAAATCCAGCGGGCGCAGCCAGCTTCGCCGCAGCGCCTCGATCGGCTCGTCGAGCAGGACGCCGCCCGACCCGCCGCGCAGAACGAGCCTCGGAGCGGCGGTGACCGTGCCCACCCGCTGCGCGCTCTGGCCTCGCATGTGGGTCAGGAACTTCTCCACCCGGTCGGACGGCACCGTGACCACGAAGCGCCCGGGCGTCTCGGAGTAGAGCAGTTCCGTCTCTCCCATCTCTCCCTCGCGCGGCACCCGCGCCAGGTCGACATCCATGCCCAGATCGCCGGCGAAGGCGCTCTCCGCCAGGGCCACCGCCAGTCCTCCATCCGAGCAGTCGTGGCACGAGGCCACGCAGCCCTCCTGGATGGCGCGGTACAGCGCCCGGTAGAGGGCGAGCTGCGCCTCCGCACGCACCCGGGGCAGAAATCCGCCGCTTGCGCCCAGATGGGCCTGGAGCTCGGAGCCCAGGAGCTCGTCGCGGGTCGCCCCCAGCACGAACAGCGCATGATCCGGCGCCTTGGCGTCCATGGACACCGCCCGGCGCGCGTCGGGCATGAGCCCCAGCACCGAAAAGAGCAGCGTGGGCGGGATGGAGATGCGCCGGCCCTCGATCACGGCGTCGTTCTTCATGCTGTCCTTGCCCGAGATGAGCGGGATGCCGTAGGCCAGACACACCCGCCGCAACCCCCGGCCGGCGCGCACCAGCTGGCCGGCCTTGCGGTCGCCGTCGGGATTGCTCTCGCTCTGGATGGGATCGCACCAGCAAAAGTTGTCCAGCCCGGCCATGCGATCCGGGTCGGCCCCCACCGCCACCGCGTTGCGCACGCCCTCGTCCACGGCGCACTCGGCCATGACGCCGGCGTCGAAGTCGGACAGGCGCGGGCAGATGCCGTGGGACACCGCCACCGCCTCGAAGGAGTCGAGCAGCGGCCGAAACACCGCCGCGTCGGACGGCCCGTCGTCGCGCGCCCCCAACAGCGGCTTGAGCACCGTTCCGGCCTGGACCTCGTGGTCGTACTGGCGCACCCAGTAGGCCTTGGAGCAGATGTTCAGCCGCGAGAGCATCTGGTGCAGCAGCTCTCCGGCCGGCCGCGCCGGCGCCCGCCAGGCGCTTTCGCGCGGAGGATCGAACCGGGCCACAAGCTCCAGGCGCGGCAGCCCGTCGTGGAGGAAATCCATCGGCAGCAGGGCCACGGTGCGCCCGTGGTCGATCACCTCGAACCGGCCGCTCTCCTCGAAGCAGCCCAGGTCGGTGGCCTCCACCTGGTAGCGGCGGGCGAGCTCGAGCAGGCGCGGGAGCTTCTCGGGCGGCACCGAAAGCGTCATGCGCTCCTGGGCCTCCGAGAGCAGGATTTCCCAGCTCGCCAGGCCGGGGTACTTCAACGGGGCGGCGGTCAGGTCCAGCCGGCAGCCGCCGGCCTCGCGCGCCATTTCGCCCACGGAGGAGGACAGCCCGCCGGCGCCGTCGTCGGTGAGGGAGTGGTACAACCCCTCGTCGCGGGCGCGCAGGATGAAGTCCGCCAGGCGCTTCTGGGTGATGGGGTCGCCGATCTGCACCGCGCTCACCGGAGAATGCTGATGCAGTTCCTCGCTGGAGAAGGTGGCCCCGTGGATGCCGTCCTTGCCGATGCGCCCCCCGGCCATGACGATGCGATCGCCCGGGCGGGCGCGCTTCTCGTGGCCCGGCCGGCCGTGCAGCCGCGCCGGCAGCAAGCCGGCGGTGCCGCAGAACACCAGCGGCTTGCCCAGGTAGCGTTCGTCGAACACCAACGAGCCGTTCACGGTGGGGATGCCGCTCTTGTTGCCGCCGTGCTCCACCCCCTCGCGCACGCCCTCCAGGATGCGCCGCGGGTGGAGCAGGCCGGGCGGGACGGGCTCGGTTCGAAAGGGGCTGGCGAAGCAGAACACGTCGGTGTTGAAGATCAGCCGCGCTCCCTGGCCGGTGCCCAGCGGATCGCGGTTGACGCCCACGATGCCGGTGAGCGCGCCACCGTAGGGATCGAGCGCCGAGGGGCTGTTGTGCGTCTCCACCTTGAACACCAGGCTCCAATCGTCGTTGAAGCGAATGACCCCAGCGTTGTCCGAAAAGACGCTCAGGCACAGGTCGGCCGGGCCGCGCGCGGCCCGCACCTTCCGGGTGGTGCCGCGGATGCACTCCTCGAACAGCGAGTCCACGATCTCTTCCGGGCCGTCGCCCTCGCGGTAGCGGATGCGGGCGTTGAAGATCTTGTGCTTGCAGTGCTCCGACCAGGTCTGGGCCAGGCACTCCAGCTCCACGTCGGTGGGATCGGGGGGCAGGCCCCGCTCGCGCCGCAGCGCCCGGAAGCTCTCGCCGCGGAAGAAGTCGCGGATGGCGCGCATCTCGGGAAGAGAGAGCGCCAGCACGCGCCGGCGGCTCAGCGCCGCGAGCTCCTCGTCGCTTCGCTCCAGGGAGATGGTCTCGACCTCGGGGCGGGGGCCGAGCTCGACCCGCGGCAGGTTGGGGGGAAAGCCCCTGCCGGCCAGCGCCGCGCCGTCGAGCACGGCGACGTTCTGAATCAGCGCGTTGGCCAGAAGCTCACGCCCGATTCTCTCCGCCTGCTCCCGGGAGAGCGAGCCCCACAAGAGGTAATGGCGCGAGGTGTACACCGCGGCGCCCTCGGGGAGCGGGCGGTCCAGAACCAGCGCCAGCGCCTCGCGGGCGGTGCGGCCCACGTTGTCGGTGACCCCCGGGCGGAAGGACACCGCCACCGCAAAGTCGCAGTCTCCTCCCAGCGGCTGGTCCACCGCCATCTCCTGGGCCACCGGATCCAGGAAGCAGGCCCGGCCCGCGCTTTCCAGCTCCTGCGGCGAGAGCGGCGCGTCCACGGTGAACACGTCCACGCAGCGAACCCGCTCGACCGGGATGCCGATCTCCTCGCGGATGCGGCGCAGAAGACGCTCGCCCGCAGCGTCGCGAACCTCGGGACGAAATGCCACCTCGATCCGGCCCATGCCCACCTCCGCGATATGCGCCGGGCCGACAATCCCAGACTGGCCGCCCTCGTGTCAATCATCTGCGCGCCCATGCGCGCGGCTCGGCAGAGTCTCCGGCGAGGCGCGAGGGCCAGGTTCCCTCGCGGCGTCCCCACCCTTCAGAAAGAACCGCCCGGAGGCGGTGGTCCTTGCATCATCGCAAAGCCCCCCAATCAACGCCTACAGGGCAAGACCCCGAAAAATCCGCAACGGTTGGGCGCTGAACGTCACGAGAGGATGAGAGGCCCTTGGCCGCGCCGGCCGAGCCAGGGCAAACGAAATGCCGCCAGAAGGCGAGTCGAGACTCAGCGGAACCGGATGACCTCGGGGCCCTTGGGCTTTACCGGGCCCTTCGCCTTCGGCTTTCCGGTCTGGTTGCGGCGGGCGTCGATGATCTTGGCCTTGAGCTCGAGCAGGGCCGGATCCTCGGGCGAGGTGGCCAGCGCCTCGTCCACGGCGGCCTGGGCCTTGTCGAACTCCTTGCGCTGGAGGTAGATCTGCCCCTTGACGCGCAGCATCTCCAGGTCCACCACCCCCTTGGCCAGCTGCTCGTCGATGTAGCGCAGCGCCGTGTCCAGGTTGGTGTTGCTCTCCGCGTACATCGACACCAGCAGGCGCTTGGCCTCCAGGTCCTGGGGGTTGAGCATGACCACCATCTCGAGCTCGGAGACGGCCTCGATGGAGCGCTTCTTGGCCCGGTACAGACGGGCCAGTTCCATGCGGGGCTCCACGAGCGCGCCGTCGAGTTCGCAGGCGTGCTTGAAGCGCTTGATGGCCTCCTCGGTGTCGTCCTGGCGGGCGTAGATCTTGCCCAGGGCCACGTGAGCCGCCACCAGCGATGGCTGGGCGGTGATGGCGGTCTCGACCTCGGTCATGCCCTTCTCGTGGTCCCCCGCGCCCGACAACGCCAGCCCGAGCCCCACCCGGGCCATGAGCCGGCCTGGGTTCTTGGCCAGCACCGCGCGAAAACGCTGCGCGGCGTCATCGAACCGCCCCAGCTCGAGGTAGGCCTGGCCGAGTTCGAGAAGCGCATCCGGCTGGTCGGCCTCCACGCCCAGGGCGTTTTCGAACTCGAGCGCGGCGGCCTCGAACTTGTTGGCGCGCATCAGATGCCGTCCCAGCGCCAGGCGCACCGCGAAGTTGCCCGGCTCCATGGCGGCCGCCTCCTGGAGCTTGATCAGCGCCTGCTGCTCCTTGCCTTCCCTGAGCATCACGTTGGCCTGCAAGGTCACGATCTCCACGTCCTTGGGGCTGAGCTCGCGCAGCTTGCGCAGGGTCCGCTCGGCATCCTCGAACTGTTCGGCTTCGATGTAGATCTCGGTCAGCTTCTTGTACACGTCGATGTTGCTCGAATCCTTGGCCAGCACCTTGCGCAATTGCTCGATGGCCGCCTCGCGATTGCCCTTGCGGGCGTAGAGGAGACCCATTTGCAGATTCGGCGTGGTGTCGTCCGGCAGCAGATCGGCCGCGCGCCCGTAGGTCATGAGGGCCTGTCCCTCGTCCCCGGCCTTCTCCTGCGCCATCGCTTGCTGCATCAGGTACTGGCCGTTCTTGGGCTGGAGGCGTACCGCGCGTCCGAAGGCCTCGGCCGCCTCGGCGAATTTCTCCTGCTTGAGCAAGGCCTGGGCCTGAGCGGCGGCTTCCTGGGCCTGCTCCGCGGGCGGCTTCTCGCAGGCTGCCGCGCCGAAGACGAGCACCGCTCCGAACACCCTCGAACCGATTCGCCAGCGCCGGTCCACCATGACCACCTCCCGCTTCGATGCGGCATGATATATCAACCCGGGCCCTCCGGGTCAACGCGGGCGCGAGTTTCGTTTTTGGGCCCGATGCGGTTATGCTGAACGCCATGGCCGGCGCAGGCATCATCCTCGGTCTGACTCTCCCCATCGTGGCGACCGCCGAGGCTCCGCTGCTCCTGCTCCAGGGTCCGGACGGACCCGCGGCCGAACTCCTCGACGCCGAGTCGCTGAGGGCCGCTCTGGAGCTGGAGATCCCTGCGGATTCGCTGCGCATCCGGCTGGACGAGCCCCGGCCGGCCGCGGATTTGCGCCGGCACCTCTCGGCCATCGCGGATAAAACCGGCGCCCGGGCCGCGCTGGCCATCGAGGCCGCGCCGGCGAAGGATTGTTTTGCGCCGTGCCGCCTGCGGCTGCTCCTGTACGACTCCGTTTCCGGACGCCTGCTCGAACGCGAGCTCTGCCCCGGCGCCTCTCGAGGCCCCCTGCTGGCCCGCGCCGTGGCGCTCTCCGTGGCCGACGTGCTGCGCCAGGGATGGCTGGAGGGCATCCGCATCGGCGAGCGCCCACCGCCCATCCCGCAGCGAGAGGGCGCTCCCTCTCCCGAAGCGCCGGCAACAGCGTCCGAGCCGCCGCCGGCCGCGCCGGGCACGGGCCGTTCGGCGCCGGTCTCGTCTCGCTGGCGCCTGGAGACCGGCGCCGCGTTCAGCTCGCAGCCGGCCTGGGAGAATCCGGGCCTGGGCCCCATGGTCCGTCTATGGCTGCCGCTTTCGGACCGGTTCTGGGCCGGGCTCTCGTTCGCCGCGCCGCGGGAGCGGACGATGGAGCGGCCCGGCCTGCTGGCCACCTGGTCGAGCTGGCCGCTCTCGCTCCAGTTCCGGCTCCGGCTCGGCGGGCAGCGCCTCAAGCTCTTCTGGCAAAGCGGGTTCTTTCTCGCCTTCACCGATCTTTCGGCCATGCTGGTCGAGGAGAGCCAGCCCCGGCTGGCGCGCCGGCTGGACCCCGGGTTCTCCTCGCACGGCGCGGTCCTCATCCGCCTTGGGCCCGGGCTCTCGCTCGGCCTGGAAGCGGGGCCGGCGCTGTACCTGCTGCGCCAGCGCTACCAGTGGGGCGACGGCGAGAACCGCGGCGCGGTGCTGTCCATGACCCCGGTGGCGCTGGAGGCGGGGCTGTTTCTGTCCGCCGGCGCCGGGGAGGAGGCGCCGTGACGCCGCGGCCGCATCTGCTCCTCGGCGCGCTGGCGTTGCTCCCATGCCCGGGGTGCCTGGAGACCGTCGAACTCGCCGGGCTCGACCCGCGCCTTCTCTTGCAGCAGGACTGGGACCGGGACGGAATCCCGGAGGCGCTGCCCGAGGACGGCGAGGGCCTGGCGGACTACGCCATCGACTTCGGCGAGGTCGTCGTGCGAAGGAGCGCCGATCGGCTCTTGCTGCTGCGCAACCGCGACGGCGACCGGCCGGCGCTGCGCATCCAATCGCTGCGGCTCGAACCGGAGGCGAGCGGCTTTTTCTTCGACCCGCCCCCGCGCGCGGAACTGCCGGCCGGCCAGGCCACCTTCGTCTCGCTGTATTTTTCGCCCGGCGAGCGGAGGGCCGCCGAGGCCGTGCTGTCGATCGAGTCGAACGATCCGCTCCACTCCCGCCGCACCGTCCGATTGCGCGGTCGGGGCGTGACCCCGGATGTGGTGGTGTGCCTGCTGGGCGACGAGGGGGACCTGTGCCATGACGAGGCGGCCCCGCGCAACCTGCGCATCGACTTCGGCCTGCGCGAGCCCGGGGAACGGGCATCCCAGGACTTCGAGGTCCGCAACCGGGGCGACACGACGCTTTCAGTTCGCTCGGGCGGCGGGCGGGGCGGGGTGGACCTCTCGTTCGGCGCCAGCCTGGAGTTCTCGCTGGACCCAAGGGCCTGGAGCGGCGAGCTATTGCCCGGAGAGCGGCGGCGATTTTCGGCCTTTTACGCCCCGCTGGACGGCGGCCCGGACAGCGCCCGGGTGGAGATAGTATCGAGCGACCCCGACCAGGGACTTCTGGCCATCGATGTGCAGGGAAGCGGCCTGGCGCCCAAGATCTGCCCTCAGCCGCCGTACGAAGTGGATTTCGGCACGCTCCTCACCGCCGACCGCGCCGAGAAGAGCTACCGCCTCGCCTCCTGCGGCAGCCTGCCCCTTCTTTTGGAAGGCCTCGACATCGAGGATGACGTGGCCGGGGTGTTTTCACTGCCACAGCGGCCTTCGCTCCCGCTCTCGCTGCTTCCCGGCCAGGCGCTCAACCTGCCGATCGCCTTTTTTCCGCGCCAGAGCGGCGTCTTCAGCGGGCGGCTGCATGTTCGCACCAACGCCGAGGAGGGCTTCATCGCGCTCCAGGGCAAGGGCCGCGCGGATGCCGCCTGCGAGCTCGTCGCCCTGCCTCCGACCCTGGATTTCGGGCAGGTGTCGACCAGCGGCTTCTCGACCAAGCCGCTGACCCTGCGCAACCAGGGGACGAAGGAGTGCCAGGTGACCGGCATGACCGGCCCGACGGGGTCGGCGGCATTCACGGTGCCGAACCCGCCCGGCTTCCCCATGATCATCCCCATCGGGGAGCAGCGGGACGTGCTGGTGAAGTTCGCCCCGGGGAGCGAGGGCGACGCGCAGGCGACGCTCCAGTTCACGGAGGCCGAGACGGGCGGGGCGCAGGCGACGCTCAAGGGGCGGGGCATCACCCCGCCGCCGTGCGACTTCCAGGCCGACCCGGCGGCGCTCAACTTCGGCTCGGTGCCGCAGGGGACCTCGAAGACGCTCAAGACCAAGATCTACAATTTCGGCAGCGAGACCTGCCAGCTATGGCAGGTGGAGCTGGCGCCGGGGTCGGACCCGTCCTTTTTGCCCAAGGGGATCCCGTTCCCGATGATGCCGGAGGTGGATCCGGGGGATTTCTACGAGCAGGAGGTGACGCTGACGCCGCAGCATCCGGGAGTGATGACCGGGACGATGCTGGTGCGCGGGGGCGAGGATCCGATGCACCTCGTCACCATCCAGGTGGCGCTGAGCGGGGGCGCGGAGGCGGCCTCGATCTGTGTCAGCCCACAGGTTTTGGACTTCGGGCCGGTGGGGGTGGGGCAGACGAAGGACATGGGGATCACGGTGACCTCGTGCGGCAGCGGGACGCTGCGGGTGCGAGGGGTGATGTTCGAGGGGAACAACGCCGACTTCACCTGGGCCAGCGCGCCGGGGGCGCCGTTTTCGCTGCCGGGGGGCCAGAGCCGGACGCTGATGGTGCGCTACAGCCCGAGCGACGGGGGTTCGGACTTCGGGCGGGTGGTGATTTCGAGCAGCGATTCCGCGAATCCGGAGGTGGTGGTGGGGCTGCGGGGGAACTACAGCGGGACGTGCCCGGCGGTGCTCGAGTGCCGGCCGAGCAGTCTGACGTTTGCGGCGACGGACATCGGGCAGAGCTCGGACATGGGGTTCGCCTGCACCAACCACGGGACGGAGAGCCTGCGGGTGGTGAGCGTGGGGCCGGGGGCGGGAACGTCGAGCGAGTTTCGTGTGGGGGTGGTGGGGGTGCCGCGGGACCTGGGGCCGGGGGAGGAGCTGCGGGTGGAGGTGAGCTATCTGCCGGTGGACGTGGGCCGGGACGTGGGGAGCGTGGTGGTGCAGAGCCAGTTCAGCAGCAGCGGCTGCGACAACTTCACGCTGGTGAGCGTGTCGCTGGACGCGGAAGGGAAGACGCCGAACTACCCGGAGTGCATCACGCCTCGGCAGTTCAACCCGGTGTTGAAGTTCGCCTGGCCGAACGGGAACGTGACGGCGCCGAGCTTCCGGCAGGTGTTCATGACGCCGATCGTGATCAACCTCACGGACGACAACCGGGACGGGTTCATCAACGAGGAGGACATCCCGGACATCGTGTTCACGGCGTACGAGACGATGCAGATGAACCGGGTGTGGCAGCCGGCGATCCTGCGGGCGATCAGCGGGGACGACGGGCACGAGATCTGGACCTGGCCGCGGAACCCATCGGCGGACCCGACGCGGCTGAACTACGAGACGCAGGTAGCGGCGGCGGACATCGACGGCGACAACCTGCCGGAGATACTGGCGAGCAAGCTGGTGATCACCGACAGCGGGGAGGTGACGGGGCAGTACGTGACGGGGAACATCCTGGCGTTCGAGCACGACGGGACGTTCAAGTGGGAGAGCGAGCCGTGGCACGGGTCGGAGGACGACATCGAGGACGGGAGCGGGATCGGGGTGGCGGACCTGGACCACGACGGGCATCCGGAGATCTGGCGCAGCTCGTCGGTGTTCGACCACCGGGGGAAGATCAAGTGGGAAGGGACGGCGGGGCGGGGCACGGCGGGGCACGGGGCGTTCTGCACGGCGGCGGACCTGGACCAGACGGGCGGGATGGAGCTCATCTGCGGCAACACCGCCTACCACGCGGACGGGACGATCATGTGGCGGGTGAACAAGGCCGACGGGTTCGCCTCGGTGGCGGACTTCAATCTGGACGGGAAGCCGGAGGTGTTCCTGGCGGCGATGGCGGGGCTGAACGGCGGCATCTTCATCCTCAACGGCCAGACCGGGGCCATCCTATCCTCGCTGCCCTCCAACGTGGACGCCTCGGCCATCATCCCGGCCACCATCGCCAACATCGACAACACCGGCGGCCCCGAGATCGCCGTGGTGGGGACCTGCACGGTTCAGGACAACGAAGGCCACCCGCAGCCCCGCGCCTGCATCATGGGCTTTTCCGCCGACTCGACCACGATGGCGATCGCCAAGCTCTGGCACGAGGTGGCGGCCCATCCGACGTTGGGCGGCGGACTGGCGGGTTTCGATTTCGAGGGCGACGGCCGCTTCGAGATCATTCAGTGCGACGCCGCGGCGCTGGCCGCCCTTGCTGGGCCCGAACGGCATCCGATCTTCACCGAGACGCGCGCCTCCAATTCCCCCTTCTCGAGCCCCGTGGTCGCTGACACCGACGGCGACGGCCGGGCCGAGATCGTGGTCGGCCAGGACGGCGGTTTCGTCCCGGTGGAGCACGGGATCCGGGTGTACGGCGAGAACTGGGCTGGCACCCGCCGCATCTGGAACCAGTTCGACTACCGCGTCACCAACGTCCGGGACAGCGGCGTCATCCCGCAATATGAGCCGCCGCACTGGATCGAGCCCAACGCCACCCGGACCGCACCGCCCCGGTGTCGCTGATCCGGGGGCCGAGCCGCCCACGGCGCCGACAACCCGACGAAAATGCGGGAAAACCCGGCGGGAAGGTATTTGCGACCCCCGGGAACATATGCGCTAGAATGCCGGGCATGAGCGGGTCTTTCCCCCGTGTTTCGACGCCTCGACTCGACGTGCCCGGCGAGCTGCTCGGCCGTTGCCGGCAGGGAGACGACGATGCCAGGCGCCAGCTCTTCGATGCCACGCTCCCCCACGTCCGGCGCATCCTCTTTCGCCTGGCGGGCCCGCGCGATCTCGACGACCTCAGCCAGCAGGCCTTTCTGGAGATCTTCCGCTCCCTCGATCGCTACCAGGGACGGGGAGCGTTCTCGAGCTGGGTGTTTGGAATCTGCCTGCGGGTGGCCCGGAAACGCGCCCGCGGGCTCTCGCGCTTTTTGCGCTTTCGCGAGCGATGGGCGGCCGAGGCGGAAGACCCGGCGCCCGGCCTGGATCACGATGCGGCTCGTCTCGAACGGGCCCGCGCGGTGGAGCGGACGCTGGCCCGTCTCCCCTTCGAGCAAAGGGCGGTGCTGGTGATGTTCGAGATGGAAGGACAATCCGGCGGCGAGATCGCCTTGGCTCTGGAGATACCCGAACCGACGGTGTGGACCCGGTTGCACCGCGCCCGGAAGAATTTCGCGAGGTTGTACCCGTGGCCCGAAAAGTGAATTGCCCATTTTCCGAGCGAGCCCAGCATTTGCTGGACGGCCGCTTGCCTGCGGAGCCGGAGCGGGAGTTTTTGCTCCACGCCGAGGTATGCCCCGGGTGCCGGGAGGAGCTGAAGCGGCTGAAGGCCGTCCGGGAACTCCTCCATGAGGCCGCCGGAGCCGCGCCGCCGGCGTGCGACGACGAGGCGCTGAGGGCCGCGGTGCTGGGCGCGCCGCCGGCCCGCCCGGCCCGCTGGCGGATCCCGGCGCTGGCCGCGGCCGCCGTGTCCGCCGCGCTGGTGGCGATCCTGCTCCGGCCGGCTCCCGCGCCGCGCTCGCCCGCGCCGCCGGCCCAATCGCCGCCGGCCTCGCCGTCCGCCCCCTCCTCGGCTTCGCCGCGGCAGATCCTGATCAGCTTCGCTCCGATGCCCTTGCTGCCAGCGCCGGATTCGGAGCGGACACCGGCCATTCCCTTCGGCCGCATCGAGGCCCCGGCGAACGGACCCCTGGCGCTGCGGCCCTCGGGCGAGATCGCGCTTCTGCTGTGGCCCGGCGCGGCGACGACTCTTTCCGAGCGGCCGGGGTCCGGCATCGAGATCGATCTGCACGCGGGCGAATGCTCGGTCCGCCGCGGGCCCAAGGCGGAGGGACTGCGGGTCTGCGCGAGCGGGCATTGCTTCGATGCCGTCGGAACCACCTTCCATCTGGCGCTGGATGCGCAAGGCGCGCTGTCGCTGGATCTCCTGGAAGGCGCGCTGGAGCCGCTGGACGACCGATCGGATCGTGCGGCGCGACTGATCGCCCCGGCCGGCGTGGACCTCGCCCCGGGACGGCGCGTCGAACGCGCTCCGAGCGAGCACGCCCGCGAAGCCCTGCGGCGCTCCGATGCCCTCGATCCGTTCCGGCCGGGAGCGCTCGGCTGGCTGGCGCTGGACAGCGCGCCGGCGGGAGCCGAGGTGTGGGACGGCGAGACGATGCTCGGCCATGCCCCTCTGTTGCTGGCCCGCAGCGAAGGCGAATGGCCGCTTCAGCTCCGGCGCGAGGGATGGCGCGATGCGCAGATCCGGTTGCGAGTCGAGGCGGGGCGCCTGCTGCGGCACCGGGCCTCGCTCGAGCCGCAACCCGAGTCGACCCCGGCCCGTCCCCAGTCGGCCATGGACGTCTCGTCCCGCGCCCGCGCGCTGCTGGCGGCGCACAAGGTCGATTCCGCCATCGCCCTGCTCGAGAGCCGGTTGCGGTCCCATCCCGGCGACATCGAGTTGCGCCTGCTCCTGGCCGACGCGCTGCGGCTCGGCCGCCGCCCGGAGCAGGCCCTGGAGCACTACCGGCAGGTGGCCCGCCAGAGCCGCAACCCGCACGTCCTGGAAGTCGCGCTCTTCGAAGCGAGCCGCATCGAGCTGGACGTGCTGAATCAGCCCGCGCGAGCGCTGGAGACGCTCCTGGCCGCTCGGCGCATCCTGCCCCAGGGGCTGCTGCGCCAGGAGGTGGCCTTCCGCCTGGCGGAATGCTACCTCAAGCTCTCCGACTTCGGCCGGGCCGCTCGGGCGCTGCAGGATTACCTGCGGTTGTATCCCCAGGGGACGCGCGCCGAGGAGGCGCGAAGGCTCCTCGACGACCTGGCCCAGAAAGGATGGAGGTGACGACATGTCCGCGGTCGCCATGCGCCTCGCCCGTCTCGCCGCGGCGGCGGCTGCGGGCGGGATCTTCCTGCTGCCGTTTGCGGCGCGTGCCGGCTGGAAGCTGCTCCAGTTCAACCCGGGCGACGGCAACGCCTTCGTCCAGATCTCCATGCCGGACGAGCGCACCGCCTGCGCCGTGGGGGCCATCAAGGACGGCCAGGGCAACTCCAAGGGCCTCATCGCCTGCACCGGCGACGGCGGCCTGAGCTGGCGCCAGATCTCCCTCACCGGGGGCCTGATGAACCTCCCCCTCGCCATCCACATGGCGAGCCCGCGGGTGGGCTACGCCGGCGGGCTGCGGGTGGACTCGTTCTTCCCCCTGGCCTCGGTGTACAAGACCGAGGACGGCGGGCGGAGCTGGTCGCCGCTCGCCCTGCCCGGCAACCCCCAGGGCACCATCACGGCGCTGCACTTCGCCGACGAGCGAACCGGCGCGGCCGTCTCCGGATCGAACGTCTGGATCACCGGCGACGGCGGCCAGAACTGGACGCCCTCGACCACGCCCGCGCTGGGCGGCGAGCGCACCACCAACGGGGTGCACGTCCTGGATCGGCAGCGCATCGTCGTGGTCGGCGGATACAACGGGCGGGATGAGGACCCCTCGACCGGGGATCCGGCCATCCCGCCCGCGGACGGGTTCATCCTCAAGACCGAAGATGGCGGATCGAGCTGGCGCTTCGTGCAGGAGCACGTCTCGCAAGGCTCCCTATACCGGGTGGTGTTCTCCGGCCTCCAGAAGGGCTGGGCGGTGGGCGGCGGAAACGCCGGCCTCATCCTCCACACCCAGGACGGCGGCGCCACCTGGAGCCCCCAGACCGTTCCCGGAAGCGGGCAGGTTCAGCCGGACTTCGTGTACGGCGTATCGTTCGTGGACGAGACGCGCGGCTACGGCGTGGCCGGGTACGGCGACGGCAACCCCATGGTGCTGGTGACGGAAAACGGCGGCGCGGCCTGGGCCGTGGACCCGAATTACGATCGGGATCTCTCCGGGCTCACTGGGATGGAAGCCTTCGCGCGCTACTCCCTCCTGCTGGCGTGCTCGTTCGCGCAGCGCGACCGGGGCATGGTGGCCGGGAAGAACGGCGTGATCGTGGGGCTGTCCGGCTCGGCCTTCTGCCCGGACAACGATGCCGACGGGCAACAGGACAAGAGCTGCGGCGGCGACGACTGCGACGACGCCGATCCGGACGTGTACACCGGAGCGCCCGAGCGATGCAACGGCGAGGACGAAAACTGCGACGGCGTCCCCGACGACGGCATCGACTTTCAGACCGATCCCAAGAACTGCGGCGAGTGCGGCTTCAACTGCCAGCCGGCCCAGGTGTGCTGGGACGGCAAGTGCACCATGAACTGTCCGACCCACCTCACCCGCTGCGGCCAGCGCTGCGTGGACATCCAGACCGATCCGGCGCACTGCGGCGGCTGCGACAAGCCGTGCGACTTCCCGCACGCCTCCGCGACGTGCAGCGCCGGCGCCTGCGTCATGGGCGCCTGCCAGGACGGCTTCTGGAACCTCGACAACGAAAGCCCAAACGGCTGCGAGTACGCCTGCGTCCCGAGCGGGGCGGAGGCGTGCGACGGCGCCGACAACGACTGCGACGGCAGGACCGACGAGGATCTTTCCGGGTGCAAGCCCGACGCCGGGCAGCCGGACGGCGGCACCCCGGACGGCGGCGACGGCGACGGCGGGGGCGACGATGCGGTGAAGGATGACGGCGGCGGCTGCGGCTGCGGGAACGCTCCGGGCGCATCCGCGGCCGGGCTGCTGCTGTTGGCCCCGGCGCGGGCCCTTCGGCGAAAAAGCTCTTCGACAAGGAGGCAGGGATGAGGACTCGGATTTCTCTGGCAACCGTTGTGGCGTTGGCTTCATCGCTGGTGTTCTTTGCCTGCGACGACAGCAAGGTGGGCAAGGTGCTGCCCCGCGCCTCCTTGCAGCAGGATTGGAACGGCGACAGCGTGCCGGAGGCTCTTCCGGCCGACCCCACCCAGGCGGCGGACTACCTCATCGACTTCGGCAAGGTGGTGGTGAAGCAGCGCGCCACCCGGATCGTCATCGTCCGCAATCTGGACGTGGCCCAGGCGAAGCTCCTCATCACCTCGGTGCGGCTGGAGAGCGGCGGCCCCGACTTCATCCTGGATCCGCCCATGCTCACCGAGCTGGAAGCGGGCCAATCCACCACCTTCTCGGTGCTGTATGTCCCCCAGCAGGACGGGGCGGACGAAGGCCGAGTGGTGGTGGAGACGAACGACCCCGACCACAAGACCATGACCCTGCGCCTGGTTGGCGAGGGCGTCACCCCGGACGTGCAGGTGTGCGTGGTCGATGGCGGAAATGAAATCTGCAACGATGCGGTGGCCCCGGCCAACCTCGAGATCGACTTCGGCATGAACGACCTCGGCGACCTGGCCACCCGCGAGTTTCTGGTCCGCAACCTGGGCGTGCACGAGCTCACCATTCAGGCGGGCGGCGGGCGGGGCGGCGTCGATCTCAGCCCCGGCGCCAGCTCGGAGTTCGCCATCGAGCCGCGCTCCTGGACAGGGGTGCTGCAACCGCAGAGCAGTCAGCGCTTCACCGCCAAGTACGCGCCGTTCGACGGCGGCGCGGACAACGCGCGCATCGAGGTCGCCTCCAACGACCCGGACGAGGGCCTGGTGGTCATCGAGATCGTGGGCAACGGCCTGGCGCCCAAGATCTGCCCCCAGCCGCCGTTCATCGTGGACTTCGGCACGGTCATGGTGGGCAGCACCACCGAAAAGAGCTACCGCTTCACCTCCTGCGGCAACCAGACGCTGACCATCACCGCGCTCTCCCTCGACTCCGGCAACCACAGCTTCTTCACCTTCGCCGCGACGCAAGCCGTGCCGTTCGACCTGGCGCCGGGCGCGAGCTTCGACGTGCAGATGCGCTTTGTGCCGACCTACGAGGGAGCCTTCGCCGGCAAGCTCACCATCCGCAGCAACGATCCCAACTCCGGCGAGGGGTACATCGATCTCGTGGGCAAGGCGGTGCCGACGCCGATGTGCGAGCTCGTCGCCCTGCCTCCGACCCTGGATTTCGGGCAGGTGTCGACCAGCGGCTTCTCGACCCAGCCGCTGACCCTGCGCAACCAGGGGACGAAGGAGTGCCAGGTGACCGGCATGACCGGCCCGACGGGGTCGGCGGCATTCACGGTGCCGAACCCGCCCGGCTTCCCCATGATCATCCCCATCGGGGAGCAGCGGGACGTGCTGGTGAAGTTCGCCCCGGGGAGCGAGGGCGACGCGCAGGCGACGCTCCAGTTCACGGAGGCCGAGACGGGCGGGGCGCAGGCGACGCTCAAGGGGCGGGGCATCACCCCGCCGCCGTGCGACTTCCAGGCCGACCCGGCGGCGCTCAACTTCGGCTCGGTGCCGCAGGGGACCTCGAAGACGCTCAAGACCAAGATCTACAATTTCGGCAGCGAGACCTGCCAGCTATGGCAGGTGGAGCTGGCGCCGGGGTCGGACCCGTCCTTTTTGCCCAAGGGGATCCCGTTCCCGATGATGCCGGAGGTGGATCCGGGGGATTTCTACGAGCAGGAGGTGACGCTGACGCCGCAGCATCCGGGAGTGATGACCGGGACGATGCTGGTGCGCGGGGGCGAGGATCCGATGCACCTCGTCACCATCCAGGTGGCGCTGAGCGGGGGCGCGGAGGCGGCCTCGATCTGTGTCAGCCCACAGGTTTTGGACTTCGGGCCGGTGGGGGTGGGGCAGACGAAGGACATGGGGATCACGGTGACCTCGTGCGGCAGCGGGACGCTGCGGGTGCGAGGGGTGATGTTCGAGGGGAACAACGCCGACTTCACCTGGGCCAGCGCGCCGGGGGCGCCGTTTTCGCTGCCGGGGGGCCAGAGCCGGACGCTGATGGTGCGCTACAGCCCGAGCGACGGGGGTTCGGACTTCGGGCGGGTGGTGATTTCGAGCAGCGATTCCGCGAATCCGGAGGTGGTGGTGGGGCTGCGGGGGAACTACAGCGGGACGTGCCCGGCGGTGCTCGAGTGCCGGCCGAGCAGTCTGACGTTTGCGGCGACGGACATCGGGCAGAGCTCGGACATGGGGTTCGCCTGCACCAACCACGGGACGGAGAGCCTGCGGGTGGTGAGCGTGGGGCCGGGGGCGGGAACGTCGAGCGAGTTTCGTGTGGGGGTGGTGGGGGTGCCGCGGGACCTGGGGCCGGGGGAGGAGCTGCGGGTGGAGGTGAGCTATCTGCCGGTGGACGTGGGCCGGGACGTGGGGAGCGTGGTGGTGCAGAGCCAGTTCAGCAGCAGCGGCTGCGACAACTTCACGCTGGTGAGCGTGTCGCTGGACGCGGAAGGGAAGACGCCGAACTACCCGGAGTGCATCACGCCTCGGCAGTTCAACCCGGTGTTGAAGTTCGCCTGGCCGAACGGGAACGTGACGGCGCCGAGCTTCCGGCAGGTGTTCATGACGCCGATCGTGATCAACCTCACGGACGACAACCGGGACGGGTTCATCAACGAGGAGGACATCCCGGACATCGTGTTCACGGCGTACGAGACGATGCAGATGAACCGGGTGTGGCAGCCGGCGATCCTGCGGGCGATCAGCGGGGACGACGGGCACGAGATCTGGACCTGGCCGCGGAACCCATCGGCGGACCCGACGCGGCTGAACTACGAGACGCAGGTAGCGGCGGCGGACATCGACGGCGACAACCTGCCGGAGATACTGGCGAGCAAGCTGGTGATCACCGACAGCGGGGAGGTGACGGGGCAGTACGTGACGGGGAACATCCTGGCGTTCGAGCACGACGGGACGTTCAAGTGGGAGAGCGAGCCGTGGCACGGGTCGGAGGACGACATCGAGGACGGGAGCGGGATCGGGGTGGCGGACCTGGACCACGACGGGCATCCGGAGATCTGGCGCAGCTCGTCGGTGTTCGACCACCGGGGGAAGATCAAGTGGGAAGGGACGGCGGGGCGGGGCACGGCGGGGCACGGGGCGTTCTGCACGGCGGCGGACCTGGATCAGACGGGCGGGATGGAGCTCATCTGCGGCAACACCGCCTACCACGCGGACGGGACGATCATGTGGCGGGTGAACAAGGCCGACGGGTTCGCCTCGGTGGCGGACTTCAATCTGGACGGGAAGCCGGAGGTGTTCCTGGCGGCGATGGCGGGGCTGAACGGGGGCATGTTCATCCTCAATGGCCAGACCGGGGCCATCCTCTCCTCGCTGCCCTCCAACGTGGACGCCTCGGCCATCATCCCGGCCACCATCGCCAACCTTGACGGCAGCGGCGGACCGGAAATCGGCGTCGTCGGCACATGCCAGCTTTCCAGCCCGAATCCGGATGGAGAAACGGACGGCGAGTGTTTCTACGGGTTCGATGTCAACGAGTCCAACTTCGCCATCACGCGCTTGTGGCGTGAGGAGATCTACGACACCACACTGGGCGCCGGCAACACCAGCTTCGACTTCGAGGGTGACGGGCCGTTCGAGATGCTGCAAAACGACGAGCGCTGGGTCAACATCTACAGCGGCCTGGCCCACACCCTGATATATCACGCCGAGCGCATTTCGGTGACGGGCTGGGAGCTGCCGGTGGTCGCCGACGTCAACAACGACGGGCACGCCGAGATCGTCGTCAAGCAGGACTCCCACCTCATCCCGGTGGACAAGGGCATCCTGGTGTACGGCAACATCGACAACGACTGGGTGGCCACCCGGCGCATCTGGAACCAGTTCGACTACCACATCACCAACGTGCGCGAGAACGGCACCATCCCGCGCTTCGAGATCCCCAACTGGACGGTGTACAACAACCAGCTGGCCAACGAGCCGTTCTGCAAATAGGCGCCACGAGCACCCACACCACGCGCGCCTGCCGGGTCACGCACGCCGGCTCCGGCATCATGAAAATAGGCATCGGAGGCGCACCCGGAGAGAGCGAGCGCGCCCGCGATCAGGTGAGCGACGGCGATCCTCACTGGATCTTGATCAGCTCCACGTCGAACACCAGCATGCCCTGCGGCCCGGGCCGGCCCTTGTACGCGAGCGTGTCGGGGATCCACAGGCGCGCCTTGTCCCCCTCCACCATGAGTTGCACGCCCTCGGTCCAGCCGGGGATGACCCCATCCAGCGGGAAGGTGATGGGCTCGCCGCGGGTGACGGAGCTGTCGAACATCTTTCCGTCGGTGGTCCAGCCGCTGTAGTGGACCGTGACCTGGCTGGTGGGACCGGGGTGGGTGGTGCCCGCGCCCTTCTTCAGGATCTTCCAGTACAGGCCGCTCGCGGTTTTCTGGGCATCCTTGGGCGGAGCCTGAACATCGGGCGGCACCGGCGGCGCGGCCAGAATGTCGAGCAGTTCCACGTCGAAAACCAGCATCCCCTGCGGGCCGCGCCGGCCCTTGTAGGCGAGTTCCTCGGGGATCCAGAAGCGGCGCGTCTCTCCCGCCACCATGAGTTGCACCCCTTCGGTCCAGCCCGGAATGACCCGGTTGAGCGGGAAGGTGGCGGGCTTGCCCCGGGCGACGCTGCTATCGAACATCTTTCCGTCGGTGGTCCAACCGGTGTAGTGCACCTTCACCGCATCCTCGGCCTTGGGGTGGACGACCCCCTGCCCGGCCTTGATCACCTTGGAGGCGAGCCCGCTGGCGGTCTTCTGGGCATCGGCGGGCGGCGCGGCCACGTCGGCCGGCGCGGGGATGGCGGCCGACTCGGGTTCGCGCGGCAAGGCCGGAGAGCGCATTTCCCTGGGCGGCGCGCCGCCGCCGGCCTTGGGGGCGCCGCCGGACGGAGGCGCCGGAGGCGAATCCGAGCCCTTGCAGGCCGCGAAGGAGAGCGACAACGAAACGAAGGCGATGAGGAGGTTCGTTTTCATGGGAGGCAGCCTGCCCCATCGGCGCGCGATTGGCAAGCACAAGGAGGATGGGCGTGGGTCCGCGTTCCTCACGGATCGGCGACATCCATCAGATGCGGCGTATGTCGCAGCCAGGAGCTCTCGCGCGCGGCCTCGCGGATGAGCGTGGCGCACGAGGCGTCGTCGGAAAGCCGCATCAGCCGAAAATAGGTCCGGTCGGCCTGGGCGTGGATCTCGGTGGTGGTGTCGTAGATGAGGTTGGGCGAGCCGGCCGAGAGGATGAGCTGCTCGTTCTGGATCTCCGCGAGCCCGCGAACGTGATCGGGCCCGACGATCTGGCCGTGGTAGGTGGCGGCCCAGCGCTGATCGTTGTAGATCTCGCCCCGCAGCACCCCGTCCATGATCGTGGTCATGCCGGGGTGTCCGTCGCCGTCCTGGTCCCAGATGCGCGGGTCGGCGGGGTCCCGGGCATAGTCGTGGCGGGTCGGAAGAGGGTCGTTCGCCGGGTCGGCCAGGATGGCTCCGCGAATCTCGAGCGAGCGGGTGGTTTCCCAGGGCGCGCCGGCGGCCCCCGACGACAGTTCGACCTGCCGGGTCAGCAACGGCAGCGCCCGCAGGTAGCGATAGGGGATCACCATCCAGGCCAGGTCGGTGAAGGGCTGGTCGTCCTCGGCGAAATTGAGCAGGTTGAGCTGGCACAACTTCTCGGTGATCTCCAGGGTATCGCCCGCGCGGTGGTCGATGCGCACCAGAAACAGGTTGGACGAGTATGTATTCTGCCGGTTGACCAGCGGCACGCCCACGCTGACCACGCCGATTTCCATGCGCATGCCCCACACCCCGCGGAAGGCGTGCGCCGGGCTCGTGGCCGGACCGTCGCCGAAGTCGAGCGGACGGTCGTCCTTGATGCAGCGGCTGCGCCCGCCTCCCTGACACACCTGGCGGCCGGTGCGCGGATCCGTCTCCTTCGGGCAATCGCAGACCCAGGCCCAGCCGAGCGTCTTGCACTGGGCATCCCATACGCATTCGGTCGGCGGAAGCTGGCCGGCCGGGATCCACTTTTCCCAGCCGGGCCTCAGGCACTGGGCGGCCGGGGTGCATTCCAGGCCGTCGCCGAAGGCGCGGCAGTCGTCGTCTTTGCCGCAGTAGGCGCCGCAGAAGCCTTCGCACACGTCCTCGGGATCGAGTTCGTGCCACGGGCAATCCGCGGTCGAGGCGCAGGCGGAACCGCTGCGGCGGCAGGAGCCGTTGCAGTAGCGGTTTTCGCCGCAATCGGCGTGGGCAGTGCAGGCGCGCTCCCCGTCCGGCGCCCGGCACTGTCCGTACAGGGTGCACACCATCCCCTCGCCGATCAAGGCGCAGTCCGCGCTGGTGCGGCAATCCGCGGCGCAATACCCCTGCTCGTTGCAGTAGCGCCCCGCGCCGCAGGCATAGGGCCCGTCGCAGGGCGTGTACCCGAGCTTCTCAAGGTCCAGCGGCGTACCCGCGGTATAGGCACACCCGCCGATCAGGAAAACGCAAACCAGAATCCCACAGGTCCGCATCGACTCCTCCCGCGCCCCATCCGCTGGCGCTCACTCGCTTGCCGGAGACCGGGTCGCCGTAGCCGGCAGCAGCACGAACCGCAACAAAAACAAGCCCAACAGCCCCACCATGGCCCAGAAAGACGCCCGGTGCAGGTCGTCGAAGGAGAGCGGGGCCGGCTTGAGGATCTCGAGGTGCGTCACGTAGAGGATCTCGCAGGCCCCATAGCCGCCGTCGTCTCGGGTGCGGCTGGAGCGAACGGTCGCCGGCCGGCCGCCGCGGACGAGGTGCACATCGACCAGCTGCCCGCGCAGCCGCACCTGCTGCCCCGGACGGAGCTCCGAAAAGCGCCGGGCGACGGCGTCGTCCGCCGCGATCAGGTGGTTGTTGGAGATGGCCCGCTCCTCCACCGGCAGATTATTGCGCCAGCGGAAGTAGCACACCCGGCCGGCCTGGACCACCTCGAGGTCGTCGCTGCGAAACACTCCGCTGCGAACGTTCGGTCCCCAGATGAGGCACAGATCGAGCGGGAAGACGTCCTCCGAGAGCCCCTCGCTGGCATAGGAGAGTCTGCGCGCGCCCACCACCAGGCCGGCGATCTCGTAGTCGGCTGTGGGTTCCAGGCGATAGTTGTCGTCGCCGCGCGAGATGAGCACCGGACCGGCCTGGCTGGGACGCTGGTCGGGCTCGGCCAGCACCGACGGGTGGATGTCGCGCACGCGCTGGAAGGCCGGCGGGGTGAAGAAGGTCGCCAGCCAGCCTCCCAGCGCCGCCAGAAAGAGCATGGCGAAAGCGCGGGAGGTGATCCAATAACGCCGGGTTCCCAGGCGGCCCGAGAAGACCTGGAAGGCGCCGGCCAGCGCCGGGCGGAAACGGGGACCGCGCGGGCCCGCATCATCCGAGGGCTGAGCCGGCGCTCCTGCCGCCGCAACTTCGCTCCGGCCCACCCGGGGAGAGTAGCCGCTGGCGGCTCCCACCGGCGCCGTGGCGGCCACCGGTGAACCGAGCAGGTCGCGAGCCTCCTCCGCGACCGCATGTTCGGGGAACTTCTCGATCAGATAGATGAGCATCTGCCGACCCGGCACGGGCAGGTTGGCGGCGTGGATGAGCAGACGGCCGGCCAGGAGCAGCGCCACCGGCGCCCGGGCACCGGCGAGGTCCTTCTCCGCCGAGCGGCGGTAGGCCCGCGCCGCCTCGAGGGGGTCCGCCGGCGCCAGGCATTCGGCCAGTTCGAACTCCAGATCGGCATCGAGGTCCGGAAGCCGCCCCTGCGCGACCAGCAGACGGAAGGCGGCCAGAACCTCCGGAGCGTTGCCCACCAGCAGCGCCTGCCGCAACCGCTGGGCGGGATCGGCGGTGTCATCGGCCGAAAGCAGATCCTGTGGCTCCATGCCGGTCGATGTTAGCCGAGGCCAGCGGGCAAATCCAGCAGGTTTCGCGGCCCCCGTCTTGCGCCCCGCCGCGCTTTGCGCGAGACTGCTCTCACGGCCCGTTCTTGAGGAGGACGCATGAAGACCATTCGCTTGGCGCTGCTGGCCTTGGTGTTCGCCGCCGGTTGCTCGGGCGCGGGCGGCGGCGGCGACGGCGGAGACGGCGGCGACTGCCAGAAGACCTGCGCCGACCACCCCGATTGCCCGCGGGATTCCTACTGCGACCAGGGATGCTGCCGTCCGGGCTGCGCCTCCGACAGCGATTGTCCCGGAGGCGTGTGCGATCCCGGCACCCACACCTGCCAGGCCGGCGACGGTGGCATGGATGCCGGACAGGACGCCGGATCGGACGCGGGACCCGACGCGGGGCCGGACGCGGGGCCGGATGCCGGAAGCGACGGCGGCGGGGATGCCGATTGTCCCGAGACCCACGACAAGACCCTGGGCCAGGAATGCCAGTGCGACGGCGAGTGCGTGAGCGAGGCGCCGTTCTGCTTCGCCGATTTCCTCAACGATCCCGGCCCCACCTACTGCACCATCAAGGATTGCGCCATGTCTCCCGACAACTGCCCGGCGGGATACAAGTGCAACGATTTCTACACCAACGCCGATCCGCCGCAGCCGCCCTTCTGCCAGAAGTGCCTGGGCGGCTCCCACGCCCTGGGCGAGCGCTGCCTGTGCGACGAGGATTGCGCCCCGGAGGCGCCGGACTGCTTCCGCGATCTCACCGCGGCCGAGGATGCTCCCGCCATTTGCACCATCACCGGCTGCACCGCCGGACTGGCCGACAACTGCCCCGGGACGTTCGAGTGCAGCGCCTCCTTCGACATGGCCAACCAGCAGAACCCGGTGACCTGGTTCTGCAAACCCTGCGTCCCGGGCGACCACAGCCTGGCGGTCGGGTCCGAGTGCGGCTGCACCAAGGACTGCGTGGCCGGGGCCGAGTGCACCAAGGATCTCATGTCGCAAGGTCCCAAGACCTGCGTGCAGTGCCGTGGCGGAGGGCCCTACGGATTCGGCGAGCAATGCGCCTGTCAGATGGACTGTGGTCCGGACTTTCCGGTGTGTCTGCCCCTGCTCAAGTACTGCTCGGTTCTGGGCTGCACCGAGAACCCGTCCTTGTGCCCGCAGGGCTCGACCTGCCAGGATCTGTTCGGCTTCGCCTCGTACTGCAAGAAGTAGTGGCGCCACCCCGCACTGGCGACCATCGCTCGCGGAAGATCCTTCGTCCTCTCTTTCACGGGGGCATCTGTCGACCAGACCGGGGCGGAGGGCCTTGGGGGGGCCATGCCGCTCCTTTGCTCGTGTGCCCTGCTTCCGCCGGCCGCAACCATGCGCTCCCGGCTCCCGCACTTCAGCTTCTGTCTGTCAAGACCTCCACCATCGTCCTGCGAAGCGCCTCGGGTTCAATCGGTTTGGCCAGCACCGTATTCATTCCGGCGGCCAGGCAGCGGGCGCGCTCCTCCTCCAGCACACCGGCGGTGACCGCCACGATCGGTACGGTGCGGCCCGGGCCATCCCCGGCACGGATCCGCCGGGCCGCCTCGTAGCCGTCGAGGTTCGGCATCTTGCAATCGAGCAGAATGGCGTCGAAGCGCTCGGCTTCCGCCCGCGCCACCGCCTTCAGGCCATCGGCCACGAGGACCACCTCGGCGCCGAAGCGCCGAAGCATCACCGCCAGGACTTCCCGGCTGGTCGCGTCGTCGTCCGCCACCAGGATCCGAACGCCCGGTCGGAGGACTGAAGGTGTCATGGTGGCCTGGAACGCTCCCGCTGTCTGCTCCTGGACACGCTCCAATCTCAGCTCGACCTGGAAGGTGGCGCCCAAACTACCGGTGGGTACCACGAAGATGCGTCCCCCCATGCCTGTGACGATCTCCCGGCAGATGGACAGCCCCAGTCCGACGCCGCTCGCGGTCAGGCCCGCGAGTTCGGGATTCTGCCAGAAGCGTTCGAAGATCTTCTCTCGATCGGCGGGCGGTATCCCCGGGCCCTGATCGATCACCCGCAGGCTCACCTCCGCGCAGGTCCCATCCGCGCCCGGCCGGCCCTCGACCTCCAGGCGGACTTCCCCCGAGGAAGTGAACTTGATGGCGTTGGAGAGCAGATTCAGGATCACCTGGCCCAGCCGCTGGCGATCCACCCGCAGAGGGGAGGGCAGGTCGGGAGCCACCCGGCAGTCGAGCGAAAGCCCCTTCTCCCTGGCCGCAGGTTGCATCGCCTCCACGGTTTCGTGACAAAGGGTACCCACGTCGGTCGGGACCGGGTTCAGACGCAGGCGCCCGGCCTCGACCGTGGCGAGGTCGAGAAGGTCGTCGATCAGGATCTTCAGTTGCCTCGCGGAGCGAAGCAGCGCATCCAGCCAGCGTCGGCTCTCGCTCCCGGCGGGGTCTTCCTTCAGCAGAGCGCCGAGGCCCAGGATGCCGTTGAGCGGGGTACGCAATTCGTGGCTCATCTTGGCCAAAAAGGCGCTCTTGGCCCGGCTGGCCTCCTCGGCGGCCCGCTCGGCCCGCAGGCGCTCGACGATCTCGCGCTCGTAGCCGGCCTGCGCTTTCTCTCGCGCCAGTTCGTACACGAAGGAGATCGCCGCCACGAACAAGATGGCCGGCAGGATGCGCAGCTTGAAGTCGAGGGTGTAGGTGGCCAGCAACAACCGATCGCCGGGGAAGAACAGGATCACCAGCGCCGCCGCCAGAAAGGCCAGGGCCAACCATCCACCCCGGCGGACGCCGAGCGAGAACAACAACAAGGGAGGGGAGATGGTGACCCACAGCGCCCCGCTGTTGTCCGTGCCGCCCGTGACCAAAAGATACAGCGTAAAGACCGAGATGGCGATCAGCGCAGGCAGGTTGATCCGGTCCGGCCTTCGGGTCCTCAGCAGCAACGGGACGGCGATCGCGCTGATGAGCCCCACGCCGGCAATGATCCAGCCGCGCAACACCTGCCCCCGGTAGAATGCCACCGTCCCGGCCACGGCACAGATCAGCGTGCCGCACAAGGCCGTGACCATCGAGGTGCGGCGCTTGCGGTTCAGTTCCGTGGCGGCGAACTGGGACAGTATCTTCTCGAACTCCCCTTCCCTCGTTGGCAAGGGTTCTTGCCCCTGAAGTGGCATGCGCCGGAGAGTAACCAGTCCCGTCGCCAAAGGCAATGGAGGCGCGCCGGGGCGCCCCCTCACAGCGCACGCAAGAATTCCGGCCGGCGCAGCGGGGAGCGGGGATCGGCCAGCACCCGGTCGATGAGCGCCAGCAGCGACGGCTTGTCGCGCTGCAGCCGGCCCTTGAGCGCCAGGTAGTTGGAGGCGTGGTTCGAGCGGAACTCGATGCCGTCCGCCCGCATGGCGTCGATCAGCACGCGGCACTCGGCCAGCGCCTCCTCGGCGGTGAGATCGCGCCAGGCGGGATCGCCGAACACCTCCTCGAACGATGGCTCGCGCGGCGTGCGCATCAGGGTGAGCGCCGAGGCGAAGCGCGGGCGGATCCGATCGAGCGCCTCGGCGGTCTTCTGGGCGTGGCGCGCCGAGCCCGCCGGCCCGGCCAGCCCCAGGATGACGGTGATGGAGAGGTCGAAGCCGGCCTCCTGGGCCCGCTGGCACACCTCGACGATGCGCGCGCAGGTCGAGCCTTTCTGGATGCGGCGCAGCACCTCGTCGTCGCCGGATTCCAGGCCGAGGTACAGCATGGTGAGGCCCGCGGCTCGCACCGCGCGCAGATCGGCGAGCTTGCGCCCGGCGAAGTTCTGCGGCGAGGCGTAGGCGGTCACGCGCTCGAGCGCCGGCAGGCGCTGGTAGAGCCGCTCCAGGATGCGGATCATCCGGCTCGGCGAAAGCGCGAAGGCATCGCCGTCGGCCAGAAACACCCGGGTGACCTCGGGCAGGTGGCGTCCGGCCCAGTCGATCTCGGCCAGCAGCTCGGCCTCCGGCCGCACCTGAAAGCGCTTTTGTCGATACATGGAACAGAAGGCGCAGCGGTTATGGGTGCAGCCGTAGGTGGCCTGCAGGATCAGCGAGTCGGCTTCGCTGGGGGGACGGAACACCGGTTCGCGATAGCGGATCATCCCACACCTCGGCCAGGGTTACGGGCGGGCGAGCCAGCGCGCCGCGGAAAAGCCCTCGGGACCTTCCGGCCAGATCACGCAGCGGGCCCGGGCCAGCACGGCGCGCGCCGGCACCGGGCCGAAGGACCGGCTGTCGCGGGCGTTGTCGCGGTTGTCGCCCAGCAAGAACACCATCCCCTCGGGCACCCGCTGGGCGGCGAAATTTCGCGGCGAGTCCTCGCCCCGGGCGCGTTCGGTGTCGAACACGATCGGGTAGCGCCTCCCGCCCAGCGTCTCCCACTCGCGCCGGCAGGGCCAGGTATCGAAGACCCCGCGCGCCGCGGCCACGGCGTACTCGCATTCGCCGGCGTCCTCCGCTCCGCCGGCGAGCGCGCCGTTGAGGCGCAGGCGGCCGTCCTCGACGGCGACCTCGTCGCCGGCCAGGGCCGCGACCCGGAGCAGGCGCAGCCGGCCGGGTTCCTTGGGATCGCCCGCCAGCACCACCTCGCCCCGGCGCGGCCCGAACAGAAGCATCGGCAGGCGTTCCAGCAGCACCCGTTCGCCCTGGCGCACGCCCGGGGTCATGGATTCGGCGTCCTGGCGCTCGCCGCGGCGGGGCAGCAACAGCGCGTTCGCCGCCAGCATCACCCAGAGCACGCCGCCGATGGCGCGCGCCCAACCGATGCCGTGGAGCCGCACCAACGCGACGCTCAGGACGGCCCCCATCCACAGCCAGGCGAGGATCTCGCCCGGCCAGTCGAGCAGGGCCGGCAGCGCGGCCGCCAGCGAGGCGATGGCGGCGTGCAAGGTGCGCGAATGGCTCGGGCGGCCCGGGCCGAGCCTCAGCCATCCCAGCAACAGCACCGACGCCACCCAGGCCGCGGCGGGCAGCGCCACCATCACCGCGGCGCCGGTGAAGAGAAACGTCCGCAGCGCGTGGAACGCCCCCTGGCCCAGGCGCAGATCGTCCAGGGCCGCCAGCGCCCCCGCCGCCGCGGAGAACACGGCGCACAGGAGCAGGCCGAAGATCATGGGCGAGAGCCGGCTGCGCCCGTCCGGCGGCTGAGAAAAAAACGCGCCCGGCCGCAGCAATACCCGCGCCCAGCTGATGAAAAATCCGCCGGGCAGGTAGGACTTGCCTTTCATCGGCAAAAGTGTGGCCCGAAGGTCCGGGAAACGCAAATGCCCGCCGGCCCCGAGAGGGTTGCGGTCGGGGCGCCCAATGCGGTAATACCCATTCGGAACGGGCTGCGAAAGCGGAGGTGCGGCATGCGCTTTGCCTGGACGATGGTCGGGACGCTGGCGGTGGTTCTTTCGGCGTGCGGCGGCAGCGGCTCCCACTGCGAGGAGCCGGCGGGCGACGCCGCGGCCTACCTGGGCTTCGTCCTGGGCAAGGCCTGGGATTACGACGTCTCGGTCGGGGCGGCCACCCTGTCCGGCACCGTTCGGATCGCCCAGAGCGCCGACCCCGAATACGTGACCGGAATCGACGCGCTCAAGATGGAGATCCGCCAGAACGGCATCCTTATCGCCACCCGCTGGTTCCAGGTGGACCCGGAGCGCGGCCTGTTGTTTCTGGGCGAGCAGGTCATCGAGAACAGCCAGCAGGTCGACCGCCGCTACCTTTCGCCCATCCTGCTCGTCCCATTCCCGCTCGAGCCCAAATGCTCCGCCACTCCCCAGAGCTGGAGCACCGCCTCCGACATCGAGGGCGGCGGCAGCGAAAACCACCTGTTCTCGAACCTGGGCAAGGCGGCGCACACCGTGCCGGCCGGCGAGATCGATGCCTTCCACCTGGTGCACCGGCGGGAGATCGCCGGCGGCCCGACCTTTTCCTATGACGAATACTTCGCCCCCCAGCGGGGATGGATCGAATTCGAGCTCCCGGACGGAAACGCCTGGAAGCTGCGCTGAAAAACCAAGGAGGGGACCATGCCGATTTTCGGACGCGGATGGCAGCGATGGTTGCCGATGCTGGGGTTCTTGCCGCTCGCCTGCGCCGGCTCCCGAACCGCCACGGTGGCCACGCCGGCCGGACCGGGCGCCTTCGCCCCGCCTCGTCTCGAATTTCGCGGGGTGGAGTTCGTGCCGCAGCAGTTCTCCGGCCTTTCCCTCAACCTCAAGTTCGAGCTCATCGGCGAGGATCCCCGGCCGGCGAAACTGGTGGCCTGCACATGGAAAGTCGAGCTCCCGGACCAGGAGCTTACGGGAACGCTGAGCCCCCAGGGCGAGGTGCGGCAGGGGACGCGGCAGATGGTGACGGCCGAGGTGGCGCTCCCGTGGCCCAAGACCACGCCGGAGGTCATGGCCCTGATCCAGACCGGCCAGTGGCGCTACACGTTTTCCGAGACCTGCAATCTGGAGGGGCCCGAGGGCGGGCTCAACGTCTCGGCCGGCGACGCGGGCCTGATCCCGCTACCGAAGCTTCCCCGGCTCACCGTCACCGGCGCCTACGCCCAGCGTTTCGGCAAGGACGAGACCAAGTTCACCTTCGAGCTGGCCGTGCTCAACGAAAACACCTTTGCGGTCAAGCTCGACAAGGTGGTGTACCGCATCAGCCTGGAAGGCAAGCCCTGGGTCGAGGGCGAGCTTCCGGTGGAGGATCGCATCCCCGGCAACCATGAGGCCAGTTACGACATCTCCACCGAGGTGAAGTCCGGCACGGCCTCGAAAGAAATCCTGGACCTGCTCAAGAAGCAGGTCATCCCCTACCGATTGGAAGGCCTGATGGTGATGGGCGACTTCGAGATCCCCATCGCCGGCGACGGCACCATCAATTTCTCCCGCTGAAGCGGGTCACTCCACCTCGATGGCGGGGCAGCGCTCATCTCCGCCCAGGGGCCGCTCCCGGCCCGCCTCCACCGCGACCAGCGCCAGCCGGTATCGCCCCGGGGAGAGATGACGCGGGACGAAGACCACCCCGGCGTCCGCCAGCTCCCGGCCGGGCAGAAGCTCGCTCCACTCGACCAGATCGGACCCCAGCGGCCGATCGCCCCAGAGCAGGCCCGAGGGCGCCAGTTTGTGCAAGGTGGTGGCCAGAAACTGGCGCGGGAAGTGCTCCGGCAGCGGGAAGGGGTCCGAAGCGCTTCCGCCTCCGCCGGCCGGCTCCCAGCGTTCCCTCAGGCGCAACGCGCGCGCGTCCGCTCCCAGCCGCCAGCGCAGCAGCACCTGCGCCGGCCGGCCGCGCTGGATGCGCGCCGGCTCGACGGTGCAGGCGAGCAGGCGCGATCGGGCCGGCGGCTCCGCCTCCTCCGGTTCGATGGCGTGCGGCGGCAGGCGGCCTTGTTCGATGCGATAGACGAACCATCCCGAGCCCGGCATCGGAGCCGCCACCTCGGGTCCGCGCCGCCGAAACGGCGAAAGCAGCAGCGCCGGTTCCCGCGATTCGGCGTGGCGGGCGGCGCGCGGCAGATCCCGGGCCCGAACCCACTGGACGCTGGTGCCCAACCGGAAGGTCAGCGCCAGATCCGGCCGTTGCCGGCCGTTGCCCGCTCCCTCGATCACCACCACCGCCGCCGGCTCCCCGGCGATGGCCCGGGCGGTCGCGCTCGCGGGGTTGTACTCGGCGATGGCGGCGAATCCCATCCGGGTGCGGGCGTGTTCCTCGAGCGCGATGGCGAACATCCCGAGGACCAGCGCCGCCCCCAGCCAGCCGGCCGCACGGCCGTCCGCAAGCAGATTTTTCGCCCTCGCGGGCAGGGCGCGCGCCGCCCTCGCCACCGACCAGAAGACGGCGGCCGCCGCCGCGGCCAGCAGCGCCTGCGACGGCAGGTCCGGCGCTCGAGCCCAGTCGGCTGCGACGCTGGCGAGCGGAGCGAAAACGGGAGCGATCCGTTCGCCCCAAAGCCACGCCGAAAGCGCCCCGGCCGAGACGGCGAGGGCCGTCAGCCGCGGGAGGCGGCCGAAGCCCTCGGCCAGCAGCGCGCCGACGCCGATGGCCAGGGCGGGCGCGGCACCGGCCAGCACCGCCGGCACCTTGGTCTTGACCAGAACCAGCGGCAGCAACGTGCCCAGGATCCATAGCGGCATCAACCACTGCCGCGCCTCGCGCCGCTCGAGCGCCCGGGCGACGAGCCAGACCGCGCCCGCCAGCGCCGGGAGAATGAAGATGGGCTGAAACAAGTTTCCGATCAGCGAGTTGAACAGGGCGTCCCAGGGCTGGCCGTGGCCCTCGTAGGAGGTGGTGACGTGGGCCAGCACCGCCTGGAACTCGAAGGCCGACTCGGCGGGCCAGCGCAGGCGGGTGTACCCGGCCCAGGCCGCCGGCAGCGCCAGGGCCGAGGCGAAAAAGGCAAGCAGCCCCGGGCCGGGCAGGCGTCGCTCCACGCGAAACCCGATCCGGCCGAGCACCCCAAGCGCAATCACCGACCCAAGCGGCGCCAGCGCCAGCGCGCTCTTGCACAGCAGCGCCATGCCCTGGGCGGCGCCGGCCCAGGCGTAGCCCCGCCAGCCCTGGCCCGCCAGCGCGCGTTCGAGCAGGAAAAAACTGAGGAGCAGCCAGAAGGCCAGGGCCACGTCGGTCATGTCCCCGAAGGCGTAACCCTGCACCAAGAGCCAGCCGAACGGCGCGCACAGAAGCAGCGCCGCGCCGAGCAGGCCCGCCTGCGCCGAGATCAGCCGCCGTCCGAGCACGGCGACCCCCCATAGCGTCATCAGAAACAAGATCAGGCTGGGCAGGCGCAGGGCGAACTCCGAGCGTCCGAGCAGCGCGATCAACAGCGCCGACTGCCAGAACGGCAGCGGAGGCATGTGCAGCCAGATGTGGTTCTCCTGCCAGTTGCGATAATCCACCGGCAGCAGCGGCTCCTCGATCAGCGTGGGCGCCAGCGGATGGCGGGCCAGGTTCCCCGCCACGGCGGCGTGGACGGCCTCGTCCCAGCCGGGCAGATACGAATGGCCCAGGGTGGGCAGGTGGACGAGCGCCCCGCACAACAAGAGACCCCCGAGCGGAATCCAGAAGCTCCACGCGGGACGAGCCGGCTTGGCCATGGCGGGAGCATAGGCAGGCCGGCGCGATAAGACAAATTTTTCAAAGCCGGTTTGAACCGCTTTCGCCGCCCGTGGTATATCCCTGTCCCGTGAATCGCGCCGAATCCATCCCGGAGGCGCAGCGTCTGCGAGCCGAGCTCGGCCGCCGCCAACGCCTCGTGCTCCCCAGCGACGGCCTGGTGCGCTCGGCGGTGCTGGTTCCGCTGCTCCATCACCAGCGGCAAACCCACCTCATCCTGCTGCAGCGCACGCAGGAGGTCGAGCAACACAAGGGGCAGATATCCTTCCCCGGCGGCGTTCGCGACGCGGCCGACCGGGATGCCGTGGCGAACGCGCTGCGCGAGGCCGGGGAGGAGATCGGGCTTGCCCCCGCGGCGGTCGAGGTGCTCGGGCTGCTGGACGACACCTTCACCTCGACCGGGTTTCACATCACGCCGGTGGCGGCGGCGGTGACCGGCCCGGCGGAGCTGCGCCCCAATCCCGGCGAGGTCGAGCGGGTGCTCTTGGTCCCGCTCGATTTCTTCCGCTCCCGGCAACACCACCGCAGCGAGCGCCACCTCTATCAGGGCCGCGAGGTCGAGCTCCATTTCTTCGATTATGCCGGCACGGTGATCTGGGGCGCCACCGCCCGCATTGTCCTGTCGCTCTTGTCCGTTCTCGACGCCGCGGGAGACAGACCATGATTCAGGCCCTCATCCTGGCCGGCGGCTCCGGCACCCGCTTCTGGCCGCTCAGCCGCCGGCGGCGCGCCAAACAATTTCTGGCCATCACCGGCGCCGAACCGCTGCTCCGGCTCACCGCGCGGCGGGTGTTGCCGCTCTGCGGTTGGGACGGCCTCTGGGTGGTGGCCGGCGCCGACCAGGCCGCCCGGGTGCGGGAGGCGCTGCCCGAACTCCCCCGGGGCAACCTGCTGGCCGAACCGTGCGCCCGGAACACCGCCCCGGCCATCGCCCTGGGCGCGGCGGCGGCGGGCCGGAGGGATCCGGACGGAATCCTGGCCGTGCTGCCGTCGGATCACGTGCTGCGGCCGGTCGGCCGTTTTCGCGCATTGCTGCGCGCGGCCGCCGGGGCCGCCCGCGACGGCGGCATCGTGACGTTCGGCATCCGGCCCACGCGGCCGGAGACGGGCTATGGCTATATCCAGGCGGGCGCGCCGGCGCGGATCCGCGCCAGAGCGCCCGTACTGCGGGTGCGGCGCTTCGTGGAAAAACCCGATCGCGTCCGCGCCCAGCGTTACCTGCGCCGCGGCGACTTTTTTTGGAACTCCGGCATGTTCGTGTTCGGACAGGCCGCCTTTCGCCGGGAGCTGGCCCGGCATCTTCCGGCACTGGCCGATTTTATCTCCCGGCTCGAACGGCGGCCGCGGCGGCAATGGACGGCGGACATCGCCCGCGCCTATCCCGGGCTGCCCTCCGTGTCCATCGATTACGGCGTGATGGAAAAGTCCTCGTCCATCCGCGTGATCCCCTGCGACTGCGCCTGGAGCGACGTGGGCAGCTACTCCGCCCTGACCGAGCTCGGCCCGACGGACGAACGGGGCAACTGGATCCGCGGCGATGTGCTGGCGCTCGATTGCCGCGGCTGCGTGCTGCGTTCGCAAGGGCGCCTGCTCGCTTGCCTGGGCCTCGACGACGTGGTCGCCGTCGAGACGCCGGACGCGGTGCTGGTGTGCCCGCGCGAGCGGGCCCAGGAGGTCGGCCGGGTGGTGCAGGAGCTGGCGCGCGCGGGCCGTCGGCGCGAGCTGTAGCCTCGCGGCGCGAACCGGGGAACCTCGATGGAAACGCTTTCAATCGGCGTGGATCTCGGCGGCACCAACGCGCGGGCGGCGGCGGTGGGGGCGGACGGACGCATCCGGGCGCAGGCGCGGGAGCGAATCGCGAACGATCGCCGGCCCGAATCAGTCGTGGCGGCGGTGGCGCGCCTCATCGCCACGGTGGCAGGCCGGGAGGCGGGGACCGGCGCCGCCCTGCCCCCCATCGGGGTCGGCGTGGCCGGACAGGTCCGCCTGGGCAGCGGCGTGGTGGCCCGGGGGCCCAACCTGGGCTGGAGCGAGGTCGATCTGGGCTCGCTCCTCGCAGCGGCGGTGGGACGGCCCGTGTCCGTGTTCAACGACGTCGAGGCCATCGCCTGGGGCGAGGCCCGTTTCGGCGCCGCCCGTGGCTGCGCCGACGTGCTGGTCGTCTTCGCCGGGACCGGCATCGGCGCCGGCATCATCAGCCAGGGCCGGATCGTCCGGGGCGGCAGCGGCGTGGCCGCGGAGATCGGCCACCTCAAGGTGGTTCCGCACGGTCTGCCCTGTGGCTGCGGCGGCCGGGGCTGCCTCGAGGCCTACGCCGGAGGCGAGAACCTCTCCCGCCGCCTGCGGCAGGCCGCCCAAGGGGGCTGGCCCGAGTTGCTGGAGGCGGCCGGCGGAAACGAGGCCGCCATCCATCCCGGGCTGGCGGACCGGCTGGCGCGCGAAGGCGATCCGCGCGCCGTCGAGATCATGGGAGCGGCGGCCGACCACCTGGGCCTGACCCTGGCCAACGCGGCGACCCTGATCAACCCGAGCCGGCTGGTGATGGGCGGAACGGTCTGGCTTCATTGCCCCTGGCTGGCCCGGCGCGCCGAGGAGAAGATGCGCTCGTTCATCCTGCCCGTGGCCGGCGAGGCGCTGTCCCTGGCGAACTCCCAGCTCGGCGACGAGGCCGGCATCCTGGGAGCCGCGGCCCTGGCCCGCGAGGGCGCGCCGTCCTTCTGACCCCGGCCCGGCGAGGCGCCCGGCGATGGTTTCGCTGCGCGCATTTGGGCGTGCCCAAAGGCTGCGGCACCACCCGATATCCAACCGAGGGTTCGCCCGGCCCGGTCACATTCCGGGCATGCCGCCCGCGGCCGAGCTCATGCCGGACATGCCGCCGGCTCCCGCGGCGCCCATGCCCGCCGCCCCCGCGCCGGCGCCCGCCTCGGCCCCGCCGCCGCCCATCCCCGCGTTGTCTGCTCCCGCGCTGCTCCCCGCCCCGCCGCTCCCGGCGGCGGAAGCGCCGGAGGGATCGAACATGCGCACCGCCTTCTGCAACCGCAGCAGCGAGAGCTGCTGGTTGAGCTCCTCGGTGGCGGCCGCGATCTCGGTCGAGAACAGCAGGGTGTGGGCGTCGATCACCTCGAGGTTGGTGCTGGCCCCGGCCTGGAAGGAGGCCTCGGCCAGCTGGGTCTGCTCGCGGGCCAGGTCCACCGCCCGCCGGGCCTTGGCCAGGTTGGCCTCGGCCATCTCCAGCTTGAGCCAGAGCTGGCGCAGCTCGCTGCGGATGGCGCGCTCCTTCTCGCCGATCTGGATGGCGGATTCGCGGATCTTGGACTCGGCCTCGCGGATGGCGGCGTAGCGCATGCCGCCGTCGTAGAGCGGCAGGCTCAGGGTCAGCCCGATGCTCCAGCTGGTGTAGCTGTCCGAAAATCCCTTCACGTCCGCGACCCGGAACATGCCGCTGAGCATCAGGTTGGGCAAGAAACGGAACCAGGCGTCCTTCTCCTGGGTGCGGGCCATCTCCAGGTTCAACCGCGCCAGTTGCAGGTCGCGGCGCAGCATGAGCGCCTGCTCGGTAAGGCGCTCCAGCGAATCCTGCGGATGCTCCACCGGCGGCGGCGGGGTGAGCGCGATGTCACGGTCGCAGCCGATGAGGAGCTTGAGGGCCTCGAGGGCCAGGCTCAGGCCGTTTTCGGCGCGCTTCTGGTCCTGCTCGGCCCGGTTGAGATCGATCTCCGCTCGCAGCACGTTGATCTGGGGCGTGGTCCCCACCTCGGCCATGGCCCGGGTGACATCGAGGTGGGCGCGTCGGGTGTCGACCGATTTCTTGGCGATTTCGACGTATTTTTGCGCGGTGAGCGAACCGTAGTAGGCGGCGGCCACGGCGTACTCGATGAAATCCTCCAGGTTGTCGGTGTTGAGCCGCGCCAGATCGACCGCCCGGTAGGCGTTGCCGATCTGGGTGAAGGCCCGCGGCAGCACCAGCGGCTGCGACAGCGTGGCCACGAAGCCGAAGGAGTCCTGCTTCTGGATCACCGTGTCGTAGCGGACCAGCTTGTTGGGATCGAAGCAGGCGAAGTTGCCGGCGCAGATGTTCGGATCGAGGCCGGGATTGAAGATGATCGAGGTGGGATCGGCGAAGTTGGGAAAAGCCATCTGCAAGGCCATGCCCACGTTGTAGTGGGTGTAGGTCCCGACGGCGTTGACCTGGGGCTTGAGCATCACCCAGGCCTTGTCCACGATCAGCGCCGCCTGCTCGAGCTTCTCGCGCGCCGCCTGCAAGGTCGGCGAGCGGCCGCGGGCCATCCGCCGGGCATCGTCCAGGGTCAGCACGGCGCCGCCGTCGGCCGGCCCGCTTTCGCCGGCCTCGCCGAGCCGCGGCGCGGGAAGCTGGAGCGCCGGCGGTTCGGCCCGCACGGAGGAAAAGGCGAACAGCCACATCGAAATCGGGATGAGCCGTTTCATCTCTGGTCTCCCTCCGGGCATCGACGGCCGATGCCCGTGAGCAACATATCCACCAGCCGCTCGGCCAGGGCCTCGTCGGACACCCGCGCGGGATGGTGGATCTGGCGCAAATTGGCGAGCAACACCACACCCATGTAGGCGGCGCAAGCCTCGTCGAGATCGACCCGGCGCAGCTCGCCGCGCTCCATGCCGTCCGCGAAGAGGTGGGCGAACAGGCGGCGGTTGATCTGGTGCGGCTCCTCCAGCCGCATGCGGGGGCCATCGCGACGCGGCCCGAGCACCGTGGCCAGGATGAAGCGCATCTCGCGCGAATGGCGCCGCCCGTGGCGCAGCTGCTCGCGGGTGAGCAGCACCAGCCGCTCCCGGGTGCTGCCGCCCTCGGCCATGGCCCGCTCGAGCATGCTGCGAAAGGAGGCCAGGTGCCGCAAAAACAGGTCGCGGAACAGTCCCGCCTTGCTGCGGAAGTAATAGTAGAGCACCGGCTTGGTGACGCCGGCCTGGGCCACGATGTCGGCCACCGAGGTGCCGGCGTAGCCCCTCTCGCAGAACAGCCGCGTGGCCACCGCGGCGATGCGCTCGCGAACGTCGGCTCGGGCGGGGCGCGGGTTGTGGCCGGAAGGGCTCATGGTCGTTTACCGTTCGGTAGCATGGTATCGCCGGCGCCGGCTGTCAATACTTTCCTCACCCGCCGCCGTGCTTCGCCAGGCCGGCCGCCAACCGCTCGACGCCCTCGACGGTGAGCGGCCACATGTCGAAAACGTTGCCGATCATGACCACCGAGGGCGCCTCCCACATGCGCCGGGACATGGGGTTGACCCAGGCCGCGCGCCGGAAATGCTGGCGCAGCCGCCGCAGCCAGATCAGGCCGGGCGTCTCGTTGCGGTCCTCCCACTGGATGGCGCCGTGCCGATCGGTGAGCTCGCCCGGGTACATGTAGGCGTCTCCCACCAGCACCAGGCGGGCATCCCGGTCCCACCGGCGCAAAAGCTCCGCGGTGGGCACCCGGTCCTCGAAAGCCACGTCGCGGTACACGTGGTCGTAGACGCAGTTGTGAAAATAATAGGACTCCAGGCGGCGGAAGTGCCGCGAGGCGTGCGCCGCCGAGAACAGCAGGCTGACCAGCCGCCGGTAGGGGTCCATGGAGCCGCCCACGTCGAGCAGGAGAAGAAGCGAGAGGTTGTTCCTTCGCGGCGGCTGGAACACCAGCGCGAGATCCCCGGCTTCGCGTGCGCTGCGATCGATGGTGCCCGGCAGGTCCAGTTCGCTGGCCGCGCCCAGCCGCTGGAGGCGGCGCAGCTTGCGCAGGGCCACGCTGAACTGGCGCACGTCGAGCGCGAGGTCGTGGCGGTGCTCCCGGTAGCGGCGCGCTCCGGCCACCTGCACCGCCGAGCCCAGCCGGCCCTCCCCGCCCAACCGGATGCCGCCCGGGTGGAGCCCGGAATGCCCAAAGGGCGAAGTGCCCCCGGTGCCGATCCAGCGGTCGCCGCCGTCGTGGCGGCCGTCCTGCTGGCGCAGGCGCTCCTCGAAGAGCTGGCGCAGCCGCTCCACGTCCACCCGATCCAGCACCGAGCGCATCTCGGGATCGATGGGAAACGGCGGGATGGGGTTCTCGAGCCAGTCCCAGATGTCCTTTTCCAGCGCCCGCATGGCCTCGACGCCCCGAAAGTGCTCGGCGAAGACCTGGTCGAAGGTGTCCAGCCGGGATTCGTCCTTGACCAGCAGACAGCGCGCCAGCGAGTAGAAGCCGATCAGCGAGGAGCCGTGCAGCCCGCGGGCCAGGCCCTCCGCGAGCGCCAGCCACTCGGTGGGCGACACCGGCAACCCCGCCCGGCGCAGGCGGAAGAAGAAGCCGAGAAAGAGGCCCGCGTGATCCTGCGATGCCGGAATGCCGGACGCCATCGCCGCCACCGAACGCTCCTATCGCCGCCTTCGGCCGCACCCGAGGTGGTGCGCCCGCCCGCGCTGGCTCTTTCGGCCCCGCGGTCGGTCGCACTCAGCAACACCTGTGCAAGATGCCCGCATGCTTCTGACAGAGATCCTACCGCCAGGCCTCGCGGCGGCTGCCGGGCCGTCCGCCGCGCTCGACCGCCTCCTGGTCCTCCCGGCGCTTGATGAGCGTGCCCAGGAAGGGAATGCGCTCACCGATCTCCCGCTCGCTCACCCCCGCGGCCACCAGGGCACCGATCCAGTCGATGAGCTCGGAGGTGGAGGGGTGCTTGCGGATGTCGGGCAGCGAGCGGATCCAGTAGAACTTCTGCAGACACTGCTCGAGCAGCTTCTGCCCGAGGCCCGGATGGTGCACCCGCACGATGCGGGCCATCAGCGTCTCGTCCGGAAACTCGATGAAGTGGAACACGCAGCGGCGCAGGAAGGCGTCGGGCAGCTCCTTTTCACTGTTCGAGGTGATCACCACCACCGGCCGCTGGACGGCCCGATGGCGGTCTCCGGTCTCCAGGATGGAGAACTCCATGGTGTCGAGCTCGTGCAGCAGGTCGTTGGGGAACTCGAGGTCGGCCTTGTCGATCTCGTCGATGAGCAGCACGCAGCGCTTCTCGGCGGTCAGGGCGCGGCCGAGCGGCCCGAGCTTGATGTAGCGGCGGATGTCGGACACGTCCCGATCGCCGAAGCGGCTGTCGTGCAGGCGCTGCACCGTGTCGTAGACATAAAGGCCGTCGGCCGCCTTGGAGGTGGATTTCACGTTCCACACGATGAGATCGAGGCCCAGATCCTGGGCCACCGCGTGGGCCAGCAGGGTCTTGCCGGTGCCCGGCTCGCCCTTCACCAGGAGCGGCCGGCCCAGGGCCACCGCCACGTTGACCGCGTGGCGCAGCTCCTCCGAGGTGAGGTAGCTTTCGGTCCCGGAGAACTGGTCGAAGGAATCTTTCCTGGCCTTCATCGCTTCACGACTCCTTCCCGCACCGGGCTTCGGCGCCCGGCTTCCGGCCAGTCTACTACCATTTTTTGGCGAGCTTGGATAGGCGGCTGGACCTTCCGCAATTGCGGACCTTCCCTGGCGGTCGGCCCGGTGGAGAATATTCCGCAAACGGGCGGTGGGGGCAAAGGTGTCCGCCGGCACGGCGGGCACCTTTGATTTTTCTCGAACCCATGGATGCCGAAAAACCGTTGCCTCGCAGAATCGGCTCGGTGAAAATCAGGCTCGACATACGCAACGGACAGGGCACATGGGAGAACCCGCAGCCAGCGCGCTTTCGGTCCGCACCGCCGAAGATCTGGACCAGCTCTCGGACGATGCGCTCATGCTCCGCCTGCGCGAAGGCTGCCCGGAAGCCTTCGACGAGCTGGTGCGCCGCCACCAGCGCGGCGCGCTCCAGGCGGCCTTCCGGTTTCTGGGATGCGCCGCGGAGGCCGAGGACGCGGCGCAGAACGCCTTCCTCAACATCTACCGCCGGCGCGATCGCTATCAGGCACGGGGATGCTTTCGAGCGTACCTTTTTCGGGTCGTGGTGAACGAGGCCCGGGCCAAGCTGCGGCAACGCCGCCGCCAACAGGCGACGCTGCGGCGGCTGGAAGAGGAGCCCGGGACCACGGCGGCGCAAGGCGTGGAGGCCGCCGGCGACGAGCCGCTGCAGCGCGCCCTCTCCCGGCTGCCCGTGCGCCAACGCGCGGTGATCGCGCTGCGCTTCGGGGCCGACCTGCCGCTGCAGGACATCGCCCGGGCGCTGCGCCTGCCGCTGGGCACCGTGAAGTCCCGGCTTTTCGGCGGCTTGCAGAACCTGCGCCGCGAGATCCAGGGAGAGCCCGCATGACCCGCCCCGATTGCCATGACGACTGGATGCCGTACCTGGAAGGCGGACTGGATCCTGAAACCCGCGACGCCTGGACGGCCCACCTGCAGTCGTGTCCGGCCTGCGCCGGCTGCCTGGAGCGGGATCGCCAGATCCTCGAGCGGCTGCGCCGGGTGGAGCCGGCCCTGGCGGACAAGGATCTGAGGATGACATTGCGCGCCCGGCGGGCCGAGGCAGCGGACCCGGTCCGTCGAAACTGGCTGTGGGCGGCCGCCGTCTTTGCCGCCGCGGCCGGCCTGGCGGGGCTGTGGGCGGCGGGGTTCTGGGACGGGTCCGGCATCGGCGTCAAGTCCGGCCCGGACGGCGACGAGCGCTGGACCGGCATCCGGGTGTTTTCGGCGCCGGCGGGAGGCGAGGTCTTCCCGCTCGCGTCCGGGCCGCTGCCGGCCGGCGACTTGGCCTTCACCTACACCAACGGTTCGCCGCGGCCCTTCTCTCACCTGATGATCCTGGCGGTGGACGAGGCGGGGCGGATCCACTGGTTCTTCCCGGCGTTTCTGGACGCGGCGGGCGACCCCGAGTCCATCCCCATCGCCGCAGGCCGGGAAGAGCGCGAGCTTCCCGAGCGGGTGCGCATCCATCCCGCGCCGGGCCGGCTGCGACTTCTTGCCCTGTTCACCCGCACGCCGCAGCGGATCAGCCAGGTGGAGGCGCTGGTGCGTGACCTGACGGCCCGAGGGCGCTGGTGGCAGGCGGACCGGCTGCCCGTCCCCGACAGCCACCAGCAGATCCTCGACTTCACGGTGGCCCCATGAGACTCCCCCTCGGCCTCGCCGGCGCCAGGGTCCTGATCGCGCTATGGTCTTGCGCGGCGGCCGCCTCAGCCGCGGAGCCCGGCCCGGCCCGCTTCGCCTTGGTGGTTGGGCACAACCGCCCCGACCGGCCGGAGCAGGCGCTGCTGCGCTTCGCCGACGACGACGCGGTGCGCATGGCTGAACTGCTGCGCCAGGCGGGGGTGGAAACCGTGCTGCTGTGCGATCCCGACGCGGACACGCGCGCCCGTTTTCCCGGCGCGGTGCCCGCCGCCCGACCGGACAAGGCGGGCCTGCTGGCGGCGTTCTCCGGCCTGCGCGCCGCCATGGCCGAACAAGCCGCCGCCGGCCGGCGGGTGGAGTTTCTCTTCTTCTTCAGCGGGCACGGCGACGTCGAGCGCGGCGAAGGCTATCTGGCCCTGAGCGACGGGCGGCTGACCCGGGGCGAGCTGTCACGGCTGCTGGACGCCTCGCCGGCGGCGGCCAACCACGTGCTGCTGGACGCCTGCCGCTCGTACTACCTGGTGTTCGGCCGGGGGCCAGGCGGCGAACGCCAGCCCATGACGGAGGGGTTCGCCCGCGCCTTCTATCCCGGCGCCCAGGAACGCAACGGCTTTCTGCTGTCCACCGCCGCGGACCGGGAGAGCCACGAGTGGGAGCGCTACCGCGCCGGCGTCTTCACCCACCTGTTGATTTCCGCGCTGCGCGGCGCGGCGGACGCCGACGGCGACGGGCGGCTCCAGTACGGCGAGGTGGGCGCCTTCCTGGAAAACGCCGTCTCGGCCATCCCCCAACCCGAGTTGCGGCCCCGCTTCTTCCTGCGGCCGCCGGGCACCTTCCCCGGCGATCTGGACCAGACCCTGCTCTCCTGGGGCGGGCGGCCTGCCGACCTGCGGGTGGACGCGCCCACCGGGCCGGCCTATCTCGAGGATGAGCGCGGCGTACGCCTGTGCGATCTGAACCCGGCGGACGGCGGGTGGGCGGCGCTGTTCCTGCCCCCCGGAACGTGCTTTTTGCGCAGCCCGTCGCTCTCGCGCGAGTGGAAGATCGATCGTCCCCGGGCGCGCCTCTCCGCTCTGCCGGCGCGCCGGGCCGAGGGCGTGGCCGAGAAGGGCGCGCTGCACGAGGCGCTGCGGCACCTGCTGCAGCGGCCCTTCGGTGCGGAGGACGTGGACGATTTCCGGCGCCAGTTCGCCCGCGCCGCCCAGCTGGCACAGAGCCTGGCCGAGTTCCTGCCGCGGCCGGCCGCCGAGACCGAGCCGCGCGCCGAAGCCTGCACCCGGCCGGGCGAGTTCCGCTGCCGCGGCTCGCTCCGGCAGCGCTGCGCGCCGGACCCGCCGGGCTCGCTGGCCTGGCAGGCCGATGCCGACTGCGCCGGACGGGGTTTGCTGTGCCGAGACGGCGCCTGTCAACCACCCGGATTCGGCGGCAGGCTGGCCTTCGTCATGGGCGAGCCGGGCCGCGAGGAGGTGTGGGTCATGAACGACGACGGCGGCGAGCTGCGCCGCCTGACCCACTGGGCGGAGAAGCCGCTGCCGCACTGGGGGGCCTACGACCCGCGCTGGTCCCCGGACGGGACCCGGCTGGCCTTCATCTACGGAATCGACGACAGCCTGCCCGAACAACCCAAGGTCTCGCGGCTGTGCCTGGTGAACCCGGACGGCAGCCATTTTCGCGAGATCACCCGCCGCCACAGCCTGCAGGCCGACGGCCTGAGCTGGCGGGGCGCGGAGGCCTTGCTGGCCGCCACCACCAACCTGACTGGAGACGCGCAACTGCTCGAAGTGCGCATCGCGGACGGCCAGAGCCGCGTTTTGATCGAGGACAGCCCCGACGGTCTTCCCAACCCCGACGCCCCCGAGGCGCACCCGGGCGACCCGGACCTGCTGCTCTACCAACCCTATGGCTGCGGCGGGCATCACGGCGGCCTGCGGGTGCGGAACCTGCGCGACGGGGGCGAGCGGGTGCTGACGCTCCCCGCCGCCAACCAATGGGGCGCGCGCTGGTCGCCGGACGGGAGCCGGGTGGGCTGGCCCGACGGCCACGCGCCGCTCATCCACCAGGTCGGCGCCGACGGCCGGGCGCTGGATCCGGTGCGGCCCGAGGGCCTTTCGGACGACAACTGGATCGAATCCTTCGACTGGGCCGAGGGAGGCCTGGTGTTCAGCGCGCGCGCCGGTCCCGACGCCCGCTGGGTGTGGATCGCCGACGCGGACGGCCGCAACGCCCGTCCCATCCTGCAGGACCAGCCGGTGCGCGGGTCGCTGGACTGGGCGCCGGGCCGACTCGGCGCGTTCGAGGCGCCGTCCTGCGCCGCCGCCGGTGGGCGGTTCGACTCGGACACCCAGGGCGGGTTCGGCTGCTGGTTCGCCGCCGCCAGCGACCAGTCCTGCCAGGCCGCCTGCCGGGAGCACGGCCTGGCCTGTCCCGCCGCCGACTGGAACGACTTTCCCAACTCCAAGATCTGCGTCGAGCTCACCGGCGACCGGCCGGCCGGGGTCAACAACCCCGACTTCTCCGCCATGGCGCCGTTCTTGTATCTCCCCTCCGGGACCTCGCACGGCTGCTACTCGCGCTCGCCCCGGGTCCGCCAGGACTGCGCCGCGCATTCGCCGGACCGGGTCCGCCTGTGCCTGTGCCGGCCCTTCGGCCGGGAGTTTGACTGAGCCGCATCCTGTGTGCGGCTCGAACCGCGCGGACTGAACTTTTTGGGCGCGGCCGGCATTAACCGCATGAATGACGATAGAGCGACAACGGACCCGGCTCCCGGGCTCGAGGGGAGCGGTGTGCCGGGAGGCGGATACCTTCGATCCGCTGGCGAAGACCGCCGCCCGCCTGCGAGACGGTGCCGGCTGCGCCGGGGCGGAGATCCGCACCTTCGACGGCGGCGTGGCGTTCTGGCCGCAACCGCCCGCGGCGGGGCGCGCCGCCCCGTCGGAGCCGCTGTGCGATTGGTTTGCCGCGGCGGGCTTTTCGAGCGCGCGCCCGATGCCCCCCGGCATCCGCGTCCAGGAGCTGTCGCGGGCCGGGGACGGCGACGGGCTGGAGGCGCTGCGCCAGCGCATCCAGGCGGCGGGATTCCGCCCTTGCCGGTTGGTGTTGCTGGCCGGCGATGCGCCGCTGGCCGCCGCCTGGCTGGGCTGCCGCAAGCGTGGCGACCCCTGCCCTCCGGAAACCGCGGCCCGGGCCTTCGAGCCTCTGCTTCAGGTTCTCGAACAACGCGAAGCCTTCTTGCGCGAAAGGGTGCCGGCCGGGCTGCTGCGCCAGCTCATCCGGGAGCTGGAATGCGCGGCCTTCGTGACCCGAGCGGACGGCCGGCCCCTGTGGTGGAACGCCGCCGCCGATTCCCTGGCCCGCCGGCCGCCGCGCTGGATGATCGAGGGCGCCTTCCGGGACGACGGGTCCTGGATCCGCCTGCCCTTTTGCTGCGGCGCGGACGAGTACTGGCTGCTGCTGTCGAAGAACGGCTCCACCCCGGTGGATGCGGCCCAGCACAGCGACTGGGCGGCGCGCTTCGGCCTGGCGCCGCGGCTGGCCCGGGCCGCGGCGCTGCTGCTGCGCGGCTGCACCGACAAGGAGATCGCCTCCCGGCTGGGCCTCAGCCACCACACGGCTCGAACCTACGTCAAGGAGATCCTGGCCCGCTCCGGCTCCCACACCCGCCACGGCTTCGTGGCGAAGGCGCTCTCGGGTCTTTGACATCCCTCGCTGCCCGCGGTACATCCACATCGCCGGGAGGCGCGCATGGCCCGCGAACAGAAGCATTCCCGCCGCTACACCGGGACGGTGCGCAAGCTGCGCCATCCCGACCGGCTCTCCCGCCTCGAGCCGGAGCGGGTGGTGGCTCTGTGCCTCTCTCGCCTGGCCGCCTCCTCGGCCCTGGACGTGGGCTGCGGCTCCGGGGTGTTCGCCGAGGCGTTTGCCGGGCGGGGCCTGGAGACGGCCGGCCTGGATCCGGACCCGGCCATGTTGCGCGCCGCGCGCCGGCACGTCCCGGGAGCTTCGTTCGTGCGCGGCGTGGCCGAGAGCCTCCCCTTGGCCGAGCGGAGCTTCGATGTCGTCTTTTTGGGGCTGGTCCTGCACGAGGCCGACGATCCCGGGCTCGCCCTGCGCGAGGCGCGCCGCGTGGCGCGAAAGCGCGTCGCCGTGCTGGAGTGGCCCTACCGCCGCGAGGAGGCCGGCCCGCCGCTGCGGCATCGGCTCAGGCCGGAGCGGATCCTTGCGCTGGCCCGGCGGGCGGGACTGCGCCGGCCGCGGCGCATCCGGCTGTCGAAGCTCGAGCTGTTTCTGTTCTCCCGCGACTAGCGGGTTTTCTCGCGGCGAGACTCGTACACCCGCCGGGCGGGGAGTTCCAGGGCGGTGAGGAAGCCTTTCTTCTTGCCGGCCCCGGTGTCGATGCCGGCGAGGCACGGCCCGGCGAAGGCGTCGGTGGGATCTTCCGGCGTGTAGGCCGAGAACTCCTGCGGCAGGGTGGCGCACACCGTGTGCCCGAACACCAGGTACTTGCCCCGGTAGCGCACAAAGAAGTCCCGGTCGCGCAGCCACAAGAGGGCGTTCTGCGGTTTCACCTCGGCGGGGTGCGGGTAGGCGCCGTCCTTGCCGGGGATGCCGGCGTGGACGTAGAGGGCGTGCTCGTCCTCGTAGAAGAACGGCAGCCGCCGCATCCAGGCCACCACCTCCGGCGGAAAGAACCGGCCGCGCCGCATGAACTCCCACTCCTCGCCTGTCGGCGGGCGCTGCGGGGCGGGCGGCGGCAGGTTCTGGTACGAGCGCAGCGTCTCCAGGCAGCCGTTGCCGCGCGGCAGCAGAAAGCCGTCCCAGCCCCGGTCGATCACCGTGAGCCAGGCGTCCTCGTGGTTGCCGCGAAGCGCCACCACCCTGGCGGCGCCCTCCCGCTCGAGGTCGCGCACGAACTCCACCGTCTCGCGCGAGCGCGGCCCGCGGTCGATGTAGTCGCCCAGAAAGACGATGGTGTCCCGCGGGCCGGGCCGGGGCAGATCCGCGAGCACGCGCATCAACGCGTCCAGATCCCCGTGCACGTCGCCGATGACGAACGTCCGGCCCATGGGCTCATGCTAGGCGGGCGGAGGACGCATGGCAAGCGAGCCGTTGGCGCCACAGTTGCCTTGCGCGCCCGGTTCGCCTAGCATGCGATGTTGGCCGGGGAGGTCGCATGCGGATCCTGCTCGCCGTCACGTTGCTCGCCGCCGGCCCGGGGTACGGGATGGACATCATCGGGCATCGCGGCGCATCCAGGGACAGGCCCGAGAACACCGTGACATCGGTGCGCGAGGCCTTCGCCCAGGGAGCGGACGGGGCCGAGGTGGACGTGCATCTCACCCGCGACGGGGAGGTGGTGGTCATCCACGATCCCGACACGCTGCGCACCTGCGGGAAAAAGCTCGTGATCAAGGAGAGCGACCTTCCGGCCCTGCGCGCGCTCGACGCCGGCGCGTGGAAAGACAATAAGTTCGCCGGCGAGAAGATCCCGCTGCTTTCGGAAATCCTCGACGCGGTTCCGGCGGGAAAGACCCTGATCGTCGAGATCAAATGCGGCGCCGAGATCCTGCCGGCGCTGGAAAAGATCCTCGCGGCGCGCTCAGCCGGAAAGAAGCTCGTGATCTTCGGCTTCGACCTTCTCGTGGTGCGCGAGGCCAAGCGGCGCTTCCCGGCGCTCCCTGTGCTATGGCTCCATAAGGGCGAAAAGAAAGCCCCCGGCCAGCCGGCGGCCTACCCGGAGGGCATGCTGCGGGCGGCGAGAGAGGCCGGGCTCGACGGCGTGGGCTTGCACTTCGAGGGCGTGAGCGCCGACCTGGTCGCCGAGGCGCGCAAGCTCGGCTTGCGGGTGTTCGTGTGGACGGTGGACGACCCCGCCGAGGCGGAGCGGCTGCGAAAACTCGGCGTGGACGCGCTCATCACCAACCGGCCGGGCGAGATTCGAACGCGGCTCTCTTTCGATTGATCCGAGGGAGGTGGCGGATGCACGAGAAAAAAACGAACATGCTGCGTGACTGCGAACTGCCGGCGTCTGGCCGCGATGCCGAAAGAGCAAGCGCGGCCGGATGCGATGACCGACGAACCGCGCGAACGCGCTGGCTCTGGCGGCCTCGCGTTCGCGGGCCAGACATCCTCGCCCTTGGCCTCGCTCTCCTGGTCGCCGCCTGCGGCGGGACCACCGACGTGGCCGGGGAGTACACCATTTCGCTCACCAACCGCGACAACGGCTGCGCCTTCGCCGACTGGGAGGTGGGCAAGACCTCGACCGGAATCCCGGTCAGCATCACTCAAGACGGTAGCGCCGTGACCGCCGTCGTGGGTGGGCTGTCGGCCACCTTCCTCGATCTGTGGCTGGGCGCACACGTCTTCCAGGGGGCGGTGTCGGGCTCGGCCATCGAGCTTCGGCTGTACGGCACTCGCTCGCGCTCGCAGGGCAACTGCGCTTTCACCATCAACAGCACCATCGAGGCCGAGATCGACGGCGACCTCATGACCGGGTCCATCATCTACACCGCCGCCACCAACCAGAACCCCGACTGCGGCACCCTCCAGGGCTGCCAATCCCGCCAGGACTTCAACGGCACCCGCCCGCCGCGCTGACCAAGATTCTTCAGTTCATGCAAAAACCCGGGTTCCAGGTACCCCGGATTGGTTTGTCCGGGTTTGTCCGGGTTTGTCCGGGTTTATCCGGGTTTATCCGGGTTTGTCCGGGTTCGTTCGGCCGGGCATAGACATCTGCCCGGGATGGACATGGATACTTGTTCGGGGCTATTTCCCCTTATTATTCGAGCCTTTTCTGGTTTTTTCCCGGGGGTTCACGGGGGCAGAGCCCCCGTGCCAGGTTTCGGTGAAAATCCCGGAGAAAACCTGCTTAATAGGGTAAAGACCAGAGAAAACCTGAGAATCATGGATTGAGCTTATTTTGCGGGGAGATACACCGAGATTCCGGCCGATGCGGGCTAAGTGTCGCACGGCGTACCCCAACTGTCCGATGATGAAGGAGAAATTTAGAAATTACTGGGGGTTCCCGCCGCCGCCGATGCTGGCCCAGGCGACGGGCGCGGCAGGTTTCGCCTGATTTTTCGGACCCTTGCCCGGAACAAGCGCTTTATTTTTCTCGCCAAAACCGAGGTGGGTGATGGGATAAAGCGACCGGCCCCTCCAGCGACGTACAATGCACGTCGGAGGTTATTGGCTGTAAACAACCAAACGGAGGTGGCCGGTCATGATGTACTGTGGATTGGATGCAGG
>Ga0101944_10000816_pt1 | contig 82106 bp, 86 predicted proteins | sample DewCreD2012metaG_FD_75245 | JGI IMG/M metagenome (GOLD analysis project Ga0101944, IMG submission 75245) | Hot spring sediment bacterial and archeal communities from British Columbia, Canada, to study Microbial Dark Matter (Phase II) - Dewar... ... | reverse complement strand
GGACAGCAGCAGGCCGCCGAAAAAGGGAACCTCAACTTCCATGGCGTGATTTCGCCCCTCTAACTGGCTGATTTACAAGGAACCAGATGAGCCCATCCCTGAAAGTTTGGACAGCAATGAAGATGAGGATGTATGCGGGATATCTTTACATGAATCTCGAGTCGGGGCGGTACGAACTGTTTGGAGGGTGCCGCAAGATCGTTCCGGGGACGACGGTGTATGACACGGGCCTGGACGAGTCCGAGTTCACGGTCGAGGCATTGAGAAAATCGGGGAGATAGGGTTTGGGTTATGGCTCTCCATGGGAAAACTGCGCATGAGCTCTCGAATCGGTGAGAGAATAGGTGTCGGGAATCTCCCCTCTGGCGAACGTGTGCCGTGGGGAGAAGAGGAGGGCGGGGAGAGATGAAGAATTTGAAGGATCGGGTCGTTCTCGTTACGGGTGCCAGCGGGGGGATCGGGAGGGCTACAGCTCTGGCTTTTGCAGAGGAGGGGTCTGATGTGGTGCTCTGTGACCTGCGTGAAGCAGAGCTTGAGCGGGTTGCGGAGGAAATCAGACGCAAAGGCCGCGAGGCCCTTGCGGTCCGAGCGGATGTGGCTATAGAAGACGATATAAAGAGATTGGCTGAGAAAGCCTTTGAGCGCTTCGGCAAGGTGGACGTTGCGTTCAGCAATGCGGGGATTGCTCTGAGTGGCCAAACGCACCTGTTGGAGAAGGCGGATTGGGAAAAGGTCATGAATGTGAACTTTTACGGCGCTGTTCATGTGTTCATGTATTTTGTTCGCCCGATGGTCCAGCGGCGGGAAGGGCATTTCGTTGTGAATTCCTCTGGTTTCGGTTTGACCGGTGCGCCCTACAACACGCTGTACAGCACGTCCAAATTTGCGCTCGTCGGCATGACGGAATGTTTGCGGGCCGAATTGGCTCAATATCATGTTGGCGTTACCACCCTGTGCGGCGGGGTCGTTCAGACCGATATCTTTCGGAATGCGGAATTGAAGGGTTTTGACGAAAAGGCGAGGGATGTTTTCAATTTCTTTCAGGGGATGACTCCCGAAACATTCGCGAAGATCGTGGTGAAGGCTGTGAAAAAGAATAGGGGGTTTGTGATTACCGACGGCATGACGAGATATTCCTACATGTTGAAGCGGTGTTCTCCGGCCTTGTTCGAGTTGTGGATACGTCAGTTGCCTCGCTTTTCCAGGCGTTATTTGAAGGAAGAGGGATAGGACGACCGTTCGCCCCGTAAGAGAAGGTGGAGAGTGGGGGAACGGGGCTTGCGACGGCTGTGGGAAGCGATTAGAGGTTGACCTAGCAGACCGAAATCCGGTGTGATCTCAACCGGTCTGGCCGTCTTCTCCTCCTGGCGTGACCTTGGTCGGATCCTTGGGTCGGAAGCAATAGGAAATGACCTTTTCTCCGTTCATAAGCGTCTTGATGATCTTGGGAACCATCGTGAGTTCCATGCCGATCTCGACATCCTCCTGTTTTACGTCCGTCAACTGAGCGACAAGGACGAGTGTGGGATCGTCCTTCATGCGGATGTTGGCCAGTATGTAATTGGGGCTGAAGCCTGGCATGACTTGCCGAGCAATTGTGTATGAGGCCAGAATCCCCTCGTTGGAGAGGACTTTCTCGGTGGTTTCCTGGCGACTGTGGCACTTGAGGCAGTAGCGGAAGGGGGGGAAGGAAATGTCGCCGCACTGTCTGCATTGGCGAGCCAAGAGGTGGGGGTTAGGATCCCCCTCCACCCTTGCGAAGATGTTCGGGCGGATGGTTCGTTCGCCAGGATCCAGGATGATCTTCCCGTTTTGGATCTTCATGTTTCGATCTCCTGTGTGTTGGATGAGGAATTGATCCCGTCTGCCTTATGCCTCCTGGTTCGTGTCGGGGATGAAGGCGGAGACTTGGCTGGGGTGGCTTGGCAAACAGAGGGGGTAGCCGTTCAGGAAAATGCCCATGGTGCGTTATGTTTTGGGGAGAGCCTTCTCGGTGGAGGCCCTCTATAAAGCTTTGTACACGAGTTCCAGGATGTCCCGCACTTCGATCCCGAAACGGTCGAACGTCCGTTTGGCGTTCTCCCCGAGATTCTGTTCGCAAAAGGGGCAGCAGGTGACGAGTGTTTTTGCCCCGGTTTCGAAGGCCTCTTCCAGTCTGGCCTGCGCGGCGAATCCTGCGATGTCCTCAGGAAAGGCCGTGCGGCATCCCCCACCAGCCCCGCAGCACCAGCTCCAACTTCGGATCCGCTGCATTTCGATAAGGGTCACGCCGGGCAGGGCCTTCAGGATATTCCGGGGCTCCTCATAGACCTCGCAGTATCGTCCCACGTGGCAGGGGTCGTGATAGGTGACCTCCAAGTCCAGGCTCTTCGTGAAGGTGAGCTGGCCTTTGCGGATGAGATCGTCCACAAACTGAACGATGTGCTTGACCTCTGCCTTTAGGTCGTTCCTGTACTCGTGGCTTAGAGTACTGAAGCAGCCGGCGCAGGCTGTCACAATGACCTTGGCCGACGTGCTGTTTAGGGATTCGAGATTCTTGGCCCGGATCTTACGGAAACCGTCCACGTCTCCGACGCGCAAGACTGTCGAGCCGCAACAGATTTCATTTTTGCCCAGGATGCCGAAGTCCACGTGGGCAGCTTCCAGGATCTCGCTTACCCAGCCGGCTACGGGCTGGATATAGGGATCATAGGAAGCCGTACAGCCGGGATAATAGAGAACCTCGACGTCTTCCTTTGCCGCGTCCTTGATTTTCCTTTTTCTGGCCCACTTGGCCCGAGCGGCTCGGGGCTGCATCCAGGGATTGTCGTAGTTGATGATGCTTTTGATGAGAGGTTGATGCTCGGTCAGCGGGCCAAGTCCCTGCTCGACGAGCCACTGTCTCAAGGCAATGGAGGCGTTGGCTGGCTCCAGGCCTTTGGTGGGATTACAGTTCTCCTGGCAGGCGCCGCACTGCGGGCACGTGTACACGATCTGCTGGATCCTCTTGGCCACAGCCGGATCGTTGATGTCCAGCTCTGGCGGATCACAGGTGAGGGCCCGCACGATCTCATGCGTCCCAGTCCCGTAAAAGGATTCGAAGCGGAAGCGCGTGCCGCGGGGGCAGTTGTTGGAGTACTTCAGCGCCTTCTGTTCGTCCGGATTGGTCATCCGGCAGAACCCGCACTTCCAGCACTTCCAGGCCATGTTCCGGTATTCCATGAGGGGCTTAATGTTCTGGGAAACCCTGGCGTTCTTTGCCATTCTGCTGCTCCTTTTGCCGCTTTTGGCCCAACCGGATTCTCTCCCCTGGGGCCCGTTCGGCCCCCTAGCTTGACAGGCGCCGAGTTGGCCTCAGGAGTACGGCATTGACCCATTATCCATTATTTTGGTTGATCAGTCAACAAAGACAGGGGCCCGCGGCGGCCGACTCGATCACCTGGAAAAAAGCGTGGAAGAGAATGCCGAGGCGGATGATTTGCCCTGCAAGAGCGGACGGTGGCTGCTGAAGCGAATCCCCGTCACCTCGCTGGGATCCGTCGGCTGCGCATCAGACGACGGGCCGCGCCTCTCAGGAAGAGGAGCTTTTCTTCGTGCTTGATCATCTGGGCCACCAAGAAACCGGATAGGGCGGCCATGGGTACGCCACCGGGCCAAAATGTGGTGTGGCCGATGGAATAGAGGCGATCAATGGGCGTGGTGAGGGAGAGCCACTTGTCCTGCAGGTAGGACTGGCCTAGAGCGAGGCTCCAACCGCAAGAAGCCCCTTGAGGGTTCAGGGTGAAACGAATCGTGGAGAGGGGCGTGCCCAGGGTTTGATACACGATGCGGTCTTTGAGCACGGGAATGTAACGACACGCCGTCTCCAGCATCTGCTTCGCCACCAGGGCCTTGAGGTCCTTGTATTTCTGGGGTCGTTTGAAGTCGTCTCCTCCCGCACCCCACTTGTCCATCCAGTTGTAGGAGGTAAAGGTTTGCAGGACCAAGGAATTCTTGTTGAGGGGTGCAAGATCCTTGCAGTGCTTGGACGTCCAGGTGATTTCGGTGAAGGCAGTCTCGTGCATTCGCTCGTTGTGGATGTCCTCGTAATCAGGGACGGGGCCATCGGGGAAGTACAGAGTGTGATGGGTTTTTAGGTAACGGGAAAGTTCTTGATCGGTCATGTCCACGCCGAGATAGAGTGCAACGAGCGGCTCCGATAGAGGCGCTGTCTTGACTTGTCTGATGAGGTCAGGATCCAAAAGATGCGCCTCGATCAGTTCCGTGTAAAGCCGCTGCAGAGTGCCTGCATAGACAACGGACTTGCCTTCATAGGTATTTCCATCCTTTGTTCTTACGCCGAAGGCTCTGTTCCTCTCGATGAGAATGCGATCGACTGTCTGGCTGCAGTGCATTACGCCGCGCTGACGGACAAAATGAGCGGCTAAATCGTTCATCAGGGCCTGAAGGCCCCTTTTGTAGTGCCAGTAATCCTCGAACCAAGTGAACCAAAACCCGGCCCCCATGGCAACCGGCATGTTTCGGTATCCCAGGTGGGTCATGCGATCCCTGAAGTCGGAAGGCGGAAGATACCGGTTGTAAAGATCCGGTATCGTCATCGACATCATTTCTTTCATCCTTTCGCGGTTCAGGACAAACGTCCGTCCGATGTCGATGATGGAACGGAGTCGTTCGAATCCGGTTTTGTCGATCGGCGAGTTTCTATCGTTCGAAAGGGAACCCACCACATTCGCACAGCGAATCATCTCGGAGTAAAGTCGCGACATCTCCTGGCGTTGCTCCGGGAAAAGGTCAAGGAGTTCGCTGAGGGCTTTCTTCTGGTCCTTCATCACGACGGAGCCGCGGTCATATGCGATCGTATAGTCTGCGAACTCCCAGTCCTCGCGACGATAGAGTCCCAGCTTTTTCAGGAGAGGAATCATGATGCCGCCGGATTCGAAGGATTGGTCCCCTGCGTCAAAGTAGAACTTCCTTCGCCAGAAGCCGCCTGTGAGGCCTCCGGGCTGGTAGTTGTGCTCGAGAAGCAAGGCCTTCTTGCCGAACCGGGCCAGGAAATTCGCGCAGAAAAGCCCTGCCGTGCCTGCGCCGACCACAATGACATCGTAATGACTCATTGCGATACATCCTTATGCGTTTTTGCGATGGAAAAGACCTCTTGTGCGAGAAGGGTCCACAGCCGTATCGGCGTTCGTCCGATCTGCGGTTGAGGAGATTCCGAATGTACGCCTTGCGGGGTGCCCTACACGGTGTCCTAGCTCTTCACCTTTGTTCTCCCCTTCATCATGTCTACGGCCCAGTGCCCCTCATAACCGGGTATTCCGTCGTCTATCATCTTGAGGAGGGGGAGCATCAAGCGAGGGAAGCGGAGCATAAGATGGGCCATGGGGAGGCGCATGGGCATCCTCCGCATGGCCGCAGAGACGATGCGCACTCGCTGATAGCTCCTGTTGAATCGTTTGAAGTCTTCCAGCGCCCGTTCGGTGTCCGTAAAAGCCAGCTCCGCGATCTTCCCCGCCATGAGGGCGCCGTGGATGCCGAACATGCCGGCAGGATCGATCATGCCGCTGATGGTGCCTGTAAGGACTCGATTTCCCTTGAAAAGTCTGAGGGAGTCCTTGCCGAGGACCGGGATATAGCCGGAGTGCTTGGACCACTTGGGAAACGTTAGACCCTCGGTCTGTTCCAGGTGACGTTTGCACTCTTCGATATTCTCATCCGTCATCGGGTACCGGGTGAACACGAGGAAAAACATGAGGTCATGGGCGACGGACAGGTAGCCGTAGTCGGTGGAGTATTTCCCCGACCACCCCATGAGAGCGCCTTCGAACCTTGGATCGTCGAGTTTCTTCCGAGCATAGACTCCCGTGCCGACTTGGTAGGGGACGCCTATGGCCTCCATCCCTTCCTTGTTGAATCCGGTGGCTACGATGGCCCGCTCAGGGATGTCCTCCAGACGGCGAACGTAGTGGTTGAAGAGAACCTTGACCCCCATGTCCACGGCGATGTTGTACAGGTAGGTATCGATAGATGTCCTGCGGCCGCCCCTTTCGACGAGGTAATAGTTCGCGGGGTTCAGATCGAATTTCTCATTCTCCACAATCATGCGGAAGCGCTTGACCGGGGTAAAGCAAGGCGTAATGTCAATCCCGATGTACTGGGATACCCTTACGGGATCGATGGGGGTCGCATGGATGGAAGGATGAAAATCCTCGAGCATGCCCAGGGACTTGGCTCCTTCCCAGATTTCGACTTCGTACCCTTCGCGGCATAAATTGATGCCGGCGACGAGACCAGAGAGACCCGCACCGATAATCGTGATCTTGGAACCAGCCATAAGCCCCTCCTGCCAAGGTGTTCACGGTCTCTATTTCTCGTAAAGCTTTTCGATGTATTGGGTCTTCTTGTCGGACCGATCGAGTGTCATGGGGCCGACCCATTGGATGCAAGGCCGAATTTTCACAGCCTGATGCATCTTTTCCTCGATTTGCTTCTGCAACTCCTCAAGGGCTTCCTTTGTGACCCCCTCGCCGTATTCAATTTTTAACTTCAGGGGAGGGACGACTCGGGGGGGTGGTTCATCCAAGAGAATGCGGAAAGCGCCGGTTGTGCGGGGGACAAAGGACTCTACCACGTCCTTGATCTGGGCCGGGTACACCATTACACCTTTCACCTTAAGCATGTCATCGGTCCTCCCCACGATCTTGTACCGGAAGCCGGATTTCCCACAAGGGCAGGGAGAAGTGAAGACCTGATGGACGTCGCCCATGGTCATGCGCAATCCGAGCATGCCGGCGCCCTCGCCGTCCAACGTGGTGAAAACTCCGAGTCCGGTGTTGCCGTCCTCAAGGGGGACACTTTCTCGCGTGTCTGGATCGACGAGTTCGTAGTAGACCATGTCGTCCGCGATCCAGTGCATGCCCTGGTATTCCGGGTAGTCGCAGGAGACTCCAATGCCCGCGCCCATGTCGTAAAGTCTGGCGCCGTATTCTGTCTCGAGCCGTTTCCGGACCTCCGGGATGCCCGCGCCAGGCTCTGCGCCGCAAATCAAGATCTTGAATCCCAGAGCCTTCACGCTTTCTCCCATGATGTCCGGGGCCTTCTCGATCAGATGCAGGGCCAGAGACGGTGTGCACATGAGCACATTTCCCCCAAAGAGACGTGCGAAGTTGATGATCCGAGTCGTTCCGGCTTCGGCTCCCACTGGGATGATCGTAATCCCTGGGAAATCCTCCATGGCCAGCAGGGTGGGCGTGCCTGCCAGAAACATGCTCAAGCCAAAGGCTAGAACGAGCTTGTCTCCGGGGCGGACGCCGCAGCGCCACATCATCCGGTTGTTGATTTCCCGCATCCTGGGCAATCCAGCCCGGACGAGAGGATAGGGAGTCGGGATGCCTGTCGTGCCGGATGTGGCCGCCATGACATAAATATCGTCGACGGATTTCCCCATGAGCATGCGTAAGATTTCCTTCATGTCGAAGCCGACCTCCGCAAGGAGCTGCCTCATTTCTGGCTGCCCGTAAACCGGGATCTTTCGAAGATCCTCGAGGGAGCGAATATCAGAAGGCTTGACTCCCGCATCGTCCATCCGCTTCTTCGTGAGGGGAATCGCGTCATACATCCTCTGAATGTTTCGGACGAGGAGATCATTCTGGATCTTCCGCATTTCCGGCGTATTCAGCTTCGGCTCGATTTCCATGTTCCAGTAAGGTCGATTGAGATCCATTCCATCCTCCATTGGCTTTTGTGGCGATTTGAGGTGGCCGCCTGCGTTTGCCGATTTTGTCCTATCATTTGAGCAGATAGCCCAGGATCAGATCGCAAAGCTCCTTTTCCAGCTTTTTGCTTTCCAGCGTTCCCTTGTTGATGATATGGTTGAAGGCGAATCCGACCACAGTGGACATGAGCGCGTAAGCGGCAACTTCGGGGTTTTTCTTCACAAAGATCCCGCGCCTTGCACCTTCCTGGACGATGATGGCCATCGTGCGCATCAGGAATGCCTGCATGGAGTTGTTCAATTCCGTGATCATCTCGTTTCGGGGCACCTGACACCAGAATTCTGCGATGACACGCAAGACGTACGGATTTTCGTCAAAGATGGAAAACAGAAGCCTGACCCCGTTCTTGATCATCGCGACCAGGTCTGTTTTGGGATCCGAATAGTGCTCACGCATCAGAGTGAATACCTTTTCCGGATCGTCGATTGGGTCGGCCAATTCCCAGATTTCCTTGGTGAACCTGACTACGTTTTCCCACATTTTGCGGATCACGGAGATCAGCAGCTCTTGGCGGTTCTTGAAGTAGTAGGAAGCGATTCCCTTTGAGAGCCCCGCTTCCTTGGTCACATCGTCCAATGTGACTCGATCATACCCCTTGAGGGCAATGCATTTGAGAGCCGCCTGGGTGAGTTCTTCTCTTCGGATTTGGCTGATTTCGGTCTTGCCTGCCATGTCTTCTCCTTGCTTTTCCCTTTAGGTTCCGTGGCACTCCCTCTTCTCCGAAAGGGAATCCCCGGGAGACCATAAGACCCGGAGAGATTGACAACCAATCGAGGGCAATTGTATTCTTTCTTGATTGATGGGTCAACTAAATTATTTTACGTTGAGTCAACTTTAGAAGGGTGAAAAACTCGTCGAAAATGAAAAAAGGCTAAAGAGCTGCATAACGGGGGTGGATGATGGGCAAGACCTTGGTTGAGGGACTTGAGGCGATTGTGGGAGTGGAAAACGTTGCAGTCGGGCCGGAGGCAGCCAGGAATTTCCTGAAAGCAGGGACCGTAATCCCGGAATGGATCCGGGTTTCCCCCGGCACGACGGAGGAGGTACAGGCCATCGTGAGGCTGGCCCGGGAACGGCGGGTGGGCATTCTAACCTGCCCGAATCGGTATGCTCTGCCCGAGGATCTTCTTCGCAGGGGGATTCTGGTCGATTTTTCCCGCATGGACAGGGTGGAAAGGATCGACACCCGGAATCTCGTTGCCCACATCGAGCGCGGCGTGACGTGGGAGAAGTTGAAAGAGGCGCTGAAGCCTCTGGGCGTCAAAACGTACGCTCCTGTGGCGGCAAACTCTTTCTCGGTGGTCGAAACGATCGTGGCTCGGTCCGTGGGAAAGGGGATCACCAAGTTTCCCGACTATCCCCTGATGAACATGAAGGTCGTTTTGGCGGATGGTGACGTGCTGAAAACGGGCACCCACGGTTTCAATGAGGAGGCGGCGGACGGTCGGAACGAGGGGGGACCGAACCTTTCCCAGTGGCACGTAGGTGCCGATGACATTTTCGGTCTGGTCACAAGGGCTTCGATTATGCTCTGGCCGGTTTGCGAAGTCAGGTCGTGTCTCGTTTACGGCTTCGAGGGGATCGATGAAGTGTTAAAGGTCTTGAAGGAGGTACCGAGAACAGAATTGGGCGTGGAATATTTCGCCATGAGCCGTGCGAGCCTGCGACGGCTTCTCGCAGAGCCAGGCGACAGCTTTCCCGCTTGGGTCCTGGTCGTGGGTTTCGAGGGTCGAGAAATGCTCGTTTCTCACAATCGGGACAGGGTGGGCAAGTTGTTGGAGAGGTATCGCGGCTCGCGCGAAGACAGGCTTGTTCCGGCCATGACGAAGCAACTCGATGAGTGCTGGATGGAGGCCAGCCCCAACCACACGGCTTTTTTTGCTCGATTCGATCGCGCAAGGGACTTGGATGAGTGGGTCCAGGAGGCGGCGGAGGCGGCCGGGGTCAATCCTGAAGATCTGGGCAAGATTCTGGTCTCTGTGGATCGCGGACGGGCAATGTACGCAGTATACGACTGGTTCTGCGAGCAGGATTGCTCAGATGCCCTGGAGAGACTGAACTTGTCCCTGGCCGATCAGGGGGCATTCTTCGATCGACCCCATGGCTCGCTGGGAAGGGAAATCTATAAAAGGATTCCGAATCATCTTCCCGTGCTAAAGCATATTAAGGGCTTCCTGGATCCGGAGAACATTCTAAACCCGGGAAGGATTCTGCAGGAGGAGGACAGGGGTTGGCAGCCTCCGAGAGTGCCGGAAGGGGCAATCGGACTGACCGTGGACAACCTGAAGGAGGTGGTGGACAAACTCAAGGCGTGCGTGGGCGAGGATTGGGTGAGCGACAATCCTGTGGATCTGATTTCCTACGGGCGGGACTTCACGATCTTCTCAGGAGAACGTCCCAACGTGGTCGTCTTGCCCGAATCCAAAGAACAGATTCAGGAGATCCTGCGCATCGCATACGCGTACGGCATCCCGGTCGTGCCTCAGACCACCGGCTTCAACCACGGTGGCCTCACCATATCGCGCAAGGGCGGAATTCTGGTGGATCTTCGTCGAATGGACAGGGTGTGTACCATCGACGAGGAAGCCATGACGGTGACCGTGAGCCCCGCCGTCCGGATGCGATATATCTGGTGGGAGGCGGTCAAACACAAAGCGACAGAGGGGGTTCACCTCAAGCCGATTCTGCCTCTGACCCTGGGAAGCGTGTCTCTCCTGTCCAACTATGTGGCACGGGGTGCACCCGGAACGGCTGCTAAGCATGGCAATGCTACCGAGCTCACGGTGAAGATGACTTGGGTGCTGCCCAACGGGGATGTCCTGGAACTGGGCCCTGGAGCCATCCCCGGCGTCGGAAATCTGCCGATCCAATATGGTCCAGGACCGGAGATCAACGGCATGTTCTTCAACGCAGACGGTCAGTTCGGCATCTGCACCGAACTGACCGCCAAGCTGTACCCGGAATACGACAACGTGGTGGAGCTGGAGGAACTGCTGACCGGTGCGTCTTTTGAACAGGACACCCACAAGGCGTTCCGCAAGATCATCGATGCGACTTACGAGGTGGCCAGGGAGAACATAACGGAATTCATGTACAAAGGCCATCCCGGGGCATTTGCCTTGGGCCTTGCTTCGAAAATAGAAGGGATAAGCATCAAGGACGCGCTGAATATGGCTCCAAGACACCCCTTGGCCCTGATGGTGTCCGGCTTCGACGCGGAGGAGGTGGCGATCAAGAAAGAGATTCTGAAGGCGATCCTTGAGAAGCACGGGATGTTCATCATGGATCCGAGGATGTTTGGGGAGGAAATGGCCGAAATGATGTCAACGGATCCTCTCAAAATGAGTCTGGGGATCCGGGACAACTTTGCAGGGATGTACAAGGGCGCCTTTCAGTGGACCGCGGCTCAGGTCAAAATGGATCTCCTCCCGGCGATCGCCCTGGAATACGAAAAACTCGTTCAGAAGTACTGGAAGACCTCGGATCCGACGGTCACGGTAGAACACGCCATGACCGACACGGCGGTCCAGGGACCTCTGCCATACGGACGATGCGGGCCGTGCGAGTTCGACTATTGGTGGGACCAGGGCAATCCGGAAGAAGTGAAGCGGGCGACCACAATGATTCACAAGACGAACCGGCTCCTGCTGAAGTTCGGGGGCAGCCTGTGGAGAAACATGTTTGGGGCTGGCGAATACCACCTGCCGCTGTGGGGGAAGTATTTTGAGATCCTGAAGAAGACCAAGGCGGCTTTTGATCCTGCGAATCTTATGCACCCGGACGTGCTGCCGCTGACGGACGACTATGTATGAGGATCTTGGATAGGAAAAGCGAGGGAAGGACGGGAGAGGGTGGGCCGACAAAGAGGCGCATAAGGATAGGGAGAGGCTCAGATGGGGGACAGGCTGAAGGACAAGATCGCGGTCATCACGGGCGCGGCATGCGGGATCGGGCAGGCGACGGCGCGGCGGTTTGTGGAAGAGGGGGCATCGGTGATCCTCGCCGATCTGCAAGTAGGGGCGGGGCAGGCCCTGGCAGCCGAGTTGGGCGAAAGGGCGCGTTTTATCCGCACCGACGTCACCCAGGAGACGGACGTTGCGGCCGCCGTGGACATGGCCGTCAGCGTGTTCGGTCGGCTCGACTGCATGATCAACAACGCGGGCATCGTCGGGGCGATCGGGCCGATCAAAGACACTTCCGTGGAGGCCTGGGATCTCACGATCGCCGTCCTCCTGCGGGGCGTCTTTCTGGGAATGAAACATGCGGCGCGGGTCATGATCCCCCGGCAGTCCGGGTGCATTTTATCCCTGTCGAGCACGGCGGGTATCACGGGCGGTCTGGGCTCCCACGCATACACGGCGGCCAAGCACGCCGTGGTTGGGTTGACCAAGTCGGTCGCTTCGGAGCTTGCCCAACACCGGATCCGGGTCAACGCCGTTGCTCCAGGGAACATCGCGACCCCCATGACGGCCGACGTGATCACGGGGGACCCATCCAATCTGGGAGCAGCCGAGGAGGCGATCCGGTACATGTGCCCCTTGGGCATCGCCGGATTGCCGATCGATATCGCCAACGCGCTCCTGTTTCTCGCCAGTGACGAGGCGCGTTACATCTCGGGCCACACGCTGGTGGTGGACGCGGGCCAGACGACCGGCGCCGCCCCATCGATGTTTCACATGATGGAAGCGGGCGTCATCCGGGAGGCCGGTCGTCGCGGCATCTAGAAGCCGGCTACGCCTAGATGCGCCTTGCGGTCGCCCTCGCGTCTTCGATCGCTCGATAGATTTCCCCGACGGTCCTCGCGTCTCCGATCGCGATGGCCTCGATGCCTTTCTGTTTCAGGTCGGCAAGCAGTTCGTTGTTCGATTTTCGGCCCAGGGAGATGACGAGTGTGTCCACCTGGACTTTGCAATCCTCTTCTTGTTTGTTCTGCTTTCGCTTCAGGGTGACCCAGCCGTCGTCTTCCACGGACACGAGTTCAGCGTTCTTCAGAAGGCGTATGTTCAGAATGTCCTTCATGGGCAGGTCGATGTCGGGGTCGAGCTTCCGCATGAGATACTGCCGACGAATCAGGGAAGAGAGGTTCGCGGCCACGGTGTTCCCTCGGCCGGCTAGGGTGACCTCGTGCCCTTCGTCGTGCAGGGCTATGGCCAATTCCGCGCCGTACCCAAGACCGTAGATCATGATCCTTCTGCCGAGCTTAAACTTGTCTTCGAGGGCCTCCACGTGGGTGAGGACGAACGGTTTGCCCCGGGCCACTTCCGGGATGGTCATCGTGGCCCCGCAGGCGACGAGAACAAGATCGGGCTTCAGGGCGGCGATGCTGTCTGCAGTGGCTTCCACACCGGTTCGCACCTCAACGCCGAGACGCTTGAGCTCGTGGGCGTGATATTGATTCAGATTGCGGAACTCGTGCATCAGCGTCGTGTTGCCTAGAATGCGGACCGTTCCGCCGGTGAAGGTGCGCCTCTCGAGGACGATCACCTCGTGACCCCTCTCTGCGGCGACCCTGGCGGCCTCCATACCGGCTGCGCCCGCCCCTGCGATCACAACCCGTTTTTTCCGATCCGCAGGCTTTTGCTCGCAATAGAGTTCATTGCCCACGTCCGGATTGATCGTGCAGGGAATACAGATGTTCGCCCCGTTCGTTTGCAGGCAGCCCAGGCAGCGCCTCGTCTCCTCTGTCCGCCCTTCGAAAAACTTCCTCGGGGTTTCGCCGTCGGCAAACAGCTGGCGCCCCATGTAGACGATGTCGCAGTCGCCCCTGCGGAGGTGAAACTCGGCCTGCTGCATGCTGTTGATGCGGCCTACTCCAATGACCGGCACAGGCACGATGTTCTTGACCAGCCGCGCAAGGTACATGAAATAACCGCGAGGATAATAGAGGGAGGGGAACATCCCGTCCGGCACGTGCTGAACCGACCCCATCGAGACATCGAAGCAATCGATCCCGGCCTCGACGAGCCTGGGGATGATATAGGAGGTGTAATCCTCAACGGAGTTGCCGAGATCCCCGAGCATCTCGTCTACGGAAAGGCGGATGAAAATGGGGTAGTCCTTTCCCACGGCCTTTCGCGTCTCTTCGATGACCTCCAGACAAAAGCGCATACGGCGTTCCAGACTGCCCCCGTATCGGTCGGTGCGGAGATTGTAGAAGGGCGAAAGGAAGTTGCCTATGAGGACGCCGTGAGCGCCGTGAATTTCCACCGAGTCGTAGCCCACTCTCTTGGCCCTCTCGGCCGCACGGGCGAACTCCAGAACGGTCTGGCGGACCTTCTCGGCGCTCATCGCCTCGGCCACATAGTTGGGGTCCTTGAGGAGATCGATCCCGGAAACGGGCATCCAAGGCCGTTCCGCGTAGTGGGGCGGCGTGGGAACTTGCGGCATGAAGTCCGGGAACAGGATTCGGGCCGTAACAGCCATGAGTCCACCATGGGCGAGCTGGATGCTTGCATGGCAGTCGTAGGAGTGGATGATGTCCACCAGCGCCTTGTGAGTCTCGGCCCGTTCGTCATCGTGCAGGGTCACCTGAGGCATGAATTCGCGAAATTGGTCGGGGCTTACATTGGTTCCCTCTACCATGCAGAGCCCCACTCCGCCCTTGATCCTGGCTTCGTAAAAGGCCAGGGTCTTGTCCACGATTCTGCCGTCCTCCGCCGTCGCACTGACCATGGGCGCGTAAGCGATGCGATTCTTTATGCGTCGGCCCTTGATCTCAATGGGTCTTTGCACAAACAGATCCTGCGCCATTGTTCCACCCTCCATGAATTCCTAGAATCGGAAAATACCATTTTCGTAAGATCGGAATGAAGGAAGCCTGTAGCAGTCTCTCTTACCTATGTCAAGCCGGCTGGCCCGTCGGGTTTACGGCGGGGACGCTCGGCAGCGGGCGATGGGCCCGGAAGTCTAGGGAACGTTTCGGAGTATGTTCACCGGTATGGCCGTCTGCATGGCGAGGCCCGTGACCGGGTCGTATCGCTGGTCGTCCGGGATCAGCCGCTGGACGTTGCATCCCTTTTCGCGAAGGTCGCGGGGGTCCGAGGGATCCCCCCATCCGAATGCGAGAGCTACGACCCCGGGCGCGATATCCTCGCTGGCTTCCACGATGGCCTCAACGTGACCGAAGCCGCTGTCGATCCTCACTTTGTCGCCGTCTTGGATCCCGAGGGATTCCATCGCCTGTGGGTTCATGAGGAGGGGGTTGAAGGAGCGCTTCCTGCGCAGGGAGGGCAGATTCTGTCCCTGGGTGCAGTAGACCTCATGCATGCGGTAGGTGATGAGTCGGAAAGCCGCCTTTTCGTCGAGCTCGTACCCGCCCGCATCGAGGATAGGCTCTGATCGCACCTGGCGCAGTTCAGCAATCACTTCCGGATGGCCCACGGCGATCTTTCGATCCTCGTGGCCAATCATGTTGGGGATGACACCCCCTGCCTTGGTTTCCCACTCACCCCAGACGTGGCCGCCGGGGTATCGCCGGATCTCGTCCAGGGGAATCCGGGCCGATGCGTACAGGCCGTTCAACAGTTCGTCCGTGGTAGGCTTCCGGTCCGTCGGAATGCCGGGGATGTTCAGCTTCAGTCCCATTCGGTCGGCAATCCCCCAGAGAACCTCCCAGTCCTCTATCACGCCGTCCGGTGCGGTCACCAGGGGTGGGCTGTACTGTCCAAAAGGGAACGGATAGGAGATGTCCATCATCTGGGGAAAATCGGCACGCTCGAAAGGATGTTTGACTGCGAGCACGTAGTGGGCGAATTTTGCCGTTGCCGAGAGGAAAAGGTCGTTCACCACCAGGAGGTCGAGGGATTGGAGAGCCCGAACCGTCGAGACCTCGTCTGGCAGCACGAGGGCGGGATTCCCCCCCACCACGATCAGGGCTCGGATCTGATCGTCTCCAGGCGTGAGGATCTCGTCTGTGAGAGTGTTCGTGGGCATTTCCGTATAGAAGCCCAGGAAGCTGAGCGTGGCCTTGATCCCTCGGACACGAGAGACCGGCCCAGGATAGAGCGGCAAGGGGACAGGCCCCATTCCTTCTGGAAGTTCGAAGCCGAGGGGGCCCTCGTTGCGGACAAACCCGCCCCGGCGGTCGTAACGGCCGCACAGGGCGTTCAGGATCATCACAAGGGTGGTGGTGAGATTCTGATGCCGTGCCATGTGAATTCCTGTTCCGCTTACCGCGCCGCCCCGTTTGGGCGCGCACAGCATCTCGGCTGCTTTCTCGACCAAAGTCTTCTCGACCTGGGCGCGCCTGGACACGTACGGCAGGTCGAAGTCCTTGACCGCTTCATAGAGCGCTTCTAGGCCGCTCACGTAATTGTCGACATATTCCCTGTCGAAAAGCTTCCGCTCGATGATGATCTTGATTATTCCGGCGAGGAGCGTGGCGTCTTCTCCTGGCTTGACCTGGAGGTGAATATCGGCCATCCGGGCCAGCTCGCAGCGCCGGGGGTCCATGACGATTATCTTCATGCCTCTCCGCTGCGCATCCCGCACCCGCCTGACCGGATTCGACTGGGGGATGTTCGGCATGTGGGAAACGACAGGGTTTGTGCCCACGAACATGGCCACGTCCGCGTGGACGATGTCCAGCAGGTTGAGGGGGACGACGGCGCCGAAAAGGCGAAAGTAGGCAACCAACAGGCTGGGAGAGTCAATCGTAAAGGAGGTGTAAAGACGTGGCGAGCCAAGAGCCTCCATCCACTTGCTCATGAACCGAGGACCACCCGCAGAGGAGCGGTGTGCGCCGCACCCAGCGTATGCGGCCACCGCTCTGGGTCCATGCCTGTCAACAATTTGGGCCAGCTTCTCGGCGATTTCATCCAGGGCCTTCTCCGCAGCGATTTCCTGCCATCCGCCCGCGATCCGCTTCCTGGAGGAGAGAAGGCGCTCCGGATGGTACAGGCGCTCCATCTCGGCCCGGCCCTTCAGGCAGGTGTAGCCCCCGGAAACCGCATTGTCGGGGTCCCCACGCACCGCCACGACGCGGTCGTTTTCCACATCCACCTCAATCCCGCAGAATACATGACAAAACCGACAAAAGGACTTAAACGTCCGGACCATGTCAAACCTCCCTCGCTACGCGCCAAGTTTTTTTGTTGACACCCTCGCAGGAATACAATACAAAATAAAAGAAGGGTTGACCAGATGATTAAGAAACTTGTTGACCACCCAACCAAAATGCTACCCCATTTTGTCGCAAAAAGAAACACCAGGATGGGATGCCACCTTGATGTCAAGAAATTCGCCCGGAATCGGAAGACGGGACTTGCTTTTGGCAGCCTAGGGAGGCCATGCGCTCTTTAGGGAACTTTTCATCCCAAGGGAGAGGAGATCTCCGGTTAGAGATTCAGCGTTCTGTCTTGACGGAAAAGACGAAGGAGAGGGCACATGAAGATCCTTGTAGGCTATGACGGCTCCGATGCAGCGAAGAAAGCGGTAAAGCTGGCGCAGGAGCACGCAAAGGCGTTTGGCGCTGAAGTCATTCACGTGTTGCATGCCAAGGTTACAGATCTGCCAGCGAAAAAACACAAGCTCGACCAGCAGGAAATGGACGAGCTGCGGAGATCCGTCGAGATGGAAGGCTTTCGTTGCGAGGCTCACCTCGTCATTTGCAACATGGAGCCCGGCCCCTACATCGTCGAGTTCGCGAGGCGGCAGGCCATCGACGAGATCGTGATCGGAGTCAGGATGAGGTCCAAGGTGGGGAAGTTGATTTTGGGCTCCACCGCTCAGCATGTCATCCTGGAAGCGCCGTGTCCGGTGGTCTCTGTCAAATAGGCATTCCGGTCCGGGCACTGCCATTGTGTACACCCTCGAATGAGATATGCCGGCGGAGAACCGAGAAATCGCTCACAGGGGGAACGGCGTGAAATCATACGACCTGTTTATAGCAGGAGGGGGAATCAGTGGTTCGGTGGCGGCCAAATTCGCTGCGAAAGGAGGACTCAGGACGCTTTTTGTGGAAAAGTGCAAGACCCCTAGAACGAAGCCTTGCTCCGGGATTCAATTTAAGTATTTCGAGAAGATCCTGGGCGAGAAGATCCCGAGGGATCGCCTCTGCAAGGTTCAAATCACGCGGACCAGGATGTATTTCCCCGACGGTTCCTCTCTGGGGGCGCGGTTTTCTGTGTTGAACTACATGCGCAAGACGTTTGACCATTGGCTCAACGGGGTCGCCCAAGAGAACGGGGCCGAATTTAGGGACGAGTGTGAATTCCTGGATTTCGTTGAAGACCAAGACGGGGTGACGGTCACCGTTGCCTCTAGGGGTAAGGAGCCGGAACAGATCAAGGCCCGATATGCGGTGGATGCAACGGGGTTGAGTTCGCTCCCGATGAGGAGAAAGCTCCGGCCACAGGATTTTCTGGAAAAAACGGCAGGCGGCGGCATGAACTACTACCTCGATGGAAAAGCGGACCTGGATCCGCATACCCTTTACCAGTTCTGGGATCTGAGATTCAGCGACGCCATGTTCGCCTGGATCTACACAAAGACCCTGGAGGACGGGAAAAACTATTGGGTTGTGGGGACGGGATGCACGAGCGGGGATCTGCTTGAGAGGCAAACGCCATTTTACGAATATGTGCGCAAAAAGTTCAACATGGAGGGTAGGATCGTTCAAAAAGAAGAATATTTGACGACCATCGACATGAAATCGAAAGACAAGGTTTGGTTGGGCAAGGGGCGGATCTTGATGGCTGGCGACGCAGCGGGCCTGATGGATGGGGTCAGGGGTGTCGGCCAGGACGCAGCAGCTCTCTCCGGAAGGCTCTTGGCAAAAGCCATTCTGCTTTCGGACCGAAAGAAGACGGCCGCTCTGGATGAATATGCGAAGCTCATGGGGCGCATTACAACTCAAACCCGTCGGAATCAGGAACGGGAAATCAGGAAATTCGCGACGAACGAGGAGCTTCAGAGATACCTGAAAAAACGCTTGGTGAGCTCCGGTCTGAAGTTCCTTCTGCAGGCGACGCTGAACAAGTTTCGAGCTCCGGAGAAGTTGAGACTCCTGCCTCCATAAGAGCGGAGAGGATTCGCCTTGGGAGAAAAAACCGCAGTCAAAAAATTGGGAAAGCGTAAAAAAAATTGTTTATAAAATTAACTTGACGCAAGGCGGGGGTTGCTCTTAAAGTAAAAGTAAAAGTAAAGCTCCATTTATCCTGGATAGACATTTTTTTACTTACGATTAGACATGTCGGCAGCTTGCGCAGAGGACCTTCAGGAGAGGAGGCGTACTATGAAAAGGGGGTTTGGTTTATCCGTGGTGGCTTTTTTGTTGTCTCTTTTGTCAGCAGGAGAGGCGCGGGCGCAAATCCAGCCGGGCTGTTCTCGCTCCGCTGATGAGGCTACGCGGCTGGCCACGGCCCGTGCTCTTGTGACGGTTAACAGCACAACGTATCAATCGGTCATTAACTATTGGGCAGAAGATGTCGTATACAAGGAACCTGTTCTCACGAACGTTGGTCGTCACGAAATGCTGGAATACCTGCAGGCCGTCTATGGGGGCTCAATATACGGATTCCCAATGGACAAGATCACCACGATCAAGGACGAGCTGTATAAAACCCATCCGGACGGCAGCATGACCTACATGGCTACGATCCAGTGGTCAGGAACGTTTGGGACAGCGTTTTTCATTCAGAAGGGAATGTCGATCGTGAAGTTCCGTCCTGGGGAAGGCTGTGCCTCTTATCATCGGGACTATTTCACTGAGGGGGACAGCTGGTGGAACATCCCGATCTGGCAGCAGGACATAAGGACCTCTAGAGAGACGTACATCTATCTATTCGGTCTGACCGGACGGTGTTTTGACGAGGACGGCGACGGTTACACGAAATACAGTGCCGCGACAGGTTGTCCCAACCCAGGTTTGGATTGCAACGATTTTGTTGCGGAAATCAACCCTGGGGCGCACGAGATTCCGCGTAACGGGATCGATGATGACTGTAATCCCGGGACGCCTGATTGAGAGGATAGGCGTACATGTTGTGGGCCAAGGGAAAGAGCAGCAGGGGTTGACTTCTCTTGGCGTTTGGTACGTGAGCTATGATGCCAGGAATACATGAAGCGTGGGAGGACAAGGCGATGAGGCATGTTTATGTTCTTCTGATTGCTTTTGGGCTTATTTTTGTCCCTGCCACCAGAGAGGCGGCAGCGGATATTTTCGGGCCGGCGGAGTGTGCCAGGACGCTGGATCCAGATCGTTGTTGCGACCGGGCGGCCGACGAGGCGACCCGTGTGGAAACAGCTCGGGAAATCTTGAAGGTCAACGCCAGGAATTATCGCACCGTAATCAATTACTGGGCCGTGAATGGGTCAGGGGAGGATGGGGTTGGAGAAGACGGCGCTGTGTATGAGGAAACAACGCTAAGGAATTTTACCCGTCAGGAAATGTGGGAGTATTTGAAAGTCGTGTTCCAGTGGTCCTCGGACATGGAGCTGGTGACCTATGACGAGCTCTGGAAGACGCATTCAGACGGCAGTATGACGTACATGGTCGTGAACAAGTGGTTTGGGAGTACCATGGGGGGATATTACGAACAGCCCGGGATTTCGATCGTGAAGTTTCGCCCGGGCGAAGGATGTGCTTCGTATCAAAGGGATTATTTTTCTGAGGGGGACACTTGGTGGGGAATGTCGTTCTCGCAGTCAATGGTGAGGGAGAAGCGAGAGACTGTCATAACCGAGCTGGGGCTAACTCATAGGTGCATAGATGACGACGGTGACGGATATACGAAATACCTGGCTGCCGCCGGATGTCCCGAAGAGGGGTTGGACTGCGACGATTATCATGCAAATGTGAACCCAGGGGCGACGGAGATTCCCGGAAATGGATTCGATGACGACTGCAATCCTGCGACATTGGACCTGCTGGCATGGGGCGCTTCCCCTGCCTCGGTCGTGAACGCTGAATGGAGGGGATATTCGGATATCGCGAATTATGTGATCCTTTTCTGTTTGCCTGGGGGAGCTATAGTCCTGTTGCGGGGACTGAGACGCAGGAAATAGTTTTGAGCAACCGTCATGCGCGGCCGCATTCGGGGCGTCGGCTGCGGAGGCATGGCGGTTACGCAAGGCCCGTCTCGCTGCTTGTCGCAGTGGAAGGCTGCGATGTGATATTGGGAGCCATTTTGGCCTAGCGCGAAGGCTACCTTCCTTCTTTCCTCATGGCTTCCACGGTGAAAAGACTTTCGTCCAGACCTGTGTCGTACAGGCCTAGCAGGGAGTCCTTGGTACGACATCCTCCCTGGAGTTCGTATCTTCCTGTTTCGAGGTTGAGGTACAGGATGGCCGGAACGACCCTCATCTTTTGGCAATAGTCGTAGGCCGTGTAAAATTCGATCATGCGCCAGAGGTTACCCCGCTGGTCGTACCGATCGGCTACAGCGGGTAGCCAGGTGTCTTCATCGTAATAACCAACCCTCTTGCTGTAAGGGTGGCTCAACCCAGGCCGGGCGGTTCCCTCGACCACCCAGACCCGGCGAAGTTCATAACGAAGGCGGGCTGGGTTTATGTCCTGGGGGAGGCACTCCTCGTTGTCCGGAGTGCCGATCTGCCACATATCGTAATTGTTCACGGGAATGTACATCTCTCTTTTGCCGAGGAGCTTCCAAGTCCAATCGTTTATCGGGCCGCGGAACTCGAAGCCCAGATCGTCCATGGTGCTTTCTCCGTCCAGTTGTGCCCCCCCGGTCAGGGTAGGGGCCCTGCGAATCCTTCTCATGGTGGGCAGATACAGCCAGGTGTCCTCGAGTCGGTCATCGTCCAAGTATCCGTAAGTGAGGTAGGCTGTGCCAGCCTCGTCCGCAGGATAAGAGTAGTAGGCGAGAAGTTTGTACGAGAGGGCGTCCGGATTCTGGAGTTTGGTTTTTAGGCGTCTCTCGTCATAGGTGAGAACGTAGGTCGTCCTAATGGTTTTCTTGATCTTGCCGCTGGGACTGACGACGCGCCGGCACTCCGTGGCGGTTGCGTCATCTCCCATGTACGGCCGCTTCACGTTCCAGATCGCTTCCAACCCGTTCTTGGGATCTGGGAAGGGAATCCCCCCGTTGAAGCCTTCCAGAAGATTGTTTTTGGCAAGGCGAACGGTACGGGTATTCTTCTCGGTTGCAACATAGAATTCTTCGCAGAATTCCATATTTCGGTGTGTGGGGTAGACGTTCATGTAAAAGTTTGGGTTTCTCTTCAGCCGCGCGATCTGTCCGGGAGACAGGCGGTTTTCGTATTTGGCCACGTTGGTATGGTCGATGCGGAAGCGGGGTTTTTCATCCTTGTACGGGTTCGGGAGATACTGCCCTTTTTTGTAATCGTTCGGGCACTCCAGGCTTTTCGCGCCCTCGAATGGGGTGATTTCTCCATCGGCGTTTCCTGCCTGTTCGGCGCCTATTCTCGTCTTCTCGCCCCCGTAAGCTTGCCGACAGGTGATAGGCAAAAAGAGGGCGACAGCGACCATGCTGGCGAGTAGGATGTTCACGGGCAATCTCCTGTTCTTCAGAGCGTTGGATGCGTAGATGTCTAGGCCGCTGCTATATGAGCCACCAGAAAGGAAAAAAGTGTTTAAAGGTTAGACCAACATGTGTATAGCAAGATAGACATGTTGATTGCGCTTTTTACGATACACAGTAGAAGCGGGCCTGTCAAGGGCTTTGTTTCTGCCCTTCCCACCCGGTCAGATACGCTCTGTTCCGGTTTCGTGGAGTTCCGGCACCATGGATGAGTTGGGCCTGGGTTTGACCTTTTTCCCTTGATTCCGTAGTAAGATCTCGTGGAAGTCAGCACAGGGAGGTGTTGTGTTTTCGCTTTCTCCCAGACAGGACATCGGCTACGGGAGTCTCTCGTCCATGAAGAAGATTGTGATCGGGATCCTTGGATGCCTGGTTGTGGTCGCAGTGGTTTTTGGGGTTCTTGTAAACCGATGGGCAACTACACCATATGGAAAACTTGATCCCAAGGCGGCTCTATTTCTCAAGTACGTAGAGATCACGGCAGGTAGGAGGTCATTTGCCGGACTCACGCCTGAGGAACTGCGTGCTTGGTACAACGGGAGCCCGAGGGCGAAGGGAAGGGAGGTTGAGCGGGTCGAAGACCGGCTCATCCCGGGACCCCAAGGGGAAATCCCGATTCGGATCTACGCCGCCGGAGGAACGGGGAAACGGCCAGCGATCGTTTACTTTCATGGAGGGGGATGGGTCGTCGGCGGTATCGACACCCATGACAACGTGACCCGGTACTTGGCAGCCGGATGCGCCTGCGTCGTGGTTTCCGTGGAGTACAGGCTGGCCCCGGAGTATCCCTTCCCATCGGCCGTGGAGGATGCATACGCGGCCTTGGAATGGGTGTCGGCCCATGCCGAAGCCATCGGCGTGGACCCCCTGAGGATTTCGGTCGGTGGCGACAGTGCTGGGGGCAACCTTGCTGCCGTTGTCTCGCTCCTATCCAGGGACAGAAAGGGACCCCCGATCCTGCGCCAGGCCCTTATCTACCCCGCCACGAACCTATCCAGTCTGGACACCGCATCCTACAATCAGTTTGCAGAAGGTTTCTTTCTTACGAGAGAAGGAATGGAATGGTTCAGGTCGCATTACCTGCCTAAGAAGGAGGACTGGGGCGATCCTTGTGCGTCACCCTTGCTCGCGCAGGACCACGGCAACCTGCCCCCGGCCCTGATCATCACCGCGCAGTTTGATCCGCTGCGGGACGAAGGCGAAGCCTACGCGGAAAAACTCCGGCAGGCTGGGGTGCCGGTGAAGCTCTATCGCTACGACGGCATGATTCACGGGTTTGTGTCCTTTCCCGAGATTTTCCGCCAAGCCCGGGATGCCTTGGACCGGATCGCAGCCGAGGTCAACGGTGCGGGCTGAACCGATCCCATCGGGTCTTCTTATTCAGATTGAGCCAATCTGATTGCGGGAGCGCGACCCGGAGGAGAGCTTGTGGCAGGGCGGGCTTGCTCGGCTAGCAGGCTTACGATGGGCGCGTCAGCCTCGGGGAACGTGTAGTGCTTCAGCTCCTCCGGAAGGACCCATCGAATCTCGTCGTGGTCGATTAGGCGAAAGTCTTCCCCGAGGACGTCCACCCTGTAGGCCAGCAGTTCCACGTCGATGTCTCCGTAGTCGTACCGGCTTGCGGCCAGAAATTCCTTCACTTCGGCCTCGACGCCGAGCTCCTCCTGAAGTTCCCTCCGAAGACATTCCTCAGGCAACTCGTCGGCTTCAACCTTTCCGCCGGGGAATTCCCACAAACCGCCGAAGCGGTCGCCGACCTTGCGCCTGGCGATGAGAATCCGTCCGTCCCGCTCGATGACCGCCGCCGTCACCCTGCTCATGGGCCCTCTTCTATCGTTGTTTTGCCCTTGTTCCTCACGGCTCGGCCGGCGTGGCGGCGAGATCGAGAAGATAGACCACTTTGTCGTCCGACCCGGCAGAAAGAGAGGTCAATTTAAAGCCGCTTTTCTCCGAACTTCTGCGGGAGGCGATATTGTCCTTGTAAACGATCCCGAGGAGTTTATTCCACCCTCTCGTGCGGCATTCTCGGAACACGAACTCGTTCAGCCGCAGGTTGAGGCCCGTTCCTCTTCTGTCCGCCCGGATCGCCATCACGGCGTAAATGGCAGCGTCTGGGTGCGTCGCAAGATATTCATCCACGCCGCTCGAGCGGTTCCGGCGGAAAAGCAAACGTTTGACGACCTCGGGATGGAGAAAGAGCCACGGATGGGTCAGGAACCCCAACATGGCGGATTTTCGTCTCTCCCGGAAGAGCAGCTTGTGATAAGGGCCCCGACAGACGGTGCAAAACCCGAGGAGGTCCTGGCCGAGGCAAGCGCAGAAGGAGAAGGTCTTGTCGGAGGAGACGAACCATGCGTACATGTCCCGGATGAACCGCCTGCCAAGAAGTGTCGCCAGATGATCTCTGGGTTCGAAACAGAGGAAGTGCAAGGCGGTCATCCGTTCCACGTCCGCCGGTGTTCCTGGCCGGATGATGACCTCCTCATCCCTTCCCAAAGGAGGAGCCTCCCGCGCGGCCCCGGAATCCGAGCGGACGGCCGGAGCTTCGCCTGAGCGTGGCTTTGCGCCCGAAGGAACGCGCCTTCACGGCACGAGAGAGATCTTACAGGCTCGGGCGTTCAGGCGCAATTGCCTTTTCTCTTTTCCTCCCGGGACAGCGTTTGGGCCTCGCCCATGACTCGACGGATGGTCTCAAGAAGCTCTTCCTGGCTAAAGGGTTTGGCGATGTACCCTTCCGGAGGGGGGGCTGTTCGGCGGTGGGAGATGAACCGTTTGAACTCCTGCTGGAGCCCGGTGATGATGATGACCGGAATGTGCGCGTACCGAGGGTCACGCTTGAATTCCTTATAGAATTTGACTCCAGTTTTCTGGGGCATGACGATGTCCAAGGTAACGAGATCCGGCGGGCGCTGCTTGACCTTTTCGGAGGCCTCGTTCCCGTCCCGCGCCACGTCCACATCGAACCCCTGGTCTGAAAGCCACAGGCTGAGATAGGTGATGACGTCCTCGTCGTCCTCGACCACCAAGACCCTTTTTTTCTCTGTCTTTTCCATGGGTCACCTCCTGCAAACCGCCTCCGACCTACAAACCCATCACCCTTGCCGTGTTTCCTCTGAGGGGCGGGCTTCCGTGTCTGGTGGCGACTCGGGTCTCGGAGCAGGCTTTGGGAGCCGGCTCCTTGGAAAGATCATACGAAACAGGGATCCTTTTCCGGGGGAGGAATCCACTTCCAGCTTGCCGCCGTGCTCCTGAATGATCTTGCGGGTAAGCAGCAGGCCGATGCCGGTGCCTCCTTCTCCTTTTGTGGTGAAGAAGTTGGTGAAGACCTTCTGTTTGATGTCGTAGTCCATGCCGCAGCCCTGATCCTCCACTTCGAGGAAGATGACCTCGCTCTGCTCCCGGCACCGGACCGTGACCGCGCAACTCGGCCTTTCGCTCATCTGGCAGGCGTCGATGGCGTTGGCCACAAGGTTGGCCAGGCAGGTGTGGAGACCCTCCGGATCGAAGGGGGCTGGGGCCAACTGAGAATCGATCTCGGCCCGGAGTTCCACGTCCTGCTGCCGGGCCGCATCCCGATAAAGCTCGACCACTTCTTGCACAATGTCCGAGGGCCGCACGAGCTGGATTTCAGGGATCTTCCCCTTGGAGAAACTCAGCAAGTTCCGTGTCAGGGTGGAGATCTTCTCGATGTTCCGGTCGAGCATCTGCCATCCCTGCTGGATGCGGCCCTGATCGCCCCGGTCCAGTCCGGACTTGAAGATGTACATGCCCCCGTGAAGCCCGGTGAGGATGTTTTTGATGCCGTGCGCGAGCCCGGCCACGGTCTGCCCCACGGCCGCGAGGCGCTCCGCCTCGAGCTTTTCCTGTTCGAGCTGGTAGATCCGCGTGACGTCCACGGCCATTTCCATCACGTGGGTGACCGAATCGTCGGTTCTGCTCAGGGGGGCCGCGTGGACGACGTAACGGGTCTTTTCCCCCTGTTTGTTGATGCCTTCCTGCTCGCAGACGTGGGTCTGTCCGTCGGAAAAGGCCAGTTCCGCCGGACAGTCCTCGCAGCGGTCCGCCCTTCGTTTGAAAACCTCCCAGCAGTACTGTCCGGTCGTAGCGCCGAAGGTCTCCCGCATGAGTTCGTTGGCTTTGACGATCCGGTAGTCCCGGTTGAGCACCGCGATATAGCAGGGCACTTTCTCGAACAGAACCTGATATTCCCTCTGGAGCCGCTTGATCTCCGTTATGTCCGTGGACATCTCGATGATGTAAGGAATGTCTCCCTGGGGAGTCACGATCGGAATCATGTGGACGAGATAGTGGGCGGGGTGGCCGTTGCGGTCCACGCCAACTTCGTCGTTCACGCGGACCTTTCCGTCCTGAAAGGACAGGGCGGCTATGCAGGCGTCGCAAGTGCCTGCCTGCTTCTTATAGACGGTGTGGCACTTCCTGCCCCGGCCCGGCCCGAACAGCTCCTCGAAGTTCCGGTTGTGTTCGACGATCACGAAGTTGCGGTCGATGATCGCGATGCTGACCGGCACCTGTTCGAAAAGCTGGGTGTGGAGCCATGCCTGGAGCGTGGCGTCCATCATTGCAAGACCCCACCTATTTGGACAAGATCTTCAGAACTTCCTGAAGCGTTTCTTTCGTTGCCTTCTGAATCTTTTCCGATACCTGCCTGCGAAGGACGGCCTGCTCACCCGTTTCCTCGGCTTCGGCCTCCTCGAGTCCGACCGCCTTGCGGATGGCGTTGAGATAGGCGTCTGGCTGGATGGGTTTCTCGAGCATAAGCAACACGCCACGAGCGGGCCGCGCCGCCTCGATCTTCGCAAGATCCCCCTTGCCCATTTCGTCCTTTGCGTGGGCCGTGACGACCACCACCGGGATGTCGGCCCGCTCCTCGTTCTTCTGAATGTACTTGTAGAACTTCAGGCCGGACATCTTGGGCATGACCAGGTCCAGGGAGATCACGTCGGGCTTCTTTTCCGTGACTCTCTCGAGTGCTTCCTTGCCGTTGGCCGCCAGCATAACGTCGAAGCCGGCGTCTTCCAGAACGGTTTTCAGGAACAGGCGGACATCCGGCTCGTCGTCGACCACGAGTACGGTCTTTCCAAGTTTCTCGCTCATCACGGGTTCCTCTCTTGTGCTTGCGGTTGCCCCGGCGAGCCGGCATCCGGCTGGGGCAGCCGGCTTCTGGGGAACTCGATCCGGAAACGGGAGCCTTTCCCGGGGGTCGATTCGCAGCTCACCCTGCCGCCGTGTTCCTGGACAATCCGGCGGGTGATGAGAAGGCCGAGTCCCTTTCCTTCGCCTGAAGCCTTGGTGGAAAAGAAGCTCCGGAAGACCTTTCTTCGAGTCTCTCGGTCCATCCCGATTCCGTTGTCTTCCACCTCATACACGATCGAGCCGTCATCTTCGCGACAGGAAAGCCGGACGGTTTTTCTTCTTTTTTCGCACTGGCCGCAAGCGTCCAATGCGTTGGAAAGAAGATGCCCCAGACACGTGCGGACGCCGGCGGGGTCCAGGGGAGCCTCGGCGACGGAATCGTCCACATCGGCCTTGAGGTGGACGTCCTTTTGGCGGGCCTCGTCTGAGAAAGACTCGAGAGCCTCGCGGGCGATCTGGGCAGGTCGGGCTGTCACGACACGGATCCGGCCTCCGGAGGCGAAGTTGAGATACTCCTTTACGGCCGTCGAGATCTTGGCGATGTTGTTCTGGAGCATCTTCCAGCCGCTCGCCACCAGCTCGCTGTCTGCTCTCTGGAGCCCGGAGTTGAGAACGTACATCCCTCCTTCCAGACCGGTCAGGATGTTCTTGACTCCGTGCGCCAGGCCCGCCACGGTCTGGCCGACCGCGGCCTGCCGCTCCGCATCGAGCTTTTCCTTCTCCACCTGCTTGAGCCGCTCCTGAAGTTCCACGACCAGGGAGATGTCCTGGGCCATCTCGATCACGCTCTCGACCGTACGGCCGTCCGAGGCGAGGGGAGCTGCCGTGACCATGTAATGGGTCTTCTTCCCATCGCGGGTTACGCCCGCCTGGACCGAGGTCGATGTCTTTCGGGTCCGGAAGACCTCGAGGGCCGGGCATTTAGGGCAGGCTTTCTCTCGGCCCTTGTACAGCTCGTAACAGTGGCGGGCGCCCTTTCGCGAAAAGGTCTCCCGAAAGAGACGGTTCGCCTCCAGGACCCGGAAGTCCCGGTCGATCACGGTGACATAGCACGGGACATGATCGAACAGGAGCCGGTATTTCTTTTCCAAGCGGACACGGTCCGAGATGTCCCAGGAGGTCTCCACAACGTGCGAGATCCGTCCGCGGGAGTTCTTGAGAGGCGTCGTCTGGACGAGGTAATGACGGCTGGACCCGTCCGGGGCCGCGATCTCCTGCTGTCGGGTCCGTGCTCGTCCGTCCTGGAAGGTCTTGACCGCCGCGCAGTGGGGACACCGTGTCTGCCTGTGTTCCCGAAGCCAATAACATTTTTGGCCCTGCCAATCGCCGTAGGTTTGCCGGAATGCCTCATTGGCGTCCACGACCGTAAAGGTGCGGTCCATCACGGCGACGCTCAAGGGGAGTTGGCTCAACAAAGCATCGCGGACCCAGGCGGCATTTTTCATGGATCGTCCCGCGGCAATCAATCAGAGGTGAGTCTGAAAACCTATAAGCCATAGTATACACATTTTAGCCCCGGGGCCAGCCATTCGGATGGATCGGGAGATCATTTCTTTTCCCGTGCCGTAAGAAACTTCCAAAAAAAGGGGAACGCGATCAGGTATGCTACCGCGATCAGGTAAGAAACGGCCTTTGTGGTCGTGACGAATTCCTGAAGGGTGTGGATGGTTTGGAACAACATGGGCAATTCCTCTCGCGAGCCGATAGGGGTTGCAGAAAGGGAAGTCTTTCTCCCGGCTCGAATCTAATGGCTATCCCCGAACTCCGGATGCGGTCTGAGAACAGGCATTCTCGTTACGATGAACCTGAACGCGATAAGCCCTATGGTTACGACAAACGCCGAAATCGTAATTTCCATCCAGCTCGGGAAATACCGCTGGGCAAGCGGAAGTTGCCAGTTGAAAGCGATGAGTGAAATGTTGAACCGGTTCAGCACGATACCGAAGACCGTAAGCCCTGCCGTGAACTTCAGCAGGGGGATATTCCGGTCCCGGTAACCCACGGCGTAGAGAAAGCAGGGCAACAGGACGAACCCGAGCATTTCGACCAGAAACCACAGCCCGTAGGGAGTAGGCAAAAGGGACCAGTTGTTCCCAGCCGCGAGGCCGACCAGCTTGATCCCAAAATAACCGAAAAGGGCCAGAGCAGCCGCCTTGGAGAAGCCGAGAACCAGTTCGGCATGCTCTTCATGGGCCTTCTCGTCCAGTTGATAGGCGAAGTGTTTATGGGAAAGACTGCTCTCGAAAATCACCATGGACAAGCCGGCCACGATGCTCGAAACGAAGAAAAACACGGGCAGATAGCTCGAATACCACAGGGGATGGAGCTTGTAAGGGACCAGCAAATACAAGGCTCCCAGGGAAGATTGGTGCATCGTGGAGAGAATGACGCCCAGAATCGTCAGGGGGATCGTCAGCTTGACCATGAAGTCTCGAAGCCGCCTGAGTTTGAGCCACTCCAAGGGAATGGGCGTGAACTCCAGGAAAAGAACGATGAGGTACAACAGGACGCACAGGCCGACTTCGAAAAGCACGGAGCTGGTGCCGGGCTGGACGACGAACGGGTAGGGCAATCGCCAGGGGCGGCCGACGTCGTAGCAAAGGGCGAGAACAACCAGGGAATACCCGAGGAAGGCCGTGAGAATTGCCGGCCGAACAGCGGCGTGATATTTGCGATTGCCGAACAAGTAGACTCCTGCGCCTGTTACATAGCCGCCGGCGGCCAGTGCGACTCCACACAGCAGGTCGAATCCGATCCAGAGCCCCCAGGGGTAGTTGTTGTCCAGGTTCGTTACGGCCCCGAGTCCTTTTGTGAACCGAAGGACCGTGACGAAAAGGCCGGCCAGGACGATGATGCCTGCGATGACGTTGAAGGGAGTCAGCAGGGATGGTTTGCTCTCGGTCTGGACGACGGCTTGCGACATCAGGTACCCTCCTTGCCCTTGGTCTTCGCAGCTTCTTCAAGGGCCTTCTTGACGGCCATATCGATGGCCTTCTGCTTTTCCTGCGCAGCCTTCTGAGCGGCTTCCTGGGCCTTGCGCTCTGCTTCAGCCCTGGCTTGCGCCAAGGCGGCCCGAACAGCCTGGTCCCGCTCCTGCTGAGCCATCTTTTCCTTTCGCTGGTTGATCGCGTAGAGGCCGATCAAGAGAACTGGCCAGAGGCCGATCACCATGGGTACAGCTCCAAGAGCCCCGGCCGTGAATTCCGGCGCAGGGCGAATTTGGTAATCTTCACGCAGGTCGAGCTGCTGGAAGGGGACGCCAGCCAGGTAGAGCCAGCTTGTTCCTCCGACTTCGGTTTCGCCGTAAATGTGGTCCACGTACCGGTCCGGATGCTTCCGGATCCTTTCACGGGCGATGCGGAGGACGTCCTCCCGCTTGCCGAACGTCAGAGCCTCCATCGGGCAGGCCTCGACGCAGGCTGGCAGAAGCCCCTTGCGGATTCTGGGATAGCACATCGTGCACTTCATGACTCGGGGTTCCAGGGCCTTGTTGTACTCGTAGGCGGGAACGTTGAAGGGACATGCCAGCAGGCAATACCGGCAGCCGACGCAAACCGAGGGGTCGTAGATCACCGCGCCTTCCGGCGTCTTGGTGAAGGCCCGCACGAAGCAAGCAGAAGCACAGGCCGGCTCCAGGCAGTGGTTGCACTGGTGCTTGCGGAAGATCGCCCTGGGCCCTGGTTGGGGACCGGTGGCGGGAACGTTCGAGACCTCGTACCGATTCACGACGGTGAACGATTTCTCGTCGGTTCGCCGGTTCTGCTCCAGGACCGACGGATCCGTGAAAGGCTTCTCTGGAGGAGGAAGGTCGTTCACGGAGTTACAGGCAGCCTCGCAGGATCGACAGCCCACACACAGGGTTGTGTCGTGCAGGACGGCGAAGCTGTTGGGATACCCATGAAACGTCTTTTCCGCCGCCTGTGCCTTCTTGGCAGCCGCCAGGCCGGCTCCGGTTGCGCCCATCCAGTGGAGAAACCGTCTTCGAGAAATGCCCATTCTCGCTACCCTCCGACAAGGATCCGCACGCATCTACGGAACGGACGGTCCTTGGCCGCCCTTGGGGTCGTGACAGCTCGTGCAGGAAGAAACCGTTGTGATCCCCATCTGATCATGGCATCCGACGCACTGCCTGTGGTAGGCGCCGACAATGCCCGGCATGAACAGGTTCAGTTCGTTGAAAGGGGTGCCGTGGCAGCTCTGGCATCGCGGAGGTGTCTGGCCAGCCGGCGTGTGGTGATGGCACCCCAGGCACACGAGGTCTTGGCGGCCGTGAAAGCGCACGGCGAGCTTGCTCGATGCGATGAGGGTTTCGAGTTTCTCCACGTGCCGCCGGTGGGCGAAGCGAACGCCCTCAAACTTTTCGGATAACCAGGAGATTTCGACCATCTCGGCGGCTTCCAGACTGGAGCGCTCGAGCTGTGGCTCGAGACTTGTCGCAGGAGGAAGCCGCAGCGCTGCCTCGGACGGCGGTGGACCGGCGTGACAGCGCGTGCAGGCGAATGCCGTGAGAGCGCCTTTTTCCATGAGCCCGTGGCAGCCTGCACAATTCGGGTTGAACTTCGCCGTCTCATGGCAGCCCACGCAACTGTGGGAGGACTGTAGCGCGTGCATGGCTCGTTCGAGGCGGACGACGGATTTCTCCGCCTGTTCGTTCAGGGGATGGCACTCGGTGCAGGCTTTCAACGTCTGATGGTGGCAGGTGCGGCAGGTGGGCGCCGCGGCCTCGTGAGCGGCGTGGTCGAAGGGGACCGAGGGCATTCGGCTCTTGCCGATATCCTCTGTGGAGGCCGTAAGATACACCTGGTTTGGCTGGCCCCGGTCGAGCCTGGGAACGACCTCGAGTTTCTGAATCGCTTTCTGTCGGGCCGGGTCGTGGCAGCCGCCGCAGTCGCGCGGGCCCGCTCCGTATTCGCCGTGACAGGCGATGCAGGATTCGTGGGATACGAAACGGAAGGTGGCGCGGTTTTCGACCGGAACCGCTCCGTGGCAGTCCCGGCACGAGACCTCCTGCCCCTGGACATACACGAGCTTTTTTTGTGCTTCGTCGTACTGGTGGTGGCAGGTGTCGCACTTGCCGTCCGCGGCGTCGATGTGGCGTGCATGGAGGCTCAGGTCCATGATCACGGGCTGCCGTGTGGAGAACACATCCGGCTTCTTCACGTGGCACTCGCCGCAGGTGACCGGACCCGACGGCTTGCCGGAGCGGGCCGTTTCCTTGTGACAGGCAAGGCAATTCTCATGATACACGTCCATGACGGTCTGGCGGTCGACGTCTTCGAGTCTCATGTACTTCTGGGACAGAATGCCTTTGGCCTTTTCCGGGTGGCAGGCGGCGCAGTCGCGGCCCTGTTTTTGAACGATTTCCGCGTGGAGGTCGTGGAGGAACGGGACCGGCGTGCTCTCCAAGGGCCCGAAACGGGCGAGGCCGTCGATGAGGATGAGATCCGGCCGGCGTCCCTCTTTCCCGGCCGCCGTCTCGGGCTTGCAGGCAGCCAGCGGGAGAACAAGGAGACCCACGGCAGCGGCGAGCGCAAAGCAGACGATCATCTTCTGGCGCATCATGAGATCTACCCTTTCAGATCCTCTGGAATCTCCATGGTCTCGATGAGAATCTCGCTGATGAACTTGGTGTGCATGCCGAGCTTGTAGAATCCGATGATGTCCTCGATCCCGCTGTGGCAGTTGTGGCAGGGCGTGATGACGATGTGGGCGCCCGTGGCGCCGAGCTGTTCCGCCTTGACGCGGTTGCTGAGCATCCGGGAGCGCTTCCACGGCGGTCCGCAATTGATGGCGCCTCCGCCGGCCATGCAGCAGTAATTGTGCTCGAACCGGGGAGAGACATCGACGAAATCCGAGCACATGGCCTTGACGACTTCCCGTAGCTTTTCCCCGAGACCTAGGCCCCGAACCACGTTGCAGGGATCCTGGACCGTGACGGTCTTGTCGTATTTCTTGGCGATCCGGATGCGGCCGGTTTCGAGAAGTTCGTGGTAAAACTCGATGGCATGGACCATGGGAATCGGGGGAAACTTCCAGCCCAGCCATCTCGGCCCGTCGTAGACCGCGCCCCGGTACGCGTGGCCGCACTCGCCCATGACCACCCGTTTTACCTTGAGCCGGGCGGCCGTCTCCCAGTGGAGCCGCTCCACCCGGCCCATGACTTCGAAGTCGCCAGAGTACATGGCCATGTTCGAATTGTCCCATCCGTCGGTGGCCGGCATGGTCCAGTCCATGTTCGCGACGCGCATGATGAGGGCGATATTGCCCAAGAGCTGGGCCAGGATCTTGGGCTCGGGCGCGATGACCGAGTACATGATCTCGGCCCCTTCTTTTTCCAAGGGGATGCGGGCGCTGGGGATCGTGGACTGGGCTTCCTCTTCCTGCCATTGCAGGGTGTCGATCCACTCGTCCTGGTGGACCCACATCTGGTTCATGGTGGCGGCATGGCTGTTGGTCGTGTCTTGGAGATACTGCGGGACGGCGCCCAGGAGATTGCAGATGCGCCTGCAAAGCATGAGCAGGTAAGCGATGTCGATCCCGAAGGGACAATACATGCTGCAGCGGCGGCAGACGTTGCATTCCGTGAAGGCGATTCGGGCCATCTGCCGAATGAACTCTCCGTCGACTCGGCCCCTGCGTTTGACGAGTTCCCAGAGCGTGTTCTTGACCTTGCCCACTGGGGAGAAAGCCGGATCGCGATCCCGGGAGACATACGAATGGCACGCCTCGCCGCAAAGGCCACAGTGCACGCAGGTCTGAAGGTAGACTCGCAGCCGAGCCGCCGCCTCGCGGGTGAGAACCCGGTTGACGACTTTTGCGATCTGTTCCGGGGTGAGTCTCTTTGCGGCCTCGTCGATGCCCGGGTCCGCGACTTCACTCTCGGAAGGAGCGAGGTTCTTGGAATCTTTCATCCGCGGGGTTCCTCCATGGTTGCCGATGCCTTTCCGGGGACTCTACCAGTCTCTAGCGTGGCGGACGAATCCGAATTCACTGCCCATATAGGCTCGGGTAAAGGGGAAAAACAGCATATGGACGAGTCGGGTGAAGGGGATGGCCACAAGCCAGATCGCTCCGGAGAAGATGTGGAGCGTGAGGATCGTCTTATAATCGAATATCCTGTAGTAGGCTAGGATGCCGGTCACGAAGGGAGCCAGAACGATGGCGAGAATCACGAAATCCGAAGCCGAGGTCACGTAGCGGGCAACAGGGTCCACAAGGCGCCGGATCGCGAAGATGAGACCGATTGCGACAACGAGGATGGACATGACGTTCCCCAGCCAGGCAGGAAGGCTCCACCAGCGGATTCCCCAGGATTCCTGCCAGGACAGCACGTGACCGAGAGCGAAAACCGGGGTTACGAGGAGGCAGAAGTGAAAGAGGAAGGAAAGGAAAGCAAAGACCGGGCGGATCCGCGTGCTCCGGCTGGCGTAGGGCATGATCCAGTGACCGATGGACCGGAGGGCGTATTTGGAGTGCAGATACGGAAACACGACCTTGTCCCTCTTGGCGAGCTTCGCTCGGGAGGCGAGCTGATAGAGACATCCCGAAACGAACACGATGAAAGCGATCCAGACCAGGGGACCGCGGGCGAATTCGTACATTCCTTTTCTCCTCTTCCGCTCGTTGGCTTCAGCCGATGAGGGTCTCGACCGGGACGACCTCGCGGACATAGGCCCCGCCTTCGATGTAGCGCAGCAGGACCTGTTTCCCGTCCGGGCTGAAAACGGGCTCCCAAAGCTCCTCGAAGCTCCGGCTCCCCACCTTACCGTCCAAAAGGAAGCCTTTGGATCCGTTTCGCTCAACCTTTGTGATCACGTGGGTGCCGCAGGGGCTGAAAACAGGGTCCCAGGCCATGTCGAAAAGCGTTCCGCAGGGGGTGCCGTCGACCACGATCGTCCAGCCGCCACTCGTTTTCATGGCCGCGGCCACATGCTTCCCATCCGGCGAGAACACAGGAGGCAGCACCATCTCGGAAACGCGGGTCCGCCAGGGCACGTCGTCAACGGCGATCGTCCACAGGCCGAATTCAGGGGAGGCCACGGCCGCGATTCGCCTGCCGTCCGGACTGAGCCGCTGGTGCCAAAGCTGGTTATAAAGACCCTTCCAGATTGGAGAGCCGTTCTCGGCCAGAGTCCATTTGCCTTCTTTCAGGACCGGAGCGAGAACGCTTCGGGTCCCGCTGCGGAACAGGGGCTCCCAAACGCAGCCGTAGGTCGCCTTCCATGGTTCGGCGTCCACGGCGATCGAATACTCACAGATGTCGGTACGGATTTCGGCAGCCACGCTGGTCCCGGAGGAATCGAAGCGGGGTGCCCAGGTGTTCACGAATTTCCTGGGCCAGGGCTCGCCGTCAACCGCCACAGACCACACTCCGGAGAAAAAGGTGAAGATGTCCGCGCTCTTCAGATCTTCCACTTGGACCGTGGCTGCCGCGTGCTTTCCGTCCGGGCTGAGGCAATAGTCCCGGATGGCCACGTAGGTCTTCTCCCAGGGTTTGTCGTCCACGGCCACGCCGTACTGGTTGTCGCGCTTGTACAGGAGGCCGACCGCCTTGCCGTTTGCGCTCCACCTGGGGTCCCATGCGTATTCGAACCTCTCCTGCCAGGGTTCTCCCTCCACGGCAAGGGTCCATTCGTCGTCGATGCGCACCAAGGCCGTCAAGCGGCCGTTCACTCCAAAGCGCAGGTACCAGAGTTTTTCGAAGGTCTGGGGCCAAAGAGTGCCGTTTACGACAGCGGAAAAGGCGCCGTCACCCAGAACGACTGGTGCCGCAATCCGCTCTCCGTTCGGGCTCGCAACGAATTCGTGCACGCTCTGGAACTCGCGCCGGATTGCGGCGATATCGGCCACCTTGCGTTTTCCAGGCTGCCAATCCCAGGTCTCCATCTCGCCCATGCGGATCTTCCTCCTCTGCGGAGTCGGGTACAAAGCGAAGGACCGCTTGTTGGCCGTTTCCTCTGCCGCGCCACGTGCTGTTTTCCATCCGGCCCCGCGGTCCTGTAAAGCCATGAGCAAGAAACAGGCCAGATGGATGGCAGGGAACGGGACCCTTGCGGATCAGGCCGAAATGTGTATGAAAGAGAACAGGTTCAAGACTCTCCTCACACACGCCGTGGGGTCTTCTGTATCGGCAGAACAGCGAAGGCAGCGCGATTTGGATGTCTCGTTGATGGAACATGTCTCACGGGGATGTTGCAAAATTGGAGCAGGAATGTTACATTTCGCAACTATGAAGATGCGACTCGATCCTCGGTTTTTCGCCCTCATTTTCGATACCATACCGCAGGGGATTTTTACGATCAACGAAGAGGGACTGATCACTTCCTTCAACCGTGCCGCAGAAGAGATGATGGGCTACGCGGAGGAGGAGGTTCTGGGTCGGCCCTGTCGCGAAGTCTTCCGCGCGGACATGTGCGAGCGGCACTGCCCGCTCAAGCGCAGCATCGCCACAGGCGAGAAGACCGAGGCCTGGGAGGTGACGGTCACCACCCGGAGCGGCCGGAGTCTGCCCATCGCAATCTCGACCGCGGCCCTGGTCAATGGGCAGGGCAGGGTGATCGGTGGGGTCGAGATGTTCCGGGACGTCTCCACAGAGGAGGAGCTCAAGAAAAGGCTCTACAATTCCTATGGTCTCGAAGACATCGTGACCAAGAGCCCGGCCATGCGGCCCGTGCTCGAAATGATCCCGCTGGTTGCCAGAAGCCAGAGCACGGTCCTGATCGAGGGAGAGAGCGGCACGGGCAAGGAGCTGGTCGCAAGGGCGATTCACAATCTCGGGCCGAGGCGGGAGAAGCCCTTTGTGGCCATCAACTGCGCTGCCCTTCCCGAGTCCCTGCTGGAATCGGAGCTTTTCGGGTACAAGCGCGGCGCCTTCACGGACGCCAAGAGAGACAAGCCCGGGCGGTTCGCTCTGGCAGAAAAAGGAACCCTGTTCCTCGACGAGGTTGCGGATTTAAGCCTCCCCATTCAAGCCAAGCTCCTCAGGGTCCTTCAGGAGAAAACCTACGAACCTCTCGGCGCCACACAACCTGTGAAGGCGGACGTCCGGGTGATTGCGGCCACGAACAAGAAACTGGCCCGAGAGGTTCAGAAAAAGAGATTCCGACAGGATCTTTTCTTCCGTCTGAACGTGGTCACCCTTTCCATCCCACCCCTTTCGGAACGCCGGGAGGACATTCCGATTCTCGTTCAGCATTTCATCAAGCGGTTCAACGCTCTTCAGGGACGGCGGATCGCCCGGTGCTCGGAGCGGGTCATGGCCGCCCTCATGGCCTACCCCTTCCCTGGAAACGTCCGGGAACTCGAAAACGCGATCGAGCACGCCTTCGTCGTGTGTGCCGGAGACACGATCCAGCTCGAAGACCTGCCCCCGCAGATCCTTGCCGAGGTCAGGGATGGAGCCAAGGCCCCGGCAGGGCCCCTCAAGCCCCTCGAACAGGCTGAAGCCGAGGTGATCCGCTCCCTCCTTGCCCAACACCGGGGCAACCGCCAGCTTGCGGCCGCTGCCATGGGGGTTTCCCGAAACACCCTTTGGAGAAAGATGCGGCGTTACGGGCTGTAACCGTCCGGATCGCCAAGGGAGACGGGTACGATCTGGGCGTGACAGGAGACCCGTCCATGCCCTTTCTGCGAATCGCGGACGAGGAGGCTTCGGTTCTCACCGATGGGAGACTCCGCGCACCACAAGGGCCTTCACGCCGACTGGATCTCGGAGTGTGTCCAGAGAGGCGCCTATTTCCTGAGCTACCACAACAACCTCGTCTCGGCGGCCCACACCGACGAGGACATCCAGAGGACCTGGGGCATCGCCGACGACGCCTTCAGGACCTTGCGAAAGCGCTGAGGCAAAGACCTGTCTTTCTCCCCGGAACGCGCGGTTCCTGAGCGGCATCGAACCGCCCAGGACGACGGACTGCCGGACTCATGCCTTCCTGCCGCGACAGGGCGGTTGGAACAGGTTCAGTGAAGTCGCTTGCCTACGTGTTCCCCCACTCACGGACAAAGCGAGGCTTGATGACATAGAGCAGGAGCGGGTGGACCGTGATGGCGAACAAGACGTTGGCCGAGAGGATCATGGCCAGGAACAGGCCGACCTGGGCCTGGAACTTCATGTCGGAAATGAAGTACCAGACCGAGATGGGGAGTACCACGGTGAGTCCGGTCAGGATCACGGCTTTTCCGGAAGTGCGCACGGCCCGAAGGATGACGGCGAGCCATGGGTCCGAGGGGGCCTGGGCTCCAGGCTGTCTCAGGAGCGCGAACTCCTCGCGGCAGCGGTTGTAAATGTAAATCGCGAAGTCCACGCCCACGCCCACGCCCACGGCGGCCACGGGGAGGGTGTTGATGGTAAGTCCGATCCCTGCCATGGCCATGTATCCGTAAGCGATCATGTTCGCCAGGATCAGGGGAACCGTGAACATGCAGGCGCCGATCAGGGAGCGATAGAAGAGGAAGCAGAGCAGGAAGATGGCAATGAGCACCATGGCGTCTACCTGAAGATGGGTTCGTTTCATTTCCTCGTTGGTGGCCATCTCCATGCCGATGCGGCCTCCGGCCAGGAAGAACTCGCCCCGGTCGGTCTTCATGGGATGGAGGGCGAAAAACTCATTTGCTGCCCGATGAATCCGGATCAGGTTGTCCGAGGTATGGTCGGAGAAGTAGAGAGTGATCTGGGCCTTGCTCATGTCGTGGTCTACGTACCTGGCCATGGTGTAGACGTCGACCTGGTCGCGGGTCCAGCCAATCAGGTTCGTGATCTTGTCTGGCTGATAAGGGAGCTCTCTCCATAGAACGTCGCCGTCGTGCAGGATGTAGCTGATCGTTTTCATCATGCCGATGATGGAATCCGAAGATTTGTAGATGTCCGGCAGACGGGCTTTCATGTGCCGGTCAAAGGCTTCGAAGGTATTCAGGACCGTGGGATTGTAGACCGAGTCCTTTTCGCCGCCGTAGTACAGAGTGAAATCCTCGGACGAGACGTCGAAGGTCTTGTCCACCATGGCCTGGTCCTGATTGTATCGGTGCTCGGGCCATAGGAGCGGAGAACCCGGGCTGGGGTCCCCGATTTTGAGCCGGCCGCCGGCGTAAGCAAAAAAAGCGACGAGAATGACCGCTCCGAGAGCGATCACCGTTTTTCCATTTCCCGTTGAAAACGTGCAGGCGCCAACGCAGAGCCGGTCGAGCCAGCTCATCTTCTGGCTCTTTCTCACCCAGTGCTCGCTTGCGCGGGCCAGGGGCATGTAGCTGCACAGGACAGGCGTGAAGATGCCGCACAGAGCGATCGTGAGCATCCAGACCGTCATGAAAATCGCCACGTACTGCATGAGAGCGATCTTGACGAGAATGAGTACGAGGAACCCCGCGGCCTCGGTACTCACGGCCGCCCAGTTCGGGATGATCATGCTCTGCATGGTCTCGTAGCAGGCCTCGACTCTGTCCCGCCTCTCCACGTAGATTTCCATGTACCGGTGCGTGATCTGGACAGAATGGCTGACCATGCGGGCAATGACGAGGAAGGCCAGAACGTAAAGCAGGGGACTGAAGTTGATCCCGGTCCAGCCGATGAAGCCGAGACCGATCGCCGTGCTCACGAGGCCGAAGGCCAGCGGGACGACCATGCCCATGAGATTTTGGAAGGAGAGGAACAGAACCACCACGATCAGGGCCACGCTCACGGCCATGACGAGAATAATCTGGGTCTTGTAGCTGTAAATCCAGCCCATCATGACCGGAAAGCCCACCAGGTGGATTTCGGTCTCCTCGTCCGTGTAACGCTGGTCCAACCCCTTTAACAGCTCGAAGGCCCGTTCGTAGGAAATGTTCTCCTTGAACTGGGTCATGATCATGCCGGCCGTGCCGTCTCTGGAGACCAGAATCCCCCGGAGATTGGGATCAGAGAAGATGTCCCGTTTCAACTCCTGTATGCCTTCCTCGGTCTGCGGAACTTCGGGCCACATGAGAGGCTGAACTTTGATCTCCCCTGCCGAGACCGGCCTCACCACCTTGGCCGAGCGGCTGGCGATCGAAAAGGTGAGGATCCGGTACACCTCCTCCCACATGGACACTTCCTGATCGATGGCCTGGATCTTGGACAAGATGCTTTTCTTGAAAATGTCTCCGTTCTTGGCCTTCAGCGCTATGGCGACAAAGGAGCCGCCGCTGCCAAAGGTTTCCGAGAAGTCGATCATGATCTTGAGGTACGGATGGGCGTACGGCAAGAGCTCCTCGATGAGAACCTCGCCCTTGATCCTCGGGATCCCGGAGCCGAAAGCCACCGCCACCAGGAGCGTAACGAGCAGAACCAGCACCCGGTGGGAGGTGCAGAACCGGTTGAACCGGGCCATCCAAGAATGCGAGTGGCTGGTCATGGCGAACTCTCCGATCTGTCTAGTAGCGGATCCGCTTCCAGAGGTTTTCCTGGCCGGGATTCAGATAGATTGCCCCCTCGTCTCCGCACGCGGCAAACCCATGGGCTCCCAGCGGCGAGATTCCGTAGATCCAGTTGTAAACGATAGGGGGTTCGAAGCGGGCGGCCTGCCAAGTTCTCCCCCTGTCCCTGGAAAGGAAGGACACGCCCTTTCCACCGATCAGGATCGAGCCGTCCGGTGCGGCCCGGATCCGGTACAGGGGGACCGTGGGCGACCCGATATCCACCCCCTGCCAGGTCTTCCCGCCATCTTGGCTCATCTTGACGATCCCCTGGATTCCAACCGCCAAAACGGTCAGTGGATCGATCGCTGCCACATCGAACAGGAATTCCTCCCCTTGGATGTCCCCGGTCTCCGGGTCCAATTCGAAAAAGCCTGCCTGCTTCTCCCAGTGCTCTCCTCCGTCGCCCGTGTGGTAGATATAGCCGAACTCGCCGACGGCCCAGCCGTTCTGGGCGTCGCAAAAGGAGAGCCCTTTCAGGATGTAATCCTCGTCTTGGAAAACCACGGACCAGGTTGAGCCCCCGTCCAGGGTGCCCAAGATGTGGGTCCTCTCGGACACGATGAACCCTTTTTCAGGGGTCAAGAACAACACGCCCATGTGAAACTGTTCGACCGGACTCTGCTGGGGTTCCCATTTGAGGCCGCCGTTCCGGGTGTGCAGGATCGTACCGCCGTTGCCCACGGCCCAGCCGTTTTGCGTGTCCGTAAAGTAGATGGAGGAAAGGGTAAAGGTCGTCCCGCTTGTCTGGCGCGTCCATGTGGCGCCGCCATCCGAGGTGCGCAGGATCGTGCCGAATCGGCCGCACGCCCAACCATCCCGCTCGGTCGGGAAAGAGATCGAAAACAAATCGTCATGGACAGGAAAGCCGTCCTTGGCAGGGGCTGACTCCAGGGGGAACCCGACAAGAAAGACCAAACCGATGGCCGTGATGAGGCGCCAGGGGATTTTTTTTAATGGCATTTCTCTCTCCTGCGCAGCAGATTCCAGGACTGGTGCCCGAGCCTTAGAAGGCTCGGTGCGCGTGGGTTCGGGCCGGATCGAGGGGTCTCCAGACCTGCGCGGATCCTATCACTTGATACAGGACGATGCCAAGGGGTTGACCCTGGATCCCGGGCCGCCCAGGCTGGGGCGTCTTGGGATGTCAGGAGTCGTTCTTTTTCGGGCCCTTCCCGTCTTCCAGGGCCTTCTTGAGCTCTGGCTTCGTGACCTTTCCCAGGACGTTCCGGGGGAGGGCGTTGAAGCAATGGAGCAGGGTCGGTACCTTGTAGGGAGCCAGCCTTTCCTTGGCCCAGCTCCGCAATTCCGGCAGCGTGAGGCTGCAGCCGGGCTTGAGGACGACCGCAGCAGCGACTCGCTCTCCCCATTCGATGTCCTCGACGCCGATGACTGCGCACTCCAGGATCGCGGGATGAGTGGAAAGGATCGACTCGATCTCGAGAGCCGAGACCTTGTACCCGCCGGTCTTGATGATGTCCACTGAAGAACGGCCTAGAATGCGGTAGGAACCGCGATCCAGGACCGCGATGTCCCCGGTTCGGAACCAGCCTTCTCGGAAGGCGGCCTTTGTGGCCTCGGGCCTGCGCCAATACTCGAGAAAGACAGTGGGCCCCCTGACTTCGATCTCTCCAGGTTTGCCCTCTTCCTCGACGGTACGGCCTTGTTCATCCGTGAGCCTGACTTCGACGCCTGGCAACGGCGTTCCCACGCACCCGGGTCGCCGCTCGCCTCGAAGGGGGTTGGACAAGGCCATGCCGATTTCGGTCATCCCGTACCGTTCCAAAAGGCTCTGCCCGGTTATTTCCCGCCACTTTTCGAAAACTTCAAGCGGAAGGGCCGCCGAGCCCGAGACCATGAGCCGCAGCCGGGCTGCTGCCTGAGAGAGGATCTTTCGTCGTTCCGGGGGAGCTTTCTCCCACGCGGAAATGAGTCTGACGTAGATGGTCGGGACGGCCATGAATAAGGTCACGCCTCCCCGGACGAAGTGATCCCAGACTTCGTCCGGATCGAACCGGGGCAGCATTTCGCAAGTCGCTCCGCTCCACAGGGCGCAGCATAGGGCATTGACGATTCCGTGTGTATGATGGAGCGGCAGGACGTGCAGGATATGGTCTTCCGGCCTCCATTCCCAAGCTTCCACGAGCGATGAAATTTGGGCCGAAAGATTGCCGTGCGTGAGCACCACACCTTTGGGCTTGCTTGTAGTGCCGCTCGTGTAAAGGATCATGGCGCGGCGGTGGAGCTCCAGAACAGGCAGAGCGCGCCTGGGTGGCGCACCGAAAGCTTCTGTTGTGGAGACAACGGGGATGCCGAGCCTTTCCGCAGCCGGGCGGAGCTTGGCATCAAAATCCGGATGGCAGAGAATGGATCGGACCTGCGCATCTTCGAGCTGGTACTCGATTTCGGGAAGGGGATGGCCGGGAAAGAGCGGCAGAGCCGTGCCGCCGGCCAGCCAGATCCCCCATTGAGCGGCCACATAGGAGAAGCCGGGGGGCGCGCAGAAGGCGATCCGCTCTTCTTCAAGGTCGGCCTGCCCGGCGAGGAGGCCTGAGGCCACGCGTTCTGCTGCAACGAGAAGAGAGCGATAGGTGTAGCTTCCTTCGAGGTCGACCACGGCGGTTCGATCCGCGAAGGCGGGAACTCTGTCGAAAAGAAGACGTCCGGTCCCGGAATGCATGAAGGTCTCGAAAGGGGATGGCCGATCCGAACAAGCGGCCCAAGTCTAGGGGTGCGGTGCATGTCTGTCAACAAGGCCGCTCCAGCGGCTTCAACCGGCGGTTCCGAGGTGCTGCGGCCGCGCGGGCCCACGAATTCTTTTGGCCCTGGAGTAAAGGTTCTGATAGAATCGCGGCCGCAACCCGCTTGCGAGGAGGTGACCATGGCGAGGAAAAAGGTGAAATACTCGAAACACATCCCGGCTCTCACCGTGCCCGAGAAACGCAAAACCCCCCGATGCGGGGAATGTGAGGTGATGGCCTGCTGGCCCAGGGAGCCGGGCGACATCTTGAAGGGACCTGCCAACTGCCCGACAAAGAACTATCCGGACATCGTGGCCAAGGCCAAGGAGATTTACATGAACGATCCCTTCCACCGACGGATGCAGATGATGGGCGCTCGGTTGGAGGGAATGTCGTCTCAGACTCCGCCCGGAGGCACCGAGATCAACATGAAGCTTACGCGGGTGGAGGAACTTTTCATGTTCTGCAAGATGATGGGGTACCGGAAAATCGGAATTGCCCACTGCATCGGGTGTATCGGCGAAGCCAAGATTCTGGCCGAGATGCTCGAAGCCAGAGGGTTTGAGGTCGCTCAGGTGAATTGCAAGGTCGGGGCCATCGAGAAAGGGGAGATCGGCATCCCGGAGGAGGACAAGGTGCGGATGAACACCTTTGAGACCCTATGCAACAACATCAGCCAAGCCCTGATTCTCAACGAGGAAAAGACCGATCTCAACGTGATCCTCGGACTGTGCCTCGGACACGACATCTCGTTCACGAAGCTCTCCGAAGCTCCTGTCACGACCTTGATCGTCAAGGATCGCAGGACCGGCCACAACCCGGCCGTGGCCTTGTATCAGGGATATCCTCCCTGCAATTTCTACTATGGCAGGCTCGGCAGGGCCAAATCGACGACCGGCGGCAGATGACCCGCCGACTTTGCTCTGGTCTCACGGGAGGGATGGGAGATGAAAGAGAAGCGGAAAGGAAGGGACATCTCGGGTTGGTACGCAAGAGAGGAAGCAAGCGAGGCGGAACGTCGAAGGCAGGCGGCCGAGACTGAAGCCTGGTACGAAAAGAAGTTCGCTTTGAACTATCGGACGGTTCCCGTGGAAGTTCCGGGCAAGATGCTCGAGGTCTTGGGCCGTCTGGCCGCGGAATCCAAGAAAGAATTTTCAGACTTCATCGAATCCATTCTGGCAGAGTACCTCGAGGAAAAGGGAGTCCGCTGGAGTTGAAAGGCCGGCGGCCGCGGGTCTGCCCCGGGCAGAGATCTTCTAGGGAAGTCGGAAGGCGCTTCCGAAGTGGAAGGCTCCGTGGATCTCACGATGAAGCGGACGTCTGGGTATCGATGCCTCTTCCGGATGTGGCCCAGTATTTCTCTTTGAGCAGGCGCTTGAGGAGCTTGCCCGATGGAGTGCGGGGTAGCTCGTCCACGAAATCGATGGAGGTCGGACACTTGATCTTGGCCAGCCGGCTTCGGCAGAAGGCGATGAGTTCCTGTTCCAACTCAGGGCTTGCGTCTGCGGGATCCCGGAGCTGGACCACGCCCTTGACCTGTTCCCCGAACTCCTCGTGGGGGACGCCGATCACAGCCACGTCCAGAACCTTGGGATGCATGACCAGCACATTTTCCGCTTCCTGAGGGTAAATGTTCACTCCCCCGGAGATGATCATGTTCGTCTTGCGGTCCGTAAGGTAGAGGTATCCTTCCTCGTCCACGTACCCCACGTCGTTCAGGGTCGTCCAGCCCTTGGCCGTGCGGACGCTCGCGGTCTTTTCCGGGTCATTGTGATATTCGAAGTTCTGCCCGTGGGCGAAGTAGATTGTCCCCACTTGGCCCGGAGGCAGTTCGTTTTCGTCATCGTCGAGGATCTTGATCGTACCAAGCAAGGCCCGTCCCACGGATCCTTTGTGAGCGAGCCACTCCTGGGAGGTGATGGCGCAGAGGCCATTGCCCTCGGTGCCGGCGTAGTATTCGAAGAGGATCGGCCCCCACCATTCGATCATCTGTTCCTTCACCGGGATCGGGATCGGTGCCGCTGCGTGGATCGCCAGTTTGAGTGAAGAAAGGTCGAACCGCCGGCGCGTCTCCTCAGGGAGCTTCAGCATTCGGATGAACATGGTAGGAACCCACTGGCTGTGGGTCACGCGGTATTTCTCGATCAGTTCCAGGGCCTGAAGCGCGTCGAACTTTTCCATGACGATGACCGTGCCGCCCACATGGATCGTGAGAAGGACGAAACGCAAGGGCGCGGCGTGGTAGAGGGGAGCAGGCGATAGATAGACCGTTTCCTCGTTCAGCCCGTAAAGGGCGACGATGAGCTTGGCTCCGGAGGGGAGTTCTCCGAAGGGCAAAGGCTCCAAATGGATTTTGACCCCCTTGGGACGTCCCGTGGTGCCGGAGGAATAGAGCATGTCCTGGCCGGCCATCTCGTCGGGGATGGGGTGGGTCGGGTACTGCGCGACCTTCGCCTCATAGCTTTCGTAGCCGGCTACCGTGCCGTCGACCATGAGGCGTGCCAGGACCTTTGGCATTTTATAAGCGATTTGGGACGCCACCTCGGACTTAGCGGACGAGGTGAAAAAGGCCTTGGCGCCGCAGTCGTTCACGATGTACTCGACCTCTGCGGGAATGAGGTGGGTGCTGATGGGTGTGTAGAGAAGCCCGGCCCGGCTTGCGGCGCAGCAGATTTCGATGAACCGGGGGTTGTTCTCCATGTAGATCGCAATATTGTCCCCGTTGCGCAGGCCCAGGCCCCTGAGAAGATGGGCGCATCGGTTCGAGCCTTCCTCAAGCTCCCTTCTGGTCACGATTCGGCCGCTCGAGGCCATGATGAAGGCCGGCTTATCCGGCTGTTCCCGGACGAGTTCCCTGGGATGTCGGAGTTCCATTCTGCTCACCTCCCGACTTTGAAGACCTTTTTTGAAGCGGTTTCTCTGCCCGCAGCCCAAGAATAAGGACAAAGGAAGCCCTCTGTCAAAAAGAGGATGCGAGCCGAACCAGGCGAAGGAGCCACAGGCGACCCTGCATAATCCGTGGCGCGTCTTGGCTTAGAGAAGACAGGCCTCCCGAAAAATATCTTTGCATTCGAAAGGGACCCCATCCCAGTCGCAGTCAGCAGACTCGCACCGGGGCTCGCAGAAGTCGATGCAATAGAGGACGTCCGAGGTAAAGGCGTGGCAGGACCGCCAGACGTCATAACATTGGGAGTCACAGTCCTCGAATTCGTCGAAGTCATCGGAGGAGATCGCGAAGTGAACGTCTTCGCCGCAGCCGGCAAGGCAGAGCGACCAGCCAAGAAGCAGAAGGGTCGTTCCAAGGGCCTGTCTCATGGAAAACACCGCGGTCCTCCGGCTCGATCTGCAGCGAGACCTACTTGCAGAGTTTTTGGAAGCCCCCAAGGGAATAGTCGTTTCGATCTTGGACCGAGAAAAACCGCGCTTGGTTCCTCGGGTCCGTGAAAATAAGCACCGTTGCATGATCGGTCCGGTCGTCCACAGCCACACCGCACCCCAACCCCATGAGCCGGACTTTTCGGTCCGTGCTTTCGAAGCCTGCCTGCGGCTGCCACGCCACCTTCCAGTAGGCGCCAGCTCTGTCGTGGATGACCTTGAAGGTGGGCTGGAAGAACTCCGCGTCGATCCATATGTATTGCGTTCCATAATTATAATAGGGGTCCAAGGCCTTCACTTCCAACACATAGGTAGGTCGTTTGACCCAGACGAGATTTGTGGGAAACCACGGAGACCCAGGATATCCCTCGACCTGGCATCCCCAGACAATTTCTTTGACCGCCCGTCCCGTAACATATTCCCCCCGTTCGTTCCGATCGAGCTTCTGGGGCGCCGGATCGAAGAAGGGGGAAAGCTGTTCCTCTTTGCGGAGAACGCGCCAGGTGGAGGAACTGACCTTGCCGCTGTATCCCCAGGCATCGTCTACGGTGAAATCCGACCCCAGGAAGGCGTCGGAGCGGTTTGCAGGGCTCATGCGGCGGACTCTTCGAATGGCCGGCACGTAACAAAAGGTGCTGTCCGCGCGGCCGTCACGATAACGCCAGGTAAGGACGTTCGTCCCGGCGACATCGAAGGGCGAAAGGACCCGGATGATGGAATAGAGTTCGATGCCGTCCGGGTTGGACAGGCCCTTTGCCTGGGGGTGTCCGTCCATCACGTAGGTCAAGTACTGGAGCTCGACCGTCCGTTCGGCGATGCCCATTTTTCGATTGATGTAGGTAGCCTCAAAGGGAACGACGAGATTCCCAACCGTGTATGTGTAATAGAACTTGTTGTACATGACTTTCCAGCCTGCCTTGGGATCTTGGAGATCGATCTGCGGAAAGGGCAAGCCGGTCACGAAGCCAGGTAACTTTCGGGTCTTGGCGTCGACGAGAATGCCTTCTTCATCGACATCATACAGGCCCGCATTCAACCGGAGAGACTCCTGGCACGCTTCGGGCAGATATTGGCCTGGATCGTATTCGAGAGCGCCCACCCGGAGGATGTCCCCTTTGCGGATCCAGGCAAGCACGGGCTCGGGAAGGAGTCCTTCGGCCTTTTGCCAATTTCCCTGGTCGATGACGTCCCCTGGTGACACGTCCGCCGGGGCATCGGAAGGCTCTGCCGACCAGGCCAAAAGGAGGCTGAGAAAGGCAAATACAAAAATGTTTTTCCCTTTTTCCATGCTGCCTCCTTTTTGATGGGCCGGTGCCATGGGGAGCAGATGCGAGGCTGCTGTTTCCGAGTTCTGAAGCGGCCGACACAATTTTATATGGAATTTCTTAACACCAATGTGGAGGTCCAGTCAATTCTGTTCGGCCCTTCAGTTGTCCCCTGATCTTTGCCGCAGCCGTGTGGTCTTTCGCGTTGACAGCCGACGGTCTTTTTTTCTAAGGTGCCCGTCAAGACGGGCGCAATTCACAGGGGGGCTGGAACATGAGGAATTTTTCGGGAAAAACAGCGATTGTGACCGGCGGGGCTTCGGGAATTGGCAGGGCTCTGTGCCGGGAGCTTGCGAAGGCGGGAGCAGATGTCACGGCGGCTGATATCCACGAGGCGGGGGTCCAGGAGGTAGCGGAAGGGATTCGGAAAGCGGGCGGCCGAGCCCGGGCCGTGAAACTGGACGTCACGGACGAGCCGGCCGTGCGAGGGCTTGTGGAGAAGACCGCGGCGGACCAGGGAAGGCTGGACTACATGTTCAACAACGCGGGCATCGGCATCGGCGGCGAGGTTCAGGACATGAGCCTGGATCACTGGAGACGGATTGTGGACGTGAATCTGTGGGGGGTGGTGTACGGGACGCTCGCGGCTTATCGGGTCATGATCCGTCAGGGATCCGGGCATATCGTCAATACCGCCTCGTCTGCGGGACTCCTGCCCGCACCTCTGCTCACAGCGTACGGCATGACAAAACACGCGGTCGTGGGCCTGTCCGCCGGGCTGAGGGTAGAAGGCGCCGGCAAGGGGGTCAAGGTGAGCGTGGTCTGTCCGGGGTTCATCGACACCGCGATCTTCGACAGCACCACATACGTGAATACGGACAAGGAGAGAACGTGGTCCCTCAAGCCCCGGTGGATCCCGATGATGCCGGCAGAGGCTTGCGCCAGGGTGATTCTCCGGGGCGTGTCCAAGAACAAGGGCATCATCCCGGTTCAGGCTCCCGCTCACGTTTTTTGGTGGCTGCGCAGAATCCACCCTGCTATCGTGGACCGGCTGATGGAGAGCGCGGTGCAAAGATACAGGTGCCAGGCAAGGACTTGATCGGCAGTGGGGGGTAAGGAAAAAAGGGAAAAGATCCGATTTTCTTGTTTGAGGAGGAAACCATTTCGACCATGCGCCGCATCCAGTGGGTTTGGGCTCTTGTCCTAATTTCTGCGTGGTGCTCTTGCCTGCCCCTGCCAGCTCGTGCAGAGGAAATCGATTATCCGGCCAAAGACCTCTTTCCCTTGCCCCCTAGCCTGAAGAATGCAGTTCGGTTCTGGGTCCGGGTTTACGGGGTATATGAATGCAACCAGTACGTTTTCCACGACATGGAGAACCTGGCTGTTGTTTACGAGGTGGTCCGGATCGAATCCCTGGATCCCGAGAGGCCGGACATGGAACTTGGGCCAGACCAGAGGGCCTTTCTCCAGGTGAAAAAGGACTCCTACAGACGGCTTCTGGAGGCGTTGGCCTCACCGGACACGGATTTCGACCGGCTTTCTTCGGAAGAAAAGAAGATTTTTGATCTCTTCGGCGGTATCCGAGACCGCGAGGTCTACGCCCGGGCAGCCGGGAATATCCGGGCTCAGAAGGGGCAAAAGAACCGCTTCCGAAGGGGCCTCGAACTTAAGGGTCGCTACCTGGAGTTTGTCCACAGGGCTCTCCGGAGTGAGGGCATTCCCCTGGAACTGGCAGCCCTTCCTCAGGTGGAGTCTTGTTACAATTACAAGGCTCGTTCTTCGGCGGGCGCCGCCGGGATCTGGCAGTTCACGCGGCCGACAGGGCGGCTCATCTTGAGAATCGACCGGACCATCGACGAGCGGTTCGATCCGATCCGGTCCTCAGAGGCAGCGGCGAAGCTCCTTAGACATCACTGGGAAGAGCTGGGCTCCTGGCCCCTTGCGATCACGGCATACAACCACGGTCTTGGGGGCATGAAGAAAGCGCGGGCTGCTCTGGGCACCTCGGATATCGGCGAGATCGTCGCCCGGTACAGAGGTCCCTCCTTCGGGTTCGCCTCCCGGAACTTTTATGCCGAGTTCCTGGCCGCGCTGCACGTGATGGAGCACTCGGTCGAATATTTCGGTGAAATCCGCCCCGAGCCCTCCCTTCGGTTCGAAGAAGTGCAATTGCCTCAGCCGTGTTCCCTTCCCCTGGTCGCGAAGCGGCTGGGCGTTCCGGTGGCGGATCTCTCTGCGCTTAATCCGGGGCTCAAGGAGCCCATGGTCACAGGCGCAAGCCGACTGCCTCGAGGTTACCGGCTGCGGGTGCCGCCTCATTCTGGCCATACGGATCTGGTGGCTCGTCTGTCTCTAGAGGCGGAAAAAGCACGGGAGGGGGATGGGTCCGAACAAAAGGACGGGGACAGGGCTGTTCCTTCGCCAGTCAATGCGCCCAAAAACGATTTCAAGAGGCCAGAATCCTTGGCCAGGGAGGGCGGGGGCATCTTCGGGGGAGTCGCGACGGCGGAAGCGTCCGTGCCGGAAAATGAGGGGGAATCTGGCCTGCCAGTTTCAGTCTTTTCCGCGTGGCGGCCAGCGGAGATCCGAATCCGGAGCAAGGGCCCGCCCATTGCCGGTGCCACACGGGTGGAACCCGAGGAGACTCCCGCCTTGTACGCGGCGTGGCTGCGGGTGCCGGTTCAAAAGGTGCTCCAGTGGAATCGACTGAGCCGGGGGGCGAGGCTGCGTTCGGGTCAAACCGTGAGGCTCCTCTTTGAAAATGTGACCCCCGAACAGTTTCAGAAAGCCCGTCTGGCCTATCACAGGAGAGTGGAAGAGAATTTCTTGAAACACTACACGGTGCAGAGCACTTTTTTCCACTCTTTGAGAGAAGGGGAGAATCTCTGGGCCCTCTCGGAATCTTACAAGGTTCCCTACTGGCTGCTCAAAAGGTACAACACCGACCTCGACTCGAGACCTCCCAGGTCCGGAGATCTGATTCGGATCCCGGCGGTGAAGGGTGAGGCCAGCCCGGGCAGGCAATCTTCCACCTGAACCTCTTTCGGCTGGCGCGAGGCGATCCCCTGAAATGTCCCTATCGCTTCTTCTTGTCCGGCATGGCGAAACGCCTTGGAACCGGGAACGGAGGTTTCAGGGATTCTCAGATGTGCCCCTGAACGAGAGGGGCATGAGGCAGGCTTGCGCCCTGGCCAGGTGCCTGCGGGCTCGCCAGATCGCAGCCGTATATGCCTCGGATTTGGTCCGGGCGAGAAGCACTGCCGAAACCATCGCCCGGGAACACGGAGTCGAGGTGCGGGTGGACGCCCGTCTTAGAGAAATGAACCAGGGGGCGCTGGAGGGCAAAGCGCTCGAGGATCTTCTACGGGATTACCCGGGCCTGTTGGAAAGGTGGCTCGCCGAGCCAGCGGAGGTGCGGATGCCGGGCGGAGAATCCCTCCGCTGCGCCCAGGATCGGGCGTGGGAAGTGGTCCAGGAGATTCGGACGGCCTTTTCCGAGGGGACGATTGTCCTGGTGGGCCACAATCTGTGCCTTCTTGCCGTGATCTGCAGGGCTGTAGGCCTGGATCTGAATCATTTCCGCAGACTCCGTATCGAGAACGCTTCGATCACGGAAATCCTCTTTTCTGGGGCCGAGGCCGTTTTGCTCCGCCTGAACGACACGCGCCACCTCGAGGAACAGCTCAGGGAGGATGACAGCCGGTAGGACGCGGACCGTGGTTCGCATGCTCGGACAAGGAGCCTCTTGTGGACGAAGCGGGGTGTGAGAGACAACAAGAGAAAACGGACGGAATGCAAGAGTTGTACCCTGTCTGTTTTGAAGATCTTCATGCCGGGTCGAGTGTGGCCAGGCTTGAGGAATTTCTCAGGGAGAAGTTCTGGGGGAGGTCCGGCAAGGGGGACGGTGCATGGCTTCGGCCTCTGCTAGAGGAAGCCCTTGGCATGGCCCGTCCCAGAGGGGTTTACCGAGTCTGTCGCGTGGAATCTGTAGGAGAGGATTCCGTGGTGATAGAAGGTCGGACGTTCCGAAGCCGCGTTCTAGCCGTGAACCTGAGATCCGTCTATCGGGTTTTCCCTTTTGTCGTGACCTGCGGGTCTGAGCTGGAAGGCTGGGCCCGCCTTGAGCGGGGACCTCTCGAAAGGGCTTTCGCCCAGGCGTCCAGCCTCGCGATTCTGGAGTCTTCTCTGGGGCTTCTAGCCGAACGGATTCGGGAGACTCACTGCCCGGGCGGGCTTTCGAGGATGAATCCAGGGTCCCTCGACGACTGGCCTCTTTCGGAGCAGAAGCCTCTTTTCGATCTTTTGCCGGGCGTGGAGGAACAAATCGGCGTGCGACTCAGGCCGGACAACCTGATGGAGCCGGTCCTTTCGGTCTCCGGGCTGTGGTTCCCGGCCGAGCAGAGCTTTGAGAGCTGCATGCTCTGCGGCATGGACAAATGCCCGGGGCGCCGGGCGCCGTATGACCCGGGCCTTTACGACAGGAAGTATCGCAAGAAACCCTGCTGACCTTCACGAGCCGCGGCTCGTTCTCCCCGGGGCGAGATCCAACTCGAACAACTGCTCCCGGAGCGTCTGTCCCCACTGGACCACCGTGTGCTCCCGGCAAAGCCGGAATCCGACGGACTCGTAAAGAGCCCTCGCGGCGTCCAGCCCCTGGAAAGTCCAAAGGAAAACGCGAGGGTGGCCCGCCTTCGCGCAGAAGGCAAGGGCTTCCTCCACGAGCCTTCGGCCGAGCCCCATTCCCTGGAACTCCGGAGGCACGATGAGCCAGCGGAGTCTTGCGCCCGGATCCGGCGAACCGCGACCGTCTATGGCAACGCTTCCTGCCAATCTCCCGCCCATGCGTCCGACCCAGAGGCCGTCACGGGTAGGGTCGAAAAAACGAACGAAATCGGAAAGCTCTGTCGCAACCTGGATCTCGAAGGAGGCATCGAGGGCCCAGTTTTCGTGATAGTATGTGGCATGGGCTTGCGTGATTTCCCCGATCACGCCCGGACGATACCCGGAGAGGAGCGACCCTCCCGGGGGAAGAGATCTCATGGCAGCCGTACTCGTTCCGTTTGTCGGAAGCCTGCGAGAAAGGGACAGAGCGTTTCAGTCTTCGTGATACTTGAAGGAAACATTCAGTCTGGCCCGATATAGAACCACCTTGCCGTCGTCTATGGTGAGATCGAGTTTGACGACTTCCGCGATTCTCAGGTCCTTGAGGCTCTTGGCCGCAGTTTCCACGGCGTTTCTTGCCGCGTCGTCCCAGGATTTCTTGCTGGTTCCTACGATCTCGATGATTTTGTACACGCTTCCCTTTTCCATGTCTTCACCCTCCTTTCCCGTTTTGCCTTGCCTGTAAGGACCCGGGGCCCACCCCGGGGTTGCTCGCCTTTAAGATGAAAGCGGGCCCTGTTTGGATGCCTCGGGCCGAAACAACCGCTCAAACGACAGGCGCTCGAGTGAGAGTGACAAATCGAGGACCTGGGCCGCCATCCATTTCAAGTAGACGTTCACAGCTCTCTTGGTGGCTCGAATGGCAAAGGTGTTCCCGCTCGCGAGGTGCCTGGCCTTTTCCAGTGCGGTAGGGATCAGATCCTCGTGGGGGACCACATGGTTGACGAGGTGGATCCGCAGAGCCTCTTGGGCGTCCAGCATTTCACCGGTCATGAGGAGCTCCTTGGCCTTGTTCACCCCAACCAGGAGCGGCCAGATCACCGCTCCGCCGTCTCCTGCCACCAGACCGACCTTGACATGGGTATCACCGAGCCTGGCTCGCTCTGATGCTATGACAATGTCGCAGAACAGTGCAAGCGTGACGCCCAGGCCCGCTGCAGGCCCGTTGACCGCGGCGATCATGGGCTTGTCGGTCTCCAGGATGCTTGAGATGAGGCGGCGGGCCTCTCGAAAGGTGCGCTCCGCCGTCTCGGTCGGGTCCACGGAGGAAACCCCGCCTTTGAGGTCCGCGCCGGAGCAGAATCCTCGGCCGGCTCCGGTTAGAACGAGGACGTCGCTCGAGGCGTCCTGATCGAAATCCGAGAACATCTCGACCAGCTCCCCGTGCATTTCCGGCGTCACGGCATTCAGGGTTTCAGGCCTGTTCAGCGTGGCCACGAGGATTCTGTCGTGCTTTTCGAACCGGATGGTTCGGTAGCGTTCCCAATGGATCATGTTTCTTCTCCTTCCTGCCAGAAGGTTCTTACCTCATGTAGGATGCTGCTGCACAGTTTCCGCACGGAGTCCATTCGTTTCTGCCAGTTCTCCAGCAAGTTGCCTGTCAGCTCATCCCGGAGACTGCGACGGAACGTTTTCACTTCGGCCTCCGCCTTCCGGATGGAGCGGGAAGCCAAGGCGAGAGCCATTAAGAATTCGGCGAGTCCGAAAACAGCGATCGACGCGAGTCCGCCGGGCTCGAATAGGCCGATCGCCGCCAAAAGGAAAACGCGCGCCGCCCTGAACAGCTCCGGATCGCGAACCAAAGCCTCGACCTGATCCGGCCCGGCCAGGGCCACAAAAAGAAAAAACGCCGGGACCGCCAGGAGAAGACGTTGCCAACTCCGTCTGACGAGATCTTTGGCTTTTTCCCACAAAGTCGATCTTGAGATTGGAAGAGCTGCGAACCGTTCGCAGCCCGCCGCGGGAAGACGGTCGATGTCCTGGTTGGCTTCCTTCTCGATCTGCTCGACCTCGCCGGCGACGTGGGACAGACCGAAGCGATGGAGGGAAATCACCAGAGGGTCCAGGGAGATCGCCAGCTCGTCCCGCAGGAACTGGAGCCTTGGATCCTCGGTGGAGATCGAGGATTCCCAGCCCGACGGCGTGCCAGGTGGAATCGATCCCTGCCCGAGGCGTTCCCAAAGACCGCGCAACAGGTGAACGGGCCATGTCTCCTTGCGCGCTTCGAGGATTTTTCCGCGGAGATGCAGTGCCGTTGCGGCCGTGAAAAATCTGTCGATCCCTTGACGCAGGCGGTCCTTGGACGAAGGCACTGCCCGCGCAAGGGCCTGAAGGAAGCCCTCCAGCTCCTGTTGAAAACGGTCGAGACGGGCTCGGCCCCCATACAGCCGGCTCTTGAGCGCTTCGAATTCGACTTCCACGTTCGAAGCCTTGATCGCCAGAATCTCCTTTTGTTCTTTTTTCCTGAAAAGGACTTCGGAAAACCTGTGAAAATCCTCTCGGAGCCAGGCAGGGGCGTGCTCGTTCGAGACTTCCAGGGCCGAGAAGAGATAGATCCGGGGGGCCCGGATCCCGCTAGCCTTGAGCTTGAGGGTGAAGTCTCCAATGAGACTGGCTGCCTCGGGAGGCCTGTCCCCGCCGGGGTCTGCCAGCCTGTCTGCCTTGTTGAGAACGAACAAGAAGTTGTCCTGGTGCTTTCCGCACCGTCCGAGCAGTTCGTAGAACTTGAGGTCAGCGTATTTTTCCGGAGACGTCACCCAAACGATGAGATCCAGATGGGCCAGAAAAGCGTCGACACGATCGAAATGATCGGTCCGTATGCTGTCGAAGTCCGGCAGGTCGTAGAGAACCAGGTGTCGGATCAGATCGATGTTGTGGGTCTGCTCCGGTTGGTTGAGGAGATGGCGGGGCAGGGCTTCTGGCAGGGACACCATCTCATGGCGGTAGGCGACGATTTTATCGGTATGGGGCCTCCGGTCTGAGACCGACGAAATCGTCTCCCCGGCCAGCGCATTGATCAAAGTGGACTTGCCGACCCCGGTGCCTCCGAGGAGACCGACGTGGAGCAAGAGTGATTGGCGGGCCTCTAGGAGCCTTTGCGCGAGGGCTTCGAGCTGCGAGAGATACGAGAGACGATCCTGTTCGGTCAGGACGTATCGGGCGGTCTCCAGCCGGCTCCGCAGCGTTTCGATTCGGTCTGCGAGACCCTTTCCCCTGTCCATCCTTTGGCCTTTCGTCTACGGAAGGTCTGGGCCCCCCTCAGGTGTTTTCGTTCATTTCCTCAAGGACCTTGTGAAGCAGATCCAGGTCGGACTTTTGGGGCGCGTGGTCGTTCAAGGCCTTGAGATAGCGGGCGTGCTGGAGGTCCAGCACGCTGGCCAGTTGCTCACGATATCGGGTGTCCAGGGCTTGGCCGAGACGCTTGAGCTCCTGGTAGGCGAACAGGTCAGCGGCGCCGCGGCTGATGAAGGGCATGATAATCGAATCCAGGACGGCTTCGAAAAGAGTAAGCCCACCCCCGATGATGGCCTCGAAGATCACAAGAAACAGACCCCAAAGCAGCGCGGTGGAATAGATGCCCCACTCCTTGCCCTTGGATATTCCTTTGGCCATGGAGGTGAATTCCTTCTCCAGCCAGTCCTCCAGCTCGGCCTGCCGCTGGAAGAAGGCGGATTCGACTTCCTCCTCGGTTAGAGCGAGTCCCGGATCGGAGAAGAGTTCGCGGAGTCTGTCCCGGCCCATTCCCATTGCGTCCTGCTGTGCTCTCCGATTGTAGGTTCGGACCGAGGCCTGGAGCGGTTGCAGGTCAATCCTGCGGTGGATGCGGGCCAAATCCCTCCGCCTCTGCTCCGCATCCGGAGGTTTGCCGTATCCGAACAGGGCAAGAGGAGCGGTCAGGATGCGGGTCACGAAGGTCCTTGGGCCGCGCAGCAGATCGTACCGTCTGAAGACTCTCTGGACCTCGGTGCGGAGATGCTGGCGGCTCGCGCCGTCCAAGGCTCCGGAGGACCTCCGAAGGAGTTCTTTCTTGAGGTCCCCAATCGTTCTCTCCCATTTTGCAGCCAAAGCGTCCGCTGTTTCCCGTTCGGCCTGGAGAAGCCCTGCTAGGGCCGACGCTGTCCGCATAAGCCTCTGCTTCAATGCGGCCATTTCCTGAGTCCGGGCCGGAGCCGCCGGGCCGCATCCCAGCTCCCTCAGGGTTTGCCGCAGACGGTCGATTTCCGGCTCTTTTGCGAGGCTCTCGTCTGGCGACGGCCCATCCTTCCAGGGCAGGGCGAACAGGTGGGTTGCGCGAAAGGACGGGGACGCGTGCTGGGACAGTCTTTCCGCAAGCTCGCCCAGGGGGGTCAGGGACTCCATCTTATTCAGGATGACGCAGCAGGTCTTGGCGTCCTCCCAGGATCGGCGCAGGACTTCGAAAGGGGCGAGGTCTCCGTATTTCTCCTGGCTCGTAACGAGGCAGACGACATCGGAAGCGATATAGATATCTTCTGCAATCGCTCGGTTGGCTTCGGCCAAACTGTCCACGTCGGGCGTGTCGATCAGGATCAGGCCCTTCCACCGAGGATCCCGGTGTTCCAGCATCCGCAGCCTGCTGGGGTCGCCCAACTCCGGCGCCGAACCAGGCCGCTCACGGGTTCGGTCCCCCACGTAGCCGCTCAGCAGGTTTTCTCCTTCCAGCCAAGAAGATTCTTCTTCGTGCACATACAGAATGGGTCCCCGGGTTTTGGGCCTTTCGACCCCTGTGCGGCTCAGAGGCCTTCCGGCAAGCGCGTTGAACAGCGTGGACTTGCCGGTTCCGGTTCCTCCCTGGAGGGAAACCAGGACGGGCAATCCCGGCTTGGCGTCCTTGACGCTCCAGGCCCGAAGACTTTTCTCGAAAGAATCCAGACGCCGCCTGAATTCGGCTTTGTCCGTGGCAAGGCCGGAGTAGGGGAGCTTCTTGACAAGTGAAAGGAAGGAACCCAGTGGGGATTGGGCCGCCTTCAGATTGGAGGGTGGGTCGCGTTCGAAATCCGCCACGGGGGACTCCTGTCCGATCGATGGAGTTTTCCATGTTATCGAGTCGCCCCGGTCTCATCAACGCCTGGCGTTCCGCCGCGTGTGCCTCGCCGATCCCGAAGGCACTGAAGAAGGGCGGGGAGGAAGACCTTGAGGTCTTGGACGATGCCGTAATGGGCAATCCTGAAAATGGGTGCCTCTGGATCCTGATTGACCGCAACGATGATCTGGGAATCCTGCATGCCAGCCAGATGCTGAACGGCCCCCGAGATGCCGAGGGCAAGGTAGAGACGAGGGCTTACGGTCTGGCCGGTTATGCCGACCTGGTGTTCGGGAGGAAGCCAACCGCGGTCGCAGACAGGGCGGGAGGCGCCCAAGGCCGCGCCTTCCAAGAAGGCGAGGAGTTCCCGAAGGGACGCAAGGGTCCCTTCATCCCCAATCCCGCGACCAGCGGCCACCACGACCGCGGCCCGGCTAAGACCGGTTTCCCGTCCGCTCGCGACCTCCTGCCGCACCGTGTGGGTGCGGAGCGGCCCGGGATCTGCAGGAGCCATGAGGACCCTGCCCGGAGGTCCTCCTCCCTTAAAGCCCACGAAACTTCCCTGCCGGATCATCGCCACGAGAATCCTTTTGTGCGAAACGGGGCGCCACCGTTCGGTTCTCTTGCCGAACAAGGACTCCCGGACGAAAAAGATTTCGCCTTCATCGAAAAGACACCGGACAGCCCCGGATAGATACGGGACGCCGAGCCGCAGGGAGAGGGCAGGGGCCATGGCGAGACAGAGGCTGCTCTGGGGGAGGAGGAACGCCCATGAATCGAGAGGCTCGAGCCACGAGGACAGCGCCGCTGCGTGGGCTTCCGGATTGCCGAACTTGAGAGACGGATGATCGAAGAAAATCACGTCCAGACCGCTTCCTTCGGCCAGATCCCGAGCGACCGGAAAGACAGAATCTCCGCAGAGAACCCACCGGACCGAAGCCTGGGGATATTGGTCCTTCCACTCCAGGGCGGCCGTTCTGAGGGAGAGGGACTCTAAAGTGACTCGGCCTCGCAGGTGCTCGGCAAAGAGGAAGATGTTTTTCATCCGCCCCGCCTTTCGAGTCAGGCCAGGAGTTGTCTTCTGGCGAGAAGGTCAACAAGTTGCTGGGCAGCCTCTTCGGGCACTGGAGAGAGATACACGGTGGAGCGAATACTCTCAGGGAGAGCCGAGTCCAGAAACTCGAAGTGGCTCGGAATGTCCTGATCTGCAGAAAGAAGCACTCTGCCGATGGGTTGACGCCTTGCTCGCAGCTTGTTGGACAGGCTGGGATAGCGGGGGGGACGACTGCTGGCCTGGACCGCCAGGAGGGCAGGCAAGGGGAGGTGAACCGTCTCTTTCAGGCCGCCTTCTCTCTCGGTTTCCACCAGAGCCTGTCCCCGGTGGGGCTCGACCTCCATTCGGACGACGGCTGCGGCGTAGGGAATCCCGAGAAGAGAGGCGAGCAGGGGGCCTGTCTGGCATCGCTGGTCGTCCTCGGCCATCATGCCGGTCAGGATCAGTTCGAAGGGAGGCTGGCTGGCGACCCAGGAAGCGAGTTGCGACGCGATGGCGAGAGCGTCTCTCGTGGGAGCCTGAGGGTCAAGGAGCAGGACCCCTTCGCGAGCGCCGGTTTCGAGGGCCCTCCGCAAAGCCGCCTCGGCCCGCTCGGGCCCGACGGAAACGGCTGTGACCGAGGCTTGAGGAAATCTCTCTTGGAGGAGCAGGGCCTCCTCGAGGGCGTACTCGTCGTAAGCGTTGATCCGGAAGGTCAGCCCTTGGTCCGTGTACCCCGGAGGCTTCTCTTGAAAGGGGAAGCGGTTCTCGGGTGCTGGGACCTGCTTGACACAGACGAGAATCCGCATGGGGATGGGACCTGCCTGATGCCGGGGGAGCCTGCGCTCGATCCAATAGGTTCAGGAGAGAACAATAGCAGGTCCTGAACCACGCAGTCAAGAAATAGGAACGTGTGTTCTAAAAACTCTTGACAACCGTCTCATCCTCCTTCATAAAGGAAGCACCGTTGGCGGTGCCGGTGCGTTCATCTTCAAATAGGAGGCCCGAAATGGATTTCGCGGTTTCGGAAAAAATGCAAGTGATCTTGGAAATGATACGAGAGTTTCTCCAAAAAGAGATCCTCCCCCTTGAGCCTCTTTTCATCAAGAAGTCTTTTCGGGAAATGGTCCCGGAACTCGAAAAGAAGCGCAGGATGGTCAAGGAGATGGAGCTTTGGGCCCCCCAGGTCCCGAAGGAGATCGGCGGGCTCGGGCTTTCTCTGACCGAGCACGCCTTGGTGAGCGAGGAACTGGGCCGGACGCCCTTGGGACACTACGTTTTCGGCTGCCAGGCGCCCGACGCGGGCAACATCGAGATCCTCCACGCCTTCGGCACGCCGGAGCAGAAGGAGCGCTATCTGCTTCCCCTGGTGCGGGGCGAAATTCGGAGTTGCTTCTCCATGACGGAGCCAGATTGCCCAGGCTCCAATCCTGTGGAGATGGAGTGCACGGCGGTCCGGGACGGCGACGACTATGTCATCAACGGGCACAAGTGGTTCACGAGTTCAGCCGACGGCGCCGCTTTTGCCATTGTCATGGCGGTGACGAATCCCGAAAATCCACCTCATTTGAGAGCCAGCCAGATCATCGTGCCCACGAACACGCCCGGATTCGAGATCGTTCGGAACATCCCGGTCATGGGGCACGCCGGGGACGACTATGCGAGCCACGGAGAGGTGATCTACCGCTCCTGCCGGGTTCCCCGGAGCAACCTGCTCGGCCAGGAAGGGCACGGCTTTGCCATTGCCCAGGAGAGGCTCGGACCGGGCCGGATTCACCATTGCATGCGTTGGATCGGGATCTGCGAACGGGCCTTTGACCTGATGTGCAGACGAGCCTCCGAGAGGAGGATCTCTGGGGACAAGACCCTTGCGACCCGTCAGATCATTCAGGCCTGGGTGGCGGAATGCAGAGCGCGCATCCAGGCGGCCCGGCTCATGGTTCTGCACGCCGCGTGGAAGATCGAGCAGGAAGGCCAGTATGCGGCGCGCGAAGAGGTTTCGTTGATCAAGTTCTTCGTGGCAGAGGTGATGATGCACGTGATCGACAGGGCGATTCAAGTGCACGGCGGCCTTGGCGTCACGGACGATACGATTCTCTCCTTTTTCTACCGGAACGAAAGAGCCTCCAGGATTTACGACGGGCCGGACGAAGTCCACAAGGTCGTTGTGGCCAGACGGATCCTGCGTTCCTATGCGGAAGCCAGGAGGACTTGACCGTGGGCGTCCGTGATGCGGAAGAGGTGCAGGGGCGGCTCTCGGAAGAAAGGTCGCCGAGGGTCAAGGGGCCCGGCGCCCTCGGCCGGCGGCGTCTCAGAGGGTTTCAACTGTTCCGGGCAGGGGAGGCCCCGTCGTGGGAAGATGTCTGTGCGGACCTGTTTCGCCGCAACCGGGGCACGATTCGGATCAAGAAGGAGCGAGTGGCGGTCCGGAACCTTCAGAGACTCCTTCCGGCCGCCTTGCGCCTGAGCCGGGTAAAGGGCTTCCATGCCATGACGCTCAGGGAACTGGGTCGGGAGGCGGGCCTCAGCACAGGGGTGCTGTATTCTTGTTTTCCGTCAAAGAAAGCTCTGCAGGACTTGCTCTTGGAAGAAGGAGTGGACTTCACAGTCCGTTATCTTCGGGATCGTATCCGCAAGGTCGGCGATCCGGCGGGACGGTTGCGGGAGGCCATCCGGATTCACATCTATTTGAGCGAGTTGTTTGGCCCCTGGTTCTACTTTCTGTATATGGAAGCGAGAAATCTCTCGCCCGAGGAAAAGCGCAAGGCCATGAAGAACGAAGAGGCCACCGAGCGCATCTTCCGCGAGATCTTGAGGGAGAGGATGGAAACGGGAGATTTTGCCGGAGACGACCGCCTTGTCGCCGCCGCCATCAAGGCGCTCTTACAGGACTGGTACCTGAAGCGCTGGAAGTACAGGAAACTAAGAGTATCGCCCGACGAGTATGCGAATTTCGTTTCGGGCCTCGTCGAGGCCTACATGCTCCCGCGGCCGGACAGCCATTCTTCCTCTGTCTTCCAGCCGGGAGAACCCCAAGGCCGCTAGAGATTCGCAGCTTTTTTCTTATAAAGAAGAACGTCGTTCTGGCGGAACCGCCAAAAGCGACCCTGCTTGGTTGCTCTGAGTTTGCCCCTGCGCGCCAGTTCGATGACGTCGTCTGGACTGCAGTCCAAAATGTGGGCCACGTCTTTGGACCGGAGCAGCGTCTCTGTTTTTTTCGCCACTGTTAGCCTCCTCATGGGTTGTTGGCTTTGCCACGATGAATCTTGTCGTTATTGGACCCATAACGTATGGGCACTCTTCTGCACGATACATGCCATTCCCTGCGGCGGTTGTCAGGGATCTGTGCCGATCAGGAATGTAGTGATTACAACACGTTAGGGATTATGCGTTGCGTCGTGGAAGAGGGGGGATGGGCATGTTTTAAAAATGTAGTGATACATAATGTGCCATCCGGAAGATAGTGCGAGAAAATTTAACCAGAGCAGATGGTTAGGTCGTGGAACAAAATGTGCCAATTTGGCACATATCATTCCACTTAGGCGAGCTCCTTTGCTTCGAGAATCCTTCTAAGCCTCGCCCTGGAAATTCCTAGGATGTGAGCGGCCTTGCTCTTGTTTCCCTTAAGCGATTCCAGCAGAGATGTTGCGTACCGCCTTTCCATCTCGCGGAGGCTGAATGGACCTTCGGTTCCTAGAGAGACCGGGCCCGCGGAAATCCTTGGCGGCCTTTCGACCTGGATGAGTTCTTCTGTCAAGTAGGGGCCTGTGGCAAGGTGAACGGCCCGTTCGATGATGTTTCGCAGCTCACGGATATTGCCAGGCCAGTCATATCGAAGAAGCCTTCTTTCCGCCTCAGGAGTTACTCCGAGGATTCTCTTACCGAACTCCCTGTTGAAAACCTGGATGAAATGTAAGATGAAGAGCGGGATGTCGTCCTTCCTCTCCCGTAAAGGGGGCAGGTGAATCCTCATGACATTCAGACGGTAGAAGAGATCCTCCCGGAAGAGACCCTTTGCGACGGATGCCTCTATATCGCGGTTGGTCGCAGCCAGGACCCGGACGTTGAGTTTCTTGGTATAGGGGCTTCCGATCCTTTGCAGTTCCTTTTCCTGGAGGAAGCGCAGGATCTTGGCTTGCGCGTCCAACTGCAAGTCGCCGATCTCGTCAAGGAACAGAGTTCCTTCCTCGGCCAGTTCGAACTTGCCCAGCTTTCCGCTCGTGGCGGCTCCTGTGAAGGCCCCTCTTTCGTATCCGAAGAGCTCGCTTTCTACCAGGTCCTTGGGAAGGGCGCTGCAGTTGACTGTCACAAGGGGCTTGTGCCGCCTCGGACTATGATAGTGGATGTACCTGGCCAGAAACTCCTTTCCGGTCCCGCTCTCCCCTGTGATCAGGACAGTGAGCTGGTCGTTGCCCGATGAGCTTCTGGCAAGGGAATAGCACTTCTGGATCAACGGCGTGTTGCCGATGACGTGTTGAGAGAGAAACTGATTCTGCTGGTCGGTGCGGAACTGCTGGACTTCCTTTTCAAGACGAAGTTGCGCGCGGAGGTTCTCGAGAAGCGATGTGACCTTTGCAAGGTTCAAGGGCTTGGTCAAGAAATCCCGGGCGCCGAGCTTGAGCGTCTCAACGGCCACTTCGATTGTCCCGAACCCGGATATCATGACGACGGGGACCTGGGGCTGAGACGATTGGATTTCCTTGAGGAGTTCGATTCCGTTTACGTCAGGGAGGCTGAGATCGAGCAAAATGAGATCCGGTCTCGATTGACGGAGTCTTTCCAGGGCCTCTTTTCCGCTCCTAGAGAACACGGCCTGATGGCCTTCTCGTTCGAAGATATGCCGGAGAGCTTTGCAAGTAAGGTCTTCGTCGTCGATTACGTGGATGAGCAGTTCCATCTTCTTCTTCCATGGGCTGTCCGCAGGCGGCAACGGAATCTGGGCTGGCCGATTCAATTGTCTCGCCGAGCAGCCTGCTAAATTATTCTAGCCGATCCTTGGATAGGATCCAAAAAGAGTTCAGAGAAATGAGGGAATTTGCTTTTCAGAATGCTTCCATTTCGGCGTCGGAAGTGTTAAAGTAAAAAAGAAAAAAGGCGCCCGTTGAAACAAGCGGTAGATCGTGCGGCCTGCGGTCTCTTTCGGACGCTGGAGCCGCCTTTCGACTGGAGAAGAGAATGGCGGTACAATGCTCGATTTGTGAGGAAGAGCTTCTTCTTGACGATGCCGTCGAATGTCCGTTCTGCGGAGACTTGTTCTGCGAGAACCACGTCATGGAGTGCGTGGCCTGCAAGAAAGTCCTTTGTGTGGATTGCATGGAATATCCCGAGGGGGAACCCATCTGTCCGGATTGCGCAAAACTCCTCCTTTCCGCCTGACCTTTTTTCAATCCTGTCTCGGGTCGGCAAGGTGGCTTCGGACCCCTGCGAGAGACGAGAAAAACAGAAGCCGGCACACCCTCACAGGGGTGGCCGGCTTTGTCGTTGGAACAGCACCTGTTCACCGAAGAGGATACTCGTTCCGGCCTGAGGCAATCGTAAGATTTCCGCGAGATTCTTGCCGGCGAAGGGCCAAGATTGCCCGAAAAGCCGGCTTGGATCTGCCATTGAAGGGGCCTTTATTTACCCGCTTTCTGTTCCCTGATTTTTTCAATCTGCTCCTTGAGCACCAAGTGGGATCGGATCATGTCCCGATAGACTTGGGGCACGAGGATCCCGATAATGAAGAGGATGAAAAAGGCAAGGATGCCGAGGCCGGATCCGCGGAAGTAGAACAACAAAACCACGAACAGGAGCAGCGGGAGGATCGCTGCGAGCTGGATGTTGCGGAACTTGAGGATGGTTCTCTCCGAAAGGTCGCGCTCGAAAAGGGAGTTTCGCGATGAAGGTGCCATGTCTTCCTCCTGCATAGAGTTGAACGGTATTCTATTTGATGGGTAAATCTAGGCCACTCTGGTAGGGCTTGTCAACTGTGAATCCTGGTACGGGTTCAGAGGACAGGGCGCCGGGGGCGTCCCTCCTAGTGGATCAGATCCGGGTGGGCCTGTTTCGTGTCTTCACCTATCTTGTCTCTGATCCACGGACAGGGGAAGGGCTCGTGGTGGACCCAGGCGCGGAGGCTGGCCGAATTCTTCGAATGGTCCACAAGCGCAAAGTTTCGGTCCGCTGGATTGTCTGCACCCATTCCCACCCTGATCATACAGGGGCCGCGGCCGGTGTCCGCAAGGCCACGGGCGGCCTTCTGGTCGTCCACGAGGGAGAGGTAAGGGCACTAACGAAATGGGGGAACCGTCTGCTCAGCCGTATGATCGGGGGGCAGGGCGCACCTTCGCCGGACCGAATTGTCCGAGGAGGAGAGCGGCTTGCCCTGGGGAAGGCGGAAATGGAGATTCTCCATACGCCAGGCCATTCTGCTGGCGGCATCTGCCTCTATACCGAAGGCCATTTGTTCAGTGGAGACACGCTCTTTGTCGGCTCGGTCGGCAGGACAGACCTCCCGGGCTCGTCTGTCGAGGCCTTGGCGAGGTCTCTTCGAGAGAAGATTCTGGTTCTGCCGGATTCGACGATCGTCTGGCCCGGCCATGACTACGGAGACCAAACCCACACCACGATTGGGTGGGAGAAAGAAGAGAATCCGTTCGTGCGGGCCCTTCTGGCAGGCTCATGAGGTCCGTTGAGGGGGCAGAGAGAGGACATGGAACAAAGCGAATGGGAAGAGATCAGGAGCGTTCTGAGAGCGGAATTGCAAGAGTTTTTTTCCTGGATCATGGAAGAGGTGGGTGGAGGGTACTTCATCGAACATCCGGAAGGACCTCCCGAGGCCTGGGAGGAGGTCCGGGGGGCGATCGGGCGGAGACTGCGCACAGAGAGAGCCGAACTCTGGGAGCGCGACAGGCACGCGTTTTTCGATCACCCGGACCGTCCGAGCATATATCGGCTAATGGACGCGGCAGACTTAGAATGCTTTCATTATCGGGAGGATTTGTACTGCGAACACGACAAGCAGACGAATTTCCTGGAATCGGGTCTGGAATCTGCCGAAGGGGAGGAGGGGGGGCGCTACGAGGAGCCCTTTGGCGTTCTTCTGGCTAGCCCCAGCCTGGGGTGGATGTACCGGCTCGATTTCTGTGACCAGTGCGGGCTCGTGGAAATTTGGTCCATGCGTTACAACCTGGGTGAAATCGCCCTCTACGACCCCGGGCGTTCCTGATCGAGCCTCGGACGGAGTTCCCCCGTCGTCTCCTAGGATTTCGACTGACTCCGCTCGGCAAACTCAATGTAACAGAGGGGAGCGCCGTCCCCTCTTCTGGAGCGGACCTTGTACATGTGGAGGTATCCCCCTGTGCGGTTCCTAAAGGGCTCCACGATGTCTCGGAACAGCTTCTGGACCGCCTCATCGTCGCGTAGGAAGGCGAAAGCCGACCTCCTGGCATGGAGGTCTCCTTTTTTGGCCAGGGTGATCATTTTTTCCACGGTCCTTCGCAACTCCTTGGCCTTGGCTTCGGTCGTACAGATTCTTTCGTGCCGGATGAGCTGCGCGACGAGGTTGCGGAACAGGGCCTTTCGATGGGAACTCGTCCGGCTCAGTTTTCTGCCTGTTTTTCTGTGGTGCATGGCTACCTTCTCCCGCTCGAAAAGGGCCGAAGCCTGGGCGTTCCGAGTTCAGGCTGTCTTGGCTTCCTTCTTCTTCTCGAGCTCGGGTGGCGGTGGAATGCCGTCGAGCTTCATGCCGAAGCTGAGGCCCATGGAAGCCAAGAGATCTTTGATCTCGCTCAGGGACTTCTTGCCGAAGTTCTTGGTCTTGAGCATTTCAGACTCGGTCTTCTGAACGAGTTCGTATATCGTCCGGATGTTCGCGTTCTTCAGACAGTTAGCGGAACGAACCGTCAGCTCCAACTCCTCTACGCTCTTGTACAAGTTTTCGTTGAAAAATGGCGGCGCCTCTTTCTGCCGGAAAGGGTAGGCGTCCGATTCCTCTTCGGCATCGAGGAAGATGGTCAGTTGCTCCTTGAGGATCCTCGAGGCGATGGAAAGCGCACGCCTGGGCTCGACGCTTCCGTCGGTCCAGATTTCCAGAGTGAGCTTGTCGTAGTCTGTCCTCTGGCCCACACGGGCCTGGGAAACCGTGTAATTCACCTTCTTGATCGGGGAAAATACGGCGTCCATGAGGATGGTGCCGATCGGAAGACTATCTGAGCGGTCCCGGTCGGCCGGTCGATAGCCGCGTCCCCTTTCCACGGTCATCTCCATCGACAGCTTGGCGTCTTTGTTGAGCGTCGCGATGAGGTGGTCGGGGGTCAGGATCTGAATGGATTCGTCCGTCTCGATTTGACCGGCTGTCACTTCGCGCGGCCCCTCGGCCTTCAAGCGGATCGTCTTGGGCCCTTCGCCTTCCATTTTGAGTCGGATTTCCTTCAAGTTGAGAACAATGTCCGTGACGTCCTCCTTGACCCCCGGGATGGTGGAAAACTCGTGGAGGACGCCCTCGATACGGACCGAAGTGATCGCCGCGCCGTGAAGGGAGGAAAGCAAAACGCGGCGAAGCGCGTTGCCTACGGTCGTTCCAAAGCCCCGCTCTAGGGGCTCGCAGACGAACTTGCCGTAATGGGATGTGTTTTCCTCGTCGCTCTCCAGCCCTCGCGGCATGATGAGATCTTGCCAGTCCTTCTTCATGTTTCACTCCATTTCAGGAAGCCCTGACGGAAGGAGCTCCATGGACAGACGGACACCACCCTATCACCGCGTGTAAAAGGCCACGATGAGGTTTTCGTTGATGTCTCGCGAGATGTCGTCCCTGGCCACCGGCGCTCGGACCTTGCCGGCGTAATGGTCTTTGTCCAGCTCCAGCCACTTCGGGATCCCCCTTCGGTCGAGGGCCTCCAATGCCTCCTGGACACGCTGCAGGCCGCGGCTCTTCTCGCGAAGCTCGATCTTGTCCTGCACGCGGACGTGGAAGGAGGGAATCGTCACGGTCTTGCCGTTTACGAGGACATGCCGATGTCGGACGAGCTGCCGTGCCTCAGCCCGGGAACTTGCAAAGCCCAAACGAAACACGACGTTGTCGAGACGCGTTTCCAAAAGAGCCAGAAGGTTCTCGCCTGTGATCCCCTTCTTGCTAAAGGCGCGGTCAAAGTAAAGGCGGAATTGTTTCTCCTGGATCCCATAAATCCTCTTGACCTTCTGCTTCTCCCGGAGTTGGCTCCCGTAGTCGGAGAACTTGCCTCGAGCCTGACCGTGCTGGCCCGGTGGGTACCCCCTTCTCTCGAAAGCGCACTTGTCCGTATAGCATCGCTCTCCCTTCAGGAAGAGCTTCATGCCCTCTCGACGGCAAAACCTGCACACGGCACCTGTGTAACGCGCCAAATGAACTTCCTCCTCTGTTCGGTTCCCGTCCCCGGAAGCCAGGCGGCTGGCTTAAACGCGTCTTCGCTTGGGCGGCCGGCATCCGTTATGGGGGATCGGCGTCACGTCCTTGATCAGGGTGATCTGAAAGCCGGCGCTCTGGAGAGCGCGCAGAGCAGACTCCCGGCCCGAGCCGGGGCCTTTCACGTACACCTGAATGGACTTCATCCCCTGGTCGATCGCCTTGCGCGCCGCGTCCTCGGCCGCCACTTGGGCAGCGAAGGGCGTTCCCTTCCGGGAGCCTTTGAATTTCATTGAACCTGCGCTGGACCAGCAGACAGCGTTGCCGGCCATGTCCGTGATGGTGATGATCGTGTTGTTGAACGTCGACTGGATATGGGCGATACCGTGGGTGACGTTCTTCTTGATCTTTTTTTTCTTCAAAGCCTTTTTTGCTTTTCCCACGATCCTACCTCGCTGTGGCGTTGCGCTATTTGCTCTTCTTCTTTCCGATGGTGGCCCTTCTGGGACCCTTGCGGGTTCTGGCGTTCGTGTGGGTCCTTTGTCCGCGCGTGGGTAGCCCTTTCTTGTGCCTCAGACCGCGGTAGGTGCCCAGGTCGATCAAGCGCTTGATGTTCATGGCGACCTCCCGGCGGAGGTCACCCTCGATCTTGCATTTCCGGTCAATGACGTCCCGGATCCTGGAGATCTCGAGGTCCTCCAGAACATCGGTTTTCTTGGCCCCGTCGACGCCGGCCTCCGCCAGGATGTCCCGAGCGTTCGACCGGCCGATTCCGTAGATATAGGTGAGGGCGATGTCGATTCTCTTACCCTTGGGAAGATCGACGCCTGCTATGCGTGGCAAAGGTCAGCCTCCTTATTGAGCGGGGAAGGGGATTTCAACCCTGCCGCTGTTTGTGCTTGGGGTTTTCGCAGATGACCCGGACGGATCCTTTCCTGCGTATGATCTTGCATTTGAGGCAGATTTTCTTGACGGAGGATCTCACTTTCATGCCCTGTTTCCTCTTATGCCTGCCCGGTCCTCAAGGGGACTCGGGCCGGATTAGCGGAGCTTCATTTCATTCGATAGGTGATTCTCCCGCGCGTCAGATCATAAGGAGAAAGTTCCACCGTCACTTTGTCCCCGGGAAGAATCTTGATGAAGTGCATCCGCATCTTGCCCGAGATATGGGCAAGGATCCGATGGCCGTTTTCGAGTTCGACCCGGAACATGGCATTCGGTAGAGGCTCGATGACAGTTCCTGTCACCTCGATCGCGTCTTCCTTCGGCATTGCCCGCAACCCCTTTCGATCGGGACTGTATGGTCTTGAGAGGCCTGTCGGCGCGCTAGATCCCTTCACTCAGGACCAGGGGCCCATTGTCCGTTATGGCCACGGAGTGTTCGAAATGCGCCGACAGGGAGCCATCCTCCGTGACGGCCGTCCAGCCGTCTTTCAAGATTCGAACGCCCCAGTGCCCCTCGTTCACCATGGGCTCGATGGCGAGGACCATGCCCGTTTTCAGCCGGATCCCGGTCCCGGCTTGACCGTAATTCGGGACCTGCGGATCTTCGTGGAGCTGGCGTCCGATTCCGTGTCCCACAAAATCTCGCACGACCGAGAACCCTTCTTTCTCGGCGCAAGTTTGGATGGCGTGGGAGATGTCGGAGAGGCGGTTGCCTTCCACCATCCTCTCGATGGCCAGATGGAGGCATTCTCTTGTGGTCTGAATGAGCCTCTGGGCTCTCTCGGACACCCTCCCAATCGGCACGGTGATCGCTGCGTCTCCATAAAATCCTTTATAATACACCCCGCAATCAATACTCAAAATGTCGCCTTCCCGCAATTCGGCCGAAGATGGAAGGCCGTGGACGATGACATCGTTGACGGACGTGCACAGGCAGTTGGGGTAGCCGCGGTATCCTTTGAACGCGCATTTGGCCTTCTTCTTTCGGATGAACCTCTCGGCGATCTCATCCAGCTCCCGCGTGGAGACGCCGGGGACCGCTCTTGCCTTCAGCTCCTGCAGAAGCTCTGCAACGATCTGATTGGCCTCCCTCATGACGGCGATTTCTTGCGGGGATTTCAATACGATCATCCAGCGGGCCGTCCGCCTCAACCGCGTCTTCCGCGAAGCCTTCCTTTCTTCAAGAACCCCTCGTAATGGCGAGTCAGCATATGGGACTCGATCTGCGCCATGGTATCGAGAGCCACTCCCACCACGATCAAAAGCGCCGTCCCTCCGAAATAGAAGGGGACGTTGAACTGGGTGATGAGAAAGGTCGGGAGGACGCAGACCGCCGAAAGGTATAGCGCCCCCCCCAACGTGATGCGGGTCAGCACCCGGTCGATGTAATCGGCCGTGCGCTTTCCCGGCCGGATTCCGGGTATATAGCCACCGTATTTCTTCATGTTGTCGGCCACGTCGATCGGATTGAACTGGACGGCCGTATAGAAGTAGCAAAAGAAAATGATCAGCACGACATAGATGACGTTGTACAGAAGGTGCCCTGGAGAGAGAGCCATGGCCACCGTCTGAGCCCAGGGGCGATCGATGAAGTTGGCAATGGTCGCTGGGAACATGAGAAGGGAAGAGGCGAAAATGGGCGGAATGACGCCCGAGGTGTTGACACGGAGAGGCAAATGCGTGCTCGAGCCTCCGTATACGCGCCGGCCCACGACCCGTTTGGCGTATTGCACGGGAATTTTGCGGTGTCCCCTTTCCATGAAGATGATGGCGGCGACAACCGCGATCATGACGACCCCGAGGATAAGGAACATGAAAAGGCTGAGTTCCCCGGTTTCAATCATCCGGGCGGTATTGAAAATGGCCGAGGGCAGGTGAGCCACGATGCCCGCAAAGATGATGAGGGAGATTCCGTTTCCGATGCCGTTTTCGCTGATCCGCTCGCCGAGCCACATGAGGAAAGCCGTGCCCGCCGTGAGGGTTAGAACCGTGAGGAGCCGAAAACCCCAGCCCGGCACCGGCACCACCAGGTCTCCGATCGGAGATTTCATGCTTTCGAGGCCGAAGGCGATGCCCATTCCCTGGATGGCACTGAGAGCCACCGTACCGTATCGGGTGTACTGGGTGATTTTTTTTCGGCCGGCCTCTCCTTCCTTCGAAAGCCTTTCGAGGTAGGGCACGACGACGGTCAGGAGCTGGAGGATGATGGATGCGCTGATGTACGGCATGATGCCGAGAGCGAAGACGCTCATCTGGCTGAGGGCGCCTCCAGCGAACATGTCGATCAGCCCGAGGAGAGAGCCCTTCGCCTGCGCTTCGAAGAAGGCGGCCAGTGCCCGACCATCGATGCCGGGCGTGGGGACAAAGACCCCGATCCGATACACCGCGAGCAGAGCGATGGTGAAGAGGATCCTCTTCCGAAGCTCCGGAATTTTTGTGATGTTCTGAAAACCGGATATCACCTTAGGCGATCTCCTCGACTCGTCCGCCCGCTTGGAGGATTTTCCGCCTCGCGGTCTCGCTGAACCCGTGGGCCCGAACGAACAGGGGTGCCGTCACCTCCCCTCGGCCCAGGACCTTGACGCCATCCCGGCTTCTTCGGATGCGGCCCGCTTCCATCCACTTCTGGAGATCCAGCTCGGAACTTCCTCCAGAAAGACGGACCAGGTCGTCCAGATTCACGATGGTTGGCTCTTTTCTGAAGGGATTGTGAAACCCCCTCTTCGGCAGCCGGCGGTTCAGGGGCATCTGCCCTCCCTCGAAGCCAGGCGAAATCTTGGCCCCGCTCCTGGCCCGCTGGCCCTTGTGGCCCTTGCAGCTCGTCTTGCCGTGTCCCGACCCCGGCCCCCGGCCCACCCGTTTGCGCTTGTGCCGGCTTCCTGCCGCCGGTGTCAGTTTGGACAGTTCGTTCATCCCCTTACTCCCTTCGGCGGCAAAAGTCAGACTCTCTTGACCTCGATGAGATGAAGGACGCGAGTCAGCATGCCGCGAATCTCCGGGGTGTCATGCACGAGCACGGTCTTATTCAGTCGGGTCAAGCCCAGGCTCCGCAAGGTGTCCCGTTGCTTGCGGGGCCTGCCAATGCCGCTTCGCCTCAGCGTGACCGCGATCGTCTTCTGGCTCTCCATGGCAGCACTCCAGTTGCGCGATTAGGGACGGGACGCAGAAAGAGAGTCGTCGCTTCGATACCGGGGGTGTAGTTCCTCGGGTTTCCGGTTTCGCCTTCGGGCGATCTCCTCTGGAGAGTGCAGCTGTCGGAGGCCGTCCAGCGTGGCCTTGGTCACGTTGTGTGGATTGCGCGACCCCAGGCATTTCGTGGAAACGTTCTGAACCCCCGCGGCCTCCATCATGGCCCGGACAGCACCTCCGGCGATGATCCCGGTTCCCGGACTCGCGGGCTTCAACAGGACGCGGCCCGACCGAAAATGACCGACGACCTGATAAGGGATGGTCTGGTTCAGCAGAGGGACCTGGATCAGACTTTTTCTGGCTTTCTCAATGGCTTTTCGAATGGCATCTGGTACTTCGTTGGCCTTTCCCAGTCCGACCCCGACCAGACCCTTCCGGTTGCCCACGACCACGAGGGCGTTGAAGCTGAACCGTCTGCCTCCCTTGACGACCTTGGCCACACGGTTGATGTGGATGACTTTGTCTATGAACTCCTCATCGCTTACGTTCAAGTATTCCCCCAACGTCCCATCTCCTCTGTCCGGGGTTGGTCCGGAAGGCCCGTATCGGTCAAAAATCAAGTCCTGCCTCTCTGGCGGCCTCGGCCAGAGCACGGACTCTGCCGTGGTAGAGAAACCCGTTTCGGTCGAAGACGACCTTTCGGATGTTCCGCTCCAGAGCCTTGCGAGCCAGGAGGGTGCCGACCCAGCGCGCGGCTGCCCGGTCGGAAGTCTTCTCGGGCGAACCGGCCAATTCTTTCTCCTTGCTCAAGGTTGAGGCGGCGGCTAGGGTTCTCCCGGCCGTGTCGTCGATAACCTGGGCGTAGATGTGCTTGTTGCTGCGGTAGACGCACAGGCGAGGCCTTTCCGGCGTACCCCGGACCTTGCTCCGGGATCTGCTCTTGCGCTTCTGCCTGGCGGCAACCTTGGGATCTGTTTTCCCCATCGAAGGCTCTCCTCAGCCCGTAGCCGATCAAGACCCGCTACTTGGCTCCGGCCTTGCCGACCTTTCTGCGGATCTTCTCCTCCAGATACTTGATCCCCTTGCCCTTGTAAGGTTCCGGTTTGCGAAGGGCCCGGATCTTTGCGGCTGTCTGGCCCAGCAGGACTCGATCAATGCCTTTTAGGACGATCTGCGTTGGCTTGGGAACCTCGGCCGTGATGCCATCCGGAAGGCGGAACGGAACGCGATGGGAATAGCCCAGCTGGAACACCAGGTCTTTGCCGGAAAGCTCTGCCCGATAGCCCACGCCGACGATCTCAAGTTGTTTCGTAAAACCTTCGGTCACGCCCTTAACCATATTCGCAACCAGGCTTCGGGTGAGACCGGAGAGCGCATCCGCCTTGCGATGATCTACGTTCTTGAGGACCTGGACGCCATCCGCATCAATCCGAAGGGAGAGCAGGGGATGGATCGTTCCGGAGAGGACGCCTTTGGGCCCTTTCACCACGACCGTGGCCCCGTCCATTGTGACGGAAACTCCTTGGGGCAGGGGAATTTTTTTCTTGCCGATTCTGGACATGATGTTTCCTCGCCTACCAGACCTCGCACAACAGTTCGCCGCCGACCCCCTTTTGGCGTGCCTCCCGATCGGTCATGACTCCCTGAGAGGTTGAGAGAATCGCGATCCCCAGGTAGTTGCGAACAGGGCGGATCTCGTGCTTCTTCACATAGATCCTCACGCTGGGCTTGCTGACCCTTCGGATGTCCGTAAGGGCGCTCTTCTTGTCTTCCAGGTACTTCAGCCGGACCCGAAGGATGCCTTGCTTGTTGTCCGGAATCACCTGGAAATCCGATATGTAACCTTCCCGCAAGAGAATCTGGGCGATTCGCTCCAGGAGCTTTGAAGACGGTGCTTCCACGGTGGCGTGACGCGCTCTCACCCCGTTGCGAAGGCGAGTGAAAAAATCTGCCAACGGATCGTTCAAGCTCATGTCGATGGTTTCCCCTCTCTGGTTGCCAGAAACGGCTCTCCCGATGATACCGGTTACCAGCTCGACTTGGTTACGCCGGGCAAATCCCCACGAAGGGCCAGAGTCCGGAGGCATATCCTGCACAACCGAAAGCGCCTGTAGTAGCCGCGGGGGCGACCGCAGAGAGAACAGCGGTTTCGATGGCGGACCTGGAATTTCGGCGTTTCCTGAGCCCTCAACATCTGCGCTTTTCGAGCCAAGGATTCGACCTCCTGTGGATCGAGGTGTTAGCTGCGGAACGGCATGCCGAGATGGCGCAACAGAGATTTTGCCTCCTCGTCGGTCCTTGCTGTGGTCACGATGGTGATGTTCATCCCGCGGACCTTGTCGATTTTATCGTAGTTGATTTCCGGGAAGATGATCTGTTCCTTGATGCCCAGTGAGTAGTTCCCTCTTCCGTCGAAGGATTTGGGGGACACCCCCTTGAAATCCCGGACCCGTGGAAGCGCAATGTTCACGAGACGATCCAAGAACTCATACATGCGCCTGCTGCGAAGGGTTACGCAACACCCGATCGGCATCCCGGTCCTGAGTTTAAAGTTGGAGATGGACTTCCTGGCTCGGGTTACAAGGGGCTTTTGTCCCGTGATGAGAGCAAGCTCCTCAGAAGCGTGATCCAGAACTTTGGCGTTTTGAATCGCTTCGCCGAGGCCCATGTTCACGACGATTTTCACCAGTCGCGGAGCCTGAAGAGGATTCCGGTAGGAGAACTCCTTCATCAGCGCTGGAACGACCTCCCGGTAATATTTTTCACGCAATCTGGCCATCGATTCGTGCCTGCTTCCTCGCCTGGGGTTTTCTTTACTTGTCGAACAAATCCCCGCATTTCTTGCACACGCGCACCTTCTGCCCGTCTTCCAAAACCTTGTGTCCTGGCCGAACGGGCTTGTTGCATTTCTGGCAGAGCAGCATGAGGTTTGGGATCGGCAGAGGCGCTTCCTTTTGAATGATCCCCCCTTGGCGGATCTGCTGGGACGGGCGCGCGTGACGTTTGATGAAATTCAGCTTTTCAACGATCGCCTTGTTCTTTTCCGGCAGGACGCGCAGGACCTTGCCGGACTTGCCCTTTTCTTTTCCCTTGACAACCAGGACGATGTCGTTTTTCTTGATGGATCTTCTCGGGCTTTTCATCGCTGCTCCCCTCTCTTCCTAGACCACCTCGGGAGCCAGGGAAATGATCTTCATAAAGTTCTTTCCGCGGAGTTCCCGCGCGACAGGGCCAAAAATCCGCGTCCCGATGGGCTCTCCCTGTGGATTGATCAGGACGGCCGCGTTCGTGTCAAACCGGATATAGGACCCGTCAGTCCGTCGTACTTCCTTGCGGGTCCGCACGATGACGGCCCTGTGCACGTCGCCTTTCTTCACTTTCGATGCGGGAAGGGCCTCCCGGATCGATACGACGATAACGTCTCCGAGGGAAGCGTATCTCCTGCGGCTACCCCCCAGCACCTTGACACAAAATACCTTCTTGGCGCCGGAATTATCCGCCACGTCGAGAACGGTCTGCATCTGGATCATGGCGCCTGTTCCTCTTCGCCGGCAACGGTTCGATCGAGGGGTTGAACTTTCTTGAGCACCTGGGTCACCGCCCACCGCTTGGTTCGGCTCAAGGGTCTCGTGGAGATGATTTCCACAAGGTCTCCGATCTTGCAGATGTTCCGTTCATCGTGAGCGGCGTATTTCTTTCTGCGCAGGAGGTACTTCTTGTACAGGGGATGCTTGACGCGCCTCTCCACCGAGACAATGACGGTCTTTTGCATCTTGTCGCTGACAACCGTGCCTCGCAGACGCATACGACCCTTATTGGCTGGCATGTCCCGCTCCCTTGTCCCGTTCGCGTTGGCGCAGGATCGTCTTGACCCGGGCGATGTCGTGCTTCACCTGTGAAATCCGCGCGGTGTTCTCCAACTGACCCGTCGCGTGCTGAATCTTCAAGTTGAACAGCTCCTCGACGAGTTCCTGGCCTTTCTGGAACAGTTCTTCTGTGGTCAAGTCTCGCAACTCTGCAGGCTTCACGACTCTTCCTCTCGCGCTACGAATCGAGTGCGGATGGGAAGCTTGTGACCCGCCAGGCGGAAGGCTTCCCGAGCCACTTTCTCCGAGACGCCGCTGATTTCATAGAGGACGCGGCCCGGCCGAACGACGGCCACCCAGTCTTCCGGCGCTCCCTTGCCGCCGCCCATTCGGGTTTCGGCCGGTTTGGCCGTGATCGGCTTGTCCGGAAAGATCCGAATCCAGATTTTTCCTCCCCTCTTGACGTGGCGGGTGATGGCGATTCGGCCGGCCTCGATCTGCCGGGCCGTGATCCAGGACGGCTCCAAGGCTTGAAGGCCAAACTGGCCGAAGCTCACCGAAGAGCCCCTTTCCCGGAGGCCCTTGAGCCTGCCCCGCATTTGCTTTCTGTACTTGACCTTCTTCGGGCTTAGCACGATCCTCTAGGCTCCTATCGATTCCTTGCGTTTCTTCTCGTCCCCGGGCAGAACCTCTCCCTTGTAGATCCACACCTTGACGCCGATCATGCCGTAGGTGGTCTTCGCCTGCGAGAAGCCGTAGTCGATGTCGGCTCGGAGAGTATGCAGGGGGACCCTCCCTTCCCGGTACCACTCGCTGCGGGCCATTTCTGCTCCGCCGAGTCTCCCCGAGCAGTGAATCTTGATGCCGAGGGCTCCGAACTTGAGCGAAGTCGCAACGGCCTTGCGCATGGCCCGGCGGAACGCCACACGTCTTTCGAGCTGCTGGGCCACGTTTTCCGCAACGAGTTGAGCCTCGATTTCGGGCTTGCGGACCTCCAAGATGTTCAGGAACACTTCTTTCTGCGTTCGCCGTTCGAGTTCTTTTCTGAGCCGCTCAACCTCCGCACCTTTCTTGCCGATGACGATCCCTGGGCGCGCGGTGTGAATATGGATCTTCACCTTGGCGGCTGCACGCTCAATCTCCAGCCGGGAAATGCCGGCGTGGTAGAGGTTTCCCTTCAAGTATTTGCGGATCCACAGGTCCTCGTGGAGATGATTGGCATACTGCCGCTCCGAAAACCACTTCGAAGACCACGTGTGAATGATACCGAGCCTCAAACCGATGGGATGGACTTTCTGCCCCAAAGAACCCTCCTCTTTGACACACGATTCGGATCGAACCTGCCTGACTCTCCTATGCCTCGTCCAGCACGATGGTGATATGGCTCGTGCGCTTGCGAATTCGGGTGGCCCGCCCCATGGCCCTGGGCTGAAAACGTTTCCAGGTAGGGCCTGAGTCCACCCAAATGCCTTTTACATACAGCGTATCGACGTCGATGTTGCCTTTGTGGGTCGCATTTGCGATGGCGGACTCCAAGAGCTTCTTGACCGTTCGGGCTGCAGCTTTCCTCGTGAAGGTGAGGATGTGCAACGCGTCTTGGGCCGTCTTTCCCCGAACAAGGTCCACGACCAGCCGGGCTTTCTGCGGGGATACGCGTATGTATCGGGCTCGGGCAACAGCTTCCATGGTTCGTCTTTCCAACACCTACGAAAGAGAAGGGAAAATCGCTTCCGATCCTGGCCCCTCAACTATTTGGCCTTGGACTTCCGATCACCAGCATGTCCGTAAAACGTTCGTGTTGGGGCGAACTCGCCCAATTTGTGTCCCACCATGTTTTCCGTGATGAAGACCGGGATGAACTTCTTGCCGTTGTGGACCGCAATGGTGTGGCCGACGAATTCCGGCAGGATCGTGGATCTTCTGGACCAAGTCTGAATGATCTTTCTCGAGCGGCTCGCCTCAGCCTCCCGGATTTTCTTCAGCAAGTGATCGTCTACGAACGGGCCTTTGGACACCGACCTTGGCATTCGTCCAGTCTCCTCTCTCAGCCAAAGGGTCTATTTGGCCTTTCGCCTTCGAATGATATAGCGATCCGAGGGCTTTTTCTTGCGGGTCTTATACCCCTTGGTAGGGACGCCCCACGGCGTGACAGGGTGTCGACCGCCGGAGGTACGACCCTCCCCCCCTCCATGGGGATGGTCAACAGGGTTCATCGCCACGCCGCGAACATGCGGCCTTCTGCCCTTCCACCGTGACCGTCCGGCCTTGCCAATGGAAATGTTCTCGTGGTCGAGGTTTCCCACCTGTCCGACGGTAGCTTGGCAGTCAAGAAGAATGAGACGAACCTCGCCGGACGGCAGGCGGAGGTGCGCGTAGCGACCTTCCTTCGCCAAAAGCTGGGCGGCAGCACCGGCGGAACGGGCGATTTGTGCTCCCTTGCCTGGTCGCATCTCGATGTTGTGAACCAAGGTTCCCAACGGGATCGACCGGAGAGGTAAGACGTTTCCGGGCAGAATGTCTGCGGACGGACTCGCCACGACGGAATCGCCCACCTTGAGCCCTTGGGGAGCGACGATATAGCGCTTTTCGCCGTCTCGATAATGCAGAAGGGCGATCCGGGCCGATCGGTTTGGGTCGTATTCAATCGCCGCCACTTTGGCCGGAATCTCAGGCTTGTCTCTCTTGAAATCCACCAAGCGATAGTTTCGCTTGTGACCGCCGCCGCGGTTCCAGGCCGTAACACGTCCGACGTTGTTCCGCCCGCCTGTCTTGGCTTTGCCGCGGACGAGCTTCTTCTCCGGCCGGGTGGCGGTGATGTCGTCGAAACCGTCGTTGATGCTGAATCGTCGGCCGGGCGACGTCGGTTTAAAATGCTTGAGGCCCATCACACGCCCTCGAAAAACTCGATTTTGTCCTCGGGTTTCAGTTGAACGATCGCCTTTTTCCAGTCGCTCCGATATCCCCTGTTGCGCCCCACGCGTTTTTCCTTGCCCCGAACGGTGAGCGTTCGGATGCTCACGACGTGGACCTTAAAAAGGGTTTCGACCGCTTTCTTGATTTCATTCTTGTTGGCCCGCCGATGCACCTCGAAGGTGACTCGGTTTCCCTCCTCCCGTTGAACCGTGCTTTTCTCGGTGATGATGGGGCGCCGGATGATGTCGTAAAGGTTCTTCATGTGCCGTAAACCCTTTCCACATAGGCCACAGCGTCCTGTGTCAACACGAGGTGCTCGTGGTGGAGCATATCGAAGAGGTTCAAGCCCGAAGCCTGAAGGACCTTGACCCCCTGGACGTTCCGCGCCGACTTGTGGAGATTCTCGTTGTGGCCGTCGACGACGATTAACGCATTTTGGATCCCGAGCTTGTCTCGGACCTGCAGGAACGTCTTCGTCTTGATCTGGGGAAGATCGAAGTGGGCGAGGATCTTCAGTCTGTTCTCCTGGAGTTTGAGGCTCAGGGCGGATCGCATGGCCGCCTTTTTCACGCTTCGGGGGACACGAAGGACGTAGGAACGAGGCTTTGGGCCGAAAACGACACCTCCTCCCCTCCAGAGAGGCGAAGAACGGGTTCCGGCGCGGGCTCTTCCGGTGCCCTTCTGACGCCAGGGCTTCTTCGTGCTTGCCCTCACTTCGCTCCGGGTCTTGGTGCTGGCCGTCCCCTGTCGCTTTGCAGCGAGCTGCGCACGGATGATCGTGTGGAAAAGATGTGGCTTGGGCTCCACGGCGAAGATTTCGTCCCGGAGGGCGATCTCCCCGACCTTTTCCCCATTCAAGTCCAAAACGTCCACGGTGGGCATTGGAACTCCCTGGTCCCACTACAGCTTAATTTCTACGTCCACGCCCGGAGAAAGCTCGAGTTTCATAAGGGCATCCACTGTCTGCTGCGTGGGTTCGAGTATGTCCAAGAGGCGTTTGTGCGTTCGAATTTCAAATTGCTCACGTGATTTCTTGTCGATATGAGGGGATCGAAGCACGCAGAACTTCTCGATATGGGTCGGCAGAGGCACGGGCCCGGAAACCCGAGCACCGGTTCTCTGGACGGTTTCGAGAATTTCCTGGGCGGACTTGTCCAGGATCTTGTGGTCGTACCCTTTCAGGCGGATCCGAATCTTTTGCCCGGCCACGGGGCTGTCCTCCCTGGAAAAAACTTTATTCGATGATTTCGGTGACGACGCCTGCGCCTACGGTGCGGCCGCCTTCGCGGATGGCGAAGCGGAGTTCTTTTTCGAGGGCTACAGGCGTGATGAGCTCGACGGTTGCGTTGATATTGTCTCCGGGCATCACCATTTCGACGCCCTCAGGAAGCTTGATGACGCCGGTGACGTCGGTGGTGCGGAAATAGAATTGCGGACGGTAGCCGCTGAAGAAGGGCGTGTGCCGGCCGCCCTCCTCCTTGGTGAGAACGTAGACCTGGCAGGCGAATTTCGTGTGGGGCGTGATCGAGCCGGGCTTGGCCACGACCTGTCCTCGCTCGACTTCATCCCGCTTGATTCCCCGCAGCAACACCCCGATGTTGTCGCCCGCCTGCCCCTGATCAAGGGTCTTGCGGAACATCTCCACGCCCGTGCAGACCGTCTTCTGGGTGGGACGGAAACCGACGATCTCCACCTCGTCGCCCGTCTTGATGACGCCGCGCTCAACCCGGCCCGTCACCACGGTGCCGCGGCCGGAAATCGTGAACACGTCCTCGATCGGCATCAAGAAGGGCTTGTCCAAGGGCCGCTCCGGAACGGGCACGTAGTTGTCGACAGCCTCCATGAGATCCAGAATCGGCTTGCATTCCGGGGACTTGGGATCCCCGCTCTCGAGAGCCTTCAGCGCCGAGCCCCGAATGATGGGAATCTCGTCTCCCGGAAACTCGTACTTGCTCAAAAGCTCGCGAATCTCCAGCTCCACCAGCTCGATCAACTCCTCGTCCTGAACCATGTCCACCTTGTTCAGAAACACCACGATATAGGGAACTCCCACCTGGCGGGCCAGAAGAATGTGTTCGCGCGTCTGGGGCATCGGACCGTCGTCGGCCCCCACCACCAGAATCGCCCCGTCCATCTGGGCCGCGCCGGTGATCATGTTCTTGATGTAGTCCGCATGCCCCGGACAGTCCACATGCGCATAGTGACGCTTCGAAGTCTCGTATTCCACGTGGGCCGTGGCAATCGTGATCCCGCGCTCCTTCTCCTCCGGAGCCTTGTCGATCTCTTCGAACGGAACGTAGTTGGCCATCCCCAAATTCGAAAAGACCTTGGTGATCGCCGACGTCAGCGTCGTCTTGCCATGATCGATGTGACCAATCGTCCCCACGTTCACATGTGGCTTCTTCCGCTCAAACTTCGGCTTCGCCATCTCCGCCTCCTGCTATCATGATAGGGGTTAGTCTGTCGCTAGGGTCCACGACGGATCTCAATCCGGGGCGATAGGGAACGGCGGGTCCATCGCAACTGGGGGGCCGGAATGGAGCCCACGACCGGGCTTGAACCGGTGACCTCTTCCTTACCAAGGAAGTGCTCCACCTCTGAGCTACGTGGGCAGGTCATGACTTTCTCTTCCGGGACCCAGCGTTGTGGATACGCCAAATGCCCTTTTGAGTGGATGTAAATCCAAAAAAGCCCCCCCTTCCTTCTCAGTCATCAAGGGGGGAGTGCCTTGGGATGAGAACTTACCCTATTTGGAGCGGGAAACGGGGCTCGAACCCGCGACCCTCAGCTTGGAAGGCTGATGCTCTAGCCAACTGAGCTATTCCCGCATTCCTGGGCACGACTTGACTGACTTTGGTGGAGAGGGGAGGATTCGAACCTCCGAAGGCTTCGCCGGCAGATTTACAGTCTGCTCCCTTTGACCGCTCGGGAACCTCTCCGCTCGAACAGGTTTTCCCCCGACATGGAGCTGGCGATGGGATTCGAACCCGCAACCTGCTGA
>Ga0101944_10000814_pt1 | contig 82148 bp, 69 predicted proteins | sample DewCreD2012metaG_FD_75245 | JGI IMG/M metagenome (GOLD analysis project Ga0101944, IMG submission 75245) | Hot spring sediment bacterial and archeal communities from British Columbia, Canada, to study Microbial Dark Matter (Phase II) - Dewar... ... | reverse complement strand
TTTTATATTATCTATAAGATACTCTTCGTCATTAGACAACTTCTTATCGAAAAGATTTTCCATATCTTTTTTAACTTCTTCTGAAGACTTGTAGCTAGTAATAATTTTAGATAGAGTTTTTTGTTCATATGTTATAGAAGTTTTTAAACTAAGACCCACATTGAGTTTTCCACCCTTTTTAAACAAAGTTTTTATTATGGCTTTTCTAAGATGTGGCTGTGATAGAATCAAAAACACTTTCTTACCAAATCCAGCTAAAGCAAGTGCATTTGTTAGACCGTATGTAGCTGGTATTACTCCGATATCAGTTATGAATGGATCTTTCTGTAAGTCAACGTGTGCGTCTATCAAACCAGAAATAGTTTCGTTTGAATAGTTACCATATAAGTCAAAAATTGTACTTATATCAAGAAGACCGTCTTCAACCTTTGCCCCAAGATACGACCATGCTTTTTCAGTATTTATTTTAGTATCCGTGGCTTTATCGTATCTAACAGGTGTTTTATACTTAACATTAGCTGACTGTAACAACGGTTGTACAGCTTTTGTTACCGCAAATGGACCTATTCCATACAATCCAGTTATTATTTTAAGGCTGTTTTTAGATTGAAACACTGGACTATATACATACAAAGACTTCAACGTATCTTCTTGTCTTATAAGAACATCTCTAGAATTACTTCTAACTACTGAGGCTATAGCCTTCATTTCATTAAGAGTATTACCAAGAGGAACCCTTGTTGACACTATGTTTTGGGGACTTGATATCATCCCCTCAGAAAGAGATAAAAACATATTCTGTACAGCTTCTGTAGTATTCTGTTCTATAATATCTCTTTTAGAAAATTCTTCCATAGTCGGTATGTTAAATCCCATACTTTCTAGGAAATATATGTAGTAATCGATATTGCTTAATTTTGAAAATAATTTTGAAATCCTTGGTATCGGTTTTTCTAAAAACTTTTTACCCGTAATGTCTTTTATAATATCTTTTATGTCTTCTACAATAAAATCAAGAGATTCTATAATAGAATCTTGCATGTCAGCAGTAACTGTTAAATCTTTAGAATCTTGTTCATATCCGTGTTTCTGTTTGAGTAATTCCTTGACTTTTTCTCTAAGTCTATCTGGTATTACATTTAAAGTGTTGGAAATGATTTCTTTCAAATAATCTCTATACCTTTCTTCCAAAGTAGAGTTGCTATCATCTTTAAACTGTATTTTTTCTAGTTTTCCATCTTTGTTAACACTGTAGTTGTAAGTAATAAAAAACAGTTTATCAATATCAAAATCTGAGCCTGTTTGCTGAACAAATCCGTCTGGTAGAATTATTATATCTCCTGATTCTTCTGGTAGGAAGTCTACTATTTCAGCAGCAATCATTGAGTTGGGACCCTGTGTAGGTATTCTGTATCCAAGGCCACTTAAAAGTTCTTTGTTATTATTTAGGAATTCTATTTTCTCAGCATTTGTTTTGTATTTTTTTGGTATTATATTGGAGAATAGATTAATCCCAACCCTAACTTCCATATACACCCTACCATCGTTTTTCTTTTTGAAAAACTTCAAATCTTTGCTATGCTCGTGAGTAAAAGCAACACCAGAAGCTTGTATAAGCTGACCCCCAGGAATATGGGTATCAATAGTACTTTTTGATATAGCTTTAGATATTGCAGAATATATAAAATCTCTTTCTACAAAAGTGTCTATTATAAATTCGTCTCCAGTTTCTATCTTACTTTCTATATAAGATATAACATCGTCATGCATACTAGACTTTAAGGCAGCATCTCTTAGCGTTTTTAAGAATAGTTTTTTATTTACTATCCTGCCTGTTTTTAGGTCTACACCAAGTCTGTATTGAACCTTTTCTGCACCCTTATTAGAAAGCGCACTAATAGAAGCGTTGTACAAACTGATAAATTCCTTACCGGTCATTTCTTTATCACCTATCTTGTATACGTTATCAGCAACGATATTCGACAATATCATTCTCCTTGCCTGAATACCAAGTTTAATCTTTTTTATTTCATGTGGGTCGGTAGGCATCTGATATAGAAGGTCTCTAAAATTCTTAGAGTCCACAAAAGAATCGCTCTTTAAGGCCTCTGTGCTAAACTCAAATTTAACATTTCCTTTCTCGTCTCTCTCATATGCGTCCACAGAAACCTTTCTGCCAACTTTTGCTGCTGAATCAAGCTCTACAAGACCAACCTTTTTTAATCCACTAAATTCACCGACAGCTAACATTCTATCAAGAAGTTTATCAATTGGCCTACCTTTAGTCATCTTTCTGAATAACGGCATTAATGAAGTTTTAGAAAGCCTAGGAAAAGTTGTTGTCTTTTCATTGAAAGTCTCAAAAGTTTCCCTACCAAAATAAATCATCTTCAATACCTGCATGTAGTAATTTATCTTAGACGCTGATCTTTCAACTTCTTCAAAAGGCAAATCTTCTGTGCTCATCATATTATCGTAAGCCTTTCTAAGACTTTCGTCATTTTGCCACATGCCGAGTTTAATCATTATTGTTCTAAACATCTCTGGTGATATATAAGACTGACCGTCTGTTGGGTCTATTGATTCGTATGATTTTAACATCTTGTCTACTATCTTATCTATATCCTCATCAGATTTGTCTTTGTAACTTTCTTTAAGACTTTCTTTGAATGCTTCTTTTAGTTCCGCTAAATCTTGCAGCTTTGTTTTTGCTGTCTTAAGTGTGAAACAATTAAAAACAACATCGTCAAAACCCTCTGTTGGAGCACTGATAAGCTCATCGCCCGTAGAAGCAGCACTACCAAATCTCTTTATCTTATCGTCTTCTGTGTAACCAGTCTTTAAATTACTTTTGAAAAATGCAGGATTTAACCCAAAAAGTTTTTCAAACTCTATGTTAGCTATAGTGCTATTTACAGCGAAGTCTGCTATTATATGATTAACAGTCTCCTCATCAGATTCAAATCCAAACTCATCTTTTATTTTAGAAACAAGCGATTCGTTAGCGTAGGAAGTTAAAAAACTACCTATTTGAAGAGTTTTGCCATAGTAATTTAAAGCATCAATTACAATTTGTACTATAGCGTCTTTTACGCCTTGCCTAGCGTGTTTTTCAAAAACAAAGCCCTCTCTATTGAATTCCCTAAAGATGTGATACAGCAACCCATTTGGTGTAGACGATAACTCTTTTGTTCTTGCATAATTTCTTTTATCCTTGTTTTTACCAACTAGTTTGAAATGGTATTCTTCAATAAGATCGTTCTCTGTTAGTAGAGTGTTTTTACCAGATATAGCATCTTCTATTTCAAGTTCTACAAGTTTTATTCTATCTCTTTCTGCTTCAGCGTATTTATAAAAAATATCTATTAAGGCTTCAGAAACCTGTACTGTTGTCTTTTCTTTAGTTACAATAACTTTTACACCATTTGGAACTCTATTGAAACCCTCTATAAAATATAAAGTCTCTTTATCGCTAAGCTGTGGAACCGGCATCCTAGAAGTTCTAGTGCGGTTTGTAATGATATCATTAAATACAGAAATTATATTATTAAACTCTCTTTCTTTAAGGCTTGATTTTACAAGTTTTCTACCACTGTCACCCCTTTCTACTATAAGAGCACTGTGCGTGAGAAGTTTTAGGTTTTGCCTTGCTTTTTTATCTTTGTATATAGTTTCTAACCAAATAGACCCAGCAGAGTTGGCATCCCTCATCATAGTATTCAAAAGCGCATCGTCTTCTTTTAATGACTCCAAAGTCCTTGTAAGATAGGTGTGTTTTGAATATGAGTAGTACTGATTTCCACCAGGACCCAGCACAGAATCGCTTATTTCTTCCATATTATTATAAACATAAGCATCTGCCAAAAGTGCTACAAAAGAGTCTCCTCTAAGTACTCTAGACACTTTTACAAGATCCAAAGATTCAGATTTCATCTGTAGAATCTTTGTTATAGAACTTTTTTGAGAATAGAACAATATAGCCGCTTTCTGTAGTATATTCTTAACGCCACTTTCGGCTGTTGCACCAAAAGAAAGCAATTGGGCAGCTGTATGCAGGTCGTCTAGACTTGTGTATATACCAACAGAACCTAGTATTCTTAATAATTTGTCTAAGTATAAATCATAATCTATTTCTGTACCATTTCTTATGTCTCTGTTAAAGTCTTTTAACAAAGTATTGAATGATAATGATGCTTTATCAAATGTTTCTAAAGGAGAGTCTTTCAGAAAATCTGATAAATAAAACATTCTAGAAATAGTGTCTCTTCTAGATATAGAAGCTTTCTGTATATCTGCGTCAGTGAATCCTACGGACCTATTCTTTGTAGCAGGGTCTACAGACAGAATGGTATTTGTAAAATTATGTTTATAACTTCTTACAGATAATACAAACTGTGTCTTTATAAAATCACTACTATTTTTTAATTTTAAATATAACTGTCTCATGGGATAGGCTATTTCTTGCTTTGTGGCTGTTTTTGATATATAGTCTATCCTTTTTAACATCTCATCTATACTCTTGTAATTATGTAACTCTCTGATTATTATTGACCACATTTTGTCAAAATCGACAAAGTCGTACATTAATGTAACAGGATCTCTTTCTGGACTTTTGTGAATGTTTGCAATTAAAAATTTTATTTCTGTCCTGCAAGTATCCTTCATAGAAGTTTCATAAGAAGGTTTTAAATGAGCATCAAGCCAGTTAGTATCATCGTGTTTATCGAGTTCAGCCTGTAGATCGGTAATTTTCTTATTTATAAGTTTGTATTGATATGCCAGAACAGACTCTATACCCCCTATATATACATCAAAGTTATCTATGATTTCTTTATAAAGATCTGCAGTTTTTAGATAAGCGTTTTTTTCATTCTCGTCTTCTGAATCTTCATAGGCTTCCCTCAATTGTTTTTCAAACCCTACTAGATACTCCTTTAATTTGTTATAGTCTATATTACCCGTTTTCTTTAAAGAGTCTACATCAGATATTGTTAACAAGTGGTTAGTCAAGCCTCTACAAATACGAATATATTCTTCATAACCACTTATATGCACAAGATTTGAAGATCTTATTTCATATAGATACTCGTTGGCACTGTCATCGCCGAAGAATTTTTTATAACTCTCCAATTGAATTGGAGTATACCTATATTTACCACTCCTTATTCTTTCAAACAGTCTATCTATATCATATTTAGAATAATTAGACTTCAAGCCAACTATGGCTTTTATTCTATTATAGAGTCTGCTGAAGAACAATGCTATTCTCTGATGAAGTTTGAGCTTCTTATTACTCAGTACATACAACCTGAATTTTTCAGCAAGAAACTCTTCAACCTCTCTATCAGAAAAACTACCCTTTTTATTATAAGTTCTTTCTAATTCATCTTTATACCTTTCCCTAGCTTCGTTATATAAAAGTTCTCTTTCTTTATTTGTCAAAAGCAATAACGATACTTTATGGAAAGCCTCGTGATACAAAGTTCCTCTTTCCGCTCCCTTGTATACAACTATGCAATCACCAGTAAATTTACCAAACGCTTTTTTACCAAACTTTGCTGATTCAAGCAGAGAGTTTACAACTACAATGCTTTCTTCGTTACCAAGCATTTTACGAACTTCTGCCACCTCTTCTTTTATATCTGCTTTTTCGTAGTTATCAGATTCCTTAAGATCGAACGATCTTTCTGGATGTTCGCTCATAGGTTCCTCACCGGGCAAATTCAACTTTGGTTTCTTTTTTGTTTTGGGAGTTTTTTCTTTAGTTGATTTTGATGGTTTTTCTTTTTGTTCTGCTGTTTGTTCTTGTTCTGAAAACGGATCCTCTATCTTAGACCCCCTTAAGTTAGCTTCACCAGGAACTTCTGCAACATGCCCTATAAATATATTATCAGTGTCTTCAAATACACTTACGTTAGTGGTAAGTTTCCCATTATTACAAAGAAATTCTCCGATTGTGCCAGATGTTTTTGGGTCGTACTTTAAAGAACCAAGTCTAAATGGTCTTTCAAATTTTTCATTTAAATCAAATTTTAACCCCGATTTAGTATTCTTTATGGGACCGTTATAGTATAGGTTTTGTGTTGCCCACTCAACAAATTTACTCTTTATATCTTCTATTTCTTCCTGTGTTTCGGGGTATAAAGGAAAAAGCTGATCATTAAATGTAAGAGTTTTATCGTCAAGGTCTACAAATATCTTTCTTTTTCTAGAAGCTTCATTCAACCTGCTTTTTTCACTCTCTGGAGTCGGGCCGCCTAAAAGTTTAAATACTTCAGAGAAAGTAAGACCAGATATTTGTGGATGATCTACAAAAACATTTCTACCACCACCAGCTCTAAACCTCTTCATTATAACGTCAAAGAGTATTCCAGCATCTTCTGCACTAAGTCTCTCTTTGTTTAGCTGTACAGGAAATCTACTGCCAGTAGTAGTTCTATCTGATAACACATATACTGCACCAACAACTTTAGAAATATAGCCATCAACGAAATCTGAATCGTTAAAAGCAAGCTGACCAGTAATATTAGAAACAGCAAATATTCTACCCTCCCTATTATTAACTATTGATAGGGGATTATTTTTTGTGCCGAATTTTACATTTAAATGCCCTTTTTGATCAACATCTATACCGAAAGACTCTACACCCTTACCTCTCAACAACTCTTTTAAAATGGCCCTTCTAAGCTTTCTCTGGGCAGTCTTTGCATCTAGTATATATTTAGCAATGTCTTCTTTACTTGTTATATTGCTTGGTATGGCTATGTTGTTATAATTACTACTATGCAATTCAAGACCTTGTCTATATTTGACACCGTTTATTTCTAATATCACGCCTATCTTTACAGTATCTACAAAATCCTTGAATTTGATATCGTTAGTAGCACTCAATAAAATGTCAATTTCTTTATCAGTAAAACCCTCTCCACTAACAAGTTTTTCATATATCCTAGGATAAGTTTCCCAAAAATTGTGCGTATAGCTGTCGGCTGCCATTTCCTCAGCCGTAGCTTTACTAGAAGGTAATATTATGTAATAAGATATCTTTGCATTTTTAAAATGCTCTCTATTCTTCTTTTGATTAGATAAAACTTTTAATAGGTTTTTATTTCTTATAAACAATAACTTATCTGCAAACTTTATATAATAAAACCCCTCGTCTGCATACGCATAGAAATAGTTAAACAATTTTGAATAATGACCTTTTATAAAAGCAATCTCCTCCTCTGTAAGTTTCTTATTTGATTTACCAGAATCTATGTCCCTTTTTAATCTAGCCAGATCTTCAAGTCTTTCAAAATCTCCCTTTTTTAATTCTACCGGAGCATCTATAATTATATTTGACATTGATATTGCAGAAAGTTTCCTAACACCTAGATTTTTTGAAAGGTCACTCTCATCTTCGACATTTACCGGCTCTTCTTTTTGAGGTTTATTCTTGTTTGTTTCTTTTAATGTTTCGCTTGTTTCTTCGGTTTCTTCTTTTGATCCCTCTTCTTCTTTTTGCTCGGTTTCTTTTTTTTGCTCTATTTCTTCTTTTTGTTCTTCTTTAGCACCTTTGTTTTTACTACTAGTTTTCTTTCCCTTCTTCTTTGGTTCTTGTTCTGGTTCTTCTTTTTCTTCGGTTTCTTCAAAAGGTATATTTAGTTGTGTAGGTTCTTTACCTGTTTTCTTAGATTCTTTTTCTGACTCTCCTTGTGTTTCTGTTCCTTCCTCATCGTCTTTTTTTTCTTCGGTTGTTACTGAGGCACCACGTTGTGTTTTAGTTTCATCCAATTTGTTAAGATGTCCACTCTTATTTCCTGCTTTCTGATTTTCCTTTGGTTGTATCTTTTCTGAATGCCCCTCATCTGTTTTATCTACAGGTTGTTTTGTTGCCTTGTTTTTAATTGTTGCCCTATTCTTTGGAACACTTGTTTCAACAAATCCACCGTCTTCATTTACTGTTGGATTTCCATTATCATCCAGTATTATACCGTCTACAGAGTCTGATTTATCATCAACTTTTGTAACTTTAACAGTTATAGAATTTCCATTATCATCGGTAGCCGTTATAACATCACCCTCTTCTATAGGGTTGTTTTTAGAAAACTCTTTTTCATCTTTCTTTTTTTCTTCAAGGGCTTTTTTAATCTTTTCTTTATCGTTTTCTGTAAATGCACCTTTGTTTCTCAAATAATGGCTATAACTATTTTTTTGTGCGTCTAGAGCTAGGCTAAATTGATATTGTTCCAAAAGGTTCAACGCATAATCATTGGCTTCTTTACCGTCTAAAACAACAACAGCCTTATCGTCTTTTTCTCTATCTTCGTTTGAATAACCCTTTTTCGTATCTTCTATTTCTTTATCTATCTTTTTAAGTTCATAGTCTATGTTTGACAAGGCAAGATCGTTGTTTATAAAATCCAACTCTATATGGTTATTTTTTTCCTTTTCTAGAAGTTTTTTTGATTTTATGTAGGCCTCTTTTAATTTGGTAAGTAATTCTTTCTTCGTATTGAGTACGATAAGATTTTGACCGTTAATACTTAAATCAGAAAAACCTTTTATTTTTGTTAAATTTAAACTAGCATCAGCTTTTGCTTTATCAACAAACTTCTGATACTTACCCATTTTAAATTCTGCATGGGCAAGAAGTGCGGCTAGAGCAGGATCTCTATACTTCTTGTTGTAATTACCATATGAATCAGCTATTTCTTGAGCGTCTTTTAAAAAGTCAAATTTCGAAAGTGTTTTTAAAGCTTCATCATCTACGCCTAATTTTTTAGCAGCTTCTTGATTATTTTCTTCTTTAAACTTTTTTAAAACATCTTGGAGAGTTATAAAGTTGTCGTTCTTTAAAGCTGATGTTGTTAAACCGGTTATTAGATCTGTATAAGCATCCTCTTTTTTAAGGTCTGTATCAGCCTCGTTGAATCTCTTTGAGAAATGTATGAATCTATCAGACCATGTTTTCATGTCTTCTAGCCTTTCCCTTTCCTTGGGATCTAGTGAAATTCCTAAAACGTTTCCGATTCTTCCTGCACCTTCATATATTCCAGCACCAGCAACGCCCCAAAAAACAGATGTCCAAAAATCACCAGAATGAAAATACTTATGATATCTGTCAGATGCCAGTACTTTACTATCTGGATAAAAATCTATTTCTGCAAAGTATTTACTTTCTTCATTTATAATATACTGATAGCCTTCTTCAAACCCCTCACCACCAAAGTTAAACACCAAGTCTCCTATTGTCCTACCAAATATACCAAGTGTTTCTTCTGATATTGGTTTGGCTCCAGCAGCTATAGCTGTTTTTATAGTTCTTTTACCATAGCCGGTTAATAGTTTGTTAAATATTATATACTGAGGAATGTCTTGTAAAATCATCATCCAGTTAAGTCTGTAATTCTTTGCCGCTGCTCTAGAAGCTATTTTCCTAGCCTCTTCTTCTGAATATCCTTTTGCTATCAAGGATTGATATTCCTCTTCAAAAGTTCCTCTTGCCTCCATCATTGATTCAGAATGTCTTGAAAACAAAGCTTGTTTTATACCGTTTCTTATTTCACTAGGAATGTTCTCATAACTTTTTACAAGTTTAGCAAGTCCGGATGCTTCTTGTTCTGCTGCGCGAAGAGTTTTTAAATATTTTTCGTATTTAGCTAGACTCAATATACCCTTTGTAGCATAATTAAAAAGCTTTACTTCTAATCCGGATGTAAAAAGAAGTACTGCAGTAGAAGCAAGACTTGTACCATTTGTCATCCACCAAGACCATTTTTCTGGTGCAAAAGAATCGGGTTCGTATGTTCTATAAATTGGGGCTTCCTTTTCCATAACTTCCTTTATGGTCTTTCCAATTCTTGTGACAGCATTCCCATAATCATCGCCTTGAATTCCAACCAATGTTCCTACATCACCGACGGCTTCTATTACACCACCAACACCTTGACCAACAACAGCTTGTGCTAAAAAGCCACCAAATTGCGCAAAAGCACTTTGCCTAATACCCCTATAATACTCTAGCGACCCATCACCCTCGTTTAAAAATTCCGGATATATATTAAAATCGTACCTAGAATCTCCAACCCCAAAATTACCATAGTAACCAAATTTTGCTGGAGATATGTTTTCATAATAAAATTTAGAAAAACTATTTACATCTCTTAGTAAATCTTCTTTGCTTACTTTGCCAATATTTTCTTTTGGTGATTGTTCAATATCGGTATTACCAATGTTACTTGTATTAACACTTGTGTTTGTGGTAACATCGGTTTTTGTTGTATTAAACTTGGCATCGTTTGCCACTGCGTTGTTTAAGGTATTGGCGTCTGACATTGCTATATAAATTACATTCAGTTGTTATTATTCATTTTCACTTTCATAATCTCCCCAAAACTCAGAATTATATTCGTTTCCAAATATATTTACTTTGTCTCTTTGTATATATCCTTGTCTTGTAAGACTTTCATATGCAGCACTCTCAATTGCTTCTAATGTAGTTTCTGCCTCTTTTTTAACCTCTCCAGTCTTTGTGTTTTTCAGTACGACTTCTACTCTTGGAACAGATGTTGCTAGACCGTTTTTAGGATCTATTATCTGTAAATCATTTTTAACTCTATATGAACGAACGTAGTCATTGCCATCTTTTCCTTTTTCAACGCCAACTGGGATAAGATCATCTTCTTTACCCTCTAAGAACTTTTGTTTTAATATAGATACAAGTTTCATTTGAGACTGCATTTCCTCGGGACCTTGAATTATAATTTTAACATATTTTCCACTACTATTCTTAACTGTACCAACGTATCCAAAAGGCATCTCTGGTGTAGAAATGGCTTCAGAAACTGAACCAGTATGTAATGTTTTCTCAAGATCGTTAGCACGTTTATAACCAAGCTCTTTAGCAAGTTCTGTCCAACCCATTAAAGTAGAAGGTCTTCCTTTGCTATCCACTATAACAGCCTTTAAGTTTCCATTTATAAGCTCTCCAGATCTTGAGGGCGTACCAAATATTCTTTCTGATTGTACCTTAGCATCAGTTCTTGGCAATTCTACTACTCTATCTGCATAAGAACTTGTAGATTCAACATAATTATTGAACATGTTTACTATCTGTTCTTGACTATAGTTATGTAGATTAAACCTGTTTTTAAAGTCTTCTATTGCTTTTGGTGTGTTTTCACCTGCATTGTCGTATGTTTTTGGAACAGCTGCTCCAGGAGGATATTGCATTCTTAAAGGTTCAGCGTCTCTTGGTGTTTTATAAGTATTAACAGGTTTTCCATTATACGTTGGATTTCTCATTATAGGGCCGCTATAGGACCTAAAAGGACTACCATAGCCACCATAGCCACCAAGGCCACCAGAACCTCCTTTATATGTAATATTTGCATCTTCTTCGTAGAAACCTTGTACAGCGAAATTGTATAGATTTTCTTTTTGAGTTTTTATGAAATCCTCAATATCTTTATCTGTCTTTAGCAATCCCCTATTATAGTAATTGATTGCCATTTCTTTCAATGCATTATTTATCTTACCGCCTTCTATTATAGAAGATGCCACAGATTTTATTCTATCGACTGGAACTTCCCTAACTTTACCGTACATTAACATTCCGGTTTCTTTATCTATCATTGTTGGGGGAAGAAGTTTAATAACTTCCATTTTCAGGTTTGGCATTTGTTTCTTAAGCTCTTCTACTGGATCTACATATTCTGATAATCCTATCGAAGAGTCTAGTGAACCAATCATACCGTTGCCGAAATAGGACCTAAGATAACTACCAAGCCTATTAGCAATCCACGGGTTTTGTTGAAGGTGCTCGTTTTTCCTAAGTTCTGGTTCTATTTCTTTTGTATACTTTTCATAATCCATCTGAGCAGCCCCAAGTATACCAGTACTACTTTTTGCCTGTTCTAACTCTCTTTTAAGTTGTTGAAGTTTAATTCTATATAGCGGCGAACCCTTATCTGATATCCCCATATCTTTAGCAACGTTGGCAACTCTGTTTCTAAAATCCTGCAAGTATTTAGTAACTTTATCATAGTGATCTACCTTTATATATGTACCAGTAGATGGGTCATAAACCATCCTGAGAGCTTTTACATCAGGTGTTTGACTGAGTTCCAACTCCTGTGCCTCAGCAATATCCCAAGCCTGTTGCTTCATAGCACCAACTTGAAGCATTTTGTCTATAGGAAGTGGAACGTAGGTATTAATTACATTACTTGGTGCTGGCCTATCGTACATGTTTATATTCATAGCTCAGTTATTATAGTTTATAATTATCCACCTTCCCTTACTTTGAACATACCTTTTTTTATCTTAAGATTTTTCTTGCCAAGCATCTTATTCAAAAGTTCGTAACCTTCGTCACTTATATCGTAATTCCTGAACATATCACCAAGCATCATAAGACCCAATATATCGTTCTGTTGTAAGTTTTTACTATACTTAGATGTCTGCAAGGCCTGTTGTAACTGACCAAGTCCTGTAGCAAGTTGATTTCTCTTATTTGCTTCAGCTTGTTTATTATACGAATCAACATAACGTAAATTTTGAGACCTTTGCTGACCTAGGTTATTCATTATCTGTGCACTAGCTTGTCTATAAGAATTTTCTACGTTTTGTTTTGCAGCATATGCTGCAGCATCAGCCCTCATCCTAGAAGCATAACCAGCACCTAGATTTGCTAGGTACTGCCCAGCACCAGGACTTACATTCCTAACGTTAGTGTTATAAGTCGCTTGAGCAAGCCTATTTTGTTCTAGTTGTGGTTCTATGTTATAATACATATCTTGAAGTTGACCAAGTATCCTCCCTTCATATGCATTGTTATACCTATTTTCGTTAATTCTATCGGGTTTTGAAAACAGCCCTCTACCTATATTGTATGCTATTGGTGCGTATATACCAATATTGCTTGCCATATCCCCAAAATCAATGCCTTGTTCATCTTCTTCATACCCACTTCTTTGTAATTTTAAGTCAGTTGGTACGTGTTTGGGATAACGTGCCGGCATTGGTATAGCGGCTATAGTTTTTGGTTTTAATTTATCTGGAAGTACAGTATTATTTGTTAAAGTGTTTGTTACGGAAGGAGTTGTGGTTGTACCTTTAGTGGCAGGTTTTTTGCCAGTTGTAGCAGTCGTTACAGCAGTTGTCGGATTTTGTACTGGTGTTGCTGCTTGTACTTTTTGTGGCATATAATTATAGTCAGGCTCTTCTGTAAATTTGTTTGAATACGACGGATAATAGTCATTATAATTTTTAAATATATAAGGATAAACAGGATAGGTTTCATCTTCGCCACCATTCACATACTTAACAATGCCACCATATTCATACCCAGATAGCTTGTCATTAATTACATCTTTTGTATGTTTTATAGACTCTACAGTTTTACCAACCGCACCCATTTGATTTCTAACATTTTGCCTATCTATGTTGACTTTTCTTTCTTCCAGAGTTCTTCTTGCATTTATATTTGCCATATCTTGGTCAAAACTTGCATAGTTCTTATACACACCACCTGCAGAAATAACATCTGGCATCCTTGTTATAGCATATTCTTCATAAGTTAACCCATATTCTGGATCGTACTCTGATGTTAAAAACAAATTCCTAGCTTTTAAAGCTTCGTCTTTATATTTATTATGCCTATCGTTATACCAATCGTTATAAAATCTAGCGTATTCAGAACCTTTTTTATACTTGCTTTTATAGTTAGTAGACTCTTCGTCTGGATTAAGATTGCCAGACAACCTACGCTCTGTTTCTTTTACAACACGTTTAAACGGAGATCTTTCACTATAGCCCTCAGCTTTTGTTAGAAATTCTACGGCTTTGTTGTATTCGTTAGGGTCGTCAGAATTTAAAATTGTGTTGTATATCTCAGGATATTTTTCACGAATTTTATCGCCCCTAAACAAAATCTTACTACCATAAATATCTGTTACAAAATCAGTATCTGTCGGAGGTGGTACATAGTTTGGATTATTAGAGTTTGGCCCCTTTTTTACAGGATTGTTGGTAACATTACCGCCATCTTCATATCCTATAATACCACCATACTCGTGTTTCCACTTTGATGCGTTACGAGCAAAGTTGGCTTTCTTTACCATTGCTGAAGAGTAATTACTCTTGTTGGCCAAAACTTTCCTTGCAAAAGCTTGTACACTCATACCATGTCTCTTTGCGGCGGCTGTAAATGTTCCTCTCTTAGAAGGTTTTATATAAATACCACCGTTCTTAAATTCTACATCATCAGTAGAAACACCGTCGTTATCTACACCGGTAATTGATTTCTGTAATTCTTGAAGATTCATTAGCAAATCATAATCTTTAGAAACTTGTTCTAATCCTTTTAAAGCTGATTTCTTGGCTAACGGCGTACTTCTACCGCTAATAATTTTTAACAGCTTATTCTGTGCATTTGATAATTTTTCACCTTCTTCTTGATATGATTTACCGAATGGTGATTTGAGTGCACCAAGCATCCTTGTACCTGAATCTAAAGCCATCTTAACACCACCTTGTTCATGACTCGGGTAGTTATCTGGTATATTATATATACCACCATCAGGCTCTTGAAATGTTTCGCCGCCCTGTAATTCTGCATTTGGTTCTTGGGCACCATACAGAAAACCACCATCAGCATAAAGTCCACCATACATAAACCCGTTTATAGTTGGGGATGTTTTAAGCGCATCTTGTTTAATAGAATTATCAAGCTGCTCCCTTGCGTGTTGTGCAGCTATTTCACTTTGTGTTGGCATGTTTCTTGCAGCAATGTCCCCAGAAACTTCTTGCGCTATGTTACCCACACCGGAACCTATCATTGAGGAACCAACTGACTGCAGTCCAGGAATAAACATAGCTCCAACACCTAGAGCCGCTTGAATACCACCAAATATACCCTGCTTGTTGTTCTTGATCCACCCGCCAAGACTATAACCCGGAATACCTAGCATCCTAGCCCTTATTACATCCCTGGAATTTTTTACTCTTATTTCTCTAATATTTTTACTCATTTTAATTAACGATAAGAAATTCTATACGAAGTTATTATGTATGGAACTATAAATTTATAAATATTACCAGAACTGTTGTTATACCACAGTTCTACTTTCATGTATTTGTCTCTAATCCTAGACCTGTAAAGTTCTGTTCCTTCAACTCTAGGAATATAGACCCTAAACTCTCTTTCTCTCCTTATTGGATTTAAATCTACCTCACCGGTTGTTTGATAATCATTGCTTACCCTTAGCCTATCAAATGTAACACTATCATCCCTTGTTATAGAAACATCTGTTTGTGGTTTATCTTTTGTTAAAGCGTCTGTATAAAAAGATAGTGTGTCAAATACTTTTGTAAAACTATACTTTGGATTTACTATAAAACTCAGATAACTCTCATCGTAGTTGTCTATATAATATGGGGTGGCAACACCGTCTTTTTTATAGTATATTTTGTTAGTAGTCGTTGTACAATAGATACTGGAGTTGCTTGAAAACAACATATATGGATTGAATGTATATGTTCCTTGAAAAGTCTTAAACTTTTCATTGTATACCAATGTTTCAAAGTCAACGTGTTTATAATTATTATAGATACTAGAATAAGAACTCAACCCCACTCTGTTCTTAAGAAACGTTATTTTGTATCTATTACCAGGCACAAAAAAGTTTTGATTTACAATTATATTATTGCCCCTAATGTCTAAGTATACTTCATAAGTATTACTTGAATATACTTTACATATAACTTTATTATTATTTTCATCTTCAATCATTACAAAGTCGTTTGTCCTTATACCATCAAATACTATTCCAAACGGGTTGTTAAAAACAGCAAACCTTTGAGAGTTTTGAAGACTTGTAATAGTTATGATGAACCCTGGTTTTATAGAAAACAATATTTCATTATCAACTGCATCGTACACTGCTTTGACGTCAACTATATACGGATATTTATACTTCATGTGTGATTGTATATTTGATATCTTAGAAATCTCGTTAACAGAAGAACCATCTGTTTGCAATATTGTTTTACTAGTATTGTCAACCCAGTATATACCACTTAAAGACTGTGCTATACCAAGTCTGTTTGTATTACCATGAATTTTGCTTATGTAAAAATGCCTTGCTAACACACCACCACTACCAAGAACTATGGCGGCACTGTTATTATCATTAACTATAGACCTTTCGTTTACAGCAACTATACCAACAGCATTCTTTTGCCAAAACATTAAACCGTTTGATACTGATATTATATTACTTATTTTGCCGTGTGTTGAGTCAACATCATATGTGTTGTTATACCTAAAAACTGTCCACGAGTCTAACAGCTCTTCGTTTATTTTATTGTCAGATGCTATTATCCTGTTGGGATATACCTTGTTATATTCATAGTCTGATGGCAAACTTCTATATTTAACAACATCTTGTTCCCTTGAAAAGACGTCGTTATAGCTGTAGAAATTAGTTTCCTGGTTATAGTAATTACCGCCGTTTGCATTTTGAACACCAGCAGTTTCCCTTATAGCGTATACATACGGATCGTTATAATCCCTACTAAAAGTAACACTATTAGAAAATGCGGTATTTATACTAGATTCTAGTGGTATATAAACTATTGTTGTTGTTCTATCACCACCATTACCCAGATTTGGGTCGTGTATTGTATGCAAATATTCAAAGTAATTGATGTAAGTATCACCACCGAATACTTCTAACCAAGAAGAAAATGTAGAGGTTCTAGAAAATCTCGTCTCACCACTAAAATCTGAAACTATTTCAGAGCAAGGTATGTACTCTGTTGCTAACCTTGAGTTATAAGTGTATCCTCCATATATAGTATCAGCATTGTCTTTACAAAGGTCTCCTATGTACAACGGAAAATAATAACTAGATGATATTGAAGCCAACGGTGTTTGATATTGGCCACTACTCATACCAAAAATTAATTTTGAACCACCAATTCCATTTTGTGTACTAGTATAACTAAGGTAACTATAGTCGTTAGTATAATTTATAAACTTGTCGCTTTCATAAAAATCTGTTTCTAAAGCAGCCTCTTTTGTTTCTGGTGATTGTACTTTAGCAGAACCAACAATGTCATAAGAATAAGATTTGTTTGTACCAAGTTGGTATGTATTACTTTTTGTATACTTTAAAATATACGTATTACCGCCACCACTATTTGACGGTAAATACGAAGAATACAAAGGCGTTTGTTTATGTGTAGCATATTGACCAGTAACATTGTCGGGAGTTGTTGTATAACACTGCGGTTTAAAAATAGTAGAAGAAGTTATATCAAAGTTACCAAAAGTAACTTCTGGTGAGCAAAAGTATGCCCTTGTTGTTGTAGTGTAAGAGTTTGCTCCGCATGTAGGAACTATTCTTGGTATATATTTGTCATTGGAATCTTGAGCTGGAAAACCAATAAACCCCTGAGATACTATTGTTTTATCCTCACTATTTCTTACAGCCCTTACTATTCTATAACCGTATACGTCGCTAGGTAAATTCCTTACTCTAAACTTCGGGTATAAGACGTTTATATAAACACCAACATTTGTTCCAGATGTCCTTCTAAAAAATGTCAAAAAATCACTAGTATCATTAGTACCGTTTCCGTCTTTATCGTATTTTGTTGTACCATCAATATCAAACATTGATGGAAATCTTATGTCAGCTATCCATTTAACATCAGAAGGTCTTCCATACTTATCGAAAAATTGTATTCCAAATCTGTATATTTCATCTCTTTTATAACCTACAAAATTAGAAGCTATGATAGGACTATTATAACCACCGAAGTTTGTATATGTTGTTGAGTTATTAAAGAAATCTTTAAAATCTTTTATATCACTTTCATTATTTTGATCTATTCTTATAGACTTTATACCAAATTCATATTCTATGTTATAACCCTTGCCACCAAGAAGATAGTAACTACCACTCTTGAATTTATACTTACAAGGATTCATAGAAGAGTCCTGTGTTTTTTTACTTGCGGCACTATTATAATCATTTCTGTAATCATACTCTTCTGGTATTGATTTGACGTTATAAGTACCTATAACAGAATTATCAGACACTTTTCTTAATTCCCACGTCATGCTATCTGCCCAGGCATTGTCATTTGCATAACCAGTAAGCTTCATATACGTGTCTATTAACACGTTATTATATAACGTCTTACCATACGTTATGTAATTACCATCATTATTTGCCCTAAAAGCTTTTGCGTCAAAATCTACCTTAAAGTCTTTCTCTGAAATATTTGCAGCAAACAATATGTTATCCTTAAAAGATAGGTCAGAACAAGCAAATAATCTTTTAAACACAATACCAAATTCTTCTAACGTAATTTCACCGTTATAATAACCATTATCAACTATAGTTATATTTTCCTGATCTTGACCAATCTTAAAATCATCTATTATCTTTATCTCTGGTACAGAAGTTCTATCTTTATAGTATATTGATATTATCCTTATATAGTCAAAGTCACCACTATTATCAAACTCTATACTTACCCTTATAGCCTTATTAGAATTGTCATCTTGTACTCCGCCATAGCTTTTCGTATTTACTGAAAGACTAGTATTGGCTTTTATAAGATTAAAAGGTATACTAGCTGGGGAATAGAAAGTCTCTGCTCCCCTTTTCTTGAACAATTGGTAGGCATATTGATATTTACCAACTTTTAACGACCCGCCGGTGGTAGCAATTACTTTTGGTTGTTTAAATTTGTTTAATTTTATAAGCTCAAAATCTACAGCTTTATAACTAGAAAGGTTTGGATCTGCTATATTACAATATCTAACATTGTTTACATTATCAGTCCAATATATCTTCTGAACAGACTCGCTTTCTTTTCTATAAACACCGCGTATCTCATAGCCAGGTTTAAAATACAATCTACCAAGTGCAGCACTATCTTCATATAACTTTGTTATGTATGTTATTCTACCATCGCTATCTACACCAACTTTGTATATGTAACTAGTATAATCAGAAGCACTTTCTGGATATAGTGTAAAATTAGCTTTTGTACAAAACACAACGAAGAAATCTATGCAATATATTGTACCAACCACAAGCGTACCAGATGGAAGATACGTTCCTAAATCTTGTTCAACCATTGAAATACCGGAAACCAAAGCAGCTTGATTAGAAACTTTGTCTGTAGAAAGCTTGAAATTTTTAGCCATGAGGTACTTATTACCGGTTACAGAACTTTTGTCTGTATCGGTATCCATTCCACCAGTAAAAGTATTTATAGAAAATTCCATAGTATTTAAATATTCTTATTAAAACCCCTGCCCTTATAAGAGTGTGTGTACATTTGCTGCATTCTATCAAGATTAGAAAAGAATGTATCATGTTCACTGATAGTGGGTATAATCCTTAACCACAAATTCTTTATAGATTCTAACTGTTCTACGTCTGGCATCATACCTTCTGCATAAGCCTGCTTCCTATAAAACTGCCATTTTAATTCTGCGTGATAGTAAACATCTGGTTTTATTTGACCAGAAACCCACTTTGGATACAACAACTTCATGGTTATATACCAGTATATGGCTTCTTTATAAGCTGAATTGTCGGGTATCTTTGGATAACCCTCTTCATCTGTAGGCATTGCTAGATATGCCATAACTATATAACCGGTTTGCATGTTGGTCTTTATATAGTTATTGTTTATTGTAAAGACAACACCCTCAGTAAAAGAGGTATTACCATCAGATACATTATTTATATCTGTGATATTATTTTTACTAAGTATATACCTCATAAGTTCTGCTAATTGCGGCTCTGCCTGCAATTTTGCCATAGAGTCTTGATAGCTTAAATCAAATAACGTCATTGTCCATATAATGTCGTTAAGAGTAATAAGAGCTGAGGGATTGTCTAGATAATTAGAATCGTCTAGTTTCATAGCTGCAGTAAGTCGCCTATTAGTATCAAACGAACCACCAGAATATCTCATAGGATAAAAAGGTCCTACAGCCGTTTGTGAATAAGCTACCTGTACTAAACTATGAAAATCATCAGGTAATTTTGCCTGATAATTGTCTACAGTTAAAACGTCTTCACCAGCTTTACCAGCAACTTTAAGGATATATTGATTATAAGACCCAATCTTTTCCATAGCTTCGCCACACCACTCAATCATGTCAGAGATTCGTTGAGCCTCTTCCTGAAGGTTAAGGTCTGTAAAAACCTTTGCTATAATTTCCCTAACGGATGTATATTTATATATCATTTCTATTATTAATTTTGGTATTCAAAAAAATCAACTTTATTGTCTATAATCAACCTTGCCAACTTTCTCTTCAATGTCCTTGTAGCAGAAAATGCGTAGTAGTATTTAAACTTTATTGTGGAGTTAGTTTTATTCCACCTAAAAAGATATTTGAAACCACCAGTGTGGTCATTAAAGAAACACACTTTTTTACCAACCTCCAATGTAGTTTTCCAATCTATTGGCATAGTAAGAATATTAGAACTACTAACCTTTTTCTTTATAATCTGTAAAACACCAAGATTGTTTGGCATTTTAAACTTCTTACCCTTGAACAAAACCTCTTCTATTATAAACGAAATATACTCTTTCCAAATATTGGAAAAAGTATTATAGTCAACATAATACAAATCTTCACTACCACCAATGTTCTTTATGTAATCTTTGTATATGTCTACTATGGTTATTGGGTTCTGTACTTTATTCTTACCTCTACCAAAATACATAGTACTATTTCTTATAATTTTGCTGTACCCTATTTGCAGAATCGTTAACAGTATCCTGCGGTGTTTGTACAGAAATAGAAAGTTCTTTCTGTAAAATGAGTTCTTTCAGTAATGGTACAACGTCTATAGGTATTGGATATTTATCATTTGCTGTATAAGTGTGTTCAGTTATATCACCAGATTGGAACGTGTCTACCTCTGTTGGAACTTCAAACACACCCCTTATTCTAACGTAATATAAATCTTCATGGCATCCTTCTATATAGATATAATCGTCTTTTAAATAAGCAACCATATCATTACCAGTATACTTTTTATACTTCTGATACCTTGCCCTTTTCTGTGGAACAAACTGTATCTCTTCACCCTCTGGTGTTTCCACAGATACTATACCTGGTTTGAATATAAAATCTATTGTTTTAGGGATCTTATACTCTGTTCTAAAAGTATAAAGATTTGTCTTAACTTCAGATAAATCATTTGCCAAATCTACTTCTACAAGTTTTACTATAGGAATTTCTTGAATGTAAGCGGGGTTTAAACTTTTACCCCTATCTATATCCTTCTTGAGAAGTATAGCCCTATACTCGTGTATCCACTTTTCTATCTGATTTGGTGATATATTTTCAGACGCCACTACTTGTGAACCTCTTATTATTTCTAACAGATCTCTCTGTATTGTATTTAAAGATACAAAATTAATCATTGTTACATTGTTTAAACATAATATACATCAAGTGCCATATCTAAGTCAGTTTGAATACCCAACGATAAGTCCTTACTATTACTGATGTTAAGAGTTAAATCAGCACCGTTATGTACTAAAATAGTTATATTTCCATCAAGTATTCCCATAGAATTATGAAGTTCGTTTTGTTACAACATCTACAATTTCTATTATAAACTGGTCAGAGTTTGAGTTTAAAGAACCACTCTCGAAGATTTTAAAATCTGCTTTATATTTAGAAATATTGATATCCGTGTCTGTGGCAGACAGCTCCAAAACTGTTTTACCATTTGTTGGATCGGAGTGTACTGTAATAGTCTTTTTAATAAGCGCTAAATCATCGTCACCAGAATTATCGTTCAACTGCTTTACTGTAAAAAACACTGTTTTACCAGTTAGGTTTATAGGCACCCTATTTGCTTTAAAAGTTATATTAGCTTTAAATATCGTGCCCTTTTGTATCTTTACCGTAATATTCTTATCCATCTTATTGTTTCTTTTCTAAAACAACGTGTATGTCGTTTACAACGTTTGTATAATGTTTAATAGCAAAATCCCTAGCGCTTTGTGCTCTAGACGCCCACTCGGGATTCATATCATAACCGTAATTAAAATCAAAATTAGATTTTATACTATAATGATCCAAACGATTAACCTCTCTCCACTGCCTATTAAAATATAAAAATGTAGCTTCACTTATAGCTCTTTTATGTGTGGGGTCTTGCCAAGCTCTTATTGAATTATAATAAGGAGCTATAATTTTAATTTTTCCACCTGGTTTCAAAATCCTATAGCACTCGTCCATGAATTTTATAAGATCGTTTGTGTGTTCAACATAGTGTGAACAGAATATCTCATCTACAGACTCGTCTTTCCAAGGCCACGGAAATTTTTCTAAGTCCACCGTAATATCAGCAGCTTCTGTCTTTACAATATCAACACCTACAAAGCCTTCAATTTTAACATTACCACAGGCAAGATTCAGTCTCAAAGGAGTATTATCCTGAGATTTAACTTCAACCTTGTTATTTTCGCTATTTTTAAAAGCGTTTTTCTTAACAGTTTTCTTATTCATAATTACCAAATTATATCGTTTTCAGCATCATAATGTCCTACTTTAATCCTAGTATCACAGGCAAATTTATAACCAGCCTTACTAGCTTTTTCATAAAAATATAGATCCTGTGTCATCAATGCAGAACCCTTACTGGGATCATGCTCTTGAAGAGTTTTAAACCAAGGCTGTTCTATATTTTTAAACATATCTATTTTAAACATATTAAAACCCATTCCGAGACCACAAGCTGGTTGTAGGGTATCAGGCTTCGGAACTTGTGGTATATAATTTCTAGGAAACACTGCGGGATCCCCATAAATCATTGGTTGTCCTCCCTCGCCCTTTGTCCAGTATAAACCACCAACAACGTCAAAATATTCCATGTCCTCGTATAACTTCAACAATCCATCTGGGGGAGGTATATTATCTTCTTCTATTGTAAGCATATACTTCCAATTCTTTAAATCTGGATTATTAAGTATCATTGAGACCATACTGTTATAGGCCTCACCAACTTCCATACCTATTGCAAAAAGAGGTCCAATTACCTTTTGATTCATGGGTCTTAACATCCCCATCCATGATTGTACAACTTTAGCGTGTATGTACCCCCTAGTAGGGCAAACTATTATAGTAGACAAATCCTTATAAGTACCGGCTTTTTTAAGCCTGTTTATAGAATTGTCAATATCCTTGTTGTGAAATCCAACAGGATCTACAGTAACTATCTGTGGTTTATTATCCATAAATATAATTAAATTAAATTTCTACACCACTTCCGCTGTTATAGAGATTAGAAATCTCTTCGGTAGTTAAGGTTTTATTGTCAAACACCAACAAACTGTCTATATAACCAGTAATATAATACGAAGATGGACTTCCACCAACAATAATATTTACTTTGCCAACATCTCCAGACGGATCTGATCCTTGACTATAATATAACGACAGTGTCTTTTCTACGTTGTCTATGTATATCTTATGTTGGTCTATTCCAGACAATGTTCTGTCTATTGTAAACACTATAAAATGCCAATTTCCATCTACTATTAATGATTGCGGTACTGTACACTCACTCTGTATCTCATTGTTACCACCAGAAATTTTCAGATCGCCTATTCTTATGTAAAGAGTTGAAGAAGGACCGTTTGTTATATATAGCCTAATGTCTGGACTCCCAGTGCTACCAACAAATCTTACCACATATTTACCTAATGGTACTACAGTGGTTTTTAACCACACGCAAAACGAAACTTTTTCGTGCAGATATATATGACTGGAAATGTCTGGAATTTGTATAAAGTAAGTACCGTCAAAATAAGCACAGTTACTACTAAGTATGCCACCAGAACTATGAATATTTGGCAAGCCGTAATCTAACAAAGACACCCCTGTTGTGCCAGAAGTGTCATAGAAATTACCAGAAGTCTCGTTGAATCTAAAGCTTGCAGCAAGCCCGTCTGCTCTAAAAGCTTTGGCAAATTTATATTGTTTTGGGTCAAAACTAGTACTCATAGTGTTAAGATTGTGGTTCTGGATAATGTTCAAAATTTGCTTTTAATTGTCCTTTGGCTTTTATAAAAATTATACTGTATGGTAGAAAATCATTAGTACCAAAAGCACAACCCTCATGAGGAGTTTCATAAACATTCCATGTAGATTCTGCCCACAAATAGGGGAATTGTTGACCTCCGTTTATATTGTATGACGAAACAACATCTGATTCGCTATCACACCACCACTTACTGTCTACGGAGGATTGTGTTATAAGTTTCGCTGATATATTGCTGCCATCAAGCGGCATGTCCAATTCAAAGCCGTTAATACTAAAATCAATGCTAATGGTAGAATTACTTGCATTTACTGCTATTATATATAAAGTTGTACCATCTGCAGACATTGTTATAAGCGTTGGTGTAGTATCAAATGTTTGTGTAGATTGAGAACTTTCGTAATTATGTAAAACGTTATTTGTTAAAGAGCGTGTAGTGCCGCTATATGTACACACATAGTCACCCATATATCTAGAAAAATAATACCTTAACCAATATCTTACTGATGTTTTACCAGTTAAGTTTATCCACCCATTGCCGTACAGCGCATCGTACCACCAACCCCTTGGCAAAACAGCTTGTGACTTGTTGTCAACCAATCTCCAGTTACCAGCAGCTAGCGACAATCCATTTTGTATTGTGTATATCAACCTCACAGCTTCGTGGCATGCCCCGACTATATTACCATTTCTTGGATGATACTCGCCATCATAATCGTCTACACCCTGTGAGTTAACTTGCGGTGCCCCAAACGAATATAACCTCCACTCTGTTTCATAAATTGGTTTTATAGAACCGTTAACTGTTTTTGTATAATTATTAAGAGCCGCATAATCTTGTAAGACAGCTTTGTTTAGTGGAGATATTGCCCCGCTAATGCTTGGGTAGTCTCTCCAGTCATTCCACGCGTAGAAATGTGGGCATACAAAATCATATTTACCAGCACACCCATTTATAACTGTTTGCGCCCAAGAACTAACCCTTTGCACAGCAAGCCCCAATTTACAACTACTATCTGCTGCTTTAGCTGCAGTATAAACACTGTTGAAATATGAAACATATTCACTTGCCGGATTGAATACACCGGTATTTGTATAATATGGTTCATTTGCTACTTCCCAATTCTTAAATCCATACCCCTGATTTTTATTTTGTGTCAGAGCGTTTGTATAAATTTGTGTAGATGGTTTTGAGGATTCTTGGTAGTGTTCTAGAGATAAAACAACTTTATCAGTTGGTATATTTAAATGATTGCACAAATAATAAGCTCTATTAACACCATCGGTAACACCACCACTCAATGACCTAAGATTATAGAAACGAGTATATTTTAAATTAAGATCTTGCAGTAATGTCTTTGTAGCCGTTTCCATTTTCCAACTACCAGTATTTGTAACATAATCGTCTAAATTGAATATCGACACGCCCAAATTCTCCGGAGTTGTTCTATGTCTAACTTTATGTGCATACCCTGTTATAGAAGGATCGCCTGTAGAATAAATAAAAGGTTCGTATAAAAAAGTCATTCCCTCCGGGAGATTGTTATACTCACCTGTTTGACCACCAGGTGTATAAGTTCCAAACCTAAAGCATTTATTTATATTTAGACTTACAGACATATTATGATACTTTAATATAACCAACTTTAAACCCAAACACTTGGCTGGACCCTAAATCTCCACCTTCCCAATCATCCAACCCCGTAATATCGTCTGATAAATAACCGGCAAGTCCAGCTTGTCCAGATGTTATACTACTATCTGTTGCAGAGACTTTAGTAACACCGTTTACTTTTCCAACAATAGAAGTACCATTACATTCTATCCTAAGAACATCGTTAACAGTTGTAGTATAGGTCGCGTTATCAAGTTCTGTAACTGTTCCATTAACAGATTTTATTAGATAACAACCTCCATTGTCATCAGCATAAAAAGCGTAATATGTAGTGGCGCTTGTTGATATTCTGGCAGCTACTCCATAACAATGATATCCAGACGTATCCCTAGCCACTATAACAGCTTGAGAATACTGATCATTACCCAAAGATGCGTTATACCTATAACAAGATTCTCCAGCATTTACAAAATCATCGACACAAACTCTGGTACCACCTTTTGTAGTAAACCTGCCTATTACTTTTACCCAATTACCAAGTCCATCAAGATCTTGGTTTTGTGTGTATGTAAAACTGTCTGTATAAGTAGCCATATTAATTTTTATTAGTAAACATTACCATAACCTAGCCTATAATACATCTTCCTACCATCAGCAGTTACTTTTGATATAGCTTCACCATTGCTAATAGTAGTAGCATAGCCATTGCCCGCAAAATCATAACCACCACCAAAATGCAATTGTGCAGTACTAGACGCAGGATTTATAAGCAACCTTAAAGTATTACCCTGTAAATTTACAATTACATTAGAAACTGAAAAACTATTACCAGAAGTACTTTGTTTTAAAGCTAAAAAGTATTCCCCAGCAGTTAGGGTAACATCTGGTATGGGTATTTCTACTAATTTTATACCAGTAAATATACTACTACCATTACTTATAGTAGTGGTATTACTAGTACTGTATACATTAACTCCACCAGTACTGTCTTTATAATAAGCAATACCATAGGTTTGAGTAGCTCCAACAAAATTGTAAGAAAAAGTAAGAGCTGCTGAGCCACTTGTTACAGAACTAAATAATGTACTAGCAGTATTACCAGGATTATCATATCTTTCAAACAAAGTAAAGTTATTTGTTAGATTAAAAGAATTTGCCAATGTTGTTGCTGCCGTAGCGTTACTTACAGAAACACTGAAACTTTCTAACAATTGTAGTTTATTAAATACTACAGGAAATGGTATTTGTACAGCATTTACAACAGTCCTATTTGTACTAAATGATGTTACAGAAGTGGCTGTATTCAACCCACCCATACCAAAATTAAACGGATCGTAACCAGTTAAGGTATAACCACCATCACCGCCAGGATTTGCAACGCTGATCGCAAGACCGTTTGAGTCTAGTGTAATGCTAGCATTAGTTGCAGACGTGCCTGTACCAGCAAACCTAGTAGAACTACTCAAGGCTATTGCTTTTGGAACTCTTGCCGCTATACCAAATGTATTACCGTTTGTTGCTGTACTAATTGTAGTGTAAAAAGCTACATATTGACTAGCTGTTAAAGTAGCATCGTTTAAGAGTCTAAAATTGTCTGTAAATGTTGTACTATCCTGACCAGCGTAGATTGTTACTGTATTTGCTGCACCACCGACATTAACAGAAGCACTAACCGTAGTACTAGAACCATTTGTTGACGTACCAAAAGTCACACCGTTGGCGTTTGAAAAATACAAAGACCTTTCTTCATGAGATGCCGTTATAACACTATTGTTACTCATTCCAAATGAAAGACCGTTGGAATTACTAAAAACAACAGTTCCAGTGGTATTTGCAGTTTGTGTACCTGCCGCAAGTATATTATAACTACCAACACCACCAGATGGAGCAGAACCGGTTACAGTCGAACCAGTCAACCCCAAGGTTATATTACCAGAACCATTAGAATTACCAGCCCAGACTATTGGCATCGTTGAGTTTGCTGTGGAGTTTGTAAATTGTACAGAGTTATAACCATCTGCACCAGCTCCAGCACCCCCATTAATTTGTATTATACTAGAATTAGTACCAGTTCCTGCACTTACAGTTATATTATTGCCACCAACCAACCTTATACTATTACCAGAAGCAGTAGACTGACCAGAAGTATTTCCTGAAAGTACAAACAACCTAACGGCGTCGTGTGATGCAGTAATTGTTGTCGATTCGCTACTAACACTAGCCCCAAATGTAACACCATTACTATCGTTAAAATATATACTACCGGCTCTACCGTGTATATAAAAAGCAGTAGTATTTGTTCCAGAAACCGTTACATTGTTACCGCCATATATCCTTATTGTATTACCAGACAAAGTGCTGTCGCCAGCATAATTACCAGATAACCATATCCTACCGACAGCCCCAGTAGTTATTGCAGACGTAGCACTTGTGTGTTGGAATAACGTGGATTGGCTGGTATTTATAGCATTACTAGTTATATTACTTGTTGCCGAAGTGTGTTGAAACAACGATGATTGATTAGTATTTAGTGCGTTTGAAGTTATAGCGCTGGTAGCAGATGTTTGTTGGAACAAAGAAGATTGTGACGTATTTACATACGGATGGTCGTGTGTTGATTGAGAAAAACTAGCAGTAACTACAGAATTGTTAGACATTCCAAAGGTAAAGCTATTGCTGTTTGAAAACACAACAGTCCCAGTTGTGTTGCCTGTTTGAGTACCGGCTGCAATAACAACAAGACCATCACCGCCACCAGCCCCAGTTGCTGCAGATAAACTTATAGACAACCCGTTAGAAGCGGAGTTTGTAGTACCGCTTAAATTGGTTAGATATAATGAAACATTACCATGAGTATGAGTACTATAAGCCGCATTAGTTGTTATTGCACTAGTAGCAGATGTGTGTTGAAATAGTGAAGATTGGCTAGTATTTAATGCTCTTGAGGTTATTGCACTAGTAGCAGACGTAAGTTGGAATAACGAGGACTGAGACGTTTCTATGTATGGATGGGCATGCGTTGATTCAGAGAAACTAGCAGTGATTATTGAATTATTAGACATTCCAAAAGTAAAACTATTGCTGTTTGAAAATATCACCGTTCCGCTGGTATTACCGGTCTGTGTTCCAGCAGCTATAACAGCTCCACCACCTCCACCAACCGTTTGAGCTGATAGACTTATACTTAACCCGTTAGAAGCAGAATTTGTTGTACCACTTAAGTTAGTTAAATATAATGTTGGGATGCCGTGCGTATGTGTACTATAAGCAGCATTAGTAGTTATATTACTTGTTGCAGATGTAAGCTGAAATAGTGAAGACTGGTTTGTGTTTAATGCGTTTGAAGTTATTGCGCTGGTTGCGGATGTAAGTTGAAATAAAGAGGATTGGCTTGTATTTACTGCATTTGACGTTATGGCGCTAGTATTAGAAGTGTGTTGAAATAGACTAGAACTTGCTGTTTTAACATAGTCTGTAGCAGCGTCTATTCTCAGTTGAGATGTATTTGTACCAGAAAATGTTACACCATTACCAGCAATTAGCCTTATCAAAGAACCATTTACAGTACTATTACCACTTGTATTGCCAGAAAGCTCAAAATTAGCTGTAGCACCACCCAAAACAGAAAGTGTCACAGTAGTCGATATACCACTGGTAGATGTACCAAAGCTTATGTTATTAGAGTTTACAAAATATAAACTGGCTTCTGGACCTATAAATCTTATAATACTGTTATTAGAAGCGCCTATTGTTATATTATTTGCTGCAGATAATGCTATAGTACTACCGGATGCTGTTGTATTATTTGTAGTATTACCAAGTATAACAAAAGAACCAACACCAGCACCGCCACCACCAGTACCAAGACTTACAGAAGCTGTTATTGTAGTACTATCGCCACTTGTACTAGAACCAAAAGTAACTCCGTTAGAATCTGCAAAGTATAAATTACTAGAAACAGAAGTATAAAAATAATTTCCGCGCTCGCTAGTATTCATAAACACGGAGCTAGAGTTTAATGTTATATAACCAGTATTTACACTAGCTATTATACCACCAGTTCCGGTTAACCAGCTTACGCCATTAGAATTAACAAGTTTTAAAGTTTCAAAACTATATGTTCCATTTGGTGCACTTACTACTTGATTAAGTTGTGTAGATGAAAACGACGCTGACGCAGTAATTATACCGTTGTTTATTCCAAACGAAACGTTGTTGCTATTAGAAAGTGTTAGGGTTGTGGCAGAAGTAGATGCACCAGAGTTAACAACCAGTGCATTTATACCATCTGCAGCAGCAGTACCAGTTACTGTACCACCAGACTGCCCTATTATTGTTATCGTATTATTATCTTGACTTAATGTTATATTACTACCAGCAACTAGATAAAGTGTACCAGATGAAATTTCTGAAGTTGTACCGGTTGTATTACCATCTATTATTAGATTGTGAACATTCTGTGTTTGAATACTTTGTGATGTAATAGCGTCATGACTAGCTGTCATTGTGTTGCTATATAACCCAAATGAAATACCATTTGCATTAGCAAATACTACCGTACCATCTGTAACCGTAGACGCTGCAGAGCCAGCTATACCAGAAATACCAGTTTGCTGTTGCGGAACATCTGGACCAACTATGTTTATGGTATTACTGTTATAAGTTACAGTTATATTGTTTAATCCTTGCACAAGAACTATGCCTGTTTGAAATGTTGTGTCTGAGACTGCTGGGTATACAACATTTTGTAATGTCGTTGAAAAATCCGCACCTATTGTTATAGAATTATCACTTTTAGAAAGTGTCACATTATTACCAGCTTCTATATAAACACCCTCATTGTATATAACATTTGAACTGTCCGTACCACCAATAGAAAGAGCTTTTATAACAGATGCTGGACCACCTATAACTATAGTGTTTGAAGTGTTTTGAATAGATATGTTGTCTGTAGCGCTTAAAGAAAGTGTACCAGACGAGCCGTTTAAACTGACAACAGCTTGAGAATTTAAATTGTCTATACTGGCAGTTATCATGGAATTGCCAGACATACCAAAACTAACACCGTTTGAATTAAAGAATACAACCGTACCACTGGCATTTGCAGATTGAGATCCGGCAGATATTATATTACCAGCTATACCTATGTTGGGAGCACTTAAAGAAAGACCATTGCTGTTAGAGGTACCAGACAAATTGGTTAACGCTAGACTACCATGGGTGTGAGTTGAGTTTGCAAAAGTGTTAGCAGAGGTTTTAAAATAATTATCTCTCTCTGATGCCATCATATAATTGGTAGAATTGGCTGTACCAGCTGTATCACCAATTATACTAAATCCGTTGGAAAAAGTAGAAAAGGTAATATTATTACCCGGCTTTATTACCAACGTGCCAGTAGAAAATACTGTAGAGGCACCGTCTATTGATACGTATCTTACCCCATCTAGATAAGATACTATCATTCTAGCCAAATCAAACCTATTATATACTTTGTATGACATTTATTATTCTTGTTTTAAAGTTTCAATTAAATTCTGTTGATACCTAGGTGACTCTATATTGCTTAAAGCTTTAGTCACAGCAATGTTAACAATTTCATCATGTGTATGCTCTGGCATATCACTATCAACCTTTTGCATTGTTATTACGGGCGTACCAGATTGTGTAGAGTACGCGCTCACACCACGAACACCTATAAAGTATTCGTTTTGGTTATACAAACAATTATCATACTTAATACTACCACCAGTAACTTTATAAACCTTGTCTTCTTCTATTGAAGTTGTGGTATTTGTAAGAGAATTTACTGACATTGGCTTTGCTAAATATGTTAAATCATAGTATACAGGTATATAATTACCATCGGTAACCAACTCAACCATATTATCCCTAAACAATCTTATAGGTCTTGCATAACCATATTGTAAAACATGTTCTCCAAGCGGATCTTCAAAATCCATGGAAAACCTGTTTAAATCACTATCTTTAACAGGAAATCTCTTATTTGTTATAGTACTTCCTGGAATGTTTATTGGATAAGTAGCATTTGAATAATAAAACATATAACCAACTCCACCTTCTCCTTTATACTTTTCTTCTAAAATTATTTCTGTAGAACTGTTTATACTATTTACCTTAGATATATTTTTGAATTTACCATTAAAGAAATCATTGTCTAATATAACCCACAACCCAGTAGACATGTATCCTTGTAGTAAATTAAAACCACTCATGTCACCAGTTACAACATTAGAATTTTTTGTAAATGTTGCTTTTATTATAACACCACCCTGCGAGTAATTAAACATAGGTGGTATGTTTATATCATAGGAATAAACACCACCAGTAGGAATTTCTAAGCATGTGGACTCATTCAAAACTATCCACATAGGTCTTACGTGCCTTATACCGTTTTCGGTGTTGATTATTTTTTGTTTAGTAGGAAGAAAACCAAGATAAGAATTAACCCTATTACCAACATCAAACCTACAAACATAATCTTGGTAAGCGTATGACCTACACTTACTCACGCTATTCATTTCTATTAGTGTATTCTTAACAAGAGTCTTTAGATCTTCTGTCCTCTTTTGGGTTTGCTCGAAAGCTTCTTGCTTAGAGTTGGCACCGCTGTACCTTGTTTTAACAAATTCCCTTGTAGCAATATTTAGCCAATAGTCTATTTCTTCAGGCAAAAAGTCCGGGTATGACCCAGAGGTTGTCTTGTCAAGCCCTATTCTAAAGGCTATGTGCATTTCGTCTATATTCATTGCTTATTTCTTTATTTTTATATAATCTTCAACGTGTATAGTATCATTATTACACTTTGAATAAACAACAGCTCTATAATAGGGCTTCCATTTAAAAAACAAAAATTTCTTGTCGTAACCCTTTACATTAACAAATACAGTTAGCTCGTCTTTTATTGCAACGTTTTCTATGTCCACGCCTTGTTTGGTAACCATTCCAGAAACCTCAAAACAACCTTTTGGGGCTACAAACTTTAAAGTATCACCTTTGATTATATTATAAATTGTAGAATCTTTGAATTCTATTCTATAAGCTACAGTATCCTTATAGGTATACGTAGATTGAACAACCTGAACACCAGGTTTTAATTTTATATTAAGGTTTTTTGCTATACTATCTAGTTTGTAATTGTATTTTCTAAACTGGTCAACAGTAAGTTCCTGAAGCCTAGAGTTTTCATCTACTACAGCTATGTAGTTATTTTCACTTATTCTAAGACTTTCTTGTAAAGCCTTTATTTGTTTATACTGCATTATATTGGTTATACCAAGCAGTACAAACACGCCTATAGCAAAAAGTAGAACCTTAATATTATTAAACATAATATTTATTTTTCAAAAATTTTATTACCTATTTTCAAAGCAGAAAATACCCCAGAGAATGAACCAAAGATTAACGCCAAATCACTAGCAGTAACTCCTTCTTTAAAAGAATATGCTGTCGTAAATACAATGGACCATAGAATACCAACCGCAAATATAAGTCTTGTAATACTAAAAACATTAACATCTTCTTCGAAGAATCCTATTTTAGTACTCTTCGTAGATTTTTTTTCGTTCTCCATTTTCATCTACTTTAATAACCATTTTCATAACTTGACCCCTGTTTTTTCCAAACCTGTTGTAACTTATATGTATCCAATTTATATTACCTTTATCATCAATGTCCTCGGCTATAAGTTGGTCAAACTCAATATTTTTTCGTATCCAATCAAACGCTTCTTTGTTTGTAACATTCCTTTTATAGACTTCAAAGTCTATATCTATAGCAGCACTGCCCTCTAATGCCATATGCTGGCTTGTTTTTGAACCACCAATGGCTTTGTTAAGTTTTTGTGACCTATAGAAAGAGTGAATGTAAATTGGAACGCCAAATTTCTCCCTTATAGGCTCAAAAACTTTCTCAGCCAACGCCTTCATATTTTCAAGGTTATCCTTATCTGGCGTGTTGTCAATCCTCAACCTTTTAGCCTCTGGACTAAATGTTGCCTCTTCGTAACTTATATGTTTACTTATATTTTCCATTATCTAGCAAGCAACTTAATGAAATCAAAAATACCACTAGCAAGTAATAAAAATAAAATACCGGCTATGGTAAGCATTAAAATTTTTGGTTTTGAAGAAAACATTCTAATAACTTCTATATCTTTTTTTAAATTTTCTAAATCTTCTTTGTAAACTTTTATAGGATTTGCTATATGTTCTTTTTCTATAACATCAACCCTATTTTCTAAATCGGTAACCCTACCGTTTGTTTTAGTGACCTGTTGCAATATGGCCTCTAATTTATCATCTATTTTTGAAAGCTTAACAGCCAATTCAATATCATTCATTTTAAACAAAATAAGGGGGCTCCTTTGAGGAACCCCCAAATTATACATTAGAGTACATAGTACTCAATAAACAACGTTATATCACCAGCACTAAGGTCGGTGTTGTTAGATATACTAATAACAACATCCTTGGGCGCTGTAAGTACAAAGGCACCATGGGCACTACCAGTTCTGGTTGCAGACACCATATTAGCCGCTGTATTAAAATCTGAATATGCAACACTACTGTTAAGGTCAACAGCCCCAGGAAGGAGTTTTATAACCTTGTTAGCAGTAAGGTTTGATACAGCAGTAAGCGGATAAAGAGCCGTAGTTTGTCCAGTATAACCAAAAGATATACTAGTACTAGAACCTATTGGCTGTGTGTTAACAACAGCAAAACCACCACAAACCAAAATGTTAGCAGGAAGTGTACCAAGGCTTATGGTAGTATTTCTTGTACCACCATCCACAGACTGCTTCCATGTAAACTTCTGAATTCTTTTAGATGCAAAAGATCTATATTTTTTCGTAGCCATTTTAAAATCTCCTATAAATTATAAATTAAAAAACTATAGAATCTTTTCCAACAGAACCCATATAGCTGTTAAGCGTAGACACTACGTTAGCAAGCTGACCAGCTGCCGAAGGAATAAAAATTTCAACAGTAACAGGCGCTCTCCTAACTCTATCGTCAGCAGCTTTGTATTCAATTTCACTCTCTATGATAATAGTGTGATAAGTAGAACCAACAACAGCACTAATATCGGGTTTCTTAACAGGAAACAAAGTCTGGTTAGTAACACCCTGATAACCAAGAGCGGCTTTTTCACGATCTCTAACCTGAAACCAGTTTCCAGCACCTTTAACTGTGGGGGTATGAGTCCATGTTCCGGGAATATTAACCCAACCAGTAGATTCTACAGAAGCCAACACCGGCACAAAATGTACTGGGATATCAGGATCTATATCGTTTACTGAAGTTGTAGATTCCGGAATAGCAAGGGCTGTGAGTGTAAACGTACCACTGTTATTGCTAGCAGTCACCCTACGACCACTGTGTTTATTAACAACAGCAGCAAGTTTTGCAAAAAGAGCGTCAGAAGTTGTTTCTGAACTAGTAGCAATATACCTATAAGTATGAGTAAACTGTCCGGGATGTTCTACCATGTCTTTGTAGATAATCCTAAGAACATACTCTTTTCCTGCCACAGGTGTAATACTGTGTGCAAAAGATGAAGACTGTTGAGCACGAGCCGTATACGGTGTCCCAACATAAGATTTAACATATTTGCCCATAATGGGGGCAGACCATTTTATGCGTCTAGTTGTAAGTGAATTACCATTAGCATCGGCGTAAGTTACTGTAGAACCAAGACCAACACCAATGTAGATAGTATCAGTATCTTCAACACCAATAGAACCCTCTACAAATTTCTTGTTCTTGTCTGCTACAAAAACTTCACCATCAGCTAAGTTTCCGGCACTCCCATTCAAAGAATAGATTACCAAACTAGCTGTCCTGCTTATGTTCTTTCCAACTATAACGCTATGAACTCTATCAATCATTTTTAACTTGTTAGTTAGTTATTATTTACTTTGCAGTAATACAGGGACAGTTGTGATTTTACTATCCCTAAGACTAACAAGTCTTTGGGATAAAGTTCTTCTACTTTGCTTATTAGCATTTCCACGTCAAACTCTCCCTTTTAATTTGGCAGCAGTGTATATACAAGTCGTAAATAAAGCTGCCGTTTATTTACTGTTTATTTTACAAGAAGTTCGTTAGGCACATCTGCCTCATCAGAAACGTCTTGTTTTTTAAGTTTTTTAGCTTTAGAAATGGCTTTTGCAGCTGGAGATTCTTCTTCCTCGTTTATTTCTGCAGACCTGTCTACCATAGAAAATTCTGGTTTACCAGCAACTTCTCTGTCTATAGCAACCCTAATATCTTGGTTTGTTGGGTTTTTAAGGTAAGCAACGGCACCGTCTTTACTATTACCAAGTATTTCACCACCGTATCTATACATTCCACCAGATTTCCTTATAATATTTTTAGATATTGCAGTCTCTAGCAAAACATATAGCTCCCTATCCTTATTATCAACCCACTTATCAAGAAATCTTTCAGGATTACCTTCAATAAGGTCATACAAAGTGCTTTCTATAATCTCGGCAGAAGAACTTTCTGAATTATAGCCATACAGACGTAAACACTTACGCATATCGTCCAATGACATTTTTTCAAATTCCACCGCAGCCCTTCTCTTAATTCTATTAAACTTATTGGCTTCCTTAGCCTCGTTTGTTTTATCAATCATTACATAATTTGCACCAGGCTTTACTTCTGAGATAGAGGCTTGGACCCTCTTATGGTTCTTGAGAAACAAATACTTTAATTCATCTGACGGGTATGAAGTGTCTAAATACAAATCCTTACCGGTCATAGGTATAACAAAACTTTCCCAATATGCAGAAGAGGGTCTTAAATCAAGTCCCAGTAAATTTCCAAGCCTTTCAGCATCTTCTGGCGTCAATCCAGTATAAAGTGCACCAGAACGTGTGTAATATGTGCCTAGGTATTCTGTACAATTTTTGTACCTAGAAAAACCTGACCAACTATTCCTGCCCAGTGGGCGTACAACTACTATCATTTTATTCTATATTTAATTATTCAGCGTCGCAAATAAGTTCACCGCAAGTTGTCGGATCTTTAATAGCAAGTATCTGCTCTGACAAAAAGTGAACCTGATAACCATCTCTGGCGTTCGAACGAAGATTGTTAATAGAATTCGAGAATCCCTGAGGACCAACAGATCCACCAGTGTACCAAGTAACAAGTTCCCTACCCTTTTTAACAACTTTAACAACGTTTGATTCACCATCTCTCATACCGAAGTTAATAAACGTCATTCGGTAAGATTCGAGAGGTTTACCAGATATAGGATGAAGCTTCCTATTATAAACAGGATTGTCATACAGCGGGAAGTGTTTAAGTGTAAGTTCTACACCGTTAAGTCCCTTGTAGGTAACAAACTGTCCACCAAGAGCAAGTTCCTGTCCACTACCAGTTATAAATTTGGAATCAACCAATGTATAAGCAGAAGCTTTTTCACGAAGAACTCTATCAAGTTCTTTCATTGCCATTTCACCACAGAGAGCAACAAACTTACGTTCGCCAAATCCCAGGATGTTGTATGAAAGATCGCCAAGATAGGTATCAAGTGTATCAAGAGTCAACTTTGTATAATAACGCCTATTTGAAGGAGAAATCTGCTGAAGAAGCCCAGCCCCAATAGGAACAGGGCGTCCGTTAGAACCAATAAGAGAAATAGAGCCGTCAGTATTCTTATTGTATTTAGAATAAACAGACATTCTATCTATTCTTTCATACCACTGCCTCCAAGCTGTCCATTCCTGATAAGGAGCCCAATAACGAGTGGCTTTCTTAGTCTTGGGGTCTCTGAGTTCAATGACCATAACATCGCTGAAAACAGTACCCGTAATGTCGTAAGACATACGCATAGTTGTAAGCTGATTACGCAGCTTAAACGGTGTGGCATAGTTTACAAAGTCGGCTTCTTCGCTGTATTCTTCGTAAGCAGAACCAAGTCTACTAACCTGTTTACCGGCAGCCAAAAGTGAAGGCGGAATATAAGATTCAACCTGACCATCAGCTACTACAACTTCATACACCCAAAGAGAACCGTCCTGATAAGGCTCGCCCTTAACCCTAACCTGATATTCTTTGTCGTCGAATTCAAGTACTGCACCAGGGCCAAACCACTTTTCATCTAACCACAACTGAATAACAGATCCGCCAGCACCGGGAGTATCTGTAGCAGAAATAGATGCTCCCTGCCATTTAGCATCCCTAATTGTAACGGCCTTGTCATGTTCAATCATAACCGGCCATTCAAACTCGCTGTTTTCAACAACCATGGTTCTTCCCATACCCTGAGTAAGATAGTCGAGGATATTTCCCTGATCAAATCTACCAAAAATATAGGATATGACTGTTGACATCTGTGCGGGCTGTGTAAGTAGAGCGTTTGAAAGCAAATTAGAATCTGCTAGTCCTGAGTTCCATTTAGTTCTATACAGTACTAGACTGTTTAAAAGATTATTTTCCATATACTAATACATTTCTTGTGTTTTTGTTTTTATTTATTGAAAAACCTTCCAAGATCACTAAGCGAAGTGCTACTTTCGCCACCGCCAGATCCAGAGCCCTTCATTTTATTTGAAGTTCCCTTGTTTTCCTTTATTTTTTGCAGTAGTTTCTTAGTAGCATTACTCTCAGCCTTCTTTGAAACGTCTTTAAATAATTTGTCTTTATATTTTAGAAACATTGCTGTTTCTATTAAATTTCTTACTCCGTTTTTATTATATTCTTTCTGGAACTTTGTCTGACCGTCTGCAAGTGGTTTAAATAAATCGTCGTAAAGTTCTTTCTTTTCTTTATCAGTTAATTGATAACCGTAAAAATCGGTTGTGTTTTTCAACTCTTTATTTACGTTATTAATAAACTCGAGTTGTTGTTTTTTTATAGTTTTGTTATAATTTTCCTGCTCTTCTAATAGCTTTTTCTTAGTTTCTTCCCTTCTCTGTACTAGTGTTTCTAAAGCATCTCTTGCCTCGTCCTCTAGTACTCCGGCGGTTTCATATCTGTCTACAACCTTGTTAATTTTTTCAGCAGAGTACCCAAGATCTTTTAAGTTTTCCCTTATAACTTTTTTCTGATTTTCTTCGTCATCAAGGTCTATGTTTTTAAAATCAACTTCTCCACCATAAACGGTTTCAACGAAATCCTTAAGACTGCCACCGTTTTCAACAAATCTAGCAACCTCCTCAACTTCTTCGCTTGGATATTCTGGTCTAGAATTTTCTTCAACTGTTTTCTTTATAAGCTCAACAACATCAGAAACTCCTTCAACCTTTAGGTCTTCATCTATTTCCCAACCAAGTTCTTCAGCAAGTTTAGAAACAAAGAATTCGGCTATTTCGCTTTCATACTCACCAAGCTCGGAAGATTTTTCTTCATCAGAACCCTCATCAGATTCTTCTCCCTTACTTTTACCCTCGTCATCTTTCTCGCTGTCTTCTTCGTCTTTTTCTTCTGAGTCTTCTAATTCCTCATCTTCCTCTTCTTCGTCTGTTTTCTTAGTTGTTTTTTGAGCAGTGTCTTTCTTTGAAGAAGCGCTTTTCTTTTCTCCTTCTATTTCTTTTTCAACTTCCTCAGGATCCCTATATTCTATATTATCGTCGGGATTAAAACCGGGGGAATCTTCGCCGGCAAGAGGCAGTAAATCTCCTACTAAATCTTTGAGACCAAATTCTTTCGTCTCAGGTTTTTTTTCAGCCATAATTTATTTTATTTAAACCAATTCTTCTAAATACTCATCGAACTCTAAAAGTCCGGTACCTGTAATACCACCTTTCATAAGTATCATATATCTATCTACAATAGTCTGATACAGAGATTCCTCTTCAACCTGTTCCTTTATAAACCATTGGAACAGTTGAAACGTTTGGTGGCATGGAATCTCTAACAATCTTTGTGCATCAACTTCATATGAATAAGTTACATCAAATTCATGTTGTAAAGCAGACTCTAAAACATCATACAAATCAGCATATTCTTTTTTAGGAGCCTCTATAGTTGGAGTAGTGGGAATAACATTCTTATCAGCCATATAATCATACAACTTAATCATGTGAGCCCTTTCTTCCTCAGCATGTTTCCTAAAAAACTTAGCGGCACCAGTATAACCCTTTACATCACACCAGTAAGCCATTTGCAAATATATCTGAGAACTATAAGCCTCATCATGAATATGCTTATTTATAATCTCTATAGCCTTGTCGGGAAGTCCGCCATTATAAGCGCCTTTTTTCAAAGTAGTCGGTTTGTCCATTTATTTACTTTTTAATTTATTATTAGGATTTTGCTGGATTTTCGCTAGACTTAGCTTTTATTTGTTTTTCTTTAAGCCTTTCATTTTCTCTATTCTTTCTCATCTCCTCTTGTAATTTCTTTTCTTTGAAATCTGCTTCTAAACGCAATCTCTCAGCCTCAAGTTGGTTTTTAAAATCGACAACACCGTCGTTGTTTTTATCAACGTCTAGTATCTTCGCGCTAGCTTGTATCTCAGCTACAGTAATAGCCGTTTCCGCCTTTCTAATAGAATCTTCTTCCATTATTCTATTTTTCTCAGCCTCTTTGTCAAGCTGCATTTGCAAAAGTCTTTCTTGAGCCTCTTGCTGAGCTTTCTGCATTTCCTCTTCTCTCCTAGCCCTTTCCCTGTCTATATCGGCAAGTTTATTCTTTATTTCTGATATATTATTCTCAGTAAGTATAAGAACAGCATCTGATAATGTTGCACCGTTTTGCATAGCTGGTTGAACCAAAGTTCTAAGAGTTTGCAGGGCCTCAAAGCTTTCTGAACTATTTGTTATAAACACATCGTAATCAGAATATAAGAAGTCGTCGTTAATATCCATAAACACCCTTCTAGCATCACCAAGAACAAAATGAAGTTTTTTCTTACCACTTTCTTTCCAGGCGTATTTTGCAACATTTATTAGATTAGTAAGAACTCTTTTCTTTACCTGATCATGTTTATAAAACAAATATTCTGTAATAAAAGATGACTGAGAGACAGACCTTTGTACATTACCAACAGACTCCCTTGTTTCTATAGAACCCAAACGCTGTTGACTAACACCAGATAACCTACCAAGCATGTCTTCTATCTTATCCATCAATCTTATATAGTCTGCTATAACAGCAGTCATGCTTAAATCTTGAGAAGATATTTGGTTAAATTGTGCAGGTTTTCCGCCCTGTCTACCAGGAACATCCCAGCCCTCTTCATAGGGGTTTACAAAATTTATACCTAAAGCTGTTAAATAATGTAACCACTTTTCAACAGAAATACCCATAGATTTAGGTATCTGTGTTGGGTCCATATTCAATATTCTGCCTTTATCTTTTGCTAAAGCTAATTCCAGCCTATACCAAAGTATAACATACATATACTGCAAAGGTTTCATTATCTCAACCAACGATTTTGACCTTGTGTTAGTGTCGTTATAAACCGTACCTGTATATGATAGCTTAGGCTTTGTAAGATCATCCATAGATTGAGACTGATATTGCAAAGGTTGTATTCCTATGTATATATCCTGTCCTATTCTATAACCTTCCCAAATTTCTGGTATCCAGTCACTTTTTAACCCATCTACATTGGCGGCCAGCGCGTAATTTTCGTCAACAATTTCTGTGGTACCGTCTTCTTTTTCTAGATAGTATATTTTCTTAAAAGACCTCCATTGAACATGATATACAGGTAGAATATTCATTCTAAACTCATCTTCTGAAGACAAATTTGTCATATCTTGAACATTTCTGTATATAATAGGAGAGTAGGAAACGTCTCTTCCTCGTCCGCTATTTGGAAGTTTTTCTAGTACATCTTTGAATTCTTCTTCTGATATGAAATCAAAGAAATTATCGTAGATTGCGTATGGTGTCATATATTTTACCCTACAAAACCAATCTCCATCTTCTATAAACTCAACGTTGGGATCTTTATCATAGTCACAATCTAAAACATCAACCCTTTCCACATAAGGCTCGCCATTGACTATACCAACATAGTATATCTCATTACCAGCTATAAGAGCATCCTTAAATCCCTTTACAAACTCATTCTGAAGCTGTAGTTTTTCCTTTAAATACTCAAGAGTACTGCTAGCAAGTCTTTCTGCGGATGTTTTGTAATCATATTTCAAATACTTTTCTATTTCTTCTATGGTCAGGGGTTTGTCTTTTTCTAAAGCGTTGTTTTCAACACTCTGCTGCAGATATTCCATTAATAGCTCTTCTGCTTGAGCCTGTATTTCTGATACTACATCTTCATTGGTTTGTATAGTAACATAATTTAAGGGCCTACGTATTTCCTCACCAAGTAACAAATCTACATGGGGTTTAATTATATTAATGTTTTGAATTGAGGCGGGAAACCCATCTTCAACCTTGAAAGGATTTGTAACATACTGTATATCTTTTTCGTCCAATATACCGTTGTACAAATCGTAAGCAATGGCCATTCTTTCCCTCTTTGTCCTGCCCTCTATAGCCTCGCTAGACCACATCCTGCTTATTATAGAATCAACACACGCCTTCCTCCACTCTTCGTCTTTTTTGCTGAGTGGCAATTTTTGGAATGGAAAGACATGACTATTATATGTGTTTTGTATAGACATATTTTATTATATAAAAACTAAATTATTATCAACTGTTCTAAATATACCGTCTGGAAAAAGATATCTACTCCTTTCGTCTGTTACAGCTTTTTTTACATGTACGTTGTGCAACTCTTCTTTATAAATCATTACAAGCATTAAAGCAATAACCCTATCAAAGTTACCATCTTTATTATAAGCTATCAACTCTTCTAACAAAGGCTCTGAAAATATATAATGTAAATTTTTCTTTCCTGGAGATCTTTCTTGGTTTAACCAATCCCTAAGCTCCAGCTCACCAAAGTCTTTTATAGAAGTTACCATGTGTATACCTTTTGACCTATTTACTTTACTGTCCTTTATTATTTTAGAAATTATATCTGGTTGGTCTGCCAATAAATAATCACTGTGCTTGTTTCTCATATACACAGATAGCCCGGGCCATTGATTTTCATACAATACCGTTGCATTGTAGTATAATAGAAGTTTTCTTACATTTTCATAGAAATCCTCTGCTCTTTCGGGCCTGCCACTATACTCTGCAACTATCATATCATAATAAGACTCAAAATCTTGAAATCTCTTATATATGAATATAGAACCCAATGAATTTGTACCAGATTTATCATGGTCGTATGGGTCACAACCAGCTATGTACAATCCCCACGGGGGATTTTCTACTGGGTGTTCCCATATAACTATTGCACCAGCCCTATCTTCTTCCCTATTTAAATGATATTTAGTTATATCTTTTACATTATTAGAAGGCTGCCATTTTACTTTACCTTTATCATCATAGTAAAGTTCACCAACCTGTTTAAAATCTCTTACAGAAGAATTTGTTCTTATGAAAGCAAGCTGTTTTATTAAATCGGTTTTTGGGAATATATTGCCGCTTAAAGTTAATACAGCTTCGCTTGGTTTTATTGGATGCTCTGCTATGTACCTGTCTATTGCATTTTTATCGCTAGCGTTTTGTTCTATTTTTGACCTTTCTCTCAAAATATATTTTGTGGCAAGTTCTATTTTAGAATTCCCATTCTCATCCATAAAACTTTCACCAGTTTCTGGATCTGATCCTTCTAAGTTATAATACTCTGGAACAAAAAATCCACACGGTCCTGTCGCCCCATCGTCCCATATATTTTCTATCGGCAAACAATTATATCCTTCTGGTTCATAGAATATTTCACGCATACCCTCAAAGTTTGCACCTTCTTCACCACCAGTACCGAATATAATCATTAACCCAAATGTCTGAGAACCTATTTCTACAGATGGTCTTGCTAATTGCCAAGCCGTCTTTGCCCCAGGCAATCTACCACCCTCTTCAAAAAGTATTAGTTTAGCTCTCTTACCCCTAGTTTTTGAAGGGTCATTTTTTAAACTTATACCAAGTATTTCTGATTTATAACCTTCTTCCATCAAAACACCATTTCTCTCTACTACGAAAGAAGCTCTTTTGTGTGTTTTAGTGTTTATTTTTTGAGTCTTTTTTGACCACGCTGTATGCTCATTTATAAAGTCTAGCATATTCCACGCCTTGGTAAGTATACCATCTTTTGTCAAATAATCTAGTTCACCAGCATATGCAACAGAGGTTGATTCTGGTATTAGGAAGAAATTCCTAACTAACATGCTTGCGCACTTGTAAGAATAACCAGAACCCCTTTTCTTTAGAACAGAAAGGTGTTTACCCTCATTTTCTGCTTTTTCTACTATATCAAAAAACGCTTTATCGTAATCATAGAACCTAGGAAATCCTGTTCTTCTTATCAATCTCTTTCTTTTCTTACCAGACTCTTCTGTTTCTATTTCGACTGTTCTTTCTATTGTACAATAGTTTAAATAAAAGTAGTTATAACCTGATATAAACTCACCACTTTTAGTTGTAAATCCAAATAAACACCTATTTGTTTCTCTCTCCCAAAAGTCTATATAAGAAGAAGAACCCTTTGGATATGGTGTATAATAACCATACTTTTCAAAAGTTATTGCAGCTTCCCTAAACTCATCTACGTTATCTCTATATTTTACTTCTATCTTTATAGGTTTCATCAATCTCCTCAGAATTTATTATCTTTAATTCTGGATAAAGTCTTTTAAGACTATCTACAACTTCGATAGTTGTTAATCCCAAAAACTTTGCATATTCAATAATCTCTTCTTCAGTTACATACTTAACCATCTACTATTTCTTTGGTATTTCATAAAGACCTATGTCAGAACTACCCCTGACGTTTTTATCCTCCATTTCAGCCTGTACTTGCTTTTTAAGTGAAATTATAGATTTAATCATACTACCTGCTTTCTCGTTAGCCTTTATCATGCTATCAAGCATTTTTATAGACTTTATCTCATCCTTACCCTCAAAAGACATATTTTCTAGAAAATTAGTTATCTTATCTATGTTCCTTAAGTTAACATCTAGGAATCTTGTAAGGGGTGTTTCTTGCATCTTTTTATAAATCTCAATAGCTTCTGCTACCTTTTCATCAGGTTCCCAGTCGGTGTCTTTAATTATATCCCTTTTGAGAATCATTTTTCTGTCTTCTTCTGACATATCTTTATACGGTGATTTATAACTACACATGAAGGCTACATATTTAATTTCTTTCATAGCCCTTTCCTTTGACTTTGACCTATCCCTGTCCCAAATTGCTTTAATTTGGGGTACGGCTAGCACAGTAGATGATACGACAATCTCATTATTAACTATGTCAAAAAGTTCCATAAAGTTACATTTTTTGTTGTCTTTGCTTACTTTTTTTCAGTCTCCTACATAGCTTATATGCATTATCTATAGAAACAAAATCTTTAGAATCATACAAGCTTTTTATAAAACTGTTTACTTCGTCTATGTTGTTAAAGTTATTATTGAAATATAAACGCATGCCCTCTATTATTATATCTTCTGGAATTTTATACAGCCTATTTAATATATTATCTACATGCGTTTTTTTACTATCTTCCTTTTTCAAATAGAAAACACCTAAATACCTAAGCCTAACTGGCCTAGTGTCATTGCTAGACACCATCCTCCTTAAATAGACAAAAGGGTATCGAACTATATATTCGATTACCCCCCTGTCTATGTCATATTTTTTACTGAGGTTGTCTAACTTACTTCTCTCTTTAATTTGCAGCAATCTCCTGCCCTCAGCTAGATTCCTCATATAAATTACTATACTACATTACTATCTTCATAAACTAACTCCCCTTTTTCATAAGATTCTTTGTAAGCTTCTTCTGTAGACAAATCGGTAGTAACATCATCGGTTACACCACCAACTTCAGCGTCTTCTTTTTTATTGTCTATGAAATCGGAAAGTATTATATTAGAAGGTTTTTTAGCAGTTACACCCTTGTAGAAGAGTGTTATTTTATTACCACACTTTGGGCATGCTAAAGTCATTACAGTATCACTTCTTGTTGGTAGAACTATGCTTAGGCCTCCCTCAACCTCTTTTATAAGCTTCGTTTCTTCACCACATTGCCCGCATTTTATATACAGGTCTGCAAATTCAAACTGCTCTGCTTTAGTAGGCAGTGACTCTACTTCTTCCTGTTCTTTTGGCTCCTTCTCAGTCTCGTTATCTACGACTTTATTTTCACCTTCAGCAACTTCAACTTGCTTTACCTCATCTTCCATTTTATCTGTTTTTAATCTTATCTTTAATCCTATTCTTAAATATAAATATAGAATAACTAATTTTTCTTATAAAAAGACTGACTTTAGACAACTCTATCTTTTTATATATATTAGCCAACTTTTTCAACGCGTGTATTTCGTAATCACTAAATTTATCCATACTATTTAGACGACTGTTTATAATCTTCCAACCTTTGTATATCTTCTTCTACTTCTCTTATCTTGTCAAAGATATCATAAAGAAGACCCCTTAACTCAGAAAGAGCAGCTTTATTTTCTTCAATAAGATCGTCGACAGTATATTTATACTTATCGTCAACAGTATCGGGATTTTCTTCGGGTGGTATAGTAAAATACCTATTAAGATTATCTATAACAAAATTCTTACTAAGAGTTATATTAATTTTAGAAATGTCTTCGGAACTCTCTGTGATTGTAGTTTCGTTTGAAGTGTATTCAAATCTACCAGTCTTATCGTTATATACAAAAACTGACCCTACGCTAGCTTCTTCTCCAAATATAGGCTCTATAAGAATAACTTTATCAATGTTTTCCATATCTATATATTTTATGCATTAATTTTACCAACAACACTGTAAATACTTGCTAAAATAAAATGTTTATCCACACCGTTAAGATGATAGAATTCTGAAGCCGGTGACCTAAACAAAACAGTCTCTCCTTTTTTTAACCATGTATCAAAATGTCTATCTTCTGTATTTGTTTTTACAAACAGTTTATTTAAGAACGCCTTAAACTTAGATTCCTTCTGTTCTACAAAAGTACTGTTAACGATCCTGCCAATATATAGTTTTTCTTGTGCAAAGTCATTTTCGCTTGCAACCACTTCTTTCTTTGGTTTCCTACCTCTCTTTTTCTTATGTACTTTTTCTTTTTCTTCAAGAGCAGACGCGGAAAATACCGGCTCACCCAAAACCTCAACTAAAATCCTTTCGTAATCGATAGGCTTTATATCAATTGGATTTACATAAATTTTGTTCATTTTAATTTATTTTAATTTTAATAATCAAGTATAATAGATACGAAATCACCTTCCTCATCTCTGTCTAAATCAATATCAATTACATCATAGTAATTCTCACCGTCAATATCACCCTTAACAAAAACGTCTAAGTCAGGAGGAAGTTTCCTAAGCTTTTTTATAAGTTCTATATTTTTCATAATATAACTTATTTAACAAGTCATAATCTATACAGTTGTCCTCATATTCTATAATAGTCATATCTCTATCATTAGTATCATCCAAATTACAAGTCCACCTAAATCCTAGCGACGGTCTATACGACTCTATATAGTTTCTATACTTTGATACGTTAATACCCAAAATAAGTTTCATTACATAATTATGTTCTGTAATTAAAAGTGATAAAACCTTATTTAAAACTCTTTTTAGCAAAGAATCTGGCAATAATTCATATTGTAAAGTGGCCTGAAAGATAGAATATGTAGGAAATAATGTCTTAGCAAAGAATTTTTTTACTTTAGAAAGTTTAAAAAAATTACCGTGCTTAAATACATTCTGTGGTAATTCTTTAAATCCAAACAACCACCTTATAAATTTATTGTAAATACCGCTAACAAATAAAATAGGTATTACCTGCAAATAATACAAATATAAATACACTTTTTTACCAGTACATATATACTTAACCCAACTCAACAAATCGGTTGAGTATGTATACTTTTTACTTATTCGCCATTTAATGTGTTTTGAAAATTCCTTAAGTTTGTCATCTTGCCCTAAGTATTTTAGTATAAAGATTGTATAGAATACATGGTCCCTACTTAGATTGTCTTTGTCATAGTCGCCAATATATTCTGGGTGTCTCCACCCCTTGTAATTGTCATCGTAACATTTTAAAATTCCGTTTAATAATTTTGAGTTATAGCCATAAGTATATAAAGCCAAAGCTGTCCTACCTATGCAATCCCCCTTACCATCATCGCCTGTCTTTTCATAAGGCTTGTTTTTTGTTAACATTAACCCAAATGAGTCGACGTATGTTTTTAAATTCTTATTTTTTAAATTAAGTCCCATATTATAAACATTTACTATGCCCACAGTCTAAACACGTAATGCAACCCCCACTATTAGAAATGTTCGTAGAGCCACAGTTTTCACATTTAGAAACTGCTTTTAAATTACCATTTGTATAAACAACAAGTGTCCTTGCTATGGCTTTGCAGAAAGATGTGACATCACCAGTAGATTTATACAGTTGTTCTACTATGAATTTTATATCAGCACCGTGCCTTAGAGACGTAGAAATTAACCTAGTCATCATATTCTCCTCATCTGGAGACTCCTTAGTAATGTCTCTAAGTACTGTTTCAAAATCGTCGAAGTACAAGTCGTACTTACCTTTCTTTTCCTTAATTATACGACCTGTAGTTCTTTTAAACTGAAGATCTGTCTCATTAATAACTGCAAACACTTCGTAAGGTTTGTTATCATATAAACCCACTATAACGAGCCAGCCTTTGCCCATAGATTTTATACTGTGTATGTCACATTTTAACTCTTTTGGCCTTTTAGGGGCATCGTGTTGTTCAAATTTGTTCTTATTATCTTCTTTAGAAACTAATATGCCAGTTCTAGAACCATCCCTATAAACTGTTATGCCCTTACAACCAGCTAACCAAGCCTCCTTGTATATATTAGCTACAGTTTCTTCCGTCACATCTGACTTCAAATTTATTGTAGAAGAAATGCTATGGTCAACCCATTTTTGTGCAGCAGCTTGTATTTTAACACGCATGAATGGGTCTATTTCGTAAGCCGTTGCTTTGTAATACGGTGTTTGTTTTTCGAAGCCTTTTGAGTTTATAAATTCTAGGAATTCATTGTGATTTACAGAAGTGTGATTAAAAAAGTCCTTAAGTGGTTTATGATAAACTATAAACTCTTCCCAAACATCGCCATTGTCGTCTTTTATCAAGACCGTGCCTTTATTATCATTTGTTTCTACTGCCCTGCGCCTGCGCTTATATGTCAACATGTACACAGGTTCTATACCAGATGATATACCAGCCAGTATTGATATACTACCTGACGGTGGTATTGTTAGGTTAGATATGTTGCGCCTGCCGTATTTTTTGTACAGTTCAAACACATTCTCATTTACACTTTTCTTTAGCTCGTTTAAAACTTTGTTTATGAACGGAGAGTCTTTTTCTGTTTCATAAGACCATATATCAAAGTGCCCACGTTCTTGTGCCATATCTATACTAGATGCGTAGGACCCCATTGCTATCGTTTTATAAACAAGCTCTGTAATTTTTACAGAGTCCTCCGAACCATAGGTAATGCCTAATGCGGCTAGTAAATCAGCTAACCCTATGCCACTAAGACCAGTTCTACGACCTTTAATCAACTTGCTTTTTATTTTAAGCCATAGGTTATACTCCCTGTAAGAAGACTCCATGTCATCTTTACCGTTGAGTATTTTATTAAGTATTGCGTCTATCTTAGCTTCTTCAAGGTCTATAAGGTCATCCATCAAACGCTGTGCTTTATAGGCAACGTCATATAATAGATCGTAATTTACATGCGCCCCAACAGTAAACGGTTCTTCAACAAAGCTGTACAAATTTATAGACATTAACCTACAAGAATCGTAAGGACACAATGGTATTTCACCACATGGGTTTGTACTAGTTTCATGCCATTCTGCACCATATAGTGACGGTATAGATGATGACCTAACAGTATCCCAAAACAGTATGCCAGGTTCAGCTGTGTCCCTAGCTTGTTTGACTAATTCGTGCCACACTTCAATATTACGACCAGGTTTATTATCAACCACACCCCGCATAAACTCGTTAGTAACTTTAACTGATATGTTAGCCCCGGTTACCTTTGACCTGTCTACCTTAGATTTTATAAAATCAATTATGTCTGGGTGGTCTACAGACATTGTTAACATAAGGGCGCCACGCCTACCACCCTGAGATACTTCTAATGTAGTATTTGAAAACCTGTGCATAAATGATACAGCGCCCGTAGATGATATAGCGGCATTGTTAACAGCACTGCCCCTTGGCCTAAGGTGGCTTATGTCATGACCAACCCCAGCCCTACGTTTCATAAGCTGAGCTTGCTCTTCGTCAGATAAAAATATACCCCCATAGCTGTCAGAACTATTGCCTATAACAAAGCAATTGCCAAGTGAGGTTAAAGAGTTGTCATTGCCAACGCCATTGAGTATAGAGCCCCCTGGTATAACGTATTTAAAGTCAGCTAATAGTTTGTACACATCATCGTATGTAAGAGCATTATAACCCCCATATTTATACTCCATAGCGCTGAAAGCTTTAGCCAAACGCTTAAACATGTCTACAGGAGTAAGCTCCATATACTCATTAGCTTTAGACCTTAAACAGTATTTGTCAACCCATACATTAGCTGCAAGCTCATCGCCCTTAAAGTAAGCCAAAGTTGAGTTATAGACTGTAGCCCTGTCGTAATAATTTTCATTGTGCCCCATATATAGTGTTTTAAATGCTAAGGTTATACGACTTTGAAAAAGCGTTTGTTACAAAAAAGCAAAAAAAACACCAACTTTTTACAGCTGGTGTTTACAACAAAATATTATAATAACACTACAATAAATCATCTAACTTAGCTGACGCATATATACCTATAGAACTAAATATAAATAAACTTATAATTGATATAACGCCAACTTTAAGAGATGCAAACCATATAGACAATGCTACGGCTTGTAACGATGCTATAGAAACAATTATACCCAGGGCCCTTAGGAGCATAAAGAAGGTACGTTTGCGTTTGTACCTACGTTCAGCTAAAACCTTTTGCTCAATGTCCGACAGTATAAGTTCAACTTTGCGTTTGAGTTCTTCATTACTTGCATACATTATAACCTTATTATTAACTTATAACTGTATTTACTAACCTATTAAAAACACCCCACCCCCTAGGCAAAGCCCTTAAACTTTGTCAACCAAGGCCTTAACTGTTACCGTACGATGCACAACGTCGTTGTGGTTACACCTACACGCCCCCTATTCCAACCCTACGCTAGGGCGCCTAACAGTTTATTACCTTGACCATTTTTAACCCTATCGGGGACACCTCACTACTATTTGTAGCTACTACCCGACGTCTGCCCCACTAATTACCTTTCGGCCTTCATGGGGGATACCAACCATTTGGGTGAGATTGGTGGGTTCGTTTGCTTGTTATAACGTTTATTATTATAATAAGGTTACACTTAACTTAAAAAAATCTTGTGTGCTACATAGCTATTAATTGTAATTCAAGTAGTAATGTCTTACTTCAATGTTATCACCACATACTTTACACACCCCCTTATATATACCAACATCTATCTTACTATCGTAGTAATATAGTTTTAGTTTATTTTTAGTACCACAGCTATCACACTTATCAATGATGTAATCATCTCCGTTTGCCATAAAATAAGTTTTAATATTTATTCTACGCACCTATATCTTTAAATGTTTCGTTATGGATGAATTCTGTAGAAATATAGATGTGTTGATGAATATCATATAGACGTGTTGGTGAACCTTGTAAAAACATAGATGTGTCAACGAATCCTGTAAAAATATAGATGTGTCGATGAACCTTGTAAAAACACACCCCCCTACCTTCGAAATTTGGGGGAATCCCCCCGGGGTCTGTTCTACCATTCGTTTCTCATTCACAGTGGCTTGGTTTTGTGTTAAATGCTAAAGGCAAAGGGCAAAGTGTAAACTTGAAAAGGAGTTCGAATTTCAAATTATGTTTTAGGTTTTCGATTTCGAGTTTTGGGGAATGGGGTTGGGGAAATTGGGTTTTGGTTTACACCAGCAATTTGAAATACAAAATACAATTTTCCTTTAATCGTTTCGCTCATGCGAAGCCTCACTCCGCTTCGCTCCGTGTGGCCGGCTTCGCTTCGCTCCACTCACACTTTACTTAAATACAATTTTCTTTAATCACACTTTTTTGCGGATTTGGTGCGCGAGCAGTCATTTTGGCTGTCTTGGCACTGGTTATGGCGGACACCTTAAGTTCCGTCTTATAAAAACTTACACAACTACTTATGAAAGAAAAACAGTCAGTGCCGCACAAGATAGTCATCATAGGCGGCAAAGAACCGTTGGTTCCTACTTTGACAGAAGCCGCCAAAGCGGCTGGTATCAAGCCGCAGCCATATTATCGGCTGCAGCTGATTCCAGAATCGGCGGTGGTCGAAATAAACGGAAAAAAAGTTTTATCGGGGGCCGGTGATGGCCGGACACGTAGCAAGGCGTTGTTCAGTATGAACAACAGCATATACGTGGACGCCATCAAACAGGAAATTGCCGATGGCAATTACCGTGAATTCAAAACCATTGTTCGCGGTGCCGATGGCGTAGACCGCGAAGAGACAGCGCTTGAATTAACCAAGCTGTCCATAGCTGGGGCTTGGTACACAGAAACAGCTCCCGACTACTACGTCACCGATCGGAATGGTAAACCAATAGTTAGCATCATGAGAGATGCTAACGGTGGCTATACCAAGAGAAACGCCGTAGCCTCGACGGTCGCATTTTTCGTCTTCGACGGGGCAAACCCAGAAGTCGAATACGAAGCTGCCGTCAGAAGGACAAGCGTCGGTAGGCTTCTGCTTCTTGCTGATGCAAAGAAGGCGGAAGCGGCTGCTGCAGCAAAGAGTCCCATCCATGACACAGAGGTACCGTCAGCGGACGACCTCGAAAGTCCGCCAACTAAATGATATAACTGCGTACCGGGTCGTAACTGGCCTGGTACGCTTTTAAATACAAGTTTCCTTCCAAACACGTGGCAATGCCCCGCTAGAATTCTCGGCTGGCGACGCCCCGTTACTTATGGTGTTCTGCTCGGCCTAACTACGTGCGGCCTAGAACACCTAACTACCTGAAAAAGGTAGAATTGAGGCTAAAATGCCCATTTTTTGGCTAAAAATGGCCTAAAATAGGGGGTTTTAGGGGGTTTTTTGGTAAAAACCACCACACGGCCTATCTACCTGTACGTAAATTTTCAATTTTTAGTGCATTTTGCACTATATCAATAGCTAAATTAAAAAAAATGCTAAAAAAAGATATCAAGAAACAAAAGCCAAAACTCAGCCTTAACAGGATTAAAGCTGGTGATTTGGTTGAACTGTACTCTATCAGTTATCTTCTATGGAAGGGGATACTGAAGAGAATATCCGGTGGAAGATTGAAATTCCACGCGGTAAGAGAAGATCCTAAGTTCTTTCCGAGAATGGAATGCTTGTTCGGAAGAACTTTAACAGTTACCCTTTTTAAAGCTGACAACTCTACTATAGAAGTAAAAGAGCCGGAAAGCGATAAAGAGTGGTTCGTACCGATAGAGTGCGTGAAGTCGCATTATAAAAAAATATTGTAATAACCTAAAATCAAAAAAAATGAAAACTAAAGAATTTAAACCAGGAGAGCTGGTGGAAACATACACCATCGGGCATCTCCTAAGAAAAAGGATCATAGTTAAAAACGAAAAGGTTTTAGAAACAGATCCTTATTTCAAATTCGAAAATGTTAGTAAAAACCCCGGTCTAAATGACGAAATGCTGCGCGGTGTTTTTGGTACAACATTAAAGGTAGTGAAAAAATACTACCCAATAGAAAACACAGTTTGTGTAGAAAGTAATTACGATGGTACTGCATGGTACCTACCGCTCGAAGCTATTAAAAAATAAATTTATTAATCAAAAAAAATCAAATTATGGAAACTACTCAAAAAACAAAATCAGTCGTCCTCGAGGAGGACGATTTTGAACTTGAAAATGATTTCGAGGAAAACGATGTTGAACTTGAGATTTGCGGTGAGGTAGAGCCACCTAAGCCGCCTAAAAAGAAAAAAGAAATAAGACTGGATGAAATAAAGCCAGGTCATCGGATTAGGACCTACACGATAAAATACCTATTGCAAAAAGGTGTTTTAAAGTTTTCTAAGTGGGATCCTGACAGGGGGCTTTATTTTGACAAAAATATGGTCAAAGAAGACCCAGGATTCGTTTCGGCGATGAGAAAATTGTTTGGGACAAATGCAGAAGTGGTAGGTACAAACGACACGTTGAACTGCGTGATCGTAAAGGGCCAAGATGAGGATGGTATTTGTTATAACTGGCACCTTCCCTTGGAATGTATAAGATACCATTACAAAAGGTATCATTAGAAGTCAAAACAATTTAAAAATCAAAAAAATGAAACCAATAACTAATCTTTTTTATGTCACCGGGATGTTCATACTCCTGGTGTTGTCGTTTTTATTGCTGTGGATATCGGGTCTCGAAACAACCCAGAATCCTAAGCTCTTCGTGGCACTTGCAATAATGTGCCTAGTGATAATTCTCGTGGTAAACGCTTATGTCTCTTACGTTACCTCAAGGTATCGAGAGATAGCTGAAGACGAGGAAATCGAAGTGACGAAAAGAAAAGGTAAGAAACCTATAAAAGCAGACGAGCAGTGGTTACAAAATTAATATTTGGGAAGAAAGTGGCTTTGGAAAGCTACTATTTCCAAATCTGGTACGAAAAGACCAACAGTGGGGAATTTAAAAAAATTCCCGTTATCCAGGTAACCAAAGAACCCATGGAAAAGCGGAAAAAGTCGTATAGCTCTGTAATAAAGAGCTTTACGTATTTATCCGCCGTATCTAGGGTTCGAAGGATTGCCTTAAAACGCTTTAAAGCCGAAATGGGTCTGCATAAAGACCGGTCTAACATACCGGTCAAAATATATGTAGACCGTATAATGGCTTAAGACGTACCCGGGAACTGGGGGCGGCAAGAAGGCTCATTTGAGATCGCTACCGCCTCCTTTTAAAGATAATGCTGGTTTCCGTGTTAAACGGATAACCAAAGGATATCCTTGTAGGACCGGGGTTCGATCCCCCGCACCTCCACAATTCCTAACTACATGGGGGTGACTGGTTTTGACTGCAGGGTAAAGTATGGCGAATACCAGCAGCTTCGCTTTAAACGGCGAATGTTCACAAACCTACAGGATGGCAGCGTAGCGCTGTTGTCCCGTACGAAGGGCACCCCCTGCGAAAGTGGGGGTTTTAAAAGCTAATATCTAGTCAAAAATAAGCAACTTCATGATGTGGTCGGTCGAGTCAAGTAAAAACTAAATTTTATTAAAGATGACAAACATTTCAGAAGGATTGAGGATTAAAAGTAACTCGGAATTCATAAGTGAAATCCTCAAAAAAGACTCTGTTATGCTGACGTCTTTATTACTTACAAGCATTAGTGAAATATCTAGTGCAGAAAAGTATTTAAAAGAAATGTCAGCAGCCACATCAGACATTAATTTCAAAAAAGAGATCGAGCAGAGAATCGAAAAATTAAGGAAAATAACCTTAATGAAAGTAGATTTAACTGCCGATGCGTTGGACATTGCGTCAAACGGTTCTAAGCCTAGTCTCTACATACCGGCTCAACCTGAATTACCATTCGCTAAGTCTGAAGGCGAAGATATCAAAGATAGAAAGCCTGAAGACAAAGTAAAAGTAATTAAAATGTCGCCTAAGGTTGTGCCTAGTGAAGACAAGGTTTTAATCAAACCGGAACTGATTGATAGCTTGCCTAAAGAAACCCTCAGGGTTGAAGAAACCCAAACTGTGACTCCGGGGAAAAAGAACTACCAGTTGGACAAAACATCCTTCGTAACCTTAAACCGTTATAAGGTTTGGGGTACCGGTAGAATATTACCTCCTGCTGCATCAGAATACCTGAAAAACAACCCAAAAATTGACACAGAATCAAAGGTAGATGAACTTTGTTTCTTGTTAGTTAAGGATAATCAGTTTGAAGTAGCAGTTAACATGGCAATAGACTTGTTCTGTATAGAAGGTGTCGGAAATATTCCGAAGAAAACAGAACTGGAAGTTGTCAAGAGGTTTTATAAAGAAATATATCCCTGGATAAATAATCGTTTACATCCGCCTAAGGACGATAGGGCAACCTCAGCAACTGCCAAGCTTGACTTTAAGGCTGTAAGTGAATCTGTTAAAACAGCATTCCGTAACAATCAGCCTGAAGCAGCTAAACAGTTTGCGTATGACTATCTTGCTCATGCCAAAGATAGGATGGTTGATCAGATAGCAGATTACGGTAGTGAAACTATCGAACAACTGCTTAAAACATGGGAATCTGATGTAAAGAAAGAGATAGAAGCCTTTAAGTCCGACTTAGAAAAAGGTAGGGATACTGTAGAAACAAAAGACTTCCTTAAGAAAGTCGAAGATTACATAAAAGAAGAATTCAAAGTAGGTAATCCTAGGATTCTTAATGGGGTCATGCAGTTATTCCGTCCTTATCGTGGCAAACTTGTAAAAGACGATGGAAAGGTCATGACCACCAAGGAAATGGCTTCGTTCTATCGTGAAACCATGGAGAGAATAAAGAAAGAGTATGAGGAAGCTAAAGCGAAACAAATTTCTGATGAAAGACTGTTCACTAGAATAGATCTTTCTAAAGAAGATCCTAAGCTCCTTGAAGAAGCGAAAAAGAATGTTTCATCATTCTCTAACTTCGCAGCCTTCCTGGTTAAGTTGGTCACCGATACCAAAGATTGGGTGAAAGCGGTTAACCTTGCGCTGGATATGATTCCCAACAACGAATTCAAAGGTTGGGAGTTTTGTAAAGACTGGGACGAAGAAAAGGTTCATAGCTGGTTTAAAAGAAACATTATCAAAGTAAAGGAAACCAAGCTAGAGCCTAATAAGGATTTTGAAAAAGAAAAACCCCAGGCTGAAGAAAGCGAAAAGACTACAAAAACAACTGAAGCAGTTAAAGAAGAACCTAAAAACGAGCAGAAAGTTGAAGATAAGGTTGAAAGTCCTAAGCCTGTAGAGACCAAGGTTGAAGACAAGAAACCTGTTGAGGAAGAACCTGCTAAAGCTGCTGAAGTAAAAACCGAAAAGCCCGTAGAAGAACCCAAAGCGGAAATAAAAGAAGAACCTAAGAAAGAAACTACCGCCGAAAAAGAATTACCGGTAGAATCTGAAACCACTGAGCAAAAGATTAAAAGATTGTTCGCCGATAAACTCATGTCTAGGCAGACTAAAAAAGCTGAACACAGAGCTCTCTGTGCAAAGTTTTTGCTGCTTAAAGACTATAAAACGTATCCTGAAAGATACAAAGAGCTTGTCGAAGTCTATCTGAAATCTAACCCAAAGTGGTCAAGGGGACCTATTTCCGAAATTACAAGGTATGTCGACAGCATTATAGCAGGCAATAAAGAAGTTGCTGATGTACATGCTGCCGAACATTCAGAAAAATTACCGTTTTAATAACTTAAGGGGGTTGTGCTTCGTTGCACTTCCCCCTTCTTTAAAATCAAAAAAAAATGGAAAAGCAACAAAAAACATCAATAGAAAGGTTAATTTTTTATTCCAAAGAAATAATAGGAATAATAATAACCATAGGCGAAGTAACAAAGCTGAAGACTTTGTTAAATCGTCTTAACGTCAGGCTTTTCTCAAAGTCAAATCTGGATTCGCTCATGGAAGAGCTGGAAAGGAGAAAGACTGAATTAGAAACCGCTTGTAAATTTATCCTAAGGCCTATCGTACAAGGAAAAGACCTTGGATTTGACAAGGTAAATAAGTGGAGCTTTAGTTCAGAAGAGCTTCTTGCGGGATTTGCCTTACTCTATGAACAAAACGGAGAGAAATGGGTGATTCCATTCTCTGATATAAAAGAAATTGGCGTTAAAGCTGGAGAGCTTGTGGAATTTGAAAGGGTTAAGGCCTATCTAACAAGTTTACCACCAGTAATAAGCCACAAAGATTTGTATTACAAACTGACATTTTACAATTACAGTTCATTAACAAAAAAATCAAATGAAGATGGAAACGGAAACAAGAATTTACGAGAGTCGGATACCTAAAGAGTTTGAAAAACTCCTTACAAAGGTATTCGATTTTGGCTATGAAAGAAGTTTTGAAACAGCAGACAGTGGTGAGTTTGTGCTGTCAAAACAATTTGCGATGGAAAGAACCAAAGAGGATATCTTTTCATACATAGCCCCGAGACCAACGTCAGACTTCGAAGTTGTGGTAAAACACCTGCCAATAAGCATTTCTCTTAAAAGAGATGGTGCTACAAGGCGTTATCTTATTGAAATAGATGACAACTTCGAAAGCTTTAGCGTTTATCAATTACTAAAGTCAGAAGAAGGAACCTTCAAAAAACAAGTAAAATGAAACAAATATTCAAAGGGATGAATCTCCCCTTAAAAGCAGTAGACGACTTCTTCAATATTTTGTCTAGTGACGAAAGATATGAAGGTCTTAAAAACATTGCCATATTTTTGCCTATTATAAGCAAAAAAAGTTTGCTTTTTGCTTTAACCATAATAGTCAAAGCTATAAAATATGGTAAGAAACCTGTCTTTATATCGCAAGTCACAGTAAAACGGGTACTAGATGCTTTAGGGTCAGCACCAGTAGGTGTAAATTTCGTTGATGTGGAAGAAAGAGCTTCAAAAGCCTTGAGCAATTTGTTATACGAAATGTATTCTATAGCAGATTCTCCGCTTCTTGTGGTAGTAAGCCCGAATTTGGAGTTGGAAACCAACATCAAGAAAGCTGTAGACGAAAACTATAGGTTTGCATTTAGATGCAAAACCTTGTTTACAGAGTTTGAGTCACGGATTTTCGGAGATATAGAAGATCCCGAAAAAGAACTCGGAATAAGAGAAGTAAACGTGTTAGGTGAATACTCCGTAATAACAGACGGAGAGATTCACACTTTTAACATTGCTTCTCTATTAAAGTTATCCAGGGTATTAGCAACTGATTCCTCTCCTATTGTTGTTAGAGGATTAGACTTCGACAAGTATCACAACTTTTTGTTGTGTGCGACCCTCAACAAGTTAAAGGAAGAAGATGGGTTGTTTTACCAGGCAGATGCTGGAAAACTGCTAACTTTAAAGAAAAATGATGTAGTATACATAGATATTGATGCTTTTCAAGATAATATTGCATCAGTAGAAGAAAACTTAAAGTATAACTACATCAAAATGTTCCTGTTTAACTTCTTCCTAACTAAAAAGTGGTTTAGGAAAAAGATAAAAGAGGAAATAGAGGAAGCTCTTTTCCTAAAAGATCCTGCTGCTATCTTCTTAATAAAACCGTATGACCGTATGTTCGACGGCTTTGCAGAAAAAATGGTAAAAAGCTGTGGATTTAATATAGTCAACGGTATGGAAGAAAATCTAATTGGAGCCTTTATCCTGAATGGCAATCCTTTGAAAAAGATGCTCGAAGATGATATCATAGGCATCTACTATAGCGGAGCAAACTACGAAAACAGAATTGAAGCTGTAGAAAAAGAACTGCTAATTCGTAGCGATGTCTGCTATAAAGAGAATGATGCAGAAGAGAAGGAATTAGATGGATACGGAATGTTGGTACTTCGCTATAGAAATACCAAGAAAATAGTGGAACTAGTGATTAATCCAAACAAGCTAGTTAAAACCACAGTTTATAGTTATCCTGAGCTGGAGTTAAAAAGAGCAACTGTTTCTTTGGATAAAGTAATCTTAGCTTTGCCGTTTGTAACAGACGTTTTATTGTTCAGCGCAAGAGATAAGGATGGAAAATCCAAAAGGATTGCGTTAGTAAACGTATCAACAGAAGTCCCTGATCAAATGTCATTGGGTATTAAGGATATTGAAAAAATCCTTGAATCTAAACTTCAAAGAATAAACGAATATCTTCCGGAATTCTACAAAATCTACAAGATAAAAGTGTCTGTAATTCCAGTAAAAACCCTGAAAAAACATCTGGGAAGCGTGGACACTCTTTTAGTAGATCTTTAAGTATTTGGTAGCAAGAAATAGCATCATTAATCCTACTAATGGTGTTATGTCAGGCGTACGTTCCGCCCAAGAACACGGGGGTGAAAGTAGTCTGGAGTCAGATGACTGTCGGGTAAGGATCCCTGACCGTAGGCAATACCAGATGTGCCGATGATGGTAAAAATCCTTATTGTCAAAAGTACAGCCAAACTTGTATCGCGAAATACTACGGATAAGCACAATGTCGCCTTATTTTAATTATAACATAGCTTGTGTTATAACAAGCCTAACGAATTCGTTTCTAGTTATAATCTGTAAGGCGACGCGCTTATTCCGGTAGTAGAAAAGCCTTTCTACTTTGAAACATTATGAGTTAGGTACGCGGGTGAAATTCCCGTTATGGGGCATAAATGTATGTCCAGATCCCCTAAGCTAACCGATGAAAAATGTGGACTTAAAAACCCACAACCCACTAAGGGTGTCTGTATCCTCTGCAGCCAGATATCAGAGGTTTGCTACCCAGTTAACGATCCTAAGTAATTGGGGTTGAAAGAAAGTGTCGCACGATGCAGTAAGAGGTCTGGTCTCACTTCGAATGCTAAGTCGACACGATAAGCAATCTTTAAACAAGTCGGGCTAATCGCCGTCTATTAAAACACGTTTGTGGGAATTCGTCCTAGATATGGGAGTCGGTACCTTCAAGGTCCATGAACCCGATCAAGAGCCCGCCCGAAAAACGGGAAAGTACCACATGGTTTTAATTAGGCGGTCAAAGGTGGTAAACACACCTTAACAGTTTATTGCAGTGTAAACGAGTACCGAATTAAAAAGGTGCAGCTTTATAGCAGTAAAGCGAATATCCCTATACAACAGAATTTGCAGAATTTTCAGCATGTATGTTGTATTTAAAGCATTAAGAGACAAAGTCAGAGGTTTACAACTATGTCGAAATAGTCATGCTCTCTTAGCGCTTTACTGCTCCCACCCACATTTCATTAACCACTCAACGTAAAAACAGTGAAAGTGAAGACAATAAAGGAATATAGGCTCGTAGAGAGCAAAATCCCCAAATTTGAAGGGGAAAAAGTCTTGGAAGACTGTGATGTTGGTGGTATGAAATTAACTTACCTTGTGACAAAGTATGAGTTAATATCAAAGAAACTCTTTGGCATCATACCACTAAAGATCAAAAAGAAACAAGGAGAACCAGTAAAAGCTACTTTTCTAAAACCCTATAAAAGGGTATGGGATCCTGATATAAAGAAATTACCAAAATATCAGAGAGGTGGCAAAAATAGCCCATTCTCAGGTGTTTGGATATCTTTAAGCAGCGATTTCGAAAAGTGGTCAGAATCTTACATGGATGTAAGACCAGGTGGTCCCATAAACTACTACATGTGTAAACAGAATGAACTTATAAAGAACTTGAATGGTGTTAAACAAAGGTTTATCGTGGAAAGTAAATCCAGCAAAACCGAACCTCCCAAATCAAGTTCTGTGAAGGGATTCCTGTATATAACATATATATTTATCACGGACCCCATCATTGATTTTTTCAAAAAAACCAAATTAATGTTAAATTCAAAATTCTAAAATCATGAAAAAGCAAACTTATGTACTGTCAGGCAACGAAAGCGAATTGAGAAAAGTATTTCTCAAATCAGTAGCCGAATCCGGCGGAATGTTGTTTCGAATCAAATCTTATCCGATAACGGAAAGATTCGACTCTAAAAAAGTAAAACCCGGCAGAGTAGCCTATGCCCTGGAAGAAATCGAAGTTAGCGAAATTAACTTCAACTACAAGCCAGGGTTCGTGAGGGTAAATTCCAATCAAGACATTCCTCTTGTGGATGAAGAACCCCTCGGAAAGGACTCGATTTACTGGAATAAAGAAACCTGCGTAAAGGTAATCCAGGACCTCAACAGTATCGAGTTGAACAAAGTGAAGGAAGAACATGAAGAAATCGCCGCGGCAGAGTCTTATCTCGAACGCGTCGTATCCGAGTGTTTATATTAATAAAATTGGGCGGCCTAAAAACCGCCCACTTTTCTTTCAAAATGAGAAAATCAATTTTTTCAGCAGTACTGGTTTTCATTTTCCTATTGTTGCCTTCATTCTCTATCTCCACAGATAAGGTGTATGAGAATAGTAAGTCTACAAAAGATACCCTTAATATAAGGATGGATGTGAAGACAGTCGGATTTTCAAAAGACGATGTTAAAATACTTAACGATATTGTTAATGTATTAAACAGCGTAGAAAAACGGCAGTCCTACTCCGAAAATGAAATCCAAAATTTGAAAAACGAAATTAGGAAGAAGCCAGATAATATAGAAATAATAACAGCTCATCTAAAAATGAGCGAAGAAACATTACTGCACAGATATAAAGTGTTTAATACAATAAAAGCAATTTCCATACTTTTGGCAGTTATGTTTTCTCTTTTTTATATAATTAGGGGGCTGAACCTATACGCGTTTCAAACCGACTGGCGAAAAACCCTTTCCTACATGCTCGTCGTAATAAATATCGCAATGTTCTTATGCCTAGTAGCAATACATATCGCTAAAATATTTACAATTGGGACTATCCAAAACATCAGTAGTTTATTATGAAAAAGATAGAATTTGACCACAATCTTTGGAATGAAATAGTCTCTTTGAAAAACAAAAACGATAAAGCAGGCAAAGAAACTACCATAGGCGATCTAATGAGTGTATTCAATCTAACCAAGCACGAAGCCTCTTTATACCTATTCTCTCTTGATAACTTTGAGAAGATGGTCTCTGAAATAAGGTTAAGACTTAAAAGTAAAAGTCTTCAAGAAGAGTTAAAGGCAAAAGAAGCTACAATCAAAAACCTCGAAGATCTGTTAAGACTAACCGAATATCAATTTAAGTTGTTAACAGAACTTGATGAAAAGAAAAAATTCAATAAAGTTAATTTTATTGAATCTAAAGAAGAAGATGAATGCACGGCAATCGCTCTTTTCAGTGATGTTCATTACGAAAGGGCTGTTTCTAAAGAAGACGTGAAGGGATTAAATGAATATAATCCCAAGATAGCCAGAGAAAGGATAGAAAGGTACTTTAACAGACTTTTGTGGGTAATAAAGCACCAAATAAAAGCCGGTTACAACATAAAAAACCTGGTGCTTTACATCCTAGGTGATTTGATAAATGGCTATATACACGAAGAGTATAAATATAGCAATACTATGACAACGGTTGAAACCATAGTAGAGCTAGAAAATATTTTACTTGGGTGTATAGAAGAACTTGTCGATGACCTAAGATACGAAAACAACATAAGAGTCAACGTAGTAATGATTCATGGAAATCATGGCAGAACTACTGATAAAAACTTTCTAACCCAATCATATAAGTTTTCTTATGAATGGTTAATGTATAAAAGCATTGAACGTTCTCTGCTAGATAGATTCGGAGACGACATAGACATAAGAGTTTCTGAATCTGATTTTGATTTTATGGAAATATATGGGCTAAAGATACGAGCTTCCCATGGTAATCATTTTAATTATCGTGGTGGAGTAGGCGGTCTTTACGTTCCGTTAATGCTCCATCTGTATAAATCAAAACAGCAGGTACCATTCGACAGAGCTTATATCGGGCACTGGCACATGGAAACGTCTTTACCAGAAGTTGGAATAAACGGATCGGTTATAGGAATGGATTCCTATGCCTTTTCTAAAGGATTTTTTCCACAACCCCCTATGCAGCTATTTGAAATAATAAGTTCTGCAAAGAAAAGGGTTGTGGTACACATACCCATCTTATTAGAAGACTTCCACAAGTAATATCCGCTTTACACGTGTAGGACATAAAATAGTATCCGTGGGTCCAAACCACAGAGAACTTTTATGGTGTTAAGGTGCTTATTACTCTATTACACTTGTTATGTAAAGACTTGTCAGATATAGCAGGCGTTAGCAGCAGATCAATACAAGTATTAACAAGTGTAATTAAATATTTATTCAAATGAAATTCAAAATGTTTTTTCTAGTTTTGTTCTTCTTTATCGCGCTGAATTGCGGTAAGAATGAACACAGCGGTTACAAAAAAGAAATAACCAAGGAATTTGTAATCAGCGGTTCAGCTATCCCTAACTACGTTGATTCCAACCTTGATAATTATTTCTATGACGTGACTGCTGTACGTATTTCTAACCATCCTGTGAGTGATATCTCAGGAAAGTGTGTTAGAAATTACGTGTATGCCAATAGGTCAAAGTACCTCTCTATTTTAGTAAATCACGAAAAGGTTTACAACGGTATCAAATTTAAAAAACAGTTAATCAACAAAGCTGACATTTCTAACAAATCTGGCTTCCATAGTCAGTATAGAGACTCTTATTTCACTGGGTTTATTTGAAAAGTCTCCAACAAAATTCTAATTTGTAATCCAATAACAAAATGTCAGTAATAAATTTAAAAAAAGAAAACCAAAGAAAAAGACTAACAACGCTAATCAAAAAACTTTTTCCGGAATTCGGTTATGTAAAGGTAAAGAAAAGTGGTGAAATCATTTTAAAAAGAAAATGGTACTCTTTAAAAAGAAGGGTAACTACCGCTCTTGAACTTTGTTTAGCTGAAATTCCGGAAAGACTTTCTAAGCACGGTTATCCGAATCACTTAGAAAAGCGTCGTAAGTATCTATCAAGAATAGCTTACATAGTAGAAGTTCAAGATGGTAGTCTTATAGACTACCTATTCAAAGAACTGTTAAAGGTACCCTCGTTGTGCTCTCCATCTGGAGAAAGTTCCCTCGTTGAACTAAGTAGTAGAAGTCAATCGTATAGTTACTTCACAACTAATTATTGCACACGTTTAGCTTTAAAAGAAGCAAAAACAATTAAAGCATTGCAACAAAAGGTACTGTTATAAAGCGACGATAACGGTATTAAAAAATAATCATCATGAAGTTGGCCGTAGCTTCAAAGGCTACGGTTGAGAATATTCTGAGCACCTTCCAGTGGTATTCTCGCTAGTTTCTAATTCAAAAGGAGAAACAATTATGAAATCAAGTTCAGAAACAAAGCTCAGAAAATCGGTAGAAAGTATCTACAAGGTATTCAATGAAACCTTATTGAAACATTTACCGTATACACTACTGGTGTATATACTTGTCGGACTAAACAAACCACATATGAGAGCCTTTTTTATAGGGCTTTTATTGTCTATAGCAGAACTTTCATTTGCTCCTAACGTTGATGTGAGAGTGACAGAAACCAAAAACGTGAAGGAGGTTACAGAACTCACAGCACAAAACAATAATAGTCCAAAGTTCGAAAATACGGAAACCGATCTAGTAATAAAGAACTTAAAATTGTATAGATATTTGGGTGAACAAGAGCTTAAAAAAATAAAACGTATTTCCAAGAACCTGAATATCAGAGAAACAGATCTTTTAAAAGTAATATTTCTCGAATCTGGGGGGAATCCTAAATCTAGGAATCCTTACACAAAAGCCACAGGTCTAATACAATTTATTCCTCAGACCGCCTCCAGATTAGGCACCTCTGTAGATAGCTTATACAATATGAGTGCTTTACAACAACTAGATTATGTAGAATTGTATCTTTCAAAAAACCTGAAGGGGAATGGTAGAAAATCTATATCAGAGTTATATCTAAGTATTTTTTCACCAGAATCCCTATACAAACCAAAGAATCATGTCATAGCAGTAAAAGGTGATAAAAGATATAATTTTAATAAAAATCTAGATGTAAACAAAAACGACACTTTAACAGTGGCAGATGTGCATTCTTACGTGGCATTCAAAAGTAAAATTTAAACATATAGCGACTATCTAGTCAGTTAGGTATACATACTTAACCTTGTGGGCTTACCCTGAGATAGTCGCTATTTTTATTCATAAATCATGGAAAACAAAACGAAAATCAAGCTCGCTAGTGCAGTATCCCTTAAAGATTTGCTTGAGAAAAGAATCAGCAAAATCAACGCTATTATTTTAAGGAATAATAGTGTCATAAAGGGCGATACTAGGAATGTAGATATTCCTGAGTTGGAAGAAGAAAGAAGAAAAAAATCGGAGTTGCTAATAGAACTTCACGAGAAGATTCTTGAAGCAAATCTTAGAAAACTTGAGGGTGAAGAACATTCTAATGCCCATTACATTAAAAAGAAATCAGAACTTGAAAGAGAAAGAATCTTTTTACAAAGTTTGAATGTACAACACGGTAAGGTTTTAAAGGGTAGTAACGTTATTGAGTATGACGCGTTTCTTAAGGAATCTGAAGTTAGCAAAAGGTTAGCTAAGGTTCTTCAGGAAATAGAATTACTTAAGAACAAGTTGACTCTTTTCAATAATACCGTTGAAATTGAACTAAACCACGATCCAAAATCCCTTGACATAATAGTGTAACAATGACAAAAAGTATAATCGAACTTTCAAAAGAAAGAGAAGAAAAATGTCTTGGAAAAGTTTGTTATACATGGGATCACGAAAAATCAGAATGGGTGTATAAGCTAATAACTAAAGATTGGATAGATAAAGTCAAAGAATATAGGGGTGATTACAATATAATGTCAAGTATATTTCCACCAAAACCAGTTGGAGTTAAATCAACCTGGCTGTACAACAAAAAAGAATACAAACTAACACTCTTAGAAAAAACTAGCCCTGAGGATGAAATTGTAAAAGATTTCTTAAACAAGGGTTATGAAATAATAACAAGGAAAGAGGCAAGGAAAATTAAGGAAAAGATGAGGAAGCAAGCTTTAAAACAGGAGTTGAAGGACAAAATCAATACCAAACTTGCCAAAACTGACGAGAAGATTTCAAAGAAAAAAGTCCTATTAAAAGACACAAAAACAAAATCCGAAAAGCAAACCTTGAAAAAGGTAATTAACAAGCTTAGTAAAATTCAAGAGACCTTAATACATAAGCTTGAAGCTATCGGCAAAAAATTCAATCACTTCAATCCATTCGACGGTCTTAATAGAAAAGCCAGAAGACTACAACTTCAAAGTAAAAGTAGTTCTAAAGTAAACCCTATAAGAGAATCAACAAACGAGACCATTTACAAAGTTTACAAGGCTAGTATTAAAGGCCATGACATTAGGAAATTTGTTGAAGTGATTGCAAAATCAGCAAAAGACGCTTACAGTAGAGTTAAGAAATCTTATCCTAACGATACTGTTGAAATATTATCAGAAATAAAAAACAAAAACGGCAACATAACTGAAAAAATAGAGAAGAAAAAGAAAAAGAAAAATGATATACTTCCTAAGCAAAAAGAAGAGTCTCTTCAAACTGTCTAGTAAAATAGCAGAACTAACAAGTATATCAGAAATAATTAATGCCGTAAAGGATGAAAAGGTATTAGCCCTAGACACAGAAACTACGGGCTTAAGTTACAATGATAGGGTCATAATGCTTCAATTAGGAACCCTTGGTTTAGACCAATACATTATTGATGTTAGGGACATTCCAATTGAAGCATTGCACCCTATCTTGCTAAATAAGGTTATCGTTGGCCATAATATAAAATTTGACTATAATATGCTAAAAAAACATGGTATATTATTAAACAATGTATACGATACCATGTTGGCAGAGAAAGTCATATATAATGGCGAAATGGACTTTAAAGAGACTATTGATAACAAAAGATTCTCTTTGGCAGGTGTATATTATAAATACTTTAAGAAGAAGATCGACAAAGAGATAAGGGAAGAGTTCTTAAAAATAGGCGATAAACCTTTTTCATTAGCTAACATCCTATATGGTGCTAACGATGTTCTGTACCCACTAAAGATTAAAGAAAAACAAGAACCTTTGATAGAAGAAAGACTGTTAGGTAAATGTGTTTCTTTAGAAAATAAAGTAACTTTAGCTTTAGCTGATATAGAATATAACGGGATTAAACTAAACAAAGACAGTTGGTTAAAAATAAGCGAAACATACAAAGCAAAGTCTAAAGAGACAGAAAAAATTCTTGACAGCATGATTATTAACAGCAATAATGAAAAAGCTAGAAAATATGTATTGAATGCTGTTCAACTAGACCTATTTACCAACAAACCCTCTAATGAAAAGAGTACAACTATAAACTGGAATAGCGATAAACAAGTATATGAAATACTAACAGAAGTTTTTGGCATATATCCAGTTGATAAACATGGGAAACCATCTTCTAGCGCTAAAGCCATAGAACTACTAACAGAGAAACACGACATAACAGAATTGATATTAAGATTTAGAGAAGAGCAAAAAGTAGTTAATTCGTTTGGTGAGAGTTTCTTAAATAAATTCTTAGCAGAAGATGGTAGGATACATACTACTTACAACCAGATAATAGAAACTGGTAGAGTCAGTAGTAGAAATCCTAATATGCAACAAATTCCTAAAGAAGAAATTTTTAGAAAAGCCTTTGAAGCTGAAGAAGGCAGAGTATTAATAACTGCCGATTACTCTTCGCAAGAAGCAAGGATAATGGCAGATAAAGCTAATGATAGTAGTTACATAGAATTTTTCAAAACTGGCGATGGTGATATTCACAGTTTCGTAGCTACTAAGATGTTTTCTGCAGCATTTGGTAGAGAGTTTATTGTAACAAAGACTAACGAAAACAAAGAGTATAGACAACAAGGTAAAATCCTGAACTTCTTTATATCGTTCGGCGGTTCTGCGTTTACACTTTCCAAAACTCTAAAGATAAGTATGCAGGAAGCCGAAGTACTAATAAATTCGTTTTATAAAGGATTTCCCGCTCTAAAAGACCTGTTTGATAACTGTAAAAGATTTGCCTTGGAAAATGGTTACATAAGGACTAACAGTATTACAAACAGGATAAGATATTTTCCTACCTGGAAAATATATAAAAGGTTGTCAGATAAAGGTTTTTATAACCTAACCGATAAAGAAAGGAAAGAACTTTACAGCATAAAAGGTGCTATTGAAAGAAGAGCACAAAATACTCCAATTCAAGGTACAGCTGGAGATATAACTAAAACTGCCTTAGTAATACTAAGAAATAATATATTAAAAGAAAATATAAATCCAGCTGATCCTAATTCCAAAGTTAAAGTAGTGAATGTGGTTCATGATGAAATAGTCATAGAGTGTTTAGAAGAAGAAAAAGAAAAATGGCAAAGAATACTAGAAGACTCTATGAAAGAAGCTGGTAGAATATTTCTAAAACACCTAACTCTAGAAGTAGAATCGGGGGTTTACAAGCACTGGAAACACTAAACAAAATAAAATGATAACACTTTCAGATATTCTCAAAAAATCCAAAGAAGTTGACAGTGTAATCATCTGTACGATAGATTCCTATGTAGAACTTAAAGAGAAAGAGATACCAAAGGATATTTATCCAGATGACAAGACTTTAAGTTTGTTTATGGATATACTAAAAGACAGGGATAGACAAAGATTCAAAATGCTTAAAACAAACAACCCAGAAATGTTAGCGTTTGAGTTATCAGAAATCTCTGGCTTTAGAATGTCACTAGACAAAAACAAAATAAAAAATTGGAAAAATCCTTTTAAAACAAGGCAAAAATTTGTGAAGAAATGGGAAAGGTTTGAGTATAAACAGAATCTAAGATATGGATATTCTGAAGATACGCTAGACCTTTTAGCAGAAAGATATAGGAGAAGAATAACAAATCCCAAGTAAATGAAAAACACAAGTTAGCAAATCTTACAAATCTTATCTATATTTGGGAAGAAGATTTTGAGATAGAATGGTAATAAATGTAGATACAGATTTGCTTTTTGAAAACCATCTAGAAATAGACGAGTTTCTAATAGCATACCTAATAGTAAAGAAAAGGCAAGATTTGATAGAGAAATACTTAGATACTTTCAATTTATCTAATACTAAGTATCTCTATTACATATTAAAGAAGTTGGAAGTACTAGGTATGATCGAGGATAAGAACAAGGAGGGAGAATACGATCTCAGCAAAATATCCGTTAAACCGCTATTGAGGAAGTTGGTTAATTCTAAGAATAAGTTCTACGAAAATTTCGAAGAACTGCTCTTAGTATATCCAACTAGTGTTGTTAGGAGAGACGGTACGATAGATTTTTTGAAAGTAGACCTTCCTAAGTGTGAAAAACTATACGAAGACATTCTAAAGTCTGGTAAGTTTGAACACGAACATATAATTCAAGCTCTTAAATGGGAAATTGCATTTAAAGAAAGTAGCGGTAAAATGCAATACATGAAGAGACTACCTAAATGGCTAGCTTCTGAGGAATGGAGATCGTACGAAGGTATACTTAAGAGTATGCCACCTACAGTCGCCAAAGAAGACGGTGAATTATATGGGACAAAACTCGAATAACATGTTAACAATAAAGCACATATCAGAGCCTGTAGACGAGATTGTAAATTACATAGACAACAGACGTAAAGGAGTTGTAAAATCTCTAAGGACAAAGTGGAAAAAGTTCAACTCTACCACTATGGGTGGCATAGAACCAAATGTCATAATTACTGTAGCTGGAATAAGTGGTAGTGGAAAAAGTGCTTTTGTTAATACTTTAGAAACGGATCTATTCGATCTAAATCCGGACGGAAATTTTGTAGTGCTAAGCTTTTCGTTTGAAATGCTTAGTTCAAGACAGGTTGGTAGAAAACTATCATATAAACTGTCAAAAACTACTAAAGAACTATATTCAGGTTTACTCAGTGACGATCCAAAATCTGGGTTAAAAGATTCCGAATTCAACAGGATACTTGAAGTGTCTGAAGCTATAAAAAAGTACGACATTTATTATGTCGATACGCCCGGAACAGTTGAAGACATCTACGAAACTATTATCAGGTTCATGAACATGCCTGAAATTAAAGGAAAATGGGTTATAGTAACACTAGACCACGTTCTTTTAACTAAAGGCAACATGTCTGATAAAGAACGAGAAACCATCTATAACATTCAGAAAATGTTCATAGAGGTTAAAAAGATCAAGAAAACGTCTATCATACAGATTTCGCAAATGAATAGGGATATAGAAAGCAGCGAGAGAATCACGAACCAATCATTACACTTTCCCCTAAGAAGAGACCTATTTGGTTCAGACTCAATATTTCAAGCCAGTGATTATGTTATAGTGCTTCATAGACCAGAAACTCTAGGTATACGAGCATATGGCATTCACAATTGGCCTGTAAAGGATATGTTATACATGCATTTTCTAAAGTGCAGAGAAGGAGAACCTAAGATTTTAAGTTTTAGGAACGACTTAAAGTATAACAACATAGAGGAAGTAGATCCTATGGATTTACTTGAACCAAAGGCCCAATTACAAATCTCATAAAAATAAAAACATGAAAAATCTCATTGTTGAAGGATTTGATAACGTATCTGTCGATCTTGGAAACGTAACTGTTGACATTCGTAAACAGAAAAAAGTAGAAGAAAGCAAAGAAACCGTAAAGAAGCTTTATGTAACATTAGACAACTTGGTGTTCGCAAGTATTCTTGCAGATTCCCTCAAGTCTACCTTTCCTGGAAATGTAATCGAGGATTTTGCTTTTGCCAAAATTCTTAGTGGACAGCTTGTTACTATAGGCTTCGAAATTAACCACGCTACTAAAAAAGTAGACATTACCTATAGACAATTAAACGCGGATGATTTAAAGTTAGAAGATTTCTTCGATACTTCGCATTGGTATATATTATCCACACGTGATCTTGAAGAGTTCATTAATACTCTTAAAAAAGAGTTGGATAAGATGAAGAGTCAGGTTTTAAAGAATAAGGAAGTGGAATGTGAAAAAGTTCGCATTTTCACAAACTTCGTAAAGATTGGTTACAATATCTACAAGATTAACAATGGTCTTGTTAATATTGAAGGTCGTCTTTATCGAGTTGACAAATGCCCTATTTTTGGCCATAAGATTCTCAAACCCGTCTCTTTGATTTGTGAACTTCTATAATAACCTTTAGTAAACGTAGCCGTATAAGTATAAAGCCTATACGGCTACTTTCTAATAAAATATGGAAAAGAAACCCTTGAAAAAGTTTTACATAACGGTAGACAATATACTTTATACGACTATCCTTGCAAATTCTATTAAGGACATACTTCCTAAAAATAAGATTAAAGAATTTGCTTTGGATATGTTTCGTAATGGATGTTATATCATGACCATTGGTTTTGAGATTGACCATAATACTAATAAAGTAAATATTGTCTATAAATGTGGAACTAACGAAGGCGATAACCATATATGTGCCTTAAACAAATTTGACAGAAATTTACTAGAACAATTTATTATGGATCTTAGAAAAGAAATAAGTATTTTATAAACACATGGCTACACACACACCATACCAGGTCGCCATTATCGGGCCTTCTGGTAGAGGAAAAACAATGAGCTTCAGAAATTTAGACCCTGAAAAAACTGGGTTTATAAATATTGAAGCTAAGCCGTTGCCATTTCTGAACAGGTTTAAACACTATTGTGCTCCGTCTGGTTGGCAGGAGGCTTATAATAAGTTAATTGAGTATGGAAAGAACCCTGAAATAGAGGTGGTAGTTTTAGAAAGTTTTTCTGCATATATAGAAAGCGTTCTAAAAACTATGAGAGAAACCAAAAAGGGGTTTGATATATGGTCGGCTTATAATGACGAAATAGGCAGACTTTTGTATATGATTAAGAAGTACCCAAAGCACATTTTCATCACTGCACACACTAACTCCGTAATTAACGATGATGGAGCGTCTGAAAGAAGAATTGCCGTAAAAGGTAATGAATGGTCCAATGTTGGAGTAGAAAGGGAATTTACCATCGTTAATTTGGCTGGTATTCGAAATATTGAAGGAAAGAAAGAATATGTCCTTTATCTAAACTCTGATGGTAGAGATACTAGCAAAACTCCTCCATTTATAGTTGAAAAACTAGGTGGGGTTGAATTTATCCCTAACGATGCTAATATACTACTTAAGGGTATAGAAGAGGCACAGAAACAATAATAATAACAACACACACCACATCTTTACAAATCTTTCGAAATTGCCAGAGTTTAATGTGGTTATATACTAAAACACATTAATATGGCAGATTATATTAATTACAGAGTCACCAAAGACCTTGAGTCTGAAGGTAGATCTGATTCTTTCATGGATGTTGGAATTCATGAAAACGTAGAATTAACAAAGGTTGAATACGGTAAAACAGATAATGGAAATGAATTTCTAGCTTTCTATTTTGTTAATCCAGCCAACGAGACGCTTTCACACACTGAGTGGAAACCTAGGGCTAAGGATGCCGAAAAGCTAGAGTCTGCGGTTATTAACCAAATGAAAAGGGTTAAGCAAATAGTTACAAAGTTTGTTCCGCAAGAACGCTTTGAGTTTAACGCTAGCTCTTTCAAAGAATTTGCTGACAACGTTATAAGAATATTGGGTAACGATTACAAAGGCAAGAAGGTAAGGATTAAGGTTGTATATTCCGGTAAATATACCTCATTGCCTAACTACAGCAAGTTCCAATTCATCGAATCTATGGATGTTCCTAAAGAAAAGTCCAAGATTAAGATGCTGAGTATAGACAAAGTTACAAGGGAAGATACTCCCGATCCAACACAAACGGTAAACAGTAATCCTTTTGTTAACGCTGTAACAAATACTGATACCAGTGTTAGTTCGGATAAAGATCTTCCGTTCTAATATATAACAAGAAGGGGGGAGTCCTGACTGGGTGTCTCGGCGCACGTTCCGGTTCTCGGTAGAATGCCCAACAGGGGTCACTAAACGGTCGAATTTACACGAAGGTACCCCCCTTCTTTTACCCAACTACTATGTATAATACTTTAAAAATAGAGCAAAAATCCCTTGAAAATATCCTAAAACATACTACAGAATATGATATATTCAGGTATTATTTAGGTAAAAATTTTGAAATTGGTAAGGTTATTAAATCCCCATTAAGGAAAGATACCAACCCATCGTTTGGAATATTCAGAAGTAACAAGGATAATGTTCTACTATTTAAAGATTTTGGTACGGGAGAAACTGGCGATTGTGTTAAATTAGTATCTTTGTTATTAAATATAAGCTATAAACAAGCTTTAGAAGATATTTATAACAATGTTGTACTAAATAATAACATACCAATTACAGAAATCGGAGAAAAAGTTTCAAAAAGTCCTAAAGATTCCTACACAACAATACTGATAAAAGAAAGAAAGTTTAATAAATATGACGAAGAGTATTGGTCTCAGTATGGAATAACTGAAGAAGATCTAAAAAATGGACTAATATGTCCAATATCTAAGTTTTGGATTAATGAAAAAGTATTTGAATTCTCTAATAAACCACCTAATATAGGATATGCTATAAGGATATTTGACAGATATAAAATATATATGCCATTATCTAGCAATAATAGGTTTCTAACGAACGCTAATAGCTACTATATATATGGTTATGAACTTTTACCAGAAGGAATAGAGAATTTAATTATAACAAAATCAGCTAAGGATTGCTTAGTTTTAAAGAAATACGGCATATATTCTATATCTACTCAAAGTGAAACTCAAGATATTCCAGAAGTGATAATAAATACCTTGAAAAGTAGATTTAAGAATATAGCAATACTGTACGACAATGATACAACTGGCATTAATAATGCCTCAAAAATATCCGCTAAATACGGATTTAAAAAGATATTTATCGACGATTATTGGAAATGTAAAGACATTTCTGATTTTAGGAAGGTGTGGGGATACAACATAACTATGTACTATGCGGAGAAGATTAAAGCGAAAGCGTTCTATTAACAAAAAGGTTAGGAACGCCACACAGTCTACTTTTGATAATAAACTCTTTAAAAGTAAACTAGAACTATATTGCTACAAAAGACTTAAAGAACTTAACATACCTTTTAAGTATGAAGAGTTTGTGTTTAAGATAGTAGACGGCTTTAATTGTACTGCAGACAGTTATGAGAAAAAGAAAAATGGAACATTCGGCAAAGTTTCTAAAAAAATAAGGCCTATAACATATAAACCTGATTTTGTAGGTAACGGCTGGATAATAGAAACTAAGGGTAACCCTAATGAAACGTGGCCCATTAGACTAAAACTATTTAAAAAATATTTAACAGAGTTGTCAGAAGATTGGATTCTATTTATACCACGTAATAAAAAACAAGTAGATGAAAGTCTAGAAATAATTAAGAATCTACATAATGAATAGTAAGGCTTATTACGACGTAGATAGAGTTTCTAGCAGCTCTTTAAAGTGGTTTAAAGAATCTCCTTTGTTCTACAGAATGATGAAGGACAAAGAAATAGAGATAGAAGAAAAGAAATGGCAAGATCTTGGCAGACAATTACATATGTTAATTCTCGAACCAGAAGAGTTTGACAAAAACTTTATTTACCTAGAGTTTGAGACACCAAAAAGTCCTCAGCAAAAGCAATTTTGTGAGGATATTATAATGGGCAAAGATTTGATCGATGCCTACAAAGATAACTATGCATCTGCAAAGAAATCTGAAGATAAGATTAAAGCTGAAGCTGAAGCATTGAAATCTCAGCTATCTTCATATATTGAATACCTAGATAAATCCAGAACATATAAAAGTATTTTAAATAAAACAACTTGGAACTATTTAAACAAAGCCAAAGACGTATTGTTATCTCACAAGGTTGCAAGTGAATTGCTAATTGATAAAGTGGAAGATAGTCTTAGGGATTCGTATGTATCTCGTAATGAATTTGAAATATTTTGGGAATCTCCTAAACATAATTTAAAATGTAAGTCTATGTTAGATAGACTTATAATTGACCACGATAAAAAAGTTGTAACTTTAATAGATATTAAAACAACATCGTCGTTAAAAGATTTTAATAAGAAGATAATTGAATATGGTTATCATGAACAATTAGCTTTTTATTGGATGGCTTTGTACTGGTATTACAAATATGAAGAAGAAATTGACATTAGTTTATATCAACACAGAACTTTCATAATTGCAATATCTACTGGTGATGCTGTAGAATGTAGAGTATTCCAACTATTTGACAGAGTACTATCAGCCGGATTTGATGAAATAAATAGAATAATGAATGAATTATCATTCCATTATTCTAAGAATCTTTGGGATCATCCAAGGGATTACTATGAAGGGGACGGTATAGAAAAAATGTACACTGAAGAAGTATAGTATGGACATAATAGAGTTGCGTTATAGGTATACCAATACCACTATATTCCTAATGCCCCTTCTATTCGAAGGGCTAACGAAAGAAAGGATAATAACCAACAATTTTGACAACTGTTACATTATGTCTACAAATAAAAAAGAGTTGGATAATACTTTAATACTAGTTAATAAAGGAATGCCGGTTAAAGGTGGATTTGTAATTGAAAAACGTTTACAGAAAGACTATGAAAACTTTCTGGCAGGTAGGTATTCTAAATTTAACGAGGACAATAAGGTACAAATACTAAAATTTTGGAGGTTATTTGACAAACAAGATAAAAGCCTATTACATAGCGTTTTGTATAAAACAGACTATATAATAGAAAATTACTGGAAATATATTGGGTCTTACCCAATTAAGGAGTGGCTGCCGGAAGTAGAGCGTTGGCCAGTTCCTGACATTTCTTGTGAAATCTATTACGAAAAGGGTGTGGTCTAAAAACCACACCTTTGTTTTTTAATTAAATTCTAACACACACACTATGAAAAAGAACATCGAAAACGTAGCTCCCGCTATATATACGAAAGTTGCTGAAAGGTTGAAAGAAGACGTTAAAAAGTTTGTAAAGAATGTTTCAGAAGGAAAAGCAAGTTTTCTCACAGAAGAAGATAAGAAAAAAGCAGAAAAACTCTCAGTACATTTTGCAGAAAAATGGACTAAAGAAATGGTTAATATCATTAACAATAAATTTAATGATATTGAAAGAAAGCTGAGATTTATAGAAGAAAGTAACTTGCTATATTCTAACTTAATAACCATAGCAAATAAAACAGACTTTGTTAGTGAATTACTTAAAAACCTTATAGTTTTCTACGAGCCTGAATATTTTAAAGGGCTTAAAGATCTAGTAATTGAAGAAGACGGTAAAGTTAGGATTGAATTTTCAGAAATAAGCGAAGACGAACTGCAGCGTATTAAGACATATGATTTGTTGAATCTAGATTATCTTAATCTTGACTTAAACAAAAAAAAGCATATTGTCGAAGCTTCTGAAGCAATTAATGTTCACAAAACCCTCATTGCCCAAGGATTAGGATTTTTGAAGAGACCGTCCTTCATGTGGAAAACCAATACTTCGGTAGAAGACTTTGATGATTTTAAAGAGTCTTACGTAGAAGATCATTTAGTCTTATTTTCTAAAAACCACGTGCTCGCAAAACAAATCCCAGAAAGAATTATTGAATGTCTTATTGACAAAATATCTGACGTTGGACAAGATTTTAGAGAAGAGGTAACCGCAAGGGTAGTTCTTACTCCATATATGGAGTTTGACGACCTTGTAGAACTTATCTATGAATCTTCTGGAATATTTGAGAAAGTGGTAAACAATTTCTCTAAGTTAATTTCTGAGGAAATAAACAAAAGGTACGAAAAAGAAGGAATCTCAGCTTAATACAAAATAGATGTTTGTGTGACAGTTGTGTTTTTGTAAGTTTCACAACCAACACATAAACAAAGGGGGGTGTCGATTTAGGCAAGCTTAGAAACAAAGCACTTATGCCGCAAAGACACCCCCTTTCTTTATACATAAAACAAAGGGGTTGCCTGAAAAGACACCCCTTTATTTTTTCAATTATACAGGTCAAATTTAATAACACCTAACTACCTAGTACATTATACCACTTTATAGTTAAAATTAAAATTTAGGCCATTAGAATGCAAAATTTGGCATATTAATACAAGAAGAACTTAATCTGCTCCCTAACATCTATAGTTTTATTAACAGACCTTATTGCTGGTATCATATCCATGGCATATTTCTTTATTTTAAGCTCACCTTTCCATCTCGTCCTTTCATACCTAGCAAAAGGATCTATTGTTAATTGTGATAGCAATTTCCCCAAAGATTGTACTGTTGACATTGTAGCTGCTGGAGACCTTAATACATTAAGAGTCTGGCCCGGCAACACATAGAAACCCAATTCTGCTTGTAACCTATAAAATTGATAAGTAGAAAATGCTAATAACCACTCACCATCATCATCATCAGGATCCATACCCTTAAGTATTGCGTATAATGCCCTACTCAATATAATACAACCTATAAAGAACATTATTTCAAGCATAGTACGCTTTATATTAGCCAACTCGTGTTGGCTTAGTTCGCTCTTGTTTGGTTTACCAAGTAAAGCTTTTATAGCTTCTTTACCTTCATAAACCCTTTCTTTTTCATACTCTTCCTTAAGTCCTGGTATAATAGCTTCTGTAGCCTTTAAATCACCAACCAACATACCAATAAATCTCCAGAATGTTCTATAATTTCCCTCCTCATATGTCTCTAGTCTTTCGTTGTAGTGTTTAATTGCGAATCTTCTTTTTATACCCGGATATATCCATTTTCTAAATTGTACCGCAAGTCTACCCAATGCCATTTGTTGTATAGCTGGCTGTGCATATTGCCAATACTCACCGTGTAACCTAGAAAATATGCCTTTAAGTTTATACAAGAATAAGAATTGATCTTGTTCTGTCCAACCCGTATTAAATTCATCAAACCCCTCTTTGTAAACCAACTTGCCATCTTTAAAGTCCATCACATCAAGAAGTGATAACTCCTTACCATTTTCTTTCATTACTTTGCCATCTTTGCCGATAGCTTTTATATTATCAAGCATTGCTAGCATAAACCTTGTTTGTATATAGTGCTCACCAGCATGCATCAAGAAAAACATTGCGCTGGTTTCCGCAAGTCTAACTACTTTGTTGTTTTCAAAGAATTTTTTGTCAAGTTCGTCCTCATTCATTATGTAGAACATTCTGTTAAGATAACTTATAAGATTAGTTGGCTTTCTTTCACCTATAGACCTTATTATTTCTGGTATACTGCTTACGTACTTCCAATGTGCTTTATTAAAATTCTTAGGTGTAACATATTCCTTTGCAAGAGATTCTATAAGTTGTAACGATTCGCCAAGGTTTACGTTAGCAATACCCTGAATTACATTGAATGACAATAGATTAACTGATGTATATTGCATCAGTTTATCTATAACTTTATCAGCATCTACATTCTTGCCAAATATTTTAAACGACCCAAGAGATTTCCTAGAAATACCGTATATTGACATGTCTATAAAGGATACAAACTGTTTATACGCATTTGTTTCTATGCCCTTAACTGTCTTCATTTTACCGCCAACTAAACCTTCAACCTTAACTTCTCTTTTACCAAGTGCGTGTTTAAAGTATTCTACGCTGGATACCAACTTTGACTTTTCTTTGTAATTAAGGGCCATCCTGTAAAACTTAAATATGATATACGGTAAATCGAATGATTGTTCAGACATATCTAACTCCGAGGTGTAGAATATTGGAACAAAATATCTAGTATTTCCTAAAGCATCTTGATATGAAGCATTACCCCTATCCGTATCATTTACTGTTAAAGAAAACGCATCTTCTACAGATTCTATTAAAGAACGCTTAAAAGAATTACCAGTTCCTATTGTTTTTTCTAAAATACCTTCTGCTTTTATACCTGGTATTCTATCGTAAGTTCTAAAAGAAGGTGGTAACATTCTATTTCCTTTACTAAGCAATTCTGACAACTTTTTATAAAGTACAACAGTTGGATTTTCTGGTTCTTTTTTCATCAGATCCATTAACTTCCAATACTTTTTATTAAGATCTTTCCATCTTTGTGCCGGTTCTCGATAATTCCAACTGTTTGAATTTAACCACGCAGACAATTCATCAAACGCATCTTCATTTAGGTATCCAGCTACAAAAAGAGAGTATATAAAATTATTGTTTCCAGTGAACGGTATTGTTAGTAAAGACTGTTCTATCAAATCAAATTCATCTTTTGATAATTCACCATTTTTAAACATTTCGTTAACAACATTTTCAAAGGCTTCTTTAAACTCGTCTAGTTTCAATGGGGCGTTTTCTTCAAGAAAGTCTTTAAGCATCTTTCTCTTCTGTTGTTGAGTCAGAATAACCTCTTCGCCATCTACAAAGATTTTGTCACCTACGTCTCTTATTTCCAAATACTCATCCCAAAACTTTTTTGGAAATTTAGAAACAAGTCTATTACCATCTAGGATATCGTCATATAATTCTTTATTATTAACAATTTTACCAACTACACCTTTATACTCAAAAAATTTATCTACTATATCAACAAGTTCGTCATATATTTGTTCACATTTTCTATCCATTTCAACCTCTTTTTGAGTAACAAGCTTGGCTACCATAGAAACAATATGGTCTCTACTATCTAAAGCAGACTCAAACAGGTTTGCCATAAAGCCTATATCCCCAAGACCAGACTCTAGTAAGCGTGCTACTCTATCCCTAGTGACTTTAAGTATATCGTCTTTACTTAACGCTACTTTTTTATTTATAAAAGCTGTTCTACTAATTTTTTCTTTTTCTTCTTCTGGAAGAGTATCCCAATCTTTACCAACTTTATTTATAAACTTAGTTCTTTCCTCGGAAAAAATAGTATCTGTTACTATATTTACAACTTCCTTTGACCCCTCTGAATTATAAAGATCTTCTATCAACACTTTTGTAGCAATAAGACTATTTATTACTTCGTTTATTTTTTTAATGTCTTTTTCAGAAAACTCGTCTTTAAGAGGATCCGATGACTTAAAATAGGAGTTTAAATCGAATAAGAAGTCAAAGTATGCCAAATCATTTCTCCAATTATGAAGATTGTTTATACCAAAAAACCCAGATCTACCATCTTCTATGTCTTTCTTTTTATTTAGATACTCTTTTTGAATTTTTTCTATCTCATCGATTGCAATCTTTATTGCATTTATAATCTGATCCTTCTTTGTGTGCAGTATCTTTAAATCCTCTAGACTTTTCTGAAAGTTTTTTACAGAAGCCTCACTACCCTTGAAAGCATTAGACTTTTTCATATATTCAAGTCTTTTTTCAAATTGATGTTTTATCTTTTCTGCTATTACGTTGATTTTTTTAGCATTAGCACTCATTGTTACCCTATGAGCCTCCGCTTGAAAGTCTGTAGCTGTTTTAGTTCTTTCACCTTCACTGCCTTGATATTTGAATTTTTTAGCACTTTTACGAATAAAGTTTGGTGATATAAAATTAGAAGAGCTTTCTATATATCCCTTAAGTATTTCTGTTGCCGAAGAAACTGCGTCAACATAATTAAGATTGTAGTTTCTATATAAACTCAACTCTATACCCAAAAATCTGGCTATAGCTATAAGTATTCTTTCAAATATATTATATTTCTTTTCTTTGTCTTGTGGTTTAAGAGTATCCCTATATTCTTGCGATGTGAAAAATGTAGCTGTGAATTCAAAAACATCGCTAAACACTTTGCCGTTTTCACCTTGGACAGAGTTAGCAACCTTCATCAGGTTTTCCATTTCTTTTCTAAACTCCGGGTTTGCTACAAGACCCTTTGTTGTTATAGCGTGCATAAGTTCATGTGAAAATACCTTATAGAACTTTTCTACACTTTCTAAAGCGTCGTATCCAATTACTATTTTATGTCTACCCTCGTCATAGTAACTTTCTTCTGAAGTATCGATTTCTATTGATACTTCATCTTGAATTGTACTTAATCTAGTCATTATAACTTCTGCAATTGATTTTGGAATGTAATTATTAGTATTGTTGTCTTTAAGAAGATCGGCAACTAATTCTGATATACTCTTCATTACTATTACATCTCTTTCTTCATCTACCTTATATAACAAACTCCTTAAAGAGCTGTCAATAATACGCTTTACGATTGTTGTTGAACGCCAAACACTATTCCTAATTTGATTAAAAGTATCGTTACTAATTTTTACGCCGAGTTTTTGAAACATTTTGTTGTTAATTATCAATCCTTTTTGGTAGAAAGAGTTTGAAAAAAACACACCGTCTTTTTTAACTGAATTTAAAGATGATATTTTAAAATCTTTTTCAAAATTTTCTTTTGCAATAAAATCTTCTATAAAATCTTTTATGTTGTTGATTATTTGACCCTCAACATAAACTTTGTCTTTGTCTATTTTATTAAAAATGGTATCAAATACTTTGACAACATTATCCATAAAATCATATACACCAAACAAATTACCAAAAATTTTGTTGATAATATTACCACTTATATTCTTGTATTCTGGAAAGTGTTTTAAGAACATTTCTTGTGTCTTTGGGTCACTA
>Ga0101944_10000812_pt1 | contig 82249 bp, 70 predicted proteins | sample DewCreD2012metaG_FD_75245 | JGI IMG/M metagenome (GOLD analysis project Ga0101944, IMG submission 75245) | Hot spring sediment bacterial and archeal communities from British Columbia, Canada, to study Microbial Dark Matter (Phase II) - Dewar... ... | reverse complement strand
CCAGAAAATTTGAAAAGATCGTCAATAAAAACGTATATTGCTACTGTTTTTTCTACCATAATCCTTCAGGTTTAATGGGTTCTGCAAAACCAAAATCTGAAGGATTTTTCTTAAAAGCTAACATTTACAGGGCTTTATATCAACAAGACAAAGAACTTTTAAACAGCTATATTTATTTTATCATAACTAGCAACTTGAATTAATTATCATCATTGCTCATAAACAATCGCCCTTGCCAGGTATCGCGTTTTTCGAGCACCTTTTCAAACGCAACCATCAGCTGGTCAGTTCTAAGGTTACCCCAGGGTGGAACTGCCAGGTAGTGGGGTGGTGCCTCACCAGTAAATCGTTCAATTACAAAGGTAGGGTTTAATCGTTCAATAAAATCGGCAAGAAAGTTAAAGTATTCATCCATGCTAAACAGTTTGAACCATTCAGGGTTTGTTCTGTATTGTTGCTCCATAACTGTTTCCTTAATTATTTGCAGCTGATGAAATTTTACGGTGTGCAAGGGTAATTTTGAAATAATATCGGCTTCGGCAAGCATTTGCTCTTGGGTTTCGCCGGGTAGGCCAAATATGAAATGCGCTCCAACTCTCATTCCTCGTTTGTTGGTTTGTTCAATAGCCCAAACCGATTGCTCAAAGGTATGCCCGCGGTTGATTAGTTCCAACGTTTTATTATAACAGCTTTCAACGCCATACTCAAGGGTGATGTAATATTTTTTGCTAAGTTGCTGGAAATAGTCAAGTTTCTCTTCATCAATGCAATCGGGGCGGGTACCAATTACCAGTCCAATGACTTTGGGGTGCGAAAGGGCTTCGTTGTAAAGCGCTTTTAGTTTTTGCAATGGGGCATAGGTGTTTGAGTAGGCCTGAAAGTATGCCAGATAGCGGTCGGCACGGCGGTAACGTACGGCATGGAACTCAATCCCCTCGTCAATTTGCTGGGTAACCGATTTTTGTGGTTTGCAGTAGCTGGGGTTAAATGCATCGTTGTTGCAGTATGTGCAGCCACCTATACCAACAGTGCCATCGCGGTTTGGGCAGGTGAAGCCTGCATCAATGGTTAACTTCTGAACCCTACCTCCAAACTCACGTTTAAAGTAGCCCGAGTAGCTGTTGTAACGGCGTGTATCGCCCCATGGGTATGTTTTAATCATCTCAAAGTTCAAATAACCAGATAAAGATAGAAAAACCTATCCAAACAAAAAAAGCCGGCATTGCCGGCCTTCAGTGTATGTAGTGAGTGCGCTAAATCTTTGCTAACTCCTGGTCGAGCAGGGAACGGATTTCGTCCGACGAAGGACGGGGTGCGTTAGGGCTAATAATTTTACCATCGGCACTAATTAGCACAAAGGTTGGGATACCTTTGATTTGGTAACTCTTGGCAGCCTCGGAACTCCATGCGCCATCGGCATGTAGCTGTACTCCGTCTAGTTTCTTTTCGGTAACCATTTTACGCCAGGCGTCCATGTCGTCGTCGAGCGAAATCTTCACAAAAACAATCTTTTTACCCTTGTAGTCTTTTTCAAGCTTGTCCAAGTGTGGAATTTCGCCGCGGCATGGGCCACACCAGGTAGCCCAAAAGTCGATGTAAACCAGTTTGCCCTTGAAGTCGGACAGCGATACAGACTTGCCGCTAATATCGTTGTAGGTAAAGGTAGGGGCATTGTTGCCCGGGGCAATCTTTAACTTCTCGTGGTAAACCGTTTGAACCTCCTGTTTGTAAGTAGGGGTTGAGCAGGCAGCAAGGTAGGTGTTGCAAATATCGTTTAACTTCCAGAACTCGCCAAACTGGATCTCTTCCATTAAATACTGTTTCTTAACGTAATCCCTGATTTTAGGACTGGTAAAAATGCTATCGATCATGCTGAAAATAGCTGGAAGACGCTCTTGGGCTGGTTTTGCCGAAAGTTCTTTGAAGTTTTGATCCTTTTGGATTCTAAGTTGGGCATATGTTTCAACAAGCGAAGCGTACTCGTCGTAACTTAGGTGTTCGCCGTTGTTCATGTCAACATTGTCAAAGAATGAGTAATCGGCGCTGTCCGGGTTAAATTCTTCGCCCGATAGGTAGGCTGAGTATTCGGGGTATTGGCTCCGTAAGCGTAGCATGAAGTAGCGAACCCGGTTGGCTTCCATCTCAGCAAAGTTCTTGCTCTTCGCCTTTAGCGAGTCGGTTTTCTGGTAAAGGATGTTGCTTAGGGAATCAATCTTTACTCCAAACTCGTTGGCGGTAAGTGAGAAGAGATCGCGCCAACCACGGAAAATATTTTGAAGCTCCTTGCTACGTGAGCGTAGGTTTTGGTTCAGTTCGCTGTTGCTTCCGCTGAAGGTGATGCCGTCGGCATTATTGACATCAACCTCAAAGTAGCTGCTATCGCCGGGTTCAAGGTAAAGGGTTGTTTGTATTCGGCCCGACCGCACCTTAAGCATCGCCGGATTGGCAAGGTTTACCTTATGAACAAAAAGCCCGCTTTCATTTAGGGCTATGGTATCAATAGCATCGGGGCTAATAATAATCACCTTGTTGTCCGTTCCACTTGTGTATCGACCAGCAAGTGTGGTCGATTTTGGCTCCTTTGAGCCACATGCAACCATAGCGGGTATGGTTAAATAGATTAAATACTTACGCATCATAACTGGTTTTGGTTTATATTCAACAATTTTGGTAAAGTTATAAATTATCACTTAATTTTTTTTGACTTATACATCCTCGTGTCGGTTTAATTGGAAATACCATAAATATCCCTTTACCCTTGCATAGCCCATGCTGAGTAGTAGTTCTTTGTACTGCTCAACCTGTTTGCGGTGTTTTGGGGTTGGTAATCCAAATTTAAAATCGACAATTACAGCTTGGTTATCAGCAATAAGAACTCGGTCGGGGCGGTAAATATTGCCATCGGTGTTTACTATCGATGCCTCGTTCTTCACCTCCCAGGTGTTGCTGAACCACTGCTTGTAGGGCTCCCTGCTTATCATCGATATTAGGTTGCTGCGGATATTCTCCTTTTGGTTTGCCGATATGTATCCATTCTGAACAGCCCAACCAATAGCATTGTCCAAATCATCAAGGGTGATAATTTTTGATAGTATGGCATGCATGGCAATACCGTGCTGCAAATCGCCCTTTTGGTCTATTTCGCCCGAATCCACTTTTAACTGCCGGGCAATTTTCTCACGCATGGGATTAATAGGGTAATACTTAATAAGTTTTGTTTCTTCGCCCATGCTATCGTTTAGGTCAACCTTTTTTATTGACTTTTGACCATAAGTGAAAACTACCTTTTTCCCATCAACTACCTTTTGCGGACTTATGCTTGAGCTGTTTGGCAAAAGCTTCACAAATTTGTTTTTTTCTACATTTTCCTGGGTTTTGTTGGTTTCGTCTTCAGCAAGCTTTTTGTCGGTAACCAAAAGGTATAGCTCATGCTTGGCGCGTGTGAAAGCAACGTATTGCAGGTTAATATCGTCAATCTTCTTACAGAACTGCTCATCGTAGTAATCGGCTTCAAAGTATGTTTGAACCAACGATTCTTTTGATTTTATTGGTAAAAGTGGGTAATCTCTAAGGATTTTATTGGGCGTATCGGCTGGAAGTTTGAACCACATAATGCCATCTTGTTGCTTCCTTTGGTTCTGTAGGTCGGCAAAGGGAAAAATGACTACTGGGAACTCTAGCCCCTTGGATTTATGAATTGATAGGATGTTGATGGCATTTTCGGTTTCAGCCATAGCAAGTTTTTTACTTTTCCCGTCCTGTTCAAACCACTCAATAAACCGACTAAGCGAAGAAGTGCCCCTGTACGAAAAGTCAATGGCATACTCATGAAGTAGGGATAGGTAGGGTAGGTGGTGATTGATGTCGATTTTTTGGTCGTGGAAGTATTTTTGGATAATTGCCTCAACCATATAACCCAAAGGGTAGAAGCGGATTGAGCTGAGCCAGTCAAAAGTATCGGCAATATCGGGCAGGAAAACACTTGGCCAATCGATGTTTTCGTTTTGATTTTTTAGCAATGCAAATTCCTTGCGGAACTGAGTCACGGCAAGGGAATCGCTTGGGTTTAATGCGATTTTAAGTGCAGCAATGCACAGCCTTACTGCCGCCGACGAGTTAAGTATTAGTGCATCCTGCGAAACTATTTTTATAAACCCCGATAGCTGGGTGTCACTCTTGCTTAGCTGAAGCAGGAGTTCGGCCAGATGCCGTCCTTGCTCGTTTTTGCGCACCAAAAAGGCAATATCGCCTGCTCTGTATCCCCGGCTTTTCAAATCAACGAGTATGTTCCTGATATGGTTTGTAAAGTTATCGTTGGCTTCATCGGTTCTTGGTGGCATAAAAGCCACCTCTACATAGCCTTCTGGCTCAATTTTTTTCACTTCCTGCTTAACGTCGGAATAGAGTTTTTTTAGGTTAAAGGCTGGGTTTTGAGGATTGATATCATTCTCGGATTCATTTATTTCGATGGCTTTTTGAAAGAAATGGTTGTTGAATTCAACCACAGTTCTTGCGCTCCGGTAGTTTACTGTTAGCTGTTTAACCTGTGGGTAAAACTGTCTCTCGGCCTCAATCCCTGCCATAATACGCCAGTCGCTGTTACGCCATCGGTAAATCGATTGCTTAACGTCACCTACCACCATGCTAAGCCCATTACTTCCTAAACTGTCGGAAATAAGGGGTTCAAAGTTCCGCCACTGAAGCTGTGATGTATCCTGAAACTCATCGAGCATGTAGCTGGTGTAGCGAGTTCCAATTTTCTCATAGATGAATGGCGTGTCGGTTTGCGAAACAAACTCTTTTAGCAACGCGCTGCTGTCCGATAGGAGCATTACGCCATCGTCGTTTAGCTTTTCCCTAAGTTTTAGGTACAGTTCATTGATGATGAAAAGCGTTGAAATGTTTTCGTTTATTGCCAGGGCAGTATTGTAAATCCTGTAATTGGTGTTAAGGTAGCTATATAGCTCATAGTATTTGGGCATCAGCTGATGCTCAACAAAGCCTTTAAGCAGGTTGATTTTTTCCTTGGTCAGCCAAACCGAAATATCGGAAAGCGCATCTTCCGCAATGCTTTTAAATTCTATGGGTGTAAATCGTTTTAACTCCGATAGTTTCACTATCATTGGAATAATTCCACCGGATTTCTTGAAAAAGTCGCGGTAATTGCTTTGGTTTATACCATGCATCCCTGAACTATATATTTGCTCCAAAAAGCCTGCGGCTCTTGTTTTTGTCTCCTTGTATGTTTCGGATATAATTCGGTTTACCTCATCTTTAAGCGCATTCAGCGTTTCCTTATCGTGCATTTGGCTCCGTTCCTCGGAGCTAAGTAGCTTGTAACGTTCATGGAATAGCATGAAACCCAGGCTGATAAGGTCGTTTTGAATGTTTGGCGATTTGTTCTCGTCAAGCCTCTCCTCAATCAACCTCTTTACATGGTTAAATAGCTCGGGGTATTTGGTAAGCTCATCGAGTAGTGCATCGGAAGCCTTCTCTATGTAAGGGGTGTGATCTAGAACTAGTTCGTTGTTCCCGTGTTGGCCTAACTCCCAAAGCAGGTTCTGGATTATGCGTTGCACAAAGCTGTCGATGGTGCTTATGCTAAACATTGAGTAGTCGTGAAGAATGTTCGAAAGCGCTGCTTCCGCACAACTTCTTATTGAATCTTCGTCTTTGCCTGTTTCGGCTTTAAGGGTTTGCAGCAAATCGGGTTCTTCACTCTTTTTCAGTTTGTAGAGTTTTTCAATAATACGACTTTTCATTTCGGCTGTAGCCTTGTTGGTAAAGGTAACCGCAAGTATTTCGCGGTAAGCCTGCGGATTTTCAATGAGCATTTTGATGTATTCGGCTACAAGTCGATATGTTTTCCCTGAACCCGCCGATGCTTTATAAACCAGTAAACCTGCCATATGTGAAAGTAAAATTGAATTTGGAATTTAGAATTTTGGGGCCGCAGAAAATGATTCATCAATAAGTTTTTAACTTCCTCTAATTTCCTCATATTCTGTGTTCATTCAATTAATGGTTAACGAACCTCTTTTAACCATTCACTTTCCCTAATCCTCTTCAAATATAAAAAAAAGCCGCCCAAAAATAGGCGGCTTGCCCGAAAAATACTACGATATTATCGAAAAACGAGTATGTCGTCGCCAAAGTAATCGACGGTTATGGTTTGCTCCTTATTTATGGTACCAGCTAACAGCTGCTTGGAGAGTTCGTTCAGAATTTTCTTCTGCATAACCCGTTTGATAGGACGGGCTCCGTAAACAGGGTCAAATCCTATGTCGGTTATCCATTCCACTGCGCTATCGGTAATCTCAATGCTTACACCATTTTGAGCAAGCATCTGCTTGATGCGATCGAATTGCAACAGTACAATTTGCTTAATCTGATCGCGGTTGAGCGGTGTAAACATTATTATCTCGTCAACACGGTTCAGGAACTCAGGCCTGATGCTCTGCTTGAGCAGTTCGAACACCTGATCGCGGGTGCGATCAAAAATTTGATCGTCATTGGTTTTACTTAATTGAGCGTAGTTCTCCTGAATGATATGCGAACCAATATTCGATGTCATAATGATGATGGTGTTTCTGAAATCGACCGTGCGACCCTTATTATCGGTAAGCCTGCCGTCGTCGAGCACCTGAAGCAGGATGTTGAACACGTCGGGGTGGGCCTTTTCAATCTCGTCGAGCAGAACCACCGAGTAGGGTTTGTGCCTTACCGCTTCAGTAAGCTGGCCACCCTCATCGTAACCAACGTATCCTGGGGGTGCACCCACCAGCCGCGATACCGAGTGGCGCTCCTGGTACTCGCTCATATCGATACGGGTCATCAGGTTCTCATCGTTGAACAGGAACTCGGCTAAAGCCTTGGCCAGTTCGGTCTTGCCAACGCCGGTAGTTCCCAGGAATATGAACGAACCAATGGGACGTTTGGCATCCTGTAGTCCGGCTCGGCTGCGACGAACTGCATCGGCAACTGCGGCAATTGCCTCATCCTGCCCTACCACGCGCTTGTGCAGCTCTTCCTCAAGGTGAAGTAGCTTTTCCCTTTCGCTCTGAAGCATTCGACTAACCGGAATACCTGTCCAACGCGATACTACCTCGGCTATATCCTCGGCATCAACCTCCTCTTTGATTAAGGCGAAGTCGGCCTGAACCTTTTTGAGTTCTTCCTTAAGCTGCTCAATTTCGGCTTCGGCTTGCTTTATGCGCCCGTAGCGAATTTCGGCAACCTTGCCGTAATCGCCATTGCGTTCAGCGTCTTCGGCCTCAAACTTCATCTGCTCAATGCTTTGCTTGAGCTGCTGTATGCGGTCAATTACACTCCTTTCGCTTTCCCATTTAGCGCGCAAGCGGGTACGCTCCTCGTTCAGCTCAGCCAGTGTTCTGGATAGCTCCTCGAGTTTAGGTTTATCGCCCTCGCGCTTAATGGCCTCGCGTTCAATCTCCAGCTGTTTGATCTTACGTTCCAGTTCGTCAATCTCCTCGGGAACGGAGTTCATCTCAAGCCTCAGCTTCGATGCGGCCTCGTCAATTAGGTCGATAGCCTTATCGGGCAGGAAACGGTTGGTGATATACCTGTGCGATAGTTCCACTGCTGCAATAATGGCTTCGTCCTTAATACGCACCTTATGGTGATTCTCGTAGCGCTCCTTCAGCCCACGAAGTATCGATATGGCATCGGCGGGTTGGGGCTCATCAACAAGAATGCTTTGGAAACGACGCTCAAGGGCCTTGTCCTTCTCAAAGTACTTTTGGTATTCGTCGAAGGTGGTCGCGCCAATGGCGCGCAGTTCACCGCGTGCCAGTGCCGGCTTTAGAATATTGGCGGCATCCATGGCACCCTCGCTCTTTCCAGCACCCACAAGGGTATGGATCTCATCGATGAATAGTATTACCTCGCCTTCCGATGCAATTACCTCCTTAACCACCGATTTCAATCGCTCTTCGAACTCGCCCTTATACTTGGCTCCGGCAATAAGTGCGCCCATGTCGAGCGAGAAAATCTGCTTCGACTTCAAATTTTCCGGCACATCGCCGTTTACTATACGGTGAGCTATACCTTCAGCAATAGCTGTTTTACCTACCCCCGGCTCACCAATCAGAATGGGATTATTTTTGGTTCGTCGCGATAGGATTTGAAGCACTCGGCGGATTTCCTCATCGCGTCCGATAACCGGGTCGAGCTTGCCGCTCCTTGCCATCTCGTTCAGGTTGATGGCAAAGCGGTTCAGTGCATTGTATGTATCCTCGGCGGTTTGTGAGTCAACCTTAGCACCTTTTCTTAGTTCGGCAATGGCTTGCTTCAATTCTTTTTCGGTAATACCGGCATCCTTCATCATTTGGCCAACCTGATCGCCAGCAGCAACAAGACCCAAAAGGATGTGCTCAACCGACACAAACTGGTCGCCCATTGCCTTGCTGTATTCAAGGGCTTTTTGAAGCACCCGGTTAGCTGTGTTGCTAAGGTATTGCTCACCACCCGATACCTTGGGCATGGAATCGAGCATGCGGTTTAAAACCGCATCGAAAGTGCCCGGATTAACGCCCAACTTTCGAAGCAAAAACCCCGTAATGCTCTCACCCTCGTCCAGAATAGCCCTGAGCAGATGCGCAGGTTCCACAGCCTGGTGGCTATAACCCTGAGCAATCTCTACCGCTTTCTGGATTACCTCCTGCGATTTAATTGTAAAATTATTTAGATTCATAGCAAATCTCCTTTCTTTTCTTTTTTGAATCGAAAGAAGAGTATCAAAAGGTTTGCCGTTGATTAGGATGCGTCAATATGGCTGAGTTTAATTGATTTGTAATGTCAAAATGGCACCAGTTGCTATATTTTGCTCTGGTGGCGGTTGTTTGGGAAGGAAAAGTTTTGTAGGAATATTATATGCTCCGCATTAAACGGTTGATTTTCCATTACAGGGTTTGAATCCTGCAAAGCGAGGAGTTTTTCTTTTTCAAGTTCATACACAACGGTTAACAATATGGCAAATGGCGGTTTGCGGAGTGCTTATTATCCACCGAGACAAAAGCCCGAAGCGGACTACAAAACTTCAAACACCTACTTTCCCCGCCATTGGCAATATTGCTTGTTGTGCAAAGTTATTATTGTCTTTTTGTATATTTATCACTAATCCACCCTCTAAGTTTTTGTCCTTCGAAACCATATGTCAAAGGAGAATTGCAAGTTACCTTGTTTAAGTCAGATTCGTTGACTTCTATATATAGCCATGTTCTTAAATCTCTATCTTTTCCTTTATATTCTGCTAAAACGGTAACTATTGCATTTTTCTTTAGTTGTCCAATTACATTACTATTCTCAATGCAAACAAAATCTGCTTTATGTCCTTCTAAGTCAGCTGAAAATCTAATCTTATTTTTTTCTTCAGTGATTTTCACAAAGTATGGATTTGGTAAAAATTTTGATGGGAAAAATTTATAGTCCCAAAGTCTCTCATCATAGCAGTAATTTTCATGGTCATATCTTACATAGTTCTCAATAATCTCGAAATGGTCGTTTTTAAATAAAAATTTTCTGTGCGAATCAAAAGGACTTTCTCCACAACAATGGTTAAAATCAGATTTCAATACTAAATTTGAAGGCTTAAAATCAACCGAGTTATTATAATCAAATGATAAATTACCAAACTCTCGTATTACACGCTCAAGTTTACCATTTATTGTCAAATAAACCTCAAAACAATTTGGTTCACCGCAACTATATGTAAAAAGATAATCTATGTCATCATCGTTATCCAAATCAATACATTTTATAGAAATCTCACCTATTGCATATTTTTTAATCAAATCTACTATTTTACCCAGCTCATTCAAATCTTGAGCATTAACAGTACAAGCCTGAAATATGAAAATTATGATTAAAACGATTCTTTCTATCATATTGTAGGGTCTCCTATAATTTTGCACAACTCGTTTATCTATACACCTTTTACCTAGCCCAGGTGCATCAATACATCCAATCTGGGATATATTGTACACCATTTTTCATTTTTAAGGTGTATCTATACAAAATAAATCCACTTTTACGAAAAAAGCAAATGGCCTTTTTAATCTTTTGCAAGCTATTTTGACCATCACATGAAGTTGGTCGTTGGTAGTTGTTTGTTGATCGTGAATTGAAATGGAACGCTGATGACGCAGATTGTACTGATTTTCTCTGTGAAACACCTTGTAAACTCTGTGTTACGCTGTGATACATCATTAGTTGATGGCTGATGGTTGGTAGTTTGAGAACGCACCGCCCTCTCATGTCATGCTGAGCTCCCGATATATCGGGATAGAATCTGTCGAAGCATCTCTTTGTACCTTCTACCCGATTATCCCTTTTGATTGGGTTTACCGAAATCGCTCTTTGCAATGTTTTACGGTTGCGATGCAACGGTTCCCCTTTGCTCTTTGGTTTATGCATTGCGTGCATCGCTATACATGTGGGGGTAGCCATGGGTTTCAAATATTACGCCCCTACGGGGCTGGAAACGTGGATAGTTGGTCGTGGTTCGCGGAAAACGACCTCACCCCAGCCCCTCTCCTGAAAGGAGAGGGGTTTGCAGTTGGTTAGTTTTATTGCGTAGCCAAAGTCTCCCCTTTCAGGGGAGATTTAGAGGGGTCAGTTAAGTTGCTCGTTGATCGTGAATTGAAATGGAACGCTGATGACACAGATTAGACAGATTTACACAGTGAAAAACCGTGTAAACACTGTGTAACACTGTGATACTTATTAAGTTGATTGTTGATAGTAAATTCAAAAGAACGCAGAAAGTACAGATTGAAATGATATGCTGAAATACAGCCAGCCAAGCACTAAACACTAAACACTAAACACCTCTCTGTACATTGCACCCTTTACACTGCACACTAATAACAAGATGCTTCGTTTAGCGCAGGTTGCATATCAGTAAGTGCCATTACCCGCAGCAACTGCACCCTTTTTGCCCTTTACTCTCCTGCTCCTGAATGGGAGGGCATTTTACGCTACCGTATGAGCAGAATACACAACAATCGCCCGGTTTGGGTTTTAGCAGTTGTCCGCAGTTAGTGCATTCGTAAAAGTACTGACATGTATCGGTGGGCATGGTTTCAACCTTGCTAAATCCACAATGCGGACATGTGATGGTTGATTGTAGGGTTATCATAGTCATTTATTATTTGGTTTAATTGTTAGTGCATTAGTCAATTTCTTCGTCATCATCATTATTATCGGTTCCATTGAATAAATCTTCAAGGGTGAAATGGTCCTCCACCCATCCCCTGAAGCGTCCGCTAATTTCTATTGCAAGGTTGTTGACGGTATATTCATATGTTTCCGAATCAGAGTCGTAGTATTGCTCAAGGAAGTTGATTTCGTAAAACCTTCGGATTTCCATTTGTTCATCAGTAGGCATGCTATTAAAAATATCTACAGCAACCGATGCTATTAGTTCTTTATAGTAGTCAGCCACAAAGGTATAATCCTCTCCACCCGATTCGTATTGTGCAACAATATCATAAAACCCATTCTCATAATCGGATGATGCAAATGGGGGGAGTTTTTCAAAGTACGATTTTATACCCTTGAAAATTTTTACTTCAAGCTCGGAGTAGCTAGGGGAAAAGTATGTATCCATATTTTTAAGCAATTTGGTTTTTAAAATTACATTTTAGAATCGATTAACAATCCTTTTTTCAACAGAAATAATTTGATACGACAAATTTAAATCTATCAAAGTTAATGCAAAACCACACAAAGAATTCGTTTGCAAAACTTGAAGGCTCAAACAAATTTGACTTTGGTGCTGTTATATATCTATTACTTGCATACCTTACCCGTTACGACTATCTTTGAAAATTAAAATTTTATCGCATGAAGTGGTTTAACCGTTTATTTCTCAGTATTTTACTGCTTGTTGCAGCATTTACGGCTTTCGCACAGAGGCAGGTAACAATCAAAGTGCTTCAAACCAGCGATGTGCATGGTGCTCTTTTCCCATACGATTTTATTCGCAATACTCCAACCGACGGTAGCTTGGCGCGGGTTTACACATACGTAAAGCAAGAGCGTAGCAATGCCAGCCAGCAAGTAATTTTGCTAGATAATGGCGATATTCTTCAGGGTCAACCCACTGTTTACTACTCCAACTTTATCGATAGTACAAACCCTAACATTGTTTCGCAGATGTTGAACTACATGGGGTACGATGCTGCAACGGTTGGTAACCACGATATTGAGACCGGCCCTGCGGTTTACCGCAAGGTTGAGCGTGAATCGAAATTCCCATGGCTGGCGGCTAATGCGGTTAGCACAACCACCGGTAAGCCCGCCTTTAAGCCATACGTGGTGTTGGAACGCAATGGTATTAGGATTGCAGTGCTTGGCCTCATAACACCGGGCATCCCCAAGTGGCTCCCAAAAATTCTTTGGCCCAAAATGCAGTTCAACGATATGGTTGAGTCGGCTAAGTACTGGGTAAAGTATATCCAGAAAAAGGAAAAACCTCATATTTTTATAGGGTTGTTCCACTCAGGGCATGATACATCGTATGGCGGTGCTGATGCTACTGAGAGTCACAACGAGAATGCCTCATTGCTGGTTGCGCAACAGGTGCCGGGTTTCGATGTTGTCCTCATTGGTCACGACCACGACCGCGTTGCCCGCAAGGTTGTCAACATCAAGGGTGATTCGGTGCTCATTCTCGACCCTGGCGCTTCGGCACGTATGCTTTCCGAGGCCATCATCACCTTAAATCTGAATAGGCGAGGTAGGGTTGAAGCTAAAATGGTGTCCGGACGTTTGGTTGAGATGAAGAGCTATCAACCCGACCCTGTATTCATGGATTACTTTGCCGAGTTCTACCGGAAGGTAAGCGATTTTGTAAGCAGACCTATTGGCCAGTTCACTAAACCCATGTCGAGTGCAGATGCATACTTTGGGCCAACCGAGTTCATGGATTTTATTCACGATGTGCAGCTCAAGATTTCCGGTGCCGATATATCGTTTGCTGCCCCGCTCTCATTTGTTTCAAATATCGATTCAGGTAAAATTACCATAAGTGATATGTTTAAGCTGTACCGTTTTGAGAATTTCCTTTACACCATGGAGTTAACTGGCAAGGAGATTGATGCCTTTCTGGAGCATTCGGCTTCGCTGTGGTTTAGCACTATGACCAGTTCAAACGATAATCTTATCCGCTTTAAGGATGATAATGGGCGCAAACGGCTATTCGCCAATTACTACAACTTCGATTCTGCAGCAGGCATATACTATACCATTGATGTTACCAAACCCGCAGGTGATAGGGTAACCATTACCCGCATGGCCGATGGCTCACCTTTCGATGAGAGTAAAACTTACCGAGTTGCAATCAACTCGTATCGGGGCAATGGAGGGGGCGGCCATTTGACTGAGGGTGCTGGCATACCGCACAATCAACTTACTAAACGAATAATACACTCTACCGATAAGGATTTGAGGCTATACATGATGAGGTATATTGAAGGGCAAGGAGTAATTGAGCCGCAGTGCCATCACTACTGGACAATTATTCCTGAGGAATGGGTAAAGTGTGCAATGGAACGCGACAGAAAGATACTTTTCAGTAACAGGCCAAACGATTAGCTCGCATGAACTTTTACGATACCGTTAAACAGTTTGACGATGGCCGGATGCTCCCGCTGGTGGAGGAGTTTTATACCCTACAGGGTGAGGGCTATCAGACAGGTAGGGCTGCATACTTCATTCGCATTGGTGGGTGCGATGTGGGTTGCTCCTGGTGCGATTCCAAGCTCTCATGGAACCCTGAGGTTTTCCCCCCCGTTAGGGTTGATGAAATAGTTGAGCGGGCTGCCGGGTTCCCTGCCAAGGCCGTTGTGGTTACCGGAGGCGAACCAACCCTTTACCCACTCGATTATTTGTGCGCTGAACTGAAAAAACGGGAAATTCAAACCTTTATTGAGACATCGGGAGCTTACCCCCTAACCGGACAGTGGGACTGGATTTGCCTATCCCCCAAAAGGCAGCAACCCCCTGCCGAGGGCATTCACATGATGGCCGATGAGCTAAAAGTAATAGTATCCACTCCCGCTGACTTTGATTGGGCTGAGGAGAATGCCGCCAAGGTAAAGGCAACCTGCCAGCTGTTCCTTCAGCCCGAATGGAGCGTTTACAACCGAATCATTCCAGATATAGTTGATTACATTATGCAGCATCCCAAGTGGCGGGTTTCGCTTCAGGCGCATAAGTTTATGAGGATACCATAGCTGGAAAAATGGTAAGATTTTGAGGATTCTTTGAAGTCTTTTTCAACCTTTTAGGCATGCTATTTTTACCCTGTCTGAAAAATTTATATTTTTGACTAAAAAGTCCAAATGAACGTTTCATTCACCATCCTTTCCATTGGAGCAATAATCTTTTTAGCTCACTGGTTTTCCGGGATTTTCGACCGAAAAGGGGTTCCCGATGTGCTACTTCTGATGCTTGTGGGTATTCTGTTTGGACCTATCCTAAAATTGGTTAAACCCGATGATTTTGGAATAGCCGGCCCCATGTTCACCTCGTTAACACTGGTCATAATCCTTTTTGAGGGCGGGATAGGTTTGAACATAAACGAGCTCAGGAAATCGCTGGGAGGTGCACTATCGCTTACGGCAATCAACTTTGTTGTAACTACCATTGCCGTTTCAATTCTATCATACATACTGTTTCACCTATCTGTGTTAGAATCGCTAACACTTGGTGCAACTCTAGGTGGAACCTCATCGGCAGTGGTTATTCCCATGGTAAGGCAGATATCGATGCAGGAGATATCCAGAACCTATCTGGTATTGGAGTCGGCGCTGAGCGATGTGCTTTGCATTGTGTTTGCACTGGCTTTTATTGAGGGAATTGTTGGAGGCGAAGTTCAGCCAGGCTTAATAGCCGGAAAGATAATTTCATCGTTTGTTCTTGCATCGTTTGTTGGTTTTGCTTCAGCTGTGGTTTGGGCTGTTTTGCTAAACCGGATGCGCTCAATCAAAAACTCCATTTTTACAACACCTGCTTTTGTTTTTATTGTTTACGGAATAGCCGAGACCCTAGGATATAGCGGAGCCATTTCATCTTTAGTTTTTGGAGTAACCCTTGTTAATACTGAACAGCTTAGGGGCACATTTTTAAACAAGTATTTGCCGCAAAATCCTGTTTCGCTCAACGAAACCGAAAAGGTTTTTTTCTCGGAGATTGTCTTTATACTTAAAACCTTCTTTTTTGTATATATAGGCATTTCAATTCGGTTCGATAATCTTATGATTCTGGGGCTAGGTTTGTTGGTTGCAATATCGCTTTACATACTAAGAATTCCGGTGGTAAAGCTTACTGCCCATAATGGAATTCAGGTTGCTGATAAGGTTACCATGTCGGTAATGATACCTAAAGGGTTAGCCGCTGCTGTACTGGCTGGAATACCGTTGCAAAAAGGGATTCCGGGAGGACAGGTCATCCAGGACTTAACTTACTCAATCATCCTAATTACAATTATACTTACTAGCGTGCTAATTCCTCTTTTAGGTCGATATAAAAGATTGAACGCTATTTACGGTTGGTTTTTTAGGATTCGGTTTAATAAACGTTAAGTAACTCCCGTAGTCATTAAAATAATTCTTAGGTTTACAATCATTTTTTTACTTTTGCTTAATTTTTTGATGCAAATATGGAACAGCGCGAGTTTTACGTTGAGCTGCTAAACAAGCATGTTTCAAATCCTAAAATGATAGCCCATTGCCTGGCTTCGGAGGCCGTGTTGCGCGAGTTGGCTAGGAAGTTTGGCGAGGATGAGGATGTTTGGGGGATAGCCGGTTTGCTGCACGATTTGGATGTTGAAATAACCAACGCCGACCCTAAAAGCCATGCGCTGGTTGCTGCTGAAATGCTACAAAATATTTTGCCAGCCGAGGCTGTTGATGCCATTAAGATGCACAACGAGGAGGCAACAGGCATGCCTCGCACTACCCGTTTTCAGCATGCCCTGGCTGCCGGCGAAACCATTACAGGCTTAATTTTTGCCACCGCAATGGTTTACCCCGATAGGCTTATAGCAAGCGTTAAGCCAAAGTCAGTAGTTAAACGCATGAAAGAGAAACAGTTTGCTGCATCGGTAAATCGCGATACAATAATGGAGTGCGAAAAGATTGGGCTTAGCCTGGATGAGTTTGTTCAGCTCTCATTAAACGCTTTAATTCCAATCGCACCGTCATTAGGTTTTTAATATAGGTTGATAATGAATCTCGATGCAATACTTCCGCAGGTAATTGATGCTGCCCAAAGGGCAGGCGAGTGGGCTTTATCGGAGCGGGCTAAGTTTACAGCCGACATGGTTGAGGTTAAGGGCAAGCACAACTTTGTTTCGTATGTCGATAAGCACTGCGAGGCAATGCTGGTTGAAGCGTTGGGTAAAGCTCTGCCAGAGGCTGGTTTTATTGCCGAGGAGGGAACCGGAAATAAAAATTCAAGCGGTTTGAACTGGATTATCGACCCGCTCGATGGCACTACAAACTACATTCATGGACTATCGCCCATTGCTGTAAGCATTGCATTGATGGACAATGATAGGGTAGTGCTTGGAGTAGTTTATGAGGCAAGCCTGAAAGAATGCTTCTGGGCAACCGATAGTAGCAGCGCTTTCCTTAACGGAAACACCATTAAGGTAACTGCCACACAAAAAGTAAACGATTCGCTTATTGCAACCGGTTTCCCGTATTACGATTACTCCCGGATTAGTCCTTTCTTCCAAACCATGGATTACTTCATGCGCAACTCGCACGGCTTACGCCGCCTTGGTTCTGCAGCCACCGATTTGGTTTACGTGGCCTGTGGCAGGTTCGATGCCTTTTACGAGTATGGCCTTAGCCCTTGGGATGTTGCAGCCGGAGCTTTTATTGTTGAAAGGGCAGGTGGTAAGGTGTGCGATTTTAAGGGTGGAGGCAATTACATTTTCGGTGGGGAAATAGTAGCTACCAATGTCAATATTCATCGGGAATTTACAGGTGTAATTCATAAAATAATGTTTAGTTAGTCTATGAAAAAGGTGCTGCATGCCATATCGTTCTATACGTTCACGATTTTAACCTTCCCCTTTAAGTTCATGCCACTTCGGTGGCTTTATGTTATATCGGATATCATGTACCTTGTCATCTATAAAATAATAGGGTATAGGGTTGATGTAGTAAAGAAAAATCTGAAAAACTCATTCCCTCATAAGTCAGAAAAGGAGTTGCTGGAAATTGAAAGGAAATTTTACCGCCACTTCTGCGACCTGTTTGTGGAGCAATTTTACATTCTGCACGCCAATGCCCAGAAAGCAGTAAAATTATGTCGATTTAAAAACGTTGATCTTTTGAATAGCTACTTTGATCGGGGAAAATCGATTGTAGTAGCCGGAGGGCATTATGGCAACTGGGAACTTTATGGCATGTTCGGCATGTATTTAAAACACACCGCATTTGGGGTTTATAAACCACTTGCAAACAAATATTTCGAAAAGTTTATTAACGCATCGCGCGAGCGCTTTGGTGCAGTTGCTATCCCAATGAAGGAAACGCCACGAATCGCATTAAATTATGCCAAGGTGGGAAAGCTATTCTTTTTAGGTTTAGTTGCCGACCAAACCCCAGCTAAGGGCGAAATTCGGTACTGGACAACCTTCCTAAACCAGGATACCCCTGTTTTTTTAGGCACTGAAAAGATTGCCAAAAAGCTCAACCAGCCGGTTTTCTTCTGCAACATGCGTAAGCTAAAAAGGGGGTTCTACGAGGTTGAACTGGAACTACTAACTGAAAACCCTGCTGAAACACAGACCTACGAGATAACCGAGATGCATGTTAAGGCTTTGGAACGGTTAATTAACGAGGCTCCCGAGTACTGGCTTTGGTCGCACCGCCGTTGGAAACACTCCCGTAACCTAACCCAAACTACCAATGAGCAGTAGCAAAGTTGCGGTGGTTATCCTGAACTGGAATGGGGAGCATTTCCTGAAAAAGTTCCTTCCTACGCTTATTGAGAACACTCCAAAGTCCCAGGTTGAAATAATTGTAGCCGACAATGGTTCAACCGATGGCTCGCTTTTGCTACTTAATGAATACCCATCGGTTCGAACAATCTTGCTTGATAAAAACTACGGTTACACGGGTGGATACAACCGTGCCCTTAGCCAGGTAAAGGCTCAGTACTACGTGCTTTTAAATTCTGATATCGAAACCCCTAAGGGTTGGTTGGAACCTATGGTTTCAATTATGGATGCTAACCCAAGTGTGGCTGCATGTGCTCCAAAGTTGGTCGATTACAACCGCAGGCAATACTTTGAGTATGCAGGCGCTGCTGGTGGATTTATCGATTTGTTTGGTTATCCATTCTGCAGGGGACGAATCCTTTCGGAAATTGAGGTTGATAATGGCCAGTACGATACTGTTATGCCTATATTCTGGGCGAGCGGCGCCTGCATGATGGTTCGCTCATCATGTTTCTGGGAGGTTGGAGGATTCGATGATGACTTTTTTGCCCACATGGAGGAAATCGATTTATGCTGGCGTATGCAAAATCAGGGCTATTCTGTTTACTCTGTTCCACAGTCGGTGGTCTTTCATGTTGGAGGAGGAACTTTGCCTAACAACAATCCCTTTAAGCTTTACCTGAACTACAGGAATAATTTATCGATGCTTCACAAAAACTTATCGCAAAGGGCATTCTGCGTGATTTTGCCGATACGTTTTTTTCTCGATATCCTTTCGGCAATTGTTTACCTTGTTAACGGCAAACTTTCATTTATGAAGGCCGTTTTTAAAGCACATCACCACTATTTCAAAAGTATATCAAGGCTAAACAAGAAAAGAAAGTTGCTGAAGCCCAAAAAACAAGCATCACGCTATAGGGGATTAATTGTTGTTGATTTTTTTATACTCCATCGCCGAAAATTTTCACTTTTACCAATTTCAAGTAGCAAAATTTAACATTTTCAAACGCTCTGCATCAAACGATTGTTCTATTTTTTATGTTTAATCAGTTAAAAAAGCGAACATTTAGTTAGATATTGTCGTTTATAGGTATATATTTGCATCTTGGATATCGATGCATTGCCTTTTGAGTTTCACGTAATACACATTTATGGTTTCATTTAAGAAGTTAACAATTAGGGATATACTGTTCCGTTCACGAATGGCATATTCCAACCGACCATCATTAGCCTTTGTTGGTCAGGAGCCTGTAACCTATGCCGATATGGCTGTTATAGTTCGCAATGTTTCGGGTATGCTCAATACCCTTGGCATTGGTAAAGGCGATAAGGTGGCGCTAATTGGCGAGAATAGTCCAAACTGGGGCATGGCTTACCTTGCCATTACCTCAATGGGTGCTGTTGTGGTTCCCATTCTTCCCGATTTTTCGGGGCACGAAATGGAGAGTATCATTAACCATAGCGAGGCCAAAGTGGTTTTTGTTTCGGCCAAGCTTTATGGTCAACTCGATAGGAAAAATATTCCGAGCGTAATAGCATACATTTTACTCAATAACCTTCAGCCGTTCGATGAGAGTGTAACTGTCCCTTCAGCTGGAATGCCTTACGAAAAACCAAAGGCTATTGTGAATGTTGATTACTGTGATTGTGAATTGCCTCGGCCCGATGAGGATGACCTTGCAGCAATTATTTACACTTCGGGTACTACCGGACGCCCTAAAGGCGTTATGCTTACCCATAAAAATTTGGTTTCGAATGTATTATCAACCCTGATGATTCAGGAGGTTAACGAAAACGATAGGTTGCTATCCATCCTCCCGCTTTCGCACACCTACGAGTGTACTATAGGCTTCTTGATACCCATGGCAACCGGGGCATCTGTTTACTACTTAGATAAACCACCTACACCGGCAGTGCTTATTCCCGCCATGCAGGCTGTTAAGCCTACCATGTTGCTTTCAGTACCCTTGGTAATCGAAAAGATTTACAAGAATAAGATCAAGCCTGAACTTACATCAAGTTTTATCAAACGTAAACTTTACAACTTTACCCCTACCCGCAAGTTGCTTCACCGGATTGCAGCAAAAAAACTGCATAAAACATTTGGTGGGGAACTGCACTTTTTTGGAATTGGAGGCGCAAAGCTATCGTTTGAGGCTGAGCGTTTCCTGATCGAAGGCCGTTTTCCGTATTCTATTGGGTATGGTATGACCGAAACATCGCCATTGCTTACCGGAAGTTCACCCAAACTGGTTCGCTTCCGTACAGCAGGCTTTTGCATACCTGGTCAGGAACTAAAGTTGCTTAATCCCAATCCACAAACTGGAGAAGGTGAAATTATTGTGCGGGGCTCCAATGTTATGGTTGGTTACTACAAGGATCCTGAACTTACCCAATCAATGTTTATTGATGGTTGGCTCAGAACAGGCGATCTGGGTTATATCGATAAGGATGGTTATGTTGAATTACGTGGCCGTTCAAAGAATATGATTCTTACCGCCTCGGGCGAGAATATTTATCCCGAGGAGATAGAGGATGTAATTAATAAACACGAGTTTGTTTTAGAATCGTTAGTTTACGAATTACGCGGTAAGCTCGTTGCCCGTGTTCACCTGAATAAGGAAGCGCTCGAAAAATACTACGAGAGCCTAAAGCATTCCGCCAAGGATTGGCAGCATTCTGCCGAGGATTACACCAAAAAGGTGCTGGATGACATTATGGCTTACGTAAATTCCAAGGTCTCCAAGTTTTCCCGATTGAATCAGATAGTTGAACAGCACGAACCCTTTGTTAAAACCCCTACCCAGAAGATTAAGCGATTCCTTTATAAGGACAAGGAATAAATTAGCTTTAAATGTAGAAATACTAAAGGCTGCCCGAGAGGCAGCCTTTTACGTTTTTTCTAATTCGTAATTCGGAATAAATACACACTGTGGCCGTTCCCTTAGGTTATAATCCGATGCCATCGACTCGGCGTAGGCCCCGCACGTGTGAATCACAAGTAAATCGCCTCGTTCAGTGGCAGGTAGCAAAACCTCTTCGCCAAAGCAATCGGTTGTTTCACAAATTGGCCCAACCACATCGTAGGTTTGATTAGCAGGGTAATCAATTTTGCTTATATTTTCGATACAGTGGATGGCGCCATAAAGTGCCGGTCGAATTAGGGCGTTCATGCCTGCATCTACAATGGCAAAGTTTCGCGATTTGGCAGTTTTGGTATACAGCACTCGGGTGAATAGCTGCCCGCATTGGCCAACCAGCGAACGCCCAAGCTCAAAGTGGATGCTTTGTCCTCTCCCGGGCTCAAGCCATTTGTGAATTGTTTGGAAATAATCGGAAAAGTTAGCTACGCGGTTAACGGTTGGATTAAGGTAGTCGATACCCAATCCACCACCAAGGTTTAAGTAAGGTAACCAATGGCTTTGGAGTTCCTCTTGTATGCGGTTTACTTCCAGGGCAAGGTTTTTGAACACTTCCATATTCAGTATCTGTGAGCCAATATGAAAGTGTAGTCCAATCAATTCGATATTTTTATTTCGGTTTTCAGCATTGAGGATTGCATTGGCTTCCGACACACTCATCCCAAACTTATTGTCCTTTAGACCGGTAGTTATGGATTTGTGGGTGTGGGCATCCACGTTGGGGTTAATCCGGAGTGCAACCCGAACTTTTTTGTTTAATTTCTGAGCTATCTGCTCAATTACATAAAATTCCTGAACCGATTCACAATGGATGCAGTGAATATCCTGTTCAATGGCATACTCAATTTCCCCATCGGTTTTGCCAACACCCGCAAATACAATGCTATGGGGCTTAAAACCGTTTCTCAGGGCAACTTTAATCTCGTTTCCGCTAACACAGTCGGCGCCAAACCCTTCACTGGCTATATTCTTTAACAGCTTGGGGTTGGCATTTGCCTTTACGGCGTAATGGATTGTATAGCCGTACCTGCTTGCCTGTGTCTTTGCAACGTCGAGGGTTTCGTGAAGCAAGGCCATATCGTACTGGTAGTATGGAGTTTGCATGGTCATAGGGTATCTGTTTCGATATTTTGATAGCGTGGTTTATCGATAGTTACAGCTGGGAAAAGTTGCTGCAACATTCTTAGTGCTTGAACTTTATAGTGCGAGTCAACTAAGAACGATATGTTGTTTGGGCTTCCGCCATAAGAAATCATGCGAATTGGAATCTCGCGCAAACATTCAAAAATCATGGCCACATAACCCTTATACGATGCAGGGAAATCGCCTACTACGCAAATTATGGTTTGGTTTCGTTCCACCTCAACATGGGCAAACCTACTTAAAGCATTCGCAATTTCATTAAGTTGACTGGTATTGTCAATGGTTAGCGAGATTGATACTTCCGATGTGGTAATCATGTCAACCGGAGTTTTGTAGGTATTGAAAATCTCAAAAACCTTTTGCAGAAAGCCATACGCCAGCAGCATACGCGATGATTTGATGTTGATAGCCGTTATGCCATCCTTTGCAGCAACTGCCTTTATTCCCCTTAGACTCTGAACCGATGAGATTACTGTGCCTTCGTCGGTTGGGTTTAGGGTGTTTTTTAGAACTACCGGAATACCTTTAGCTCTACAGGGCTGTATGGTTTGTGGATGTAGTATTTTAGCCCCAAAGTAGGCAAGCTCAGCAGCTTCGTCGTACGATAGTTGCCGCAAGGGAAAGGTGTTTGCAACGTAGCGGGGGTCGTTATTGTGAACACCATCAATATCAGTCCAAATTTGCACCTCGTTTGCGTTTAGCACATTTCCAACAATGGCAGCGGTAAAATCGCTCCCTCCACGGCCTAAGTTATCAACCAGGCCATTTACATTGCGGCAAATAAAACCCTCAGTTACATAAATTTTTGCAAAAGGGTTATTTTGTATGAGGCGTTTCAGGTTCTGTTCAATGTAAAAGAAATCGGGTTCGCCATCCTTGTCAATCCTCATGTATTCCAGCGCAGGAATATAGACAACTCTTTTTCCCTGTTCCGATAGAAACATATGGAATAGCCCAACCGAAAGTTGCTCTCCTAGGGCAACTATATTTCGCGAATCGGTTTGGTTGAAGCCATCAATCAATCTCGATAGAATTCGCATAAACAGGTTTATAATGAACTCTTCACCCCTTTTTCGGTACATTTTCGAATCAAATAGTTTGTCGGCGGTTTTTATGTGCTTGTCCTCAAGTTCTTTAGCTTTTTCAATTGCCTCGAGCATCTTGCCCGACTTTGCAAGCTCTGTGATTTCCACTAAGCTGTTCGTAACTCCTGCCATGGCCGAAAGAACCACTACAATGGGTTCATCGCCATTAAGCAATTCGCTTACCTTTCTTAGCCTATCGGCATTACCAACCGATGTTCCGCCAAACTTTAAAACTTTCATCTTCTTTTTTTTGATTTTTAGGGGTTTAACATAAAAAAAGGCCTGCAGGGTTCTGCAGGCCTAACACTCAAAATATATGTAAAACTTTTAATCGGATTTAACTATAGTGTTTACGGCCTGCATGTGGGTCTGTTTTTTCATGGTAATAACCATCTGTTTCATGCAAATGGTATGCATGAAAAACTGTTTATTACCCATAGTATAGCAAGCCGAAAATTCCATTTTTGTGCTATCTCACTTCTGCAAAAATACTTTTTTTCTAATATCAAGCCAGCTTTTAGGGAAAAATGTTTTTATTTTTTGGGAGGCACTTTTGTGGGTACGGCTGATAAGTGTTACTTTTGTTAGCTAAAATTGACTGATAACAAGTTGACTAAATCTTTTCTTTATGAAAATTTCGCATAGCTGGCTTACGCAATACCTGAATGTGAGTAAAACACCCGAGGAAATTTCTAAGATTCTTACATCAATTGGATTAGAGGTTGAAAGCCTTGAGGCAAAGGAGTCCGTTAAGGGAGGCCTTGCTGGGGTTGTGGTGGGCGAAGTTTTAACATGCGAAAAGCATCCCGATGCCGATAAGCTAAGCTTAACCACCGTAAACGTTGGTGCTGATCAACCCTTAAGTATTGTTTGCGGTGCACCCAATGTGGCTAAAGGCCAAAAGGTATTGGTTGCAACTGTTGGGGCCAAGCTGTACATTAACGACCAGGAAATAGTAATTAAAAAGGCAAAACTTCGTGGTCAACTTTCCGAGGGTATGATATGCGCCGAGGATGAGCTGGGTTTAGGCGATAGCCACGATGGTATAATGGTTCTACCCGCCGATGCCCCTGTTGGTATGCCAGCAGCCGAGTACCTGAAAATAGAAAAGGATTACCAGTACGAAATTGGCTTAACCCCTAACCGGATAGATGCAGCCTCGCATTACGGTGTGGCCAGAGATTTGGCTGCATACCTAAAATACCATGAGAGCCCTGTTAGGGCAAACCTTCCGGATGTTTCCAATTTTAAGGTAGATAACAATACATTGCCCATACCCGTTGAGGTTTTGAACCCTGAGGCATGCCCGCGCTACTGCGGTATCACCATTAATGGGGTAAAGGTTGCCCCATCGCCTGAGTGGTTGCAGAAACGATTACGTTCAATTGGGCTTAACCCTATTAATAATGTGGTTGATGTTACCAATTTTGTTCTGCATGAAGTTGGGCAACCACTCCATGCTTTTGATGCCGATGCCATTAAAGGCAATAAGGTAGTGGTAAGAACCATGCCCGAGGGAACCCCTTTTGTTACGCTAGATGGAGTTGAGCGAAAGCTATCGGGTGAGGATTTGATGATTTGCAACGAGAGCGAACCCATGTGTATTGCTGGTGTTTTTGGTGGGTTGCACTCGGGAGTAACCGAAAAGACTACAAAAGTATTCCTTGAAAGCGCTTGCTTTAATCCTGTTTACGTCCGTAAAACCGGCCGTAGGCACGATTTGCATACCGATGCCTCGTTCAGGTTTGAACGTGGAACCGACCCAAACATTACAATTTGGGCGTTAAAGCGGGCAGCCCTTCTGATAAAGGAGATTGCAGGTGGTTCAATTTCTTCGGAAATAGTTGATGTTAACAGCAATCCCATTCAGCATTACGAGGTTGAATTTAACATTGACAGGGCATGGAGCCTGATTGGTAAACAAATTCCTGAGTCTGATATTGATAGGTTACTTGAAGGTCTTGAGATAAAAGTTTTGGCAAAGAATGGTAAGCAATGGCTTTTGGGTGTACCCACCTATCGTGTTGATGTCCGTCGTGAGGCTGATGTGGTTGAGGATATACTTCGAATTTATGGGTATAACAATGTTGAGATAGGCTCTAAGGTTAACGGCACCCTAAGCTACACTAAAAAACCCGATAGCCTGCAGATGCAGAACATTGTTTCGGATTACCTTTCGTCGAACGGCTTTGCCGAAATCATGTGTAACTCCCTTACCAAAGGCGGTTACTACGAAAAACTTACCACTTTCCCCGAGGCTAACTCGGTGAAAATCCTGAACCCCCTAAGCAACGAGTTGAATGTTTTGCGCCAAACTTTGCTATTTGGCGGGCTTGAAAGCATTCAGCGAAACACTAACTTCCGTAACCCTAACCTTAAACTCTATGAGTTTGGTAACTGCTATGTATTCAAGCCTGAAGTAAAATCGCAGAAACCCCTTGATAAGTATTCGGAGCATTTTGCCATTGGCATTTGGTTGACCGGCGAAAATATTCAGGAGCACTGGATGACCAAACCCGAAAAGCAAAACTTTTTTCACCTTAAAGGGTATGTTCATTCCGTATTGAAACGATTTGGTTTTGACATCGACAGGATTGACGTAACTGAGGCGCCTGAAGATATCTATGCATACGGGTTAACCTACAAGGCACAGGGTAAGCATCTTGTTACTTTCGGAATGGTTAATCCTGAACTGCTCAAACAGTTCGACATCAAGGCTGATGTATTCTTTGCCGAAATTATCTGGAAACCCCTGATGGATATGCTTGCAGGTACTAAGATTCAGTACCAGGAACTACCGAAATTCCCAGAGGTTCGTCGCGATTTAGCATTGCTTATCGATTCGTCGGTTAAGTATGAGCAAATCCGAAAGTTGGCGTTTGAAACCGAACGCAAGTTGCTAAAAAGCGTAAACCTTTTTGATGTTTACCAGGGAAAGAATATCCCCGAAGGGAAAAAATCGTATGCAATCAGTTACATTCTTCAGGATGAAACCAAAACCCTTACCGATGAACAAATCGATAAGACGATGAAGCGCCTGATAGATGTTTACGTCAAGGAGCTGGGTGCACAGCTTCGATAAGTTATGGATATGGCCACCATTCAATTAGTATTAGGCGATATAACCCAAATGGATGTTGATGCCATTGTAAATGCGGCAAACGAGTCGTTATTGGGTGGCGGTGGTGTTGATGGAGCAATTCATCGTGCTGCCGGCCCTCAACTGCTCGAGGAGTGCCGAACCTTAGGTGGCTGTCCTACGGGTGAAGCACGAATCACCAAAGGATATAACCTTAAAGCGAGGTATGTAATCCATACCGTTGGGCCAATCTGGCGGGGTGGGCAGCATAACGAAACGTTACTTCTGCGGCATGCCTATGTTAATAGCCTTAAATTAGCCCAAATGCATGGGCTTAAAAGCATTGCATTCCCTAACATTAGTACTGGTGTTTACCATTTTCCTAAGCAATCGGCTGCGCAGATTGCCATAAGGGCAGTTGAGGAATTCTTGGCCAAAAACCCTTTACCTGAATGGGTGGTATTTGTATGTTTCGACCAGGAAAACTACAATATTTACAGGGAAATTCTTAGGTAATCACTATAAATTGATATCGTACTTTTCCAACCTTCGGTCTAGTGCCTGACGGGTAATGTTAAGCAGCTGTGCTGCCTCAGTCTTCTTGTAGCCTGTCCGCTCAAGGGCTTTCATTATCACTATCTTCTCAATAAGATCAAGATCAAAAATTTCTTCACCTATTACGCCGGTTATGGGAGAGCTGTCGGTAGGTGCAATTAAACCGCTAAAGTTTTTCATGGTTAGCCTGCCACCTTCGGAAAGAATTATTGCACGTTCAACCATGTTGCGCATCTCCCTAATGTTACCCGGAAAATTGTAGCTCATCATGGCTTTAACTATGGTTGGGTCAACCTGGTTTATCTTTTTGCCCATTCGGGTTGATATGTGTTTTACGTAGTAATCGAAAAGTATTGGTATATCCTCCTTTCGCTCGCGGAGCGGGGGTATGTGTATTTGAAACGAGTTTAAGCGGTAGTATAGGTCGCTACGGAACTTCCCGTCTTCAATCAGTTTGTTAATATCCTGGTTGGTGGCCGCAATAATTCTTACATCAACAGGGATATCTACACTTGAGCCAATCCTGCGGATTTTGCGGTCTTCAAGAACGCGTAGTAACTTGCTCTGCATGGCTGGTTGCATTTCAACCACCTCGTCGAGGAAGAGTGTGCCACCATTTGCCACCTCGAACCACCCAGCTTTATCCTCGTTGGCTCCGGTAAATGCCCCCTTTTTGTGACCAAAAAATTCACTTTCAAACAGGGTATCGGGGATGGCTGAGCAGTTCACAGCATAGAAGTACGATTTCTTACGGGAGCTAAGGTAGTGAATGCCACGGGCAACGAGTTCCTTACCAGTTCCGCTCTCGCCAGTTATTAGTACTGAGGTGTTGTCGGTTTTAGCCACCTTCCCCATAAGGTCAACTACCTGTCTTATTCCAAAGGAGTTTCCAATAATCTCGGTACCAATACTTTCAATTAGATCCTTTGACACCAGGGAGTACGTTTGGTTAATTTCCTTAAGCTGCTCGTTAAGGGCGATATAGCGTTTGGTGCGTTGAATGGCAGCACGCATGTCGAGCAATCGGAAGGGTTTTGGGAAGAACTCAATAGCGCCCAGGCGCATGGCGTTTATAACAGCATCCATGTCGCCATGTCCGGTAATCATTATAACCTCAATGTCAGGGTATTCTTCCTTTACCTTGGTGAGCACTTGTAGGCCGTCCATCTCAGGTAGGCGGAGGTCAAGGATAAGTATATCTATTTGGTTTTCGCAGAGAATGCTGAATGCTTCTGAGGGTCGTTCTGCGGTTAGTACGGAAAAACCTTCTCCATCCAGGAATTCTTTTATCTCTTTACGGAATACCTTTTCGTCGTCGAGAACCAAAATGCTTATTTCTTTCATAATCTCACATTGGTTTGTATAAATTATTCTCTTGGGATTGATATCTCAAAAAGGGTGAACTCGTTGGGTTCGCTTTCAACGCGAATATCACCTAGAAGATCCTTGATAAACCCATAGGATATTGATAGACCTAAACCAGTACCTTTATCTTCGCTCTTAGTAGTGAAGAATGGATCGAAAATTTTCTCTACTATTTTTTGGGGAATGCCCGTTCCGTTGTCCCATACTGTTAGGTAAACGTTTTGCTCATCTTTGCGGGTGCTGACTTTAATCTTTTTTCGGTATGTCTTGTCCTCGCTTTTCTTTTCTTTCTCATCAACCGCGTATTTTGCGTTGGAAAGGAGGTTTAGTAAAACCTGTTCAAGTTTATACTTGTCGGCCGTAATTGGGGGAATGTTCTCATCCAATGAGGTTTCAATGGTTACTCCGTGGTTTTCAAACTGTGCCGATACCATGAAAAGGGCACTTTTTACCACATCGTTTAGGTTTACCATTGTAAAGGATACCGGCTTTTGGGTGCGGGAAAAGTAGCGGATATGGTCAATTATTTTTTTTATGCGCTCAACATTCTCGAATAGTGAGGTTAGCTTCTCCTTCAGGTACTCCTCGCTACAGTTTTTGTCCTGAATACGCATGAGGATGTTGTCGAGCCCCATGGAAATACCTCCAAGTGGCTGATTAATTTCGTGTGCAATACCGGCTGCAAGGGTACCTAGCGATTCGAGTTTCGACTTCTGTGATAGTAGCTGCTGTTGCTTTTCCTGTTTCTTTATCTCTTCAATCATTCGGCGTTCAAGCTCTCGGTTTATCTCAGTGATACGCTGTTCCGTTTCCTTTTGCTTGGAAATCTCTTTCTGTTTGTTTCGGAAAAGTACTACAAGTAGCGCGAGAATTATTGCTATAACTATTAGCATCGATATTAGGAAACGCATTTGGTACCTCGATTTGGCTATCTGTAGCTTTTGGATTTCGGAGTTTTGCTTTAGGATTTCGTTCTCTTTCTCCTTTTGCGATATTTCATAAAGTATTTGAAGTTTCGCCAGTCGTTGTCCAGTTTCTTCGAACTGCAGCGAATCGCGGAGTTCAACCCACAACTTGTGGTAATCCAGGGCATCCTTGTAGCGCCCCTGCGCCTCGTTGATCACTGATAGGTATCGGTAAACATCGGCTTTTGATGAGGTAAGGTTGTTTTTCTGCGCTATGTTTAGCGCTTGGTTTAGGAAGCGCGACGAGGTGGGGTAATCGCCAAGCTGAAAGTGGCAACGCGATATGCTTACCAAAGCAGCTATTAAGGTTTGTATGTCGTTGTATTTTGAGGAAATACTCTGGCACTGGGTGTAGTAGTTTATGGCCTGGTTATAGTTTCCTTTTTCATAGTAGTAGTCGCCCAGTCCCTGTAAACTTTGGATAACTCCAACGGTATCGGAGGCATTCAGGCTAATGGTGTACGAAAGGTTGAAGTACTGATAGGCGCTATCGTATTTTTGCGTAAGCATAAAAACCACACCAATTTCATTGAGCGATTTGCTGTACGAAGTTGAATCGGATTGTTTAATAGCAACTTCGCTAACCTTTTTGAAGTAATCGAGGCTAGTTCCTAAGTCGCCTGAGTTTTTGCTGGCTTGGCCAAGCAAGGTGTAAGTATCAATCAGGGCTTTGTATTTATTGTAAACAGTAGTTGTTTGGTTATTTAGAAGGGTTAGGGCTTCAATCCCATACTGCTTTGCCTGCTTAAAGTTCTTTTGGTTTAAGTGTAGGTTCCCGAGTTTTAGTATCAACTCAAGGTAAACATTTTTGGCTGGAATGTTTTTAAGAGTTTTTATGCCTGCCTCAAGCTGTTGAATTGCCAAATCGAAATTTTGGGTTGCTTCGTAAACGCTTGCTATTCCCAAAAGCGACTTTGCAGCAAATTCGGGTTTGTTGATTGATGTAAAAAGATTTGCAGCACGGTTAAAGTATCGGAGCGAGGTTTCATATTCACCCAGCCTAAAGTTTGCCTCAGCAAGCAGCTCTAGGGCCATCGATTCAGTAAAGGGATCACCTTCCTTTTTAGCTGTAACAAGGGCTTGCAATCCAATATCGAGGCAGCGATCGGGGTTGGTATTCAACAGGGCTTTGCCCTGAACTACAAGACTGGCAGCTTTTGAGCTTCCCTTTACACTAATCTCCTGGGGTAAAGTATCGGCTTGGCTTAGGCCAATTTGCGCTAAACCGGTAAGGCTTAATGTAAGCCATACTATTCTTAGTAGATGTTTCATCTTACTTTGCTGATGCTAATATAGCTATATTCCAAAAATTGCCTACTTTTATAGCCTTGAATAATTTTGCTAGTATGTTTTTTAAAGTAAAGAACTACCTGTCGCTGGTAAAGTTCAGCCATACAATTTTTGCAATGCCTTTTGCGCTTATAGGATATTTTCTGGCTTACTATAGGCTACCACTAAACCCTGACTGGTGGCTTTTTTTAAAAGTGGTACTCTGCATGGTTTTTGCCCGCAATGCAGCAATGAGTTTCAACCGTTTAGTAGATAGGCATTTTGACAAGTTAAATCCACGCACAAGCGGGCGCGAAATTCCGAGGGGTGTGATTTCTCCAAAATCTGCTATGCTGTTCTCCATAGTTAATTCCGTTCTTTTCATTTTAACTACCTACTTCATTAACCTATTGGTGTTTTACCTGTCGCCTGTAGCCTTGGGTGTGATACTTTTTTATAGTTACACCAAGCGGTTTACCATGTTTAGCCATCTTGTTCTTGGATTAGGCCTATCGCTTGCACCTATTGGCGCATACCTTGCGGTTACCGGTAGCTTTGCCCTTATTCCAATCCTTTACTCGGTTGTTGTTCTCTTCTGGGTGGCAGGCTTTGACATTATTTATGCTCTTCAGGATGAGGAGTTCGACCGCAATTCCAGGTTGCAATCAATTCCTGCCGCAGTTGGTGCTCGCGGGGCTCTGGCTATTGCTTTGGTGTTGCATTTTGTAAGTGCAACAGTAGTTGTAGCTATTGGAATGCTGGCAGGCTTTAACTTTTACTACTGGATAGGAGCATTTCTTTTTGTAGCCCTAATGATTTACCAGCATTACCTTGTTCGACCCACCGATATCTCAAAGGTGAATATGGCTTTTGCTACTACCAATGGTTTAGCAAGTGTTGTGTTCGCCATTTTCAATATTATATCAATTCTAACTGCTACTTGAGATGAAGGTTAGGTTCTTACTTTTAGGCATTGCTCTGCTTACTGTTGGCTGTTCCGGTAACACCCAAAACGCTAATTCTAATGGTCGGCAGGTTGATGATGCAATTGTTGATGTTACGCTTGATTCGCTGGCTTTAAATGCTAGGAATTACGAAAGCAGAGTGGTTCGCGTGAGTGGCATTGTTGAGCATGTATGTGTGCACACCGGGAAGAGGTTAACGCTTATGGGAAATTCACCCGATATGAAGTTGCGTGTTACTGCATCGGAAACTGTTCCGGAATTCGATATATCCATTAAAGGATCTAAGGTTTTAGTTACCGGCATTTTCAAAAGGGTAGAGAAATCTAATGAAATTTGCGAAGCTGAAACGGCACACCATCCGGGTGAACAATACTTTATAGCATGCCAAAATATTAAAGTTAGGTAGATATGACTCTTTCAAAATTTTTACGCGTTATCCACAGGGATTTTAGCTACTTTTTTGCAGGAATGGTTTTACTGTATGCCGTTACCGGTATTCTTTTAAACCATGGCCATCAGTTAAACCCATACTACTACATCGATGTTAAAACTGTAAAGGTTAATATTCCAAAGGATTCGACCAAGGTTAACGACCAGATGCTCCTAAGTGTTTTCAGCCCATTTGGTGAGAATGAAATTAGGTCACATTACTACCCCGACTCATTAACCCTGAAGGTTTTTTTCAAGAACGGAACGGCTACGGTAAATCTGAATGAGCAAACCGCGCTTATTGAGAATAGTATTCGGCGGCCAATTCTATACCAGCTCAACATGATGCATCGTAACAGGCCCAAGGCATGGTGGACTTGGTTCAGCGATATCTTTGCGGTAGGCCTAATAATCATCACTTTATCCGGCCTGTTCCTTGTCAAGGGCAAAAATGGTATTACCCGTCGTGGGGCTATACTGGTTGCGGCAGGGCTTATACTGCCTATTCTTGCCATGATCATTTTCTTTTGATGGAGTCAAACTTTCGGCTTTTGCGTAGGGGGAAGTGTTCCCCCTTTTTTCATTCTGGAATCGTTTTCGATTTGCAGAATTTTTTATTTTTGCATTAACTGTAATCCTACAATGTTGATATTTAAGGAAAACATACACCTCAAGTTTGCTGCAAAGTACGTGTTTCTGAATATCAAGAACCGCGATCGGTTTTAGTTTCCTCTAAGCCAAAAGGGCGTGTCATTGTTTTTCACTTCAGGTGAAGAATTTTTCTTTTTTAAAATAGATATCTGTTTAACAATCAAAATATTAAAGTATGGAACTACCATTTGCCGAATCGTATAAGATTAAGATGGTTGAACCCATTCGTCGTAGCACACGTCAGGAACGTGAGCAATGGATTAAGGAAGCAAAGTATAACCTATTTAACCTGCGTAGCGATCAGGTTTACATCGATTTGCTAACCGATTCAGGAACCGGTGCCATGAGCGACCGCCAGTGGAGTGCCATCATGCTTGGCGATGAGAGCTATGCCGGCGCTTCGTCATACTTCAACCTGAAGAATGCCATCGGGAGTATACTTGGTTTTGACTACATTATGCCTACGCATCAAGGGCGTGCCGCCGAAAACGTATTATTCTCGGTGTTAGTGAAAGAGGGCGACTATATTCCCGGTAACTCGCATTTCGATACCACGAAGGGGCATATTGAGTTTCGCCATGCCCATGCAGTGGATTGCACCATCGACGAGGCTGCCGATACTGAGTTCATTCATCCCTTTAAGGGAAATGTCGATCCCCAAAAGCTTGATAAATTCCTTAAGGAGCATTCCCAAAGGGTTCCGTTTGTTATAGTAACCATTACCAACAATACCGCAGGCGGACAGCCCGTATCGATGAAAAACCTTCGTGAGGTTAGGGAGATATGTAACCGTTACGGTAAGCTGTTAGTTTTTGATTCCGCTCGCTTTGCCGAGAATGCCTACTTTATCAAAACCCGCGAGGAAGGCTACGCCCACAAATCTATCAAGGAGATTGTGAGGGAAATGTTCTCCTACGCCGATGCCATGACCATGAGTAGCAAGAAGGACGCCATTGTTAATATTGGTGGTTTCATTGCCATGCGCGATCAGGAGCTTTGGCGTCAGTGCTCAAAGTTTAATATCATGTTTGAGGGGTATGTTACCTACGGTGGAATGTCGGGGCGCGATATGAATGCATTAGCTGTTGGTCTTGACGAGGGAACCGAGTTCGATTACCTGGAAACCCGAATCAAACAGGTTGAGTATCTTGGTAAACGCCTCGATGAGTTCGGTATTCCTTACCAAAAGCCTGCCGGTGGTCATGCCATTTTTGTTGATGCCAACAAGGTGCTGCCCAATATACCCCGCGAGCAGTTCAGGGCTCAAACCCTTGCCATTGAACTTTACCTTGAGGCTGGTGTCCGTGGCGTTGAGATTGGCACGTTGCTTGCCGACCGTGACCCGGAAACCCGTGAGAATCGTTACCCCAGACTCGAACTTCTCCGCCTTGCTATACCCCGCCGTACCTACACCAACAATCACATGGATGTTGTGGCCGTAGCCCTTAAAAACGTTTACGACCGCCGTCATCAAATTACCAAAGGATTGGAGATTGTTTGGGAAGCCCCAATAATGAGGCACTTTACGGTGGAACTTAAACCAGCCAAGTAGTTTTGTATTCATAAATTAAGAGCCGGACAATCAAATCCGGCTCTTTAGCAAGTTCGTCAATGTTTTTTTCATCAACCTTAGTTTATAGAATTACTAATCGTGGTAAAAACAATACCAACCGCACTAAACACCATACACTAAAAACTAAACACCAAATACTGCTTTTGTAGTTGTCATTTTTTTTAGTCTACTTTGCAATGCATTACTGTAAACCATGAAAGATTTTACCACTGGTAACGAGTCCAAGCATATATTCCGTTTTGCACTGCCAATGCTTATTGGCAATTTGTTTCAGCAGCTATACAATGTTGTAGATAGCATCATTGTAGGGCGTTACCTTGGCGATAAGGCGTTGGCCGCAGTTGGTGCTTCGTTCCCAATTATTTTCATGGTAATCGCTCTTATTATTGGGATTGGCATTGGGTCGTCGGTTGTAATCTCGCAGTACTTTGGGGCTAAGGATTTTGATAAGGTTAAGCGGGCTGCCGATACCACCTATATTTTCCTTTTTTTTGCGGGGATTGTAATAACCGTTGTTGGGTTGCTTAGTGGCGAGTACATCTTTAGGCTAATGCGCCTACCCGAGGAGATTTTGCCTATGGCAAAAACCTACCTCGATATCTACATGTACGGGTTGGTTCTAATGTTTGGGTTTAACTCTGTGTCGAGCATCTTGCGGGGCGTTGGCGATTCCAAAACACCCCTTTACTTCCTGATAGTTTCAACATTCCTAAATATTTTCCTCGATATCCTTTTTGTCCTTGGATTTAAGTGGGGTATTGCTGGTGCTGCGTGGGCTACAGTAATTGCACAAGCATTCTCATTTGTTATAGCAGTTATATACCTCGAAAGGCTGAGGCACATGCTTCGCATAACTTTTAAGCGATTGTTTTTTGACTGGGAAATCTTCTGGCAAAGTGTTCGAATTGGCTTACCCACCGGTATTCAACAAACCCTTGTTGCATTGGGTGGTATGGCATTAATGGGCATAGTCAACACTTTTGGAACTGAGGTTATCGCCGGTTTCTCTGCTGCCAGCCGAATCGATTCGCTAGCTGTAATACCTATCATGAATTTCTCAGCATCGCTTTCGGGTTTTGTGGGGCAGAACATTGGGGCCGGTAAAGTTGACAGGGTAAAACGTGGCCTATGGGCTACCATCAAAATGTCAGTGTTGTTCAGCGTTATTATCACTGCAATCATACTTATTTGGGGCGATAAGATGATGGTGGTTTTTACCACAAACCCAAGGGTTGTTGATATTGGTTATCATTACCTTATGGTGGTAAGCTTTTTTTATGTGGCTTTTGCAGTGATGTTTTGCATAAATGGGTTGCTCCGTGGGGCAGGTGCTGCTGTAATTCCAATGTATATTACCTTACTATCCCTCTGGATTGTGCGCATCCCATTAGCATTTTTGCTGAGCAAAACCTTTGGAATGGGCGAGGCTGGAGTTTGGTGGTCAATTCCAATTGGCTGGTTAATGGGCGCCATTGCGTCAACCATTTACTATAGGTATGGGAACTGGAAAAACAAGTCGGTTGTAAAACCCTCAAACGCTGATGATGAAGGTGTGGCTAGCGATTTGGTGTAGCAGATTATACTGTTGGTAGTAACACAAAAAGTATTACCTTTGCAAACTGATAAATAAAACTACTGATTATGGCAAGCAAGAGAGAGCTTAAAAAGGATATCGATTACCTGGTGGGTGAGGTCATTAGCGATTGCTACACCTACATGCTAATAAATGGCGAAAAGAAACGCGATGATGCAATAGCCATTATCGAGTCGATTCTCGAAAAGCGCAATGAGCTTATTCATCGTATTAAACATCCTGCAAAAAAGGATGACAGCAAGGCTGTTAAAGAGCATTACCGCGAAATTCAGAAAGATGCCCTAAAGGCTATTGATGAAAGTTTTAGCAAGCTTAGCGAGCTTACAAAATAGTTTTCCAAATCACCGCATATTTCCCGGCCCTTTGCCGGGATTTTTTGTTTTACACTTATAAAGCGCTGCCTCATAAAAGAATTCTTAATTTTGCAGTTCAACCATTTAATTACTTAAGCCATGATTCAGGAGTTCAGGCAATACTTTTCCGATATTACCCTGAAAAGTAACATATACCTAATGCTTGTACAGCGATTTGCTCTTTTAATGTTGATTTTTACCCTTTGCCGGGTGCTTTTTTTTCTGTTCAATATCGATTTTTTTGCAAACGTTACTGCGGCTGGCTTTTTACGTATGCTTGCCGGTGGGCTTTGGTTCGATATAAGCGCTCTGATTTACACAAATATTTTATATTTTACTTTATTCCTTTTGCCATTCACCTTTAGGTATAATGAGTGGTACCAGAGAGTGCTTAAATATCTATTTGTTTTTACAAATAGTATAGCAATTGGCGCAAACTGTGCCGACTTTATCTACTTCCGTTTCACCATGCGCCGTACTACTGCCACTGTTTTCAGTGAGTTTAAACACGAAACCAATTTTGGCTCGCTAATCCCCAAATTCATTGCCGATTACTGGTATGTTTTCCTGATATGGATTGCGATTACAATTTTACTGGTTTTACTGTATGGGAGGGTTCGACCTATTAAGATGGGGAGAGGGTTCAGGTTCCATTTGGTTTATGGCATAAATGGGCTTGTGCTTTTACTGGTTTTTGCTACTCTTATGGTTGGTGGCATGCGTGGTGGGTTCCGCCATAGCACTCGTCCAATAACCCTAAGCAATGCCGGGCAGTATATTAATGAGCCCCTAGAGGCTGCCATTGTTCTTAATACACCCTTTGCCATTTACCGTACGCTAGGGAAAAAGTCGCTTGTTAAGGTTGATTACTATAAAAACTCCAAGGAACTCGAGGAGGTTTACTCACCCTTACACAACCCACAGGAAACCGATTCGTTGAAGCGGATGAATGTTGTTATTTTCATCCTCGAGAGTTTTGGTAGGGAATACATTGGAGCATACAATAAGAATTTAAAGCAAACGGATGGTTATACTGGATTTACTCCATTCCTCGATTCGCTCATTGAGCACTCATTATGGTTCACGCGCTCTTATGGCAATGGTCGCAAGTCAATTGATGGAATGCCTTCGGTTTTAGCAAGTATCCCTATGTTTGTTGAGCCCTACTTTTTAACCAGTTACTCTACCAACAAAATCAATAGCATTGCTTCAGCTCTAAGGGCCGAGGGTTACCATACTGCTTTCTTCCACGGTGCGCCCAATGGCTCAATGGGTTTTCAGGCATTTGCCAATGTGGCTGGATTTGAGGAGTACTATGGCATGAGTGAGTACCCCGATCCCTCGCACTTCGATGGCATGTGGGGGGTATGGGATGAGGAGTTCTTCCAGTTCTTTGCCCAAACTCTTAATAAGTTTCCACAGCCATTCTGCGCTGCCTTATTCTCGGTTTCCTCGCATCACCCCTTTAAGGTGCCTACACGTTATGAGGGGGTGTTCCCAAAGGGAACTTTACCAATTCACCAGTGCGTGGCCTACACCGATTACTCACTTAAACGCTTCTTTGAAACTGTTTCACAAATGGATTGGTACCCCAATACCCTTTTTGTCATAACTGCCGACCATCCCAACCAAACCCAGTACCCAGAGTATCAAACTAGCGTAGGAGCATTTGCTGTTCCCCTTATATTCTACAGGCCCGATAATAGTCTTGCTGGTCAAAAGGATGAACTTGCTCAGCAAATAGATATTATGCCGTCAGTACTTGGTTATTTACACTACAACAAGCCTTTTATAGCCTTTGGACGCAACGTTTTCGATTCCGGTTCCAAGCCCTTTGTGGTTAACTACATAAACAACTGCTACCAGTTTTACTCCGATGATTATGTGCTAATTTTTGACGGGAAAAAATCCTTAGGCTTGTATAACATCAAGGATGATATTATGCTTACAAACAATCTACAGGATCAGCTTCCTGATAGGGTAATAGAAATGGAAGGTAAGCTTAAAGCCATAATTCAGCAGTATAACTCAAGAATGATTGATGATAACTTGGTGGTGAAGTAGGATTTAGTTGTAAATCCTAACGTAATCGCCATTTTTTAAAACCTGGTATCTTTTTAATGGGTACCCCTCCTTGGGGTAGCCATAGTTTACAAGGTAGTAAATGGTTCCGCAGTGCGGACAGGTTGCAGTACCCGACCCGTTTGAATCGATATTTACCGATGCATTAATGTCGATATGCTTAGGACATGTTGCATCAAAGGCCAAAATCTCGTTCTCGTTAAGTCGAAATGCAATAACCCCATTGTTCCTATACCCGTAGCCGTCAATTTTAACGGCACCCATTACCACGTTCAGGTTTAAATACTGTGGCTCTTTCAGGTTAAACTCAATGTTAACAGGAACATCGGGAATAATGTCTTCAATGTTGTCGTCGCAGCCAGCATTAGCAAAAACAAAAATTGAAAAAAGCAAAATATGGATTATCTTTGTTTGCATCGGTTAATTAAATTTGTATCTTGGACAAAGGTATAAAAAAGATACTTCTTGCGCTTTTTATTCTGACTGGTTGTGGTAAACAGCTAGCACCCTCACCTGTACCAGTAACTCCTGGTAGGAGTAAGTGGCAGGTTAAGCGGGAGGAATATCGACGAGCATGGGCTGCATATTGGCACGATAGGAAAACCGAAAAGTTAACCCGCGGAGCTAAAGCTAAGTCAGTTAAAAGGGGGAGGGAGGCTGCCAAGGTAGAGAAGAAACTAGCTGAAAGGCACTTGAAAAAGCAACCACCTGAGGTGCAGGAAAGGATGAAGTCCTCGCTGAAAGAGGCTGAAAAAAACAGACCCAGGCGGACTTTAAGGCAGAGGTTAGGCTTTTGGAAGTATAAATAGTAAAATAGACGATATGGATGCAGGCGATTTTATATACATTCTTATTGCAATAGCACTGGCCATACTCAATGCTTTTGCAAACAGCAAGAAGAAAAAAGAAGCAGAGCAAAAACGACAGACACAAACATCGGCACCTGCCGATGATGATTTGATTACCAAAAAATTACAGGAGTTGCTGGGCCAGGAGGTTGTAGTTGAAAATGAAGAGCAACCTTTGGAATCAACTGTTGCTAAGGAAGACGAAAGACATTTATATGAGTACAGCAGCCAGCCAGAGGTTGAATTACCGGAAACGAACGTTGAGTTCGAGAAGGAACCTATTGATCTGCCCCTAACCGAGGAGGAGCTCTACCCTGTTCAACCTCAGAGGCCTATCGATACTTCAACACCCATTGAGTATACCCCTATTGATATTGCCGAATCGAAGGTGGAGGGCCCCATTGGCGATTACTCCTACCAAGATTCCTTTAATGCAAGCATGCAAGAGGTTGATATTGACGCTCCCGAAGCAGAAGAGTTTGAGAATGTAATGAAGGAGGAAGAGGCAAAGGAACCCATTTTAGCTGATTTTGATCCGCTAAAGGCTGTTGTTTACTCTGAGATTATTCAGCCAAAATATTTTTAGGTGCAACCTATAAAGGTTGTATTTTTGATTTGATTTTTTTATATATTTGCAATCAAAGAGTTCCGATTTCCCTGTCGGGATTCTTTTTTATTTCATATTTAGGAGGTAAAATGAGTAAAGTAACCTATTTAACTGAGGAAGGGCTCCAGAAATTACGCAAGGAGCTTGAGCATCTTAAAACTGTGGAACGGCCTGCAATTTCAAGAATGATTGCTGAGGCTCGTGACAAGGGCGATTTATCAGAAAATGCCGAGTACGATGCTGCAAAGGAGGCACAAGGTATGCTTGAGCTGCGAATCTCAAAGCTTGAGGACTTGATTGCCAATGCACGTATTATTGATGAATCAAAGATTGATACAACCCAGGTTCAGATACTGAATAAGGTAAAGCTCAAAAACCTTAAAACCAACGCCGTAGTGGAGTATACCCTTGTGGCTGAGTCGGAAGCAAACCTTAAGGAGAATAAGCTTTCAATCTCTACCCCTATAGGTAAAGCTCTCATTGGCAAAAAGGTTGGCGATGTGGTTGATGTTCAGGTGCCTTCAGGGTTAATGAAGTTCGAGATTCTTGGAATATCACTCTAAATCATTTTGCTATGGCTACAATATTCAGCCGGATAGTTAGTGGTGAAATACCTTCGTATAAGGTTGCCGAGGATGAAAGGTTTTACGCCTTCCTCGATATTAACCCTTTGGCCAAAGGCCATACCTTGGTAATTCCCAAGGTTGAGGTTGATTACCTCTTCGATCTTGATCCTGAAATCCTTGCTGGACTTACACTTTTTGCCCAACGAGTTGCCAAAGCTATTGAAAGGGTTGTACCCTGCAAACGTATTGGTGTTGCTGTGCTCGGTCTTGAGGTACCCCATGCGCATATACATCTAGTACCCCTGAATAAGGAATCGGATATCGATTTCCATAAACCTAAACTTAAGCTCACCCCCGAGGAATTTACCGATATTGCACAGCGGATTGCCTCAGAATTCAAATGAAATTGAACCCATAAAATAAATTCAAAAATAAGCTGGACACAATGTTCCAGCTTTATTATTTTCCCATACTTCTTTCCACAAAGTACCGTTTAAAGTTCGATGCCTGCAGTAGGTATTCCGAAGGTGCTGCTTGGCTTTGTTCGATAATTCTATTACAGCACCAAATAGCAAATTTATTGCTTACCTCAAAATCGAACGCAATGTGGATTGCTTTCATTGGGAATTCCAGATTCTCAGGATGCAGCTTCATGGCTTCTTCTATCACATTTAAAGCCCTGTTGGGCAGGTTATTCTCCACATAAAAGTTGGCTAAAGCAAATGATGCTTTAGGGCTATACTGGCACACCTCACATGCCTGCTTGAGGTATTTTTCAGCCTTTTCAAACCTACCCATTTTGTCATATATGCTTCCGGTTAACCTGTATCCGGTTGCAACATCAACTTTGGTTGTCTCTTGGGCAATATCAAGGGCTTTGCTGAAACTCCCGCCGTGCGACACGGGTAATCGAATAATAGTGCAAACAAGTTCCTCGGCAATTTCAACATTGCTCGTGTTGTTTAGCCATGCTAGTTCCAATTCGCTAGCTTTTTGGGCAAGGGTTTGTAGTTCGTCAATTATGGTATTTCCGCTGAGTTTAATTTTTTGTTTATAGGCGGCACGGGCAATGGCATGAGCCCCTATGGGGTTGGTAAGCAGTAAAAATGAAATAATGATAAAACTTTTGGCAAACACTCCAATTTGGTCGAAGTGTATGGAGATACCAAGGAGCACTAAGCCAAGACCAAGGGTCGAGGCTTTGGTAATTGCCGACATTCGAATGTAAAAATCAGAGAGTTTTACAATGCCAATTGATGCAATTAGCATAAAAACCGATCCCATTGCAATAAATAGGGTGGATACTATGTCGGTAATCATGGCTATTCTTTCCGTTTAATAATATAGAATGCAAATGAGAGAGCTCCCAAGAAAGCAATTAACGACAGAACTACCGCAACATCAAGGAAATTTACATTTTCCCAAGTAAGCGAAAAAATGGCTATTGATGCAATTACTAGTGTTGTGAACAAGTCAAATGCAGTTACCCTATCGGGTAGCGATGGCCCTTTCAGGAAGCGAATAATCACCAGTAGCATCGAAATGCCAATTAAGATAATTGATAATTTAAGAACCAGGTTTACCATTGTAATACTTAATTAAAAATCCGTTGAACTCGCCTTTCGAATCCATTCTTAAGTTGTGATTTAATTTTATCTACATCCCCATTGGGAATGTTCATTAGGTGAATAAATAAGTATGATTTATCTGCAGAAACCTCAATGCTCAGGGTTCCTGGTGTAAGCGATATTAGCGATGCCAATATGGTTATCTCGATATTGCTCTTAACATCGAGCGGCAATGAGATTATGCCAGCCTGAATGTCCGATTTTACCGATAACACTTCTCTTGCAACATGAAATGTGGCAATGAACATTTCTTTTATGAAGTAAACTAAAAGCTCAACCAAGTAGTTTGCCTGGTAAAACACTTTCTTGCTAAAAAAATATGAGGTAAGCCAGAATAGAAGGTTTAAAGATATGAAAATTAGAATAACCCAATGAGCTTCCATCTTAAAGTCGATATAGAAAAGGAACCCCAGAGTTAAGGCTGTTGCAGCTACGATAAAACAAATTATTGTTTTCATTTTCCTCCGCTTGATAGCTTAATTGTCAACTTGGCAACCTTTAGTTTTTATATCCAATCACACTGTCTATATACCCATTGCGTTCAAGTATAAAAGATATTGAGTCGTTGCACCAGTTTATCAGACTTTCGGGGGCAAAACTGATTGCTAAAACTAAAAGGCTAATGGTGAGAATTGATAACATCATGCCTGGCTGAGTTTTCATAAGGCTTACTAAAGTTAGCTTTGATTGCTCTCCGGCAGGGTTGGGTTTCCAGAAAACTTCATTCCAGATTTTAGTCATGGAGAATAGGGTTAACAGGCTAACCATTAGCGAGATAGCCGTTACACCGACAACCAATGAACTACCCTCCTCAAAACCGCTACGTGCAAGTAAGTATTTTCCCCAAAACCCGCTAAGCGGGGGTATGCCTGTTAGTGAAAACGCTGAAATTGCAAAAAGTAGTGCTAACCAGGGGGCTTGCTGAATTACTCCCCCGAGCTCTTTCAGCTTATAACTGCCTGAAATTCTGTAAACGCTGCCGGCAATAAAGAAAAGGTTGGTTTTAACTAGAACATTGTGCACAACAAAAAACAATGCACCGGAAATGGCAAGGGGTGTGTAAATGGCTAATCCCATGACCATGTATCCAATTTGGGAGACAATGTGGAATGATAGTATTTTCCTGAAATCGACTTGGGCTGCCGCACCCAACACTCCAATAACCATTGTTAATGCAGCAAGAATTAACATAATGGTTTGTAGAAATGTTCCCTGAAGGGGGTATACTATGGTGAAAAATCGGGTTAAAGCATAAATGCCAACTTTTGTAAGCATTGCAACTACTAGTGCTGTTAAGCCTATAGGTGCAGTATGGTACGTTGCGGGTAGCCAGAAGAATAGAGGGAAAATGGCTGCTTTAATACCGAAACTAATGAAGAAAAAAGTTGCTGCAATGCTGGGCAACTGCTGATTACTAACCAAGGGAAGCGTTTTTGCAATGTATGCCATGTTTAAATGGCCGGTTAAACCGTATATTAAACCAATTCCAACCAGAAAGAATGTGGAACTTAAAACATTAATGGCAACGTATTTCAATGAACCCTCAAGCTGTTGCCTGTTGGCACCTATCGTAAAAAGCACAAAGGAGCTAACCAGCATTACTTCAAACCAAACATATAGGTTGAATAAATCACCCGCCAGAAAGGTTCCCGATAAACCAAATATTAAGGAGAAGAATACAGGCAGAAATAAGGAAAGTGACGTTTTTGACTTAATATACGATAAGGCATACCAGTAGGCCATAAGCGCCATAAATGCGCAAAGCACAAGGTAAAGCGACGACATGGGGTCGGCAACAAGCATAATCCCAAATCCTTTGGGCCAGTTGCCTACGTTTAGTAATTGTATCCCATTGACCTTAACTACAACCAATAGCCATATCGTAGAGGCGAGGTAAGACAGGGTTGAAATACCGCCAATAACCACCTGTAGTCTTGTTCTGTTCCATGCTGCTAACATGGCAATTGCCGAAAATAATGGAATGGTGATGGTTAAAACTATGGCAATATTCATACTTGATATTGAATTATATATTAATCAACTTTTTCCGATGAGTTTAGCATTCCCATATCAGAGGTTCCGGTTACTTTGTAAACCTTTCGGATTAGAACAATGGCAAAAGCCTGAATGCCAAACCCGATTACAATGGCAGTTAATATCAGCGCTTGGGGTATAGGGTCGGCATAGGGTGGTATAAGTTTTTCCTCAGTTTGACCTATTATTGCAGGAACACCCCGTGTAATCCTGGCTATTAGGAAGATAAACAAATTTGTTGCGTAGCTCAACATCATTATTCCGATGATTAGTTTTACCATTCCCCTGTGGAGCATAAGGTAAAGCCCTGCTGCAAAAAGTAAACCGGTTAATATGGCAATAATTATTTCCATGTTTAATTTTTTGAAAGAGTAAAAGTTATGTTAGAAATTACACCTATTACCAGAATGTAAACCCCAATGTCAAAAATCAAAGGAGTTCCTATTTTACCAATTAATGGTATCGCGATGTTGAACCAGATACCTGTCATTAACGGTTTACCTAGAAATATTGGAATTATTATGCTAATGGCCGATATCAGTAAACCTAAAGCAATTATACCTATAGGGCGTATTTTGTACTTGGCAATGGTGTTGTTCACTCCTAAAACCATAGACCTCATAAATAAACCAATTGAGGCAAGCAGCCCACCAATAAAACCACCGCCAGCTGCATTATGCCCCCTGAAAAGCAAAAATAGTGAGAAAAGAATGAAAAGAGGCATAAGCAACTTTATTGATGTTTGAAGTATTACCGTGCGCATTTGAGGTTCCTGTTATGAGTTTTTTGATGTGTATTTCAGCAATGAGAATGTTCCTAACGATGCCATGGCTAGTACTACTATTTCACCCATGGTATCGAGTCCTCGGAAATCGACAAGGATAACATTTACAACATTGCGGCCTTTTGCGAGCAAGTAGCTCGATTGGGCATAGAAATCTTTAACGGGCGAAGGAGTTGGCAAGGTGTGTATCCATAACAATAGTATGGTAAGAGTAGCGCCGAAAATAAGTGGAAGTATAATCAGTTTTAGTTTTGAAGTTCTTGTTAAGGGAATGAATTTTGGTAGGTGGTTTAGGGTTAAAACAAATAGCACGATGGTAAGAGTTTCGACAAGGAACTGGGTCATAGCAACATCAGGACCACCAAAGTAAAGGAAAATGGCAGCAGTGCCATACCCAATTAGCCCAAGTGATACGATTGAAGTTAACCGGGATTTGGCCGAGATTGTATTAACCAAACCAATAACCATTATTACAACAAAAATGATTTCGTACCATTTTAAGCGTGTTAGCTCTTCAAAACTTTGCTGTTCAGGGAATTTGCCTAACAGCAGTATTTGTGCCCAAATAGTTGTAAGCAGAGTAAGGACTATGACTAGGAAGTAGTTCTTGAGGATGCCCGATTGGAAAAAAAGCGTTTGTTGCTTTGCAAGCTTAAGAAGAGCAATTATGCTTTTGTTGTAGAGCTGCTCGGGGCCTAACAACTCGGTCAATTTTAATTTTGTTGATATGGGTATAATTTTTTTATGAAATCTGAAAACTATAAATCCTAGGAGTAGAGTTAGTAGGCTTAAAACAAAGATTAATGAAAACCCATGCCAAATCCCTAGTTTCAATACTTTCTCTACGTGAAGGATTTGGTTCGACGAATGATGCAGGATGGGCTGAGCGAGTTGTTCTGAAAACATGCCACCAACCAATCCCAGCGTTGCTAAAGCAATAGGTCCCACTAGCATTGAAATGGGTGCTTCGTGAGGTGTTTTTGGCGTGGGTGCCTTTTCCCCAGTAAATATCTTGTACCCAAACTCAAACGCAATCGCGGTAAAAATTACGCCTGTTGAAAATGTCAAAAATCCGATAAGGCTACTGGCCACTGGCGATGCAAAAGCAGCACTGTAAATAATTTCTTTAGCAATAAAACCAAAAAAAGGTATTACTCCGGCCATCGATAGCGAGGCTAAAGCTGCTGAGTAAAAAGTAAAGGGCATCGACTTTCCTAAGCCTGATAGTACTGATAGATCGCGTGAGCCTGCTTCATGATCGATATTTCCGGTAACCATAAAGAGAGTACCTTTATAAAGGGCATGGGCAAGCAGAAATACCATGGCTGCCTGTATGGAAATAGTGGTTCCAATACCTAGTAGCATGGTCATTACTCCCAAAGCGCTAATAGTTGTATAGGCTAACACCCTTTTCATATCATTGTGAGCAATAGCGAATAGCGCTCCAAGTACCATGGTTATTGTTCCAATGTGGATGAGAGTTAACCTCCAAACCTCAGAATCCCCGAGCAAAGGCGTTAGCCGGGCAATTAAAAAGACACCGGCTTTCACCATGGTGGTAGAATGTAAGTATGCGCTTACAGGAGCAGGTGCGGCCATGGCGTTTGGTAGCCAAAAGTGGAATGGGAATTGAGCCGATTTTGATAACGCACCCACTAGAATCAAAATGGTAATTGTAGGTTTAAGGTTACTTCTGGAAAGGACTTCGGCTTTTGTAAATATTTCGTTTAGGTCATAGGTGCCTAATTCTTTGCCAAGTAATATAAACCCAGCTAACATGAACAATCCTCCCGATACGGTGACCAGCATCGCCATTAAGGCCGATTTTCGCGATTCCTCACTTTGGTGATAGTAACCAATGAGCAGATACGAGGTTAAACTTGTCAACTCCCAGAAAATAAATAACACAATTAGGTTGCCCGACATTACAACCCCAAGCATTGCTGTCATGAAAAAGCTAAGGTATAGGTAGAATTGTCCTTTGTTCCTATCTTCATCTAAATAACCATTGGCATAGTTGAAGATAAAGAAGCCAACCCCCGAAATTAGAAGAACAAAAAAGAGGCTTAGACCATCGAGCCTGAGTGTTAAACTGAGATTGAGTGAGTTTACCCAATTAATTTGCTCTACTATAACACCCTGTTGAATAACTGGGCTTAGCTTTGATAATGCCAATACAAAAATAACAAGAGGGAAAAGGCTTAGCCATTTACCGCTGCCTTTAGGGCATAGCTGGTAAACAGGTAATGAAATCAATGATAAAAGAATAGAGATCGTTAAAACAATTGTCACGGTCAGTATTTTTATCAAATTTACTAAAAATGATGGTAAAGATTTGCTGTGGTGGAAACAGTAAACGAATATATTTGTTCAAAAATGGAAAATTTCATAAGGTTACAAATTGCTAAACACTTCCTGATAGGCATTAAAGAATGCCCAAGCATCAGTTTTAGTTTCGTTTATTTTCACCCCTGTTTGTTTAATGTATTTTTTCCCCACAAGATCGTAAACAAGGGTGTCGGTTTGGTTTACGTAGCCAAAGCCTTCGTTAAAGGCAAAGTAGGCAAAGGGAGTAACCTTATTGGCAAGTATATTCTTTGATAGAGCAAATTGGCTATGAGGTAGATCAAGCTGTGCCAGAAGCGTGGCAGCCAAATCGGTTTGTGAGCATGTGGTTGTAATAACCTTGGGTTTGCTTTCTACAGCCCCTCCTAGCCATACCATAGGGATACCGAACTTTAAGGGTTCCCAGTTGGGATGGTTCGCAGGATGACGATGGCCATGGTCCGCAATTAATACAATCAGAGTATTCTTGAACCACTCCCTTTGCTGGGCTTTGATAATAAAATCGCCAAGGCAACTATCGGCATAGTATGCCGAGCTAAGGAATTGCTCCACTTCGGTATTTCCTTTGAACTTTGGTTTGGCGGGAATCTCAAAGGGTTCGTGGCTGCTAAGGGTGAAGAACATTTTGAAGAAAGGCGTTTTGGCCGAGTCAATATCGTTTAGCAGGTAGTTAAATACATGTTCGTCATGAACCCCCCACTTGGAGTTGCGGTAGTTTTTTGGGAAATCGTCCTGTGTTATCAACCTTTGAAACTTGGCATGGTAAAGGAATGAGCGGATATTGGCAAAATCGGGGTCGCCGCCATAGTAAAAGGCTGTACTATAGCCTTGATTGTATAGTACTTCGCTAATGGTTGGCAGCTTATTCGATTTTGTGGGGTACTTGATCACCGATTGGGTGGGCTGAGCTGGAAAACCTGACAATACTGCTATAATGCCTTTGTCACTACGATCGCCGCTGGCGGTTGTTCGGGAGAAGAGTATACCTTCGGAAGCCAAACGATTTAGGTTAGGGGTTACATTGGGTAGCCCGCCAAGGGGGCCAACCAGCTTTGCACCGAAACTTTCAAGCAAAATGATAAGAATGTTTGGTCGGTTGGTGTTCAAAACATATGTTGTGCTGTCGGCATGCATGAGCTCGCCAAATCGTTGGTGGGCTATATCTTTATCTAATTCAACATTATATTTTTTACTCATGCTGCCGCTTTTACTTACGGAATACATCATGTTCCAAACTGGGTTAAGGGCTGCATGGTTACAGAAATTATTCTGGCTGAAGTAAACCTTGCCGGGGTTCATGGGCGCAATCCCAAACCCACCACGGATTGGGATTATCATGGTTGCTGCTATGAAAAGCATGATGGGGCTATGCCACCATTTAAGCGGTTTGGCTTGCTCAAACCCTTTTGCTACCCATTTCCGGTATGCAAAGTGAGTTAGGTAGGTAATTGCTGCAAGTAATACAACGAAAAGTATTAGCATCGGTGTTTTAACCGATGCCATGGCCTCTTTGGGTGTTTCAAGGTAAAGCAGGGGTGTGGCATCGATACGGAAACCCCAGTTGCGGTAAAGTTCCATGTCGCTTATAGCTACCGTGTTAATAACCAAAAGTAGCATCGCAGTTAAGGCGCTAATGATTTTACTTAAAGTCCTTGGGTAAACCCAGAAAAAGAGAGCCAACAGCAGAAATGTTAGTAAAAGAATATACCCAGCAAGCGAGGTATCCATCCAGGCACCTCGTATAAAAATATTTACAAACTCGTTAAACTTTAACGATTCAAGGTTTTCAAATTGGTAAACGATGAAAGCTAGGCGGTAGGAGGCAAACAGTATTAACCAAAACACGAAATACCTTAAACTGAAAGCTAAATGTTTTCTCATTTGTCTAAATGATTTAAATTGCAAACCTAATAAATATGAACGTATAAATGGTACGACCATGCACAAGAAAATTTTAGTCCTGTTGTTTGTTGTTGGGTTTATTGCAAACTATAGTTTCCCACAAACCTGGAGCATCGCGGTTCACGGTGGTGCTGGAAACATGAAACCCGAAAACTTCACCAAGGAGCAGCTGGATGAGTATGAACGGGAGATGAATGCTGCTTTAAGCATTGGGGTAAAAATCTTGAATTCGGGTGGGACAAGCCTTGATGCCGTTGAACAGGTTGTTCGATACCTTGAGGATTGCCCATTGTTCAACGCAGGGAAAGGGGCTGTTTTCACCCATGATGGGCGCAATGAACTTGACGCAGCAATTATGGATGGTAAAACCCTTATGGCGGGTTCAGTTGCTGGTGTAACCGATGCCAAAAATCCTATTTCGCTTGCGCGCAAAGTGATGGAAGATTCACCCCATGTGATGCTGGCAGGTAAGGGTGCTTCGGAGTTTGCAAGGGTTAAGGGGGTTGAAATGGTCGACAGCTCATACTTCTTTACCCCCCAACGATGGAACGACCTTCAGCGTACGCTATCAAAGGAAAAGATGGGTACTGTAGGGTGCGTTGCCCTTGATGTGCATGGTAACCTGGCTGCTGCAACATCAACCGGAGGAATGACCAATAAGCGTTGGGGGCGAGTTGGTGATGCACCAATTATTGGTGCCGGTACTTACGCCAACAACTCCACCTGTGCCGTATCGGCTACCGGTCATGGCGAATTTTTTATAAGGTATGCTGTAGCCCACGATATTTCGGCGCTCATGGAGTACCAAAACCTTTCATTAAACGCTGCGGTGGAAAAAGTAGTTATGGGCAAATTGCTCAATGCTGGTGGCCGTGGCGGAGTAATTGCCGTTGACCGTTTAGGAAATGTATGTATGATGATGAATACCACGGGAATGTTCCGAGCATTTGCTCGCTCCGATGGAAGCCATGGGTTTGCTATTTTTTAAAATACATTTTTTGGGGATTTATTTACAAGTTGGTGTATTTTGATTTAAATTTGATGAACCTAACCGTAACAATCAAGTTAAACCTAATTCGGTAAACGTATGGCACTCGAAGTTCATGTAAAATCAGCTGAAAGCAAGGGTCATTTCGAGATTTTTTTACTTCACTTTGTACTTATGCTCATCGCCATGTTTGTATTCCTTGCTCTAATTATGCTTATTGGCGGTTCTTTTACTTGGCCTAATTTCTGGAGGTTCTACATCACTTTTATACCTTTAACCGTGATACTCCCTGTTATTGTGGCTATTACCACATCGGTTTCGTATAAAAGGGTTAATGTTCACATTTTACCTGCCTCAAAGGTAAATATCGACAAGCTGAAAGATTTCATGTTTAGCGAGGATTACATCATTGTTGATAAGGATAAAACTTTCATTCAGTTTATTCGAAGGAAAAACCTACCCCGATTACTTAGCTTAAACTTCGATAAGCCATCAATTACCGTCCAGAACGACGAAGTTGTAGTTAATGTGCTTAAACGTTTATCGTTAGTTTTACTCCCACAGCTTACCATTGGCAAGAGGTTTTTACTTGAACCAGAAAGCAGCAAGGAATGATTAAAGGCTTTCCTTTCTTACTAATCGATATTCCTAAATGTGAGCAAAATATTGCCTTCATGGTACATAAGGCCACGAAGGCAAAAGTTTTTTTACGCCCTCACTTCAAAACCCACCAAAGTCTAGCCGTTGGGGAACTTTTCCGTAAACAGGGAGTTAATCGGATTACGGTTTCGTCGGTTGCCATGGCTGAATACTTTGCTGCAGGTGGCTGGAACGATATAACCATTGCTTTTCCATTGATTCCACAAATGGCTCAACGTGTAAACGCTCTCGCCAAAACCATTACCTTAAATGTAACCTTCTCGTCCCCACAAAATTTAATTGCTTCCATCCATAGCATTGATGAACACGTAGGTGTTTTTATTGAGGTTGATGTTGGTCATGGCCGTTCCGGGTTAGCTGTTGACAATACCCGTGAGCTTGCCCTTATGGTAAATCTTATCAGCTCAAAACCTAATCTGATATTTAAAGGCTTTCTTACACATGCCGGACACTCCTATAACGCAAGAGGTAGGGAAGAGGTGGAGAAGATACATGCCGAAGCCTTGGGCAAACTGGCTAAACTGCGAAGTTTTTGGGTCGAGCAGTTCCCTGACCTTACCATATCGTATGGCGACACTCCAACCTGTTCAGTATCCGATGAGTTATGGGGAGTTAGTGAGATTCGTCCCGGTAACTTTGTATTTTACGATGTGATGCAAAGTCAAATTGGCTCATGTAACACTTCGCAGGTTGCTGTGGCTCTTATCTGTCCGGTAGTTGATGTGTTTTCCGCCAAGCAGAAACTAATTGTTCACGGTGGTGCTGTTCACCTATCAAAGGACAGGGTTGTGGTTGACAGGGCCGATTGCTATGGCTTTGTATGCAGATTTGATGGTAAAAGATGGAGCGATCCTATTCCAAATGCTATGGTAACCTCGCTAAGCCAGGAACATGGAATAATTACTTATGCCAGCAACGACCTGGATGGTATTAAACCTGGCGATTTACTTGCCATTTTACCAGTTCACAGCTGTTTGACGGTCGATTGCATGGGGCAAATGTTCGATTCCGAAGGCAATACATACGATGTTTTTCCTAAAAATATAAGGTGATGAAAAAGGTTACTCTACTTCTGCTGTTCAGCGTAATTTATACTTTAGCAATAGCTCAATCCAATAAGGGCAATAATGTATTTGATAAGTACTTCGTGAATAAAACCATGAGGGTTGATTACATTCACGGGGGCAATGCGGTTAGTGAAAATTTTAAAATATTCGGCATAAAGAACGACGGAGAATGGGGCGGGAGAGTTAAGGTGATGAATGACCCTTACATCCTGGGGCTATATGCATACGATATTGTTGACGCTGCAACAGGAAAGATTATATACACACAGGGTTTTTGCAGCGTTTTTGGGGAGTGGCAAACAACCCTTGAGGCTGGTAAGATTAATAAGGACTTTGAGGAAAGCATCAGGTTCCCTTGGCCCAAAAACATCTTTAAACTGGTGATGCGTAAGCGCGATAGTACCAATACGTTTCAAACCGTTTGGACCGAAACGGTTAATCCGGCGCTGTATGCAAAAGCGGATCATACTAGCCCATCGGCCAGGGTGCGTTATTTTATGAAAAACGGAAACCCTATGTCTAAGGTTGATATTGTTGTGCTAGCCGATGGCTATACTATTGCCGATTCTACTGATTTTTCAAAAGATGTTCAACAGTTTATTGATGCTTTCTTTTCGGTGGAACCGTTTAAGGGCCGAAAAGCCGATTTTAATCTTGCTGCCGTTTACTCCTTATCGCCTGTAAGTGGCATAAGGTTGCAGAAACCAAACTACTACCCATCAAACATCTTGGGTTGCTCATACTATACCTTCGGAACTGAACGATACGTTCTAACCGAAAGGGAGTGGACGGTTCGCGATTACGCATCGGCGGTTCCATACGACTTTTTGGTTATCCTGCTAAATTCCGATAAGTATGGCGGAGGAGGAATTTACAACCTATACATAACCGCCGCCGCTAAATCGGCTAGTTCTGGTTATGTAATGGTTCACGAGATGGGACATCATATTGCCGGCCTTGCCGATGAGTACTATACCAGCGATGTGGCATATCAGGTTACTGCGCCTAAGTATGAGCCCTGGGAGTTTAATATTACAGCATTGCTCAAACCCGATAATCTGAAATGGAAAAGAATGGTTGATCCCACCACTCCAATCCCAACGCCGTGGCAAAAGGAAAAATATGAGCAAAACGAGGCCTTAAACCTGGCCGATGAGGTTTATTCTAACAAGGTTGGCGCCTTCGAAGGGGCTGGCTATCTGAGTAAGGGTTTGTACCGACCCGAAATAGATTGCATAATGTTTTCCCATTCATTAACATTCTGTAGGGTATGCCAGAATGGCCTAAACAGGGTGCTCGATATGTATGTGGCTAAGTAATCCTGATGCCCATAACCGTAACATCATCAACCTGAACATTGTTCCCTTTCCATTCAGAGAATATTTCTAAAAGAAAATCCCTTTGCTTAGTCATAGGGAGGTTGGCTATGGAACATAGAAGATTCCTAAACTCAGTTAGCCTAAACTTTTTCCCATTTGGTCCGCCGAATTGATCGGTAAAACCATCGGTGTAGAGGTAAATTATATCATCTTTTTCCAGCTGAACGCTGTGCGTGGAGAAACTTACCTTTTCGGTAACGTAACCAATTGATTGTCTCTCACATTTTACCTGATATAGTGTGTGTGTATCGTTTTGGTTCAAGATAATGTTCGATACGGGTTTTGTGTTGGATCTCCGGACAATATTAAGGTAAATGTTTGCACCGGAGTACCTTAATTCCCTCGTTTCAGGGTTAAAATTGCAAAAGGCAATATCCATTCCATCAAAAATTTCCGAACCTTCCCTTTGTTCGAACGATTTATGGAATAACCCGTTCAAGTATTGTAGAACCTCGCCAGGGTTCGTTTCTTTAAGCTCGTTCACAATTTGATTAAGCCCGAACATGCCAATAATGCTCATAAACGCACCAGGTGCTCCATGGCCAGTACAGTCGGCAACTGCAAAAAGCATTTGATTATTAAAACGCTTAAACCAGTAAAAATCACCACTTACAAGCTCTTTGGGCAGAAAAATTAGAAAGGAGTCTTCAAAAAAGTCGGTTGGTTGCTCTGAGGTTTGTAGAATTGCCTTTTGAATCCGGCGGGCATAGTTAAGGCTATCAGTAATGTCGCGGGAGCGTTGCTCAAGCATGTTTTTCTGTTTTTCAATTTTTTCTTTTTGCTCGGCAAGCATGATGTTTGCTTTTTGCTTGTTCCTGTAAGCAGTAAACGAAACATAGACCAATACTAGTAGAAACGCAATTAAGCCTACCAGGTAAACCTGCCTCATTCTCGATTTATTTAGTTTGGCTTGGCTTAGGATTAGGTTTTCTTTTTGTAGTTGTATTTCTTTCTCTTTTTGATGTAGGGCCGATATGTTCTCGAGCCTGTTGGCCTCGCTAATCTTTTGGATGTTAAACAGGCTGTCGGTTATGGTGATATACTTCCGAAGGTAAAAATACCCTTCCGATTTATTACCTTGTAACTCCTCGAGTTGCGATAGCTCCTTGTAAACAAGTCGGCTTATGTTTATTATGCTCAAGCTTTCCGATTGCTTTAAGCATTCCGATAAATACTTTTTTGCTTCGGCAAATCTACCTTGCTTAGCGTATGCTTTTCCCAAAAGCATTAACGTGTAAAGTTCACCATGCCTATCGTTAACTTGGTACTGAATGTTGAGTGTTGAATGGAGTAGTGGAATAGCTTTTTCCGATTTTTGCTGATTAATCAGCAATTCAGCAGCAATGGTTTGGGTTCTGGCCAATTCCTTCGGGAAATTTTTTAGATACGATTCTGATTTTTTCAAATGCTTTTCGGCCATTAGATAGTTCAACTGCCGTAAGCAGTTGGTAGCTAGTGCTCTATATGTTTTACCCAGATTGATACTATCGGCATAATCTTTAAATGTTGCAATGGCATTTTCAAGGTAGATTTGAGCTGTTACGTAGTTTCCAAACTCGGTATGAATAACCCCCTGCGATGTGTATATCTTTGCTAGGCTTAACGAGTCGTTTCGGGCTTTGAAAAAGTTGATGGCCGTCAAATTGTTTTCGATGGCATTATTCAACCTGCCAAGTTCTTCCTCAACTGAACTTATCGATAGTAAATACCAGCCAATTTTTGTTGAATCTTTAGTGGCAACACTATACCGAAATCCTGGATACAGGTAATCAGTCGATTCGTAAAGCAACCCTTTCTCAATGTGGATTTGCGAAAGTAGGTTATATGCCTTTTCTAAATATTGTTCACGTCCCAGGTCCAACGAAACTATTAACGCTTGGTTTGCCTCAATTAAGGCAACGTCAAAATTCTTCTTACTAAAAAGATATTGTGATTTCGCAATTAAGGTTTCTACCAGTTTTACCCTGTCGCCTTCCCTTTCATACTGACGGGTTAAATTTTCAAAATACTTTAAGGAATCGGTATTTTCTAATGAAACTAGCTTGGCATTTATCCTTAGGGTAATTAAGCCAAGGATAACTAAAAGCAGAAATGCTTTGATGGTGATAGATTTAAACACTTGTTAAAACATTAAAGTTATGGTATAAATGTAAAAAATATTTCAACATCAATGTTTTGAAAATTAACTAAAACAGTTCGCTAAGCAGGTCAAGCAATTCATCTACCTTAATGGGTTTAGTTAAGTATCCTAATGCGCCCTGGGCAATGGCTTTGTCAATATATTCGGTTGGAGTGTATGCCGACTGAATGATAATCGGGACATTGGACTTTTTTTCTTTAATTCCCTTAATGAGTTGTAGGCCATTGGTATCGGGAAGTTGAATATCCAGTAGCACTACATCTACACTTTCCCTGTCAACTATTTCCAGGGCCTCAGCTCCTAAAGTAGCAGTAAGGCACTTTGCGCCAGCAGCAATAACAACATCGCTCAGGTAGCTAATGTTGGCTTCGTTATCTTCAACAATTAGAATGGTTTTGCCTATAATTATGCTGTAGTCGTTTTTGGGGTTATACCCCAAACGGCTAATGTTTTTGGTGTTAGGAAAAATAAGGGGTAGAGTAAAGCTAAAACACGACCCCTTATTGGGTTCTGAATCAACCCAAATTCTGCCACCCATTAGTTCTACCAATCGTTTTGAAATGGCCAATCCTAGGCCTGCACCACCGTACAGGCGTTGAGCCGTTTCGTCGGCCTGCCGGAACCGTTCAAATATTTTTTCCAGCAGGGGCTTGGGTATGCCAATGCCAGTATCGGAAACAAAAAACTCAATGGTAGCATTGTTTGGAATGCGGTAGCCCATAGTAACACTACCTTGCGAGGTAAACTTTATGGCATTGCTAAGCAGGTTCAGTAGAACCTGCTTAAGGCGCTCGCCATCGGCAAGTATGTGTGTTATTTCACTGTTGTTACTGACATCGCGCGCTATCAGAATATTCTGCTTTTGCCTTTTTTTCTCGTTAATGGCAAATTGATGTAGCTCATTGAACAGGCTATCGAGCTCCACGGGTTGCCTTCGTATGGAGTATATTCCTGCTTCAATTTTTGAGAGTTCAATAATATCATCGATAAGGGTTAGGAGTAGCCGGCCATTACTGTTAATGTAATCGGCATATACCTTCTTCTTTTCGGGACTTATGGATTCGCGGGTGATTAGCTCCGAAAAACCGAGTATGGCGTTCATGGGGGTACGAATTTCATGGCTCATATTGGCCAGAAAGGCCGATTTTAGTTTGTCGGCTTCTTCGGCTTTGCTCTTGGCTACCTTCAACTCGTTTTCCCGTTCTTTCTGGATAATCATGTAGGTTAGCTGGGCCGACACGAACTCAAGAACTTTCAAATCGTTATGGTCGTAAGCATTTGGGTTTTGGTAGTTTTGCACAGCAAGTACCCCTACAGTATCGTTCTTTGTTTTAAGTGGCACAGCCATCCAGCACAGCGCCGGGGGCCCATAAAAGGTAAGGTTATGCTTGCTTTTAAGTTTGTTCATCTGTTGTCGGTTCAGTATAACGCCTTGCCCGCGGTGAGCCACCCAAAGCGCAAAGGTGTTCCCACTTGGATAGTCAGAGTTTATGGTGTGGGTATCGCTAACATAGGCTAAGCTTAGCCTTTGTCGACCCTTATCGAATAGCACAAGGTAGATATTTTGTGCATCGAAAAGGGTATTTAGCTCCGCTTGCATCAGCTGGTAAAAACTTTCAGGGGTTGTGCTTTCCAGCCCTATTGATGATAGTTTAACAAGCACATGGTTTATTCGCTCAACTTTATTGCTCGATGTAACATTTTCAATCCAAATCAAAAAAAAGTTTGGCTCAACAGGTTTAACATTAGCCCTGTATGTTTGTTTTTTACCGTGGATTATATGCTCAAAGGTGTAGTTCCTTTCCTTTTTGATTGCCTTAAATGGCAAGGCCGGAAAAAGGTTTACAATATTGCATCCTTCGGGTATCGGTTTATCGGTAAGCAGCAATACAGATGGGCTATGGCTTAACACTAAGCCATGCTTATTTACAAGCATTATGCTTACTGGAATATCGTCAATTGCAATATTGCTTTTGCTTTTTGTCATTGTAATTTAGGTAGATAGTAAAAAGTTAGGATGCTATTTTGCTTCACTAATTTATGATTTTTCCTCAAACTATTTTCATAGTGTTAAATATGTTTAGCGCCAAAATGATTTGATTGTTTGAAATTGCAGCACCTTCCCGGGTTTTTTGATTACATTTTAAGAGTAAATGGTATTTTTGCATTAAATATTGTTTGTATGCATAAGCTAGTTTATCTTCTTTTATTTGGAATTATTACCTTTTCATGTACCGACACCAGCAAGCCTAGCGACAATTCTAGGCATGAGATGGGTTATGCTAGGCATACAAAAGGTTTTGATATAGAAATAACTGACTCGATGACTAAGGTTATAGTCAACAGCCCATTTGAACCCAATGGTAAGGGCATGCCTTATACCCTACATGCCGATTTAAAGAGAAGCGTTGGCCAGAATAGCATTATAGTACCCGTGAAAAGGGTTGTTTGCATGTCGTCCACCCACATTGGTTTCCTGAGCGCATTAGGTGCCGATTCTGCTATTGTTGGTATATCGGGAACAAAGTATGTGAATAATCCTAAGCTTTGGGAACGAGTTGTTAGCGGGGAAATTGCCGAGATAGGCTATGATCAAACCTTGAATTACGAGCTGTTAACTCGCTTGAAACCCGATGTTATTTTTGTTTATGGGGTTAGTTCCGAATCGCTATCGTTTATCGATAAGTTAAAGGAATTGGGCTTGAAGGTGGTAATGGTGCCCGATTACTTAGAAACATCGCCACTCGGTAGGGCTGAGTGGATTAAGTTTTTTGGAGCTTTTCTAGGAAAAAATGAGCTGGCCGATTCAATTTTTAGCACGGTTGAGGCAAACTATACCAAACTTACCCAGTCAGTTGAACAGGTTGATAGTAAGCCAAAGGTTTTTCTTAATATGCCATTCAGGGATATATGGTACTTCCCGGGAGTTGATAATTACTTTGTTAAGCTGATTAACGATGCCGGCGGCAGCTATGTTTTCACAGAACTTTCAGGCTCTCAAAGTCATCCGGTGAGCACGGAGGTTGCTTTCAAGGCGGGTTTAAGCTGCGATGTTTGGTTGAACCCTGGCACCGCAAACAGCCTTAACGATATTGTTAATACCGATTATCGCTATTCCAGGTTTAAAGCATTTACCAACGCTAGGGTTTACAACAACAATAAAAGAATGGGGCAAGGTGGTGGCAACGATTTCTGGGAATCGGGAGTGGTGCATCCTGAGCAAATACTAAGCGATTTGATTAAAATATTTCACCCGGAATTAATGCCCGCCGATTCGTTGTATTTTTATAGACGATTGGAGTAAGTCATTATTCACATAAGATACTTGGAGACATGAAATTTGGTGTTATAATTGAAACCAAGGAACCCGAAAAGGCTTGGAATGCCTTCAGGTTTGCAGTAGCATCGTTAGGCAAAGGGCATGAGGTTAAGGTGTTTTTAATGGGCGAGGCAGTCGAGTGCCAGGGATTAACTCACAATAGGTTTGATGTAGATGATCAAATGCGGAAGTTCTCTTCCGGCGGAGGAACAATACTGGCTTGTGGAACTTGCCTGAAATCGCGCCAAATGGATAGCACTGAGCTTTGCCCAATGTCAACCATGGCCGATTGTATCGAGATGGTGGAATGGGCCGATAGGGTTATTACTTTCTAAACCAAAGGCTATAAACAATGCAGGGAAAAACTCGTAATGTCATTCTTTTTGTATCGCTGATAGTGCTTTTGGTGCTATTATCCCTGCTTAGCATCCTTTTGGGCTCGGTATCAATCCCGCTGGCGGATGTCAAGGCCTATTTCGCGGGTAGCGCCTTTACCGATGAAACTAATTTGGCTATACTACGGAATTTTAGAATGCCAAAGGTGGTATCGGCTATTCTTGCCGGTTCCGCTTTGGCAGTAAGCGGTTTGCAAATGCAAACCGTTTTCCGGAATCCGTTGGCCGGCCCTTACGTTTTGGGTATTAGCTCTGGTGCCAGCTTGGGGGTGGCGCTTGTGTTGATGGGTTCTTCGGCATTTGGGCTTTCGTTTTGGGGTAGCCAAATTGGTATAGTTGTGGCGGCGCTAATTGGTTCGTTGCTGGTTTTAATGCTAATCCTGTCGGTTGCAGTTCGTGTAAGGGATATCATGACCTTGCTGATTTTAGGCATGATGTTTGGCACGGCCGTTTCGGCCATCACAAGCCTTTTGCAGTATTTTGGAAGCGAAACATCGTTGAAGAATTTTGTGATTTGGACTATGGGAAGCCTTGGTGGTGTGGGCCGCCAGCAGCTTTGGCTTTATGCCGCCTTAGTTTTGGCGGGGCTAATTCTTGCCTGGATTTATGTACGTCCTCTGAATGTGCTTGCCATTGGCGATTCGTATGCCCGTAGCCTTGGTTTCAACGTGAAACGAACCCGTTTCCTGATATTCCTTTCAACAAGTTTATTGGCTGGTACAGCTACAGCCTTTAACGGCCCAATTGCATTTATTGGCATTGCCGTTCCGCACCTGGCACGTATGGTTTTCCGAACGTCGAATCATGCCATTTTGGTCCCAGCTTCGGCGTTGGCTGGGGCAGCTACCCTGCTGCTTTGCGATATTATTGCCCAACTACCGGGGTCGGCAACCGTGCTTCCTTTAAACTCGGTAGCATCGCTAATGGGTATTCCCGTGGTTATATATATCATCCTTAAAAACAAACGCGTGGTAAGCTGATGTCGGGTATAGTGGTTGATATTAAGGGGTTGGTGTCGGGCTATCGAAACGGTAGTGCATCGGTTTACAGGTATCCAGCCTTTAACGCTGTGGCGCTGGGTGGCGAACTTATTGCCCTTGTTGGGCGAAATGGGGTGGGGAAGAGTACGCTCCTCAGGACACTGGCTCGTTTACAACCGGCTCTTTCGGGTAAAGTCTTCATTAAAGGAGTCGATACCCATCAAATCCCCATTGCCGAATACGCCCAGCTGGTGAGCTTTATACCGTCGGAGCCCGCTCATGCTTCGCACACAACAGTTTATGAATTTGTTAGCATGGCTCGATATCCCTACCATGGCTGGTTTGAGGCTTTAAATGGCGATGACCATCGGATAGTTCGCAATGCTATTGATGCCGTGGGCATGCAGAGCTTCTACCATCGATTTATCGACAATCTTAGCGATGGCGAGCGCCAGCGTGTTATGATAGCCTTTGCCATTGCTCAGGATACTCCAATTATTATGATGGATGAGCCAACGGCATTCCTTGACTTGCCCAATAAATTTGAGGTGATGCGCCTGTTAAGGGAGCAAGCGCTAATGGGTAAAACCGTAATCATATCCACTCACGATTTGCAAACCGCTTTCGGTTTAGTAGATACCATTTGGCTTATGCTGTCCGATGGTGTTAGGGTTGGCGCTCCTGAAGATATTGTGCTTTCGGGCAATCTTAATCGCTTGATGGACGATACGCCCGTGTTTTTCGACCTGAAATCGGGACAATTTGTGTATAAACACCAAACCAAACGGTTGGCTCGTATTTTTGGGGGGTCACCCAATATCAGGAAGTGGACATCGCACGCCCTGAGGCGTATGGGGTACGAGGTTGAATTCTCCGATTTGGCCCATGCGTCGGTGTATATCCAGGTACAGGAGCATGAGGGGAAGGTGCAATGGATACTGGGGCGCAACGACCGCAATCCTACCTTCGATTCCATTCGTAACCTTTGCATCTACCTGAAAAGCTTAGAGCTATAGCTGTATTTCAAAGCTGTCGGCGTCAAGGTGAACGGGAAACGATTCTCTTACGCTGTTTAGGTAATTCAGGTCGAGTGTGGAATAAATTATTTCTTCCGCATTAGGTCTGGCCATAGCTATGATTTGACCCATGGGGTCAATGATTTGCGAATCGCCCGTGTGGTTTATTTGGTTGCCATCGGTTCCAACACGGTTGCAGGCAGCCACGTAAACCTGATTTTCGATGGCTCGTGCCACCAGTAAGGCATTCCACGCATACCTACGACGCTCTGGGAAATTTGCAACAAGTATCATCAAGTCGTAATCGTTGCGGTTACGGAGCCATACCGGGAAACGCAGGTCGTAGCATACTGCCAGCATGATTCGCCAGCCCTCATAGTTTACTATCATGCGTTGCGTGCCTGCCGTGTAGTGCTGGTCTTCCTGTGCCATACGGAACAGATGACGTTTGTCGTATGTTGCAACTTCACCATTGGGATAGGCTAAAGCCATGCGATTGAAGTATTTCCCATCTGTTTCGGCAATGTAGCTGCCTGCAAGGGCAAAGCCATGCTTTTTTGCCATGGATTTCATCCACTCAACGGTTCTGCCCGGATGTTTTTCTGCAAACTTTGACGGGTACATGCTAAAGCCAGTAGTAAACATCTCGGGGAGTAAAACCAGCTGTGTACCGGGTTCAATTCCGGCGAGTTTCTGCTCAAACTGCTCAAAGTTTTTATCGGGCAGCTCCCAGTATAGCTTACTTTGAATTACTGCTACTTTCATTTTTCCAGTTATGAATGCATTGTTCAACAAGACCTTCGTATTGGACCGATAATTCCCTTACAATTTCAGGAATCGAATTGTAGCAAATATTATCAATCTGCCTAACCAGTAAAACACCGGGCGATGTGCCGGTAATAAAGCAACCTGTGGTGCTTGCCAGCTCATTGATATGTAAACATCTAAAATCGATGTTGATACTCATTTTTTTGCAAATCTTAATAACCTTTTGCCGTGTAATACCACCAAGCACCTTGCTATCGGGGGCAGTTACTAGAACATTGTCCTTAATAAAGAAGGCGTTCGATCGGCTACCCTCGGTGATAAAGCCATCGTGGTCAACCAGAAGAACCTCGTAGCATTGATGAGTTGCGAGAATTTCATTGGCAATGGCTCTGAGTGCCTTGTTTTCGAACTTTACAGTGGGGTTATGCCTTTCGGCGTTTAGTGTCTCAAGGTAAACGCCATTGTTTGCCTCATCTGCCGTTGGGTAACGTGAGGGTATAAAGTAAATCAAAAGCGTATAGCCATTATTCCCGGTGCTGGAGTAATACATCAACCTGAAATTTTTTTGGTCAACCGGGTTTGCTCTAAGTAGCCCGTGAATGCCTTCCTTTATTTCATTGAGGTTGATGTTGTAGTTCATCATTTTGGCTGAATGGCTAAATCGATTTAGGTGGTCGTCCAGAAATATTGGAGCGGAGTTTTTTACTCGGATAACCTCGTAAATAATATTCTCGCCTTCGGTTAGCTTAGCCGAAAAATTTTCGATGGGTAAAATTTTTCCGTTGTACAAGAAATAGTGCTGTTCAGTATCGGGTGGAAAATTCATGTCGGTAATATTTCAGGCAAAAATAGCACATGCTATTTTGTTTTTGGCATTTCCTGAAACAAATACGAACAAGAGAAAAATATATTACTTCTGCTTTTCGGTGTAATGGCTTATGATGTTATTGATTAGGGGGAGATAGAAATCGTTAAAGAACGTGCTTTTAGGGGAATTAAGATGTAGCAATTTATTGAAGGTTTTTCCGCCTTTCAGTTTTGATGTAGCCATGCTAACATTGTTCTCGGCAAAATCGCCTGCAAAGTAGTAGCAGGGCTTATCGGAATACCCTTTCACCACTGCAGGGAATTGGTTTGTAAGGCCAAACGATTTTAACTTTTCATCGCCAGCAGGGGTTGTTTCCAGCTTAAAGGTGGCATGTACTTCCGAACCAATACCCGCCAAAACAATATCGAACCATCCGTAAAATTCAGTTTCTTTCGGATTGTTTTGCCTTTGCGGCATAGTAGGTTCGGCAATAAGTTTAACTCTGGAGTTTATAAGATCAGTGCCTTCTTCAAGTACGTCAATTAACCCGTCGTTGCTAATCAGGATTATTCCTGAGCCCTGCTTGGGCCAAGGTTTTTGGTGTTGTTTTTCAAAGAGCTTGATCATCCATTCGGCAGGTCCTTTCCCGTTATTAATTGAGCCAAGGTTCGGGCAATATTTACCAGCCCAACCAGTCCAGGTTACATTAAAAAGTTCTTCGGTTTTGGTACGGATAAGCGCATTGGTGGGAGAGCTAAACATGTTGTACTCTCCAATAATAAGCTTATTGAGCTCCTTCATCCGCTTTAGGAGCAGGTAGTCGTTCTGGTTTAACCCACCGTAAACCTTTGATGAGTTAGAAATATGCGAATCGTTTTTATACCACTCGTACGAGTAAACGCCGTAGCAATCGGCATAGTAGGCTGCGTCGTAAACGGCAGCGTAAGCATCAACCTCGTTAAGACGAATCGATTTAATATCAAAAAGCTGATGGCTAACATCGATAGGGAAAAAGCCCCAGTAGTCGGTCTTGTGGTTGTACGATTTGCCATCGGGGCCCACAATCCGGAAGTGGTTGAGCAGCCAGACCAGCGATTTGTGCTCAATCCTATCGGTTTGGGTAACTGTTTTGTCGAGTATGTAAATGTTTAGCGTTCTGGGTTTTTGGAAATACCATGCCAAATGAAGCCCAATAACAATAAGCAGAACTAAAGCGATTACCGATAACAGGTAAAGGGCAATCTTTTTCATTTTCCTTTGGTTTCTGATACTTGATTTACACGGGCAAATTACAAAAAATTGAATAAGTTTACAAGTGAAGGGGATAAATTCGTGAACCGTGAGCCGTTAAACGTTAAACGAAAAAAAATTTATTTATTAACCTGTAGACTTATTTCAGGACTAGACAAAAGAGCTATTTCGGGAAAACCAATCAAAAGAGATAGAAGGGCAGAAGGTATAAAGCGATGCTTCGGCTAAGCTCAGCATGACATGAGAGGACGGGTCAGGCATTCACGAGCAACGAGCAACGAGCAACGCCCCGTAGGGGCTAAACCTTTGTAGTATATAGGGTACCCCCACAAGTAGCGATGCACGCATTGCATAATCCAAAGAGCCAGGGGGGAAGCGTTGCATCGCAATGCAATGGTTTTTGCATAGGGCTAAGTGTTTTTCTTATGGCTTGCTAAAACTTCTAACCAAAAAAAGAGTTTATATGTTTGATTCTTGGAATAGAATCAGTTTGTAGCATAAACTTGAATCAGAATCGTATTCTATAATATTTTAACAACAAGGACTCTGGCTATGTTTTCTGTTTTATTGGATAATGCGCGGTTTCTATCAATATCCACATGTGTCGCACTATCGGGTTTTAAAATAACCGATTCGTTTTCGACCGTAAGTTCCAGTTCGCCCTCAAGTAGGTAAAATACAACCTCAAAGGGATTGGAGTGTGGGGGAACTTCCTCCCCGGGTTTAAGGGTTAGATGAACCATTTCCACCTTCGAACTTGTAAACATAATACGACCATCAAGGTCGAACGGCACGCGGGGTGCATTGGCAAAACTTGTCAGGTTTATCATAAGTAAATATTTTAACCACCATAAACGTGAATGCTTTGATTTGCAGACGGTAGGTATTTTATCCCTAACCAGGTAATAAAAAGGACAATTAGGGAAAGAATCATCAACCTGGCTAAAAGTTCCTTTCGGGATGGAAGATATAAATGAACATGTATTACCAATAGGTAGAAAAACCAAGTTATTAATGCCCATACCTCTTTTGGGTCCCACGCCCAGTAATTTCCCCATGCAATTTTAGCCCAAAAGGCTCCTAAAAGCATACCAAAAGTTAAGAGGACAAAGCCTAAGTAGGTTAAGTTCATGGGTTGTTTAAATTCAGTGTCATTAGAACCTTTAGTGTAAACACTCCATGCCACGGCAAGACTGGCAGAAGCCAGCAACGCATAAGCAAGCATATAGGATACAACATGGGGAATAAACCAAGGGCTTTGCAATGCAGGCATTAAAAATTTTCCATGATATTCAGGGTGAACTATATCAACAATTAAAAAAACGGATGCCATAATCAGACCGATTACAAGCATATTCTTGCTACGGTATAATTTAAAAACACAGAGACTTACTACTCCGACAAGAAATGAATACCAAATTCGGGTCTCAGCCATGGTACGCATGGGAGGTCGATTAATATCAAGCCAGTAAAAAACAATGAATAAGCCCAAAATGGTAGTTGATAATAGTGCTGAATACCAGCTAAAGGCGTAACTTCTACCTGAATCTTTAAAAACAAAGAATAATGAAAGCGCCCAAAGGGCTATTACCACAAGGGCAGCAGGGACAAAAAAACTCCAAACCATTTTTTATCTTTTTAATGAATATATGATAGCCATTCCTATTCCACCCATCAGAATCATAGCAAACCCTATATAAACCAAAGGCATCCATGGGTCATAAATAACTTTAAATGAGCTGTATGTGGAGTCAGTACCGGCTATGTTGTCGTATGAATATTGGTAAATCCACCAACCATCAATACGAATGGGCTTATTTACTTCTACAGTTCCCTGTATTACCGAACTTGATGCTTTAGAGTAAACCTTAACATTCGAACCAAAATATTTTGGTTCGGCAGGAAGCAATCTAAGCAATCTTCCATCGGGTAGATAAATCGATTTTTCAGGGGTTATTCTTGTTTGGTTTGAAATCCAACCCTGGGCTATACTATTCCCGCTTAAATCTAAAACATGAACTTTAGCTGCTGGGCCAGCAAATGGAACTCCACGAGCATCAATATACGATGAGTCCATTGGGTATGCTTTAGGCAGGTATGAGGTAATACAGACTAAAAGATTATCAACTTTTATTTCTGGGTTCCTGGTCAAGTCGTAGTCGTGATTTGCTGAAAAAGATTTTTCGCCAAATAATGCCAAGCGAGGTTGGTAAAATTCCGCCATAAATTTTTGTAATTCAATAGCTATGGGTAATTCAATATGGTTGCCTAATGTAGAAGTTCCATACCAAACCACATCATTGTGGTTAACCTGGACCGTTGCCTCTATTTTATCTGAATGTCCGAATAACCCTGCTGATAAGCACAGCCAAAGCCCCAGATGATTAAGCGAAAAAACAATGTTTTTTATGGTAAACGGGAAAATACGATTTAATGTGCCTATTCCCAGTGTGAAAAGTAAGAAGAATAATGGAATGAGAAAAATCCATGAGCCCAATAAGTTTAAAAAAGCCCCTGGTATTCCTGAACCTTGTGGGAATTGAGGAATTACCCCCATAAGAATTAAAACAACAAGGAACAACACAATGGAAGGTATTGCCGCATTAACCGAAGCTAGCCAATGGTAAATCTTCGATTTTCGAAATACGTAATTGATTATAAAAAGAATAACGGCAAAACTTATCAGTAATATAGCATTTTTAGGGAAGGTTGGTTTGGGGAGTTGGGCTAATGGCATAAAGAACTCAAGCATGATTGCCAAAAGAAACAAGCCCAAAGATATGGCAAAACCTTCTAAGAAACCCCATGGCTGAACCCACAGAGGTTTATTATATGTTGATTTAGTCATGACAAAAATTTACATAATACGTTCAGGCATGGGCATTTTTTGTTCACGCTCTTTTGCTTCTTTAAGCCATTGGGGTAAACGTTCTTTTTTCCATGTCTCTTTTTCTTGTCGCAGTTTTTTAAAATCGATACCAACATAGGCTTGAGCCTTTTCTTTTGATGAAAGGTCGGGTATGGGGACGGGCTCATTGTGTCCTAAAGTTGCAAGTACCCTGGAGAGCTGTAAGCGTGCTTCTGAGGCTTTCTCTATTCCATCGGCAATTATTCGCATACTCTCAAGAGGAGCGTGAAACGATGCACCATGGCTTGCGGCTACAAAATCCCAGCGCCATTGAGCCTGTCGGATTAGTTTAAGGACAGGTTCCATCATTTTGTCATTTGCGCCTTTGTCCCATGCATATTTTGCTTCTATATGAGCCTTTACCAGCAAATCCTCAAGTGCAATTTTCTGGGTGTAAACTCTATCTTGTCTGTCGTAAACGTTTTTTATAAGTTCTTCCTTGGACTGTTTATGACAAACCATACATGAAGCCTCCATGTTGTTCAGGGGGCTTTGAACCTTATGGTCGGTAATTTTTTGGCTCCCCTCGGTCACGTATGGCATATGACAATCGGCACATGATACTCCCCGCTGGTAGTGAATGGAATGTTGGAAAAGCTCAAAATCGGGATGCTGAGCCTTAATAATTGGAGCCTTGCTTAAGGGATGAATCCAATCGGCAAATCCATATTCGTCGTAGTATTTCTCAATGTCCTCAACGTTAAGTCCTTTATCCCAAGGGAAGGTTACATATTTTCCTTCTCCTTTAAAGTAGTATTCCACATGGCATTGAGCACATACCATGGAACGCATTGCGTTCAGTGGCAATGTTTCAATGTTTTTACCCATTCGTTGATAAGCTTCTTTAAGCGGTAACTGGAATAGCCTCAAACTCATATCGCTAGGATTGTGGCAGTTTGCGCAACCAATAGGGTTTACAATTTCCGCTAGCATAGCCGACCATTTTGTTTTATAGAAATCGGCTGGCGACATTTGAGCCATGACCCTTGCAACATCGGGGCTCTTACAGGCCCAGCAACTTGAATTTTGGGGACCCTCATTCTCATTGGCAGGAGTACCGGTGCGTAACGTATTATGAACATCTACTACTGAGTAAACATGACCTCGGGCTTGATTAAAATCTTTTGAAAAGGCATAGCCGGCAAAGAGGATAACAAGCCTCGGATCTTCGTCAAGTAAATCGCGAAAAGCACTTCCGCCATACTTTGAGTGAAAAAGGGTATCGGACATCTGGGAGTAGGTTTGGTATTCGCGTGGAAACGCTAAACCCCAGGCTTCATTGCGAGGCTCAAATTCATCAATCTTATATCTTGGAGTATTCATTAGGTTTGCCTCGGTTCGCCGCTGAACAATGCTGGCAGCCAGTAAACCAAGAACAAAAACAATAATCATTGTTCCCAGAAATAATGCCCATCCAATCCATGGATTTTTGGCAATTCTTTCACTTAACGGAGTTTTCATGTTGGTATAGGTTTAATATCTATTTAATCAGTTGCTTTAGCCAATTTGGGGTATCGGATTTAGGTATTGGCGCAGCACCAAAAGGTGTTGCTGAAAGGCTTTTCACCGTACCATGGGGTACCTCGCGGTGACAGTCCCAGCATCGTTTCCCGTTTCCGGCAAGTATTGCATCTAAATCGACGTTGGCTTTAACCATGGCAGTAAGGTTAACATGACAGCGTATGCAGTTTTCCTGAACCACTCTTTGCCCGGGTTTATGCATGTTTATGGTTTGGGGGTAAGTGTTAAGTGTAAAGATGGTGGCATGCCGTAATCCATCATTTGCCTTAAAGTAGTACTTTCGGAAGATATTGTCGTGGGGTACGTGGCAATCGTTGCAGGTGGCATGTTCCCTATGCGAGGAGTGATGCCAGGTTACATATTGAGGCTGCATGATATGACAATTCACACAGGTTGCAGGCTCGTCGGACACATACGACCATGCCCTGGATGTGTAAAAAACAAACAACCCTGTACCAGTAAAAATACCCGCCAATACAATAACTGGTACTCGCCAGTTTGGCGGTGGTTGGAAACGTTTTAGTATCTGTTTAGCCCAGTCAAACATATCGATGTTTTTTCAAATTTAGGTAATAAGAAACTTAGAATCAATTTAAATATTTACGTTTATACCATATCACAAAGCCTGTTAATACAATAAGTACCAGTGATAATCCGGTTAAAGGAACCACAAGTATGTAAAAATCGCCCAGTAGAAAGCCGAATATTCGACCGGTATGAAATTCTTGCGCCAGGTTCCATAATGGGAAACGGAACGATTGGGCAATAGCATTTGGCATGGTTATTACCTTACCCTCCTGTTTAATAGAGAGAATTCCTTTATCATAGTCGAACAGATACTCCGAGCCAGATATACTGGCATAGCCCGACACTATTTGTTCGCCAATGGGGCGTTTCAACCCTGTTTGGTAAGTATGCTTTTCACCGGTCAAATAGTTAGTAGATTCGCCAGTGTCGGGGTTCCAACGAAATAAACCGCTAAAACTACCAACCAGAAAACATCCATCACTCAGGGGTTTAAGCACATTTACACCCATCACGCTAACAGGGGGTTGTATGGCAAATTTCACCATAGATTCTGAAAAATCATTGCAGTAGTAAAAACCATCGGATGATGCCAGAATAAATCTGTTTCGGTATCTATCAAAAACCAAATCCCTTAGCTTATCGTTCCAGTAGTAACTACTTGACACCGATTTATTGTTTAAAGTGATATTACCATTGGCAATGAAAAGCAAAAAAGGTGGTCGCAAAAAAGCACCTGTTAATCCCGATACTATTAGCAGTAAACTTGCTATGGCTCCAATTTTTAAATGCCATTGATACGAGAACCGGGTGGTGCGTTTTAGTTTATGGAACTTGAAGCTATCATGGTGCCTTTTAATTATTTTAGGAGATATAAAGTAGATAAAGCCTGTAATGCTTAAGAATATCATGACCAAAGCAACCAAATCGGCTATTAATCGTCCGGGAATTCCAAAAATTTCGCCGCTATGTATGTTCCAAATAAGCCGAAAAGTCGATATTCCTTTTTTGGCGCCTAGAGGGGCTTTCAAATCGATTGGCGTAAACTGCAGGGTTTGCGCTGAGGTGCAATAAATTGAATTACGTGTTGTAATGTATATATTTGATTCGGCCACCTCAATTGAGGTGCAGAATTCATCGTTTGGGGGTAGGTGCAACTTTACCCAACGATTCTCACCTTTACCAAGCCAGTATAAACCGAAGCGGGTGGCTGCAAGCATTCCGTTTGGGGTTTCCTCTAGGTCAAAAATCTTTCTGTAATCGCTCCCTTGCGGGATACCATTCATTAACGGCTTCCAGTTGTCAAAATTGCTTTTGGTAAGCCAGATTCCAGCTCCCCCAAAAAAGATGATGGAATCAGAGTTAATGGTTCTTACTCCTTTTACCGATGCCAGGTTCCAGTTTTTCAACTGGTAGTTCTGAGGTAGATAATTACGGTTGATATCAATATGGGCAATGGTTTGCCTGTGATTCATCAAAACTCCCGAAATGGCAAAAAGCAAGAAGAACAATGTAAAAACTAAAGCGGGCCATTTGTGGTACTTCCGCAGAGTACTATAAAAACTCATAATAGCAAAAGGCTTTTTTTTCAGAAAACTGTTTACGGTTTATAGAAATAGATGTTAAAGTGCTCATCGTCAATTTTTTCTACCCAATGTTTTATTCCCAAACTCGAAGCTTTATCAATTAAGGGTGCAGTAATAAATGGGGCAACTACTTTGTAGATTTTATCGGAACTCAGGTCGTTTAAATCGGCCATAACCTGGTTAACTGGTTGTTCGCCAGCCTGTAACATCACCTTTATATCAATTTCTGAGGCTACTTTGTTAGAATCGTACCATTGGGGTTTTTGAGTGGTGAACTCCATTTCATCTGCGCTCTCAAGCAAATCTTGGCCAACGGCTTTCCTGAGGACATTAATAAGTACCTCTACCTTAACACTACCTATTGCTGCAGCTTGCTGGAGTGTTGCAACACGTGCAACCGTTTTCCTCAGAACTGGGTTTTTTAGCTTTTCAAAAGCTGGCACATACCCAATAAGCACCTCCTCGAGTTGCGGGTATGCTTCAATTAATTGCAAAACCTTGGTTTTAGGCGTTATAATGAGTTTGCTTTCGTCCATAGCTATTTGGAATATGATAAAATACGTTGTTCACCTTCAAGCCTGCGATACGCTGAAACATTGTGTGAAACCTCCAAAACACCAAGGTATTCGTCTTTCTCGTTTCGTAATGCAAAGTACTCGATATGTATTAGGTTGCCACCAATATTTATCCAGAAGGGGGCTCTTGAAGCCTTTCCGCTTTTAAAGTCCTCTATTATTTTATCCACAATATGCGCGCTAGCGGGAGGGTGGCAAAGCCGTACGTCACGGTTAAGTATAGCCCTGTTACGCTGGAATATTCTATCGGGGCTTTGCGAGAAATACTTAACCTTATCGTTTTTGTCAACAAATGTGATATCAACTGGCAATGTGTTAAGGATTGCCATAAGTTCTTCCACTGAGAAACTACCCGTTGGGAGTTGAATGTTTTCGCCCATTTTGTTTAACTCCTCAAGTTCACTGCCTTCAACCCATAATGGTTTCCATTTTGTAGGGGGATCGTATAGGCAAAAGCCTATCTCAAGCTGCTGCTTATGAATCTCGTACCAGTCAGCTTCAGTAAGCTTATCCAAGGCCATGGGGAAAAGAATTTCTTCCTCCTTGGTAGCCATTTCCATAACACCTTTAATGGCAGGGCGAAGAACAATCTCGCTTGAGGCAATTAATTCGTCGCGTGATATCCCTTCGGTTTGCAGGAGTTCAATTGAGCCTTTAACAAGCTCCCTAATTTCATCGTGCTTTCCCCACATTACCTTTGGAGGTCCAGTAATACCCTGCTTCTCAAGAAAAGGGAAAAGTAGGTATTCCTTTCGCTGATAGTGCTTATCTACATCAAACAGAGCGTTAAACTGTACCCTAAGCTTGAGTGTCAGTTTTGGGATATCTACAGTTTCACCTGACTCAAGTTCCATAAGCGATTGCTCAATGGATTGGCAAAGCTGGTTGAGTTCATTATTTTCCTTAATAAACACATCAACAGGGTGACCATCAGGAATTTTCTTTGCCGTTGTAAGATCGATATTCCCCTTCAGCACTGCTGAGTGTACATCGCAAAGTTTCAGTACCTCCTGTTCCGGTAACCCTTCGCTAATCAATTCCTGCTCAACCTCTACTACCTCGCCATAGGGGATATTAGTCAGGCTTTGTATTAATTCCTGCCGCACTTCCTGTTCTGAGTCGCCTTTATGTAACCGGAGAATGAGTTCTTTTAGCTTTTTCTTCCTGTTTTCGGAGTTATTAATCAGTTCACTCATGTTTTTTTATATAAAGTTAGGAATTCAATAAGTGCAAGCAAGAGAATTGATTAAAATCAACTATTCCTTTATCATGGTCAAAACCATTTTGAACCTTTCAACTGCCTGAAGCGCGTGAGGTACGTTTGCAGGCATAATGATTGTTTCACCGGCAACTAAATCGTGTGGTGTTCCTCCTATAATGATACGTGCCTTGCCTTCAATCACCTGAACCATGGCATCGAATGGTGCAGTGTGCTCGCTCAACCCTTCACCTTTATCGAAGGCAAACAGCGAGATGTTTCCTGTTGGTCGCTTTAGTACGTTTTTGCTTACTATGCCACCATTGCTGTATTCAACCTCATTTATAAAGTTGAATTTTTGTCCCTTGGGAAATTCATTTATTATGTTCATAGATGTTTGGATTTATGTTAGTTCAATTTAATAGAAAAAACCCAGCCGTAATGAATACGGCTGGGAAAGAGGGTTAGCCAACCATTAGTTTGATATCTTCGTCAACACTGGTAATGCCACCAATTCCGAAGTTTTCAACCAGAACCTTTGCTACATTGGGTGATAAGAATGCGGGTAGGGTGGGTCCCAAGTGGATATTCTTAACCCCTAAGTAGAGTAGAGCCAGAAGAACAATTACGGCCTTTTGCTCGTACCAGGCTATGTTGTAGGCAATAGGCAGCTCGTTAATATCATTGAGCTGGAATACCTCCTTCAATTTCAAGGCTATAACAGCTAATGAGTAGGAGTCGTTGCACTGTCCGGCATCCAGAACACGTGGAATTCCACCTATATCGCCCAAAGGCAATTTGTTGTAGCGATATTTTGCGCAACCTGCAGTGAGGATAACAGTATCCTTTGGTAGTTTCTCAGCAAACTCGGTGTAGTAGTTGCGATCCTTCATTCGTCCGTCGCAACCGGCCATTACAATAAACTTGCGAATGGCTCCCGATTTTACTGCATCAACCACCTTGTCCGCCAGGGCAAACACCTGTTGGTGTGCAAAACCACCAATCAACTCGCCCTTTTCTATCTCAACGGGCGGTTTGCAACGTTTAGCATGCTCGATAATTACGCTGAAATCCTTAGGTTTACCATTTTCCCTATCGGGTATGTGTGCTGCACCCTCTAAGCCTGAGGCTCCAGTTGTGTAAATACGATCCCTGTAGCTTGCATTGGCAAGTGGTGGAACAATACAGTTAGTGGTGAACAGAATTGGGCCATTGAACGACTCAAAATCCTCGCGTTGATGCCACCAGCTACTGCCGTAGTTACCCACAAAGTGCTTGTACTTTTTGAAAGCAGGATAGTAGTTGGCAGGTAACATCTCGCTGTGAGTGTAAACATCAACCCCGGTACCCTCGGTTTGGGCAAGGAGTTCCTCCATATCCTTGAGGTCGTGACCGCTAATCAGAATACCGGGATTGTTGCGAACGCCTAGGTTTACCTTAGTGATTTCAGGATTACCATAGTTTGATGTGTTGGCTTTATCGAGCAGCGCCATGGTTTGCACACCATACTTTCCGGTTTCGAGTGTGAGTGCCACCAACTCATCAACGGTCAGGTTCTTTGTAATATCGGCCATGGCCTTTTGCATAAAGGCGTAAACCGAGGTATCATCAAAGCCAAGGTTGTAGGCATGCTCGGCATAGGCAGCCATACCCTTTACGCCGTAGGTAATCAGCTCCTTCAGTGAACGGATATCCTCGTTGGATTCGTTCAGAACTCCCACAGTGGCAGCTTTAGCATCAAACTCTTCGGGCTTACCTTCCCAGCTGCATCCCTCAAAGGTAGTGTCAACCTTTATCCCTTTCTTTTGGGCTTCATCGCGCAGCATGTTACGAATCTCTATGGCCTTTTCAACACGCTTTGAAATGGCTACCTTATCAAAATTGGCATTGGTAATGGTGGAGAACAAGCTGTCGAAAACGAACTTGTTAACCATTGGACTTTCGTAACCCTTTTGCTCACGCAGGGCACTGCTGTAAATGCAAATCCCCTTTGTAACAAAGAGCAGGAGATCCATCATGTTGGCAAGGTCGTCGTTTTTTCCACAAACTCCCTTGATTGTGCAGCCTACTCCTTTGGCTGCTTCCTGGCACTGATAGCAAAACATACTCATAGATTGATTGATTTATAGTTAAAAAGTGAAAAGTTAAAAGTGAAAAGTTAAAAGAGAATTAGTTGTTCTGTTGATTATTAGTTGTTTAGACCCAGTTTGACTCTAAAATATCACCCTGAATGCCAACGGTAATCACCTTGATGGGCACCTTGCGCTTTGCCTGCTCCATGGCCATACGGGCTAACTGTACAAGCCCACCACAGCAGGGAACCTCCATTTTCATCACAGTAATTGTATCAACCTGAGCATCGTCAATTAGAGCAGTAATCTTCTCTACATACGATTCCTTGTTTGAGTCGAGCTTAGGGCAGGCAATGGCCAATGTCTTACCTTTTAGGTGATGGCTATGGAAATTACCAAGACTAAAAGCAACGCAGTCGGCAGCAAGCAATAGGTTCGATCCCCTGAAATGTCCTGAGTGTGGATTTATAAGGTGAAGCTGAACCGGCCAATGTGTTAGCTCCGACTTACCCGAAACCATGCTATCGGAACTGGCGGTAGTATTTACAAAACTGCGAGTAGCAGAGCCAGGGCAGCCTCCACCGTGATGGTGCATGGTTTGTGGCTTAACTTTAGGCTCATTGGAATTGCATCCACAGGCATCCTTTGAATGATTATGAACAGCTTGGAGTACCTCATCGACACTGAACGAAAGTTTGTCGCTATTGGCAAGCAGCCACTCAACGCCTTGGCGTAGATACTCCTTTTCGTTATAATCCTTAAGGTGCTTTAGGTGAGCAATAACAGTGTTTTTGCCATTAACTACCATCTTGCTTATGGTATGCACTTCGTCGTAGGGGGCAGCCTCACGATGTTCAATGGTAATCGCACCCTCGGGGCATTCGCCTATGCAGGCACCCAGTCCATCGCACATCAACTCGCTAATTAGCACAGCTTTCCCGTCGATAAGCTGCAGGGCTCCCTCGTGGCAACCGCTAACACATAGTCCGCATCCGTTGCACTTATCCCTGTTAATTGTAATAATGTCGCGCTTCATATCTACTTGTTTTTAATTTGTTATCAGAAAGGGTTGATTATTTTTTCTGATACAAAAGTAGGTTGAGCACTTTCCGTAGAATGTAACATATGTTACAACTAATGCAGATTTTGTAGGTTTGATGGTTGATATATATCAATACCGGAAACTGTGCGGCGTATCAGACTCATGGAAACCTAGTGGCTGTTAGTGTTTGAAGATAGTTGATAGTTGACGGTTGTTAGTTGATAGTGGAGATAGCGGTTTGAGCACTCCCTGTAAGTGAACATCTTCGCCGTAGGCGATGGGGTGTTGTAAAAAACTTTTGGTATTGGGATTTTTCCCCGTAGGGGATAAACAAATTAGAAAAAATTAGCAAAACAAAATTATGCCACAGTGTTACTCAGAGTTTAACACAGTGTTACACAGTGAAAATCCATTTAATCTGTGTCATCTGTGTTCTATTACCAAACACTGGTCTACCAACAAACATCAACCAACAACTAGCCTTATCCCCTTACTTCCCTTGCGAGAACTTGCTCCTTACGGAGTTACTATTTCAGTTCTTCCTCTAAAATTTTTTCGAGCGTTTCAACGCTTATTCGCTTGGCCAGAATCTTTTTGTACTTGTCCAGAACATAAATTACAGGTGTAGCATAGATATCGTAAAGGTTACGGAAGTTTGAGCTGAACGTGGGATCCCAAACGTTAATCCATGATAATTCATTGTTTTTAATGTATTCCATCCATTTGGGCTGGTCGCCTTGGGTATAAACGGCAAACACCTCAAAACCTTTACCCTTATATTTTTCGTAAACCTTTTTCAGCTCAGGGGTTACCTTTTTACAGTGGCTACAATCGGGATCCCAGAAGTATGCAACAGTAATCTTGGCGTTAATATCGCTTAAGCGGTAGTATCTGCCATTGGGGTTTGGGAGCCATAGGTCAGGGGCAACATTGCCAATAATGTTGGGCTTGATGGCTTTTACTCGCTCAGCTATTTTGTCTAAGAGTTTTTGATCGGCCCACCAGGCTTGACCGCCCAGGTAGTACTTTTCGGCAACGGCAACAAACACTCCGTCCATCCCCATTCGGTCGGAGGTTTGGAACTTGTTGGTGAGGGTCGAAAGCACATACTGGAACATCTCCCTGTTGGCTTTTGCCTTCTCAATCAATTCGATGGCTGCCGGAATAATGCTATCGGGCATGGGCAGCAGAACTCTATCGAAGTAAGCGTTTATTTTACTCTCCAGGATTGGTGTTCGTAGTAAGCGGGCATCGGAAAAATCAATATTGTCAAAGTAGTGATAGCGGTTAAAGTTGTAGTTGTGAGCCCAAACCAGTGAATCGTATTTTGGAGCATCTTTGGGAAAGTTGCTTTTGGGGATTTCTACATTCCTCATAGCTTTAATAACGGCTGCAAGCAATGTCCCCTTATACTTGGTTTCTACCTCATCCCAGTAGGCCATCACCTTGCTATTCAAATCATTCATTTTTTCACGAATTGCATTGGCCTTAATGGTATCGGATAACGATTCCTTTAGCTGTTCTGAAAGTTCCTTGCTTTGCTTTTGCATATCAATCATAAAGCGCTGGTACTGAATAAAACCTTCGTTCTCAGGGGAGTTGGTAAACTTGAGATTATCGAGTAGGTTATCCTTTGATGTGGCAACTGTGAATCTCTGGTTCTTATCAACAAGTACTTCGAAGTAGTTCTTTTCGGGAAGGATTACCAAATAAATTCCCCCGGGCAAAAGGGTGTCGCCTTCAAACACTGCAACTCCTTTGTTGTTTACAGTGGCGGTATCCTTCACATACTTTTTATCGCCAAAGTGGTAGCCTAATAGTAAATCGCCTTGGGTCAACCCATCAATCTTAACTTCAATCCTGTATCCGTTTTTTTGTGCAAACGCACTTAAACAAATCATCAAGTTCAAGGTGAGTGTAAACAGTAAAAACTTTTTCATAGTTCATTCAATTTTCATGGAAGCAACAAGCAAAGATAGCATTTTTGAAATGAGCCAATATTGATAGCCCGATATTTCAACAAAAATACACCCTGTTTTGTTAGTGTATCAAATTAGATACCAAATTTGATGGATAACTGGAGAGATGCCCGGCCAAACCGATTGGTTCGTGAGGTAAGCCCTTACCTTTTGCAACATGCATATAACCCTGTTGACTGGTTCCCCTGGGGCGAGGAGGCTTTTGAAAAAGCAAGAGCTGAAAATAAACTTGTACTCATTAGCATAGGGTACAGCAGCTGCCATTGGTGTCATGTAATGGAAAACGAATCGTTTACCGACGAAAAGGTGGCAAAGGTGATGAACGACCGATATGTTTGCATTAAGGTTGACCGCGAGGAGCGCCCCGATGTTGACCAAATTTACATGAACGCCGTTCAAATCATTACCCGACGTGGCGGTTGGCCCTTGAACTGTTTTGCCCTGCCCGATGGTCGACCGGTTTACGGCGGCACCTATTTCCCTAAAGAGAACTGGCTTAGCATATTGGAGAGCCTCGATGAAACATGGAAAAACGAACCCCAGCGCATTTATGAGGTTGCCGAGGAGCTGGCTGAGGGGATTGCAAACACTGAGATTATTAAGGCTAAAGCAGATATCAGTAAAGTTAACCTGAATGCTGTTTTAGCCGAAAACCTCAACTCCTGCCTCAATCAGCTCGACTTTAAGCTGGGTGGCACACTGGGTGCTCCCAAATTTCCGATGCCCGGCTTGCTGAAATACCTGTTGATTACCGGGCAACACTCACAGCGTAAGGATTTACTTAGTTTTGTTGATACCACCCTTGAACGAATGGCCAACGGCGGTATTTACGACCATGTTGGAGGTGGATTTTTCCGCTACTCGGTCGATGAAAAGTGGTTTGTCCCCCATTTTGAAAAGATGCTTTACGATAATGCCCAGCTAATTGAGCTATACTCCCTGGCCTATAGGCTTAACCCAAACCCTTTGTTTAAAAGAGTTGTTGAGGAAACAGTCAACTTTGCGGAGCGTCAGTTGCTTTCTTCTTCGGGAGTCTTTTTTAGCGCACTCGATGCCGATACGGCTGGCCTTGAGGGTGGTTTTTATACTTGGGGAAAAAGCGAGGTTGAGCAAGTACTGGGCTACGACTCTGAACTTTTCTGCGTGGCTTACGGAATTACTCCAACCGGTAACTGGGAGAGTACCAATATTTTATTCCGTTCCCTTACTAACACTCAGCTCTCGAGCCTTTTTGGTCTACCCGAGGGAGAAATTGATTATAGGCTTAAAACCAGCCTGATAAAACTCAAGAACCACAGGGATTTTCGTGTGCCACCACTTGTGGACGATAAAATTATAACCTCATGGAATAGCTTGATGGTTTCAGCCCTTTCCGCTGCATACCTAACCTTTGGCAACGATAAATACCTTCAGCTTGCCCTGTCGGCTGCTAACTATCTGATAGATACCCATGTCGATGATAGCTGGAAACTTAGCCGGATTACATGTAAAGGGAAAGTTTATGGTACTGCCTTGCTCGACGATTACGCTTACGCTATCAATGCGTTTATAAATCTTTACCAAATCACCAAGAGTACAGTATGGCACGATTATGCTGTTAACCTGGCTCTAAAAGCTAAGGAAATTTTCTTCGACATTAGCTCAGGAATGTACTTCTACACTCCTGTAAGCACGGAACTCATTACCCGTAAAATGGAGTTGATGGACGGTGTTATGCCTTCGGCATCGGCAGTAATGGTTGGTAATTTGCTTGCACTTGCCAATTACGATGCAGGAAGTGAGTATGGCAGAATTGCCTTACAAATGATTGCTAACGTGAGTAACCATATAAGGCAAGGTAATGTTTTTGTCCATACTTGGGCATTACAGCTTTTGAGCACTATTCTACCAGTTGCCGAGATCAAGGTTAACGGCGGCGATTTGATTGCAACAGAAAGGGTTATAGCCTCAAAGTTGGTTTATCCCAAGCAGAACTTCAAGCAGTCAACCAAAATACCCAATAAATACCTGCTTTGCATAGGTAATGCCTGCCAATCGCCTACCGATAACGCCGAAGATATTATTAAGTGGGCTAATGCTATTAGTTATGAGTACTATGTGTAGAGGGAACGCACAAAGTGTTTTGCCTGCATTCCCTTAAAATCAAATATTTTAACAATGATTATTTTATCTCAATAATGCGATTAATCTCCTGTACGCTGCAAGTTGCACACTAATGTTCCATTACCCTTTCTTTCGTCCTTTTTTTATTTTCAAAGATTTGTCCTAATTTTAGTGAAAATTTCATTGAATGGCGTACTCGTTTGATTCCTATAGGGTTGAATTTCTTCAGAGGCCTTTTGTTCGTTCTGATGGCTTCACCACCAAGCAAACAGCAAAAATTGAACTATTCAATAGCAAGGGCGTATTAATAACAACATTAAGTTTGGGCATCCCCGATATGGCCGATGTTTACGATCGTATTGGGAAAATGGAGCCAGTTAACCTCGATTACTGCTACATTCAGGGATTCTCAACAATTGCCTGCAAACGTTATCTGCAGATTGACAAAGTACAACCGTTACCTATTGCTCAGTTTACAGCCTGCAACAGTTTCTTCCATTCTCCAGTGTGTATCGATTTTTCATTATCGCATAGCCAAAATGAATTCGTTATTGATGAATCGTACGTGGTAACCGAACTTTTCGATTTTCACCAGTCGCAGCTATTAGGCTCGTTCCGTTTAACCAATTGTTTTATAAAGGCGGCCAAGAGTAATTTTACCCAGGCCAAGTTCGAAGGGGAGCAGGTGTCGTTTAAGAATACAATATTCGATGAGGGTGTTAAGGATTTTCAGGATTCCTCGTTCGGCAATGGCGAGGCCATTTTTACTAACGTTGATTTTGGCAATGGTGACGTATCGTTCATTAATGCTGAGTTCAATAATTCCGATGTCGATTTTAGGGTGTGCCGGTTCGGCAGTGGCAAGGTCGATTTTCATTATGCCCGATTTGGCGGAGGCGGTTTGTCGTTTGAACGTGTTGACTTTGGAAGTGGCCGGGTTGATTTCCGTGCAGCCGAATTCCGTGCTGGTCGAACCTCGTTTAACCGAGCCTCTTTCCATGAGGGGGAGCTGAACTTTGAGGGTGCAGAAACACCTAAGGGTAAGCTTACTTTCAAGCGCGCAGCATTTGGAAACGTTACCCTCATATTCGATTTATATCAGGGGGCAAAATCCGAAATCATTTTTGAGCGGTCGTTATTTAGTCAAAACATTAGCTTTTCCGAGGCGCAGCTTGGTAAGCTAATTTTTTCCGATTGCCAGTTTAACTCTACGGTTAACCTGCATGTAAAGCAGAGCGACGAGATTAGCTTGGCAGGCTGCACCATTCGCGATATAGTTGAATTTTATACCCATGGCGATCCGCCCAGGATCAACAGCCTAAACCTGGCAGGTGTTCGATTGCTTGGTCAAATCTATATCGATTGGGATGCCAATAGGGTTCGTAACCTGATTTACTCTCAGGGGTGTACTGCAGCTGCCGAGAAAGCTGAACAGTTCCGAATTCTTAAGGAAAACTTTAACGCCCTTGGCAAGTACGACGAGGAAGATGCTGCCTATGTTGAGTTTAAACGATGCCATATGAAAGCGTTGCTCTTGAGCTCAGATAAGAGGGCTAGAATTGGGCATCTAATTAATAGGGTTGTATACTGGGCAAAGAAACTGCTTTTCGATTATATGGGTCTTTTTGCCACGTCGCCGCAGCGTGTAATTCTGAGCATTTTGGTGGTTTACGTCATATACAGCCTGCTGTACATTGCTATAATGGGTTTAGGTTGGGGGCATATTATTGCCACATCGGCCAGCGGCGATCAGTTGGGGGTCGTTGCCCGAGGTTTCTACTTTAGTGTGGTTACCTTTTTCACCATTGGTTATGGCGATTTTGCACCATCTGGAATAGCAAGGTTTGTTGCCGGTACCGAGGGGTTTATGGGGGTATTTCTGATGGCTTACTTTACTGTAGCCTTTGTGAGAAAGATACTCCGCTAAGGCTGTAGTGTACAGTGTTCAGTATACAGTGGTGGGTAATGGGTGATGGTTGATGGTTTTAGTATTTAGTGTTTTGTGTTTAGTGTTTGGGAATTGAATACTGATTCCGCAGATTTGATGGATTTTAACTGTGTGACACTGTGTTAAACTCCCTGTAACTCTGTGAAAATAATTGGGTTGTTGGTTGTTGGTTGACGGTTGACGGATGTAAGTAAAAGAGTGTCTACTACGAAACATTCCGAGTATTCTGACTCATCCCCACTTAAAGCCAAGCTTTTAACTTTTAACTTTTAACTTTTAACTTTTCACGTTTACCCTTTATCCTTTATCCTTGATCCTTGTATTGGCTACTCATCCTTTAACAGGTTTGGGCGCAAGCGTTTGGTTCGCTCATAGGCCTGTTCCATCTGCCACTTTTCTATCTCCTTAAAATTGCCTGATAGTAGGATTTCAGGTACTTTCCAGCCATTAAATTCAGCAGGTCTGGTGTAAACAGGAGGAGCAAGTAGCCCATCCTGGAACGAATCGGTTAGTGCCGATGTTTCATCGGAAAGTACGCCCGGCACAAGGCGTACAACACTATCAACAATAATAGCGGCTGCCAGCTCTCCTCCTGATAGCACGTAATCGCCAATAGATACCTCACGGGTAATAAGGTGCTCACGCACCCTATGGTCAACCCCCTTATAATGCCCGCAAAGGATAAGGATGTTTTCCTTGGTACTCAGGGTGTTGGCTAGTTTCTGGGTGTAAGGCTCTCCATCGGGGGAGGTGTAAATTATCTCGTCGTATTTCCTCTCGCTCTTTAGTTTTTCTATTGCTTTGTATATGGGCTCAATCTTAAGCACCATCCCGGCATCGGGACCAAAAGCATAATCGTCAACCGTGCGATGCTTGTCGGTAGTATAGTCGCGCAAATGGTGCAGGTTAATGCTTACCAGGCCTTTCTTTTGCGCTCGTTTTATGATGGAATGGTTAAGCGGACTTTCAATCAGCTCAGGGAGAACGGTTATTATATCAATTCTCATACTCATTGCTTTATTCTGCAAAAGTACTAAAAAGTGTCTAGTCCTGAAATAAGTCTACAGGTTAATAAATAAATTTAGGCGACACTCGTAAAAACATCATCAGGGGTTTTAAAGCCCAAAGATATATGTAATCTTTTAGAGTTGTAAATTTTCACGGCCTGATCGACAACTTTTCTGGCCAGGTCGGTAGAGGGGAATGTCTGGTCAAGGAAGAACTCGTCTTTGAGGATGCCGTTCACGCGTTCGGCCACGGCGTTCTCGTAGCAGTGGTTCTCCTGGGTCATGCTGGG